>Ga0209542_10000851_pt1 | contig 72619 bp, 77 predicted proteins | sample RifCSPhighO2_01_FD_184028 | JGI IMG/M metagenome (GOLD analysis project Ga0209542, IMG submission 184028) | Soil microbial communities from Rifle, Colorado - Rifle CSP2_plank highO2_0.1 (SPAdes) (version 2) | ecosystem: Environmental > Terrestrial > Deep subsurface > Rock core/Sediment ...
GCTTTGGAAAAACTTTTGCAAAAAACTTCAAATCGTTATTTCAAAAGTATCAAAAATATCTTTGACGAACAAATTGCCTATTCATTATTTAAATTATCGTCGGACCTAGCAGCTCCAATCGCAAAGGAAATTTTAAAAATGTATTTTGAGAGAAAAGAGTAAAAAAAATAAATGAAAAATAAATTTGTCACAAAAAGTCCGCTATTTTTTAAGAGTTTCGGATCTTTCGGAAAAAGAAATAGAAAAAGTTTTGCAGTTATCCATCAGTCTAAAAAAAGAACTCAAACTTAAAGGAAAAAATCAACATCTTCTCCGAGACAAATCTTTGGCCATGATCTTCGAAAAACCTTCGCTTCGAACCCATGTTTCTTTTGAGGTTGGTATAACGCAACTTGGAGGTCATGCTTAATAAAGTATAAAATATATTAAAATAAGTCCTGGAAATCCAATAACTTATTTTATCAAGATGGACCAATCAAACATTAATAAATCCCCTTACTTAAACTTTTTAGGCTCAGCTAGTCTCCTATTTTATTTATTAATCTGGTTTTTTAACCCTATAAATAAGGTGGCCTTATTGTTAAGTATAATCCTCTTAATTATTCTTACCGTCAGACTTAAAAATTTGACTCATGCTTCATTTTTTACCTATCTTTTAACCTCGATTTTACCGATGGGGAAAAAATATCTGGTAATTCTGCACACTCTGCAGGAATTTCCTGACCTTAAAATATTATACCCTCAGGGATTAACCCTAGAAATAAGTATAACTATCGCCGATGTTATTTTTGCCTTTTTTTTACTTAGTCTTTTTGTCGAACTAGCGAAAAACGGATTTCATATAATCAAAAATATCAAACTGGAATCTATCGACTTGTTGATTCTTTCTTTTTTTGCCTACGGAATCTTTGCCGATCTATTTTCCTCTTCCTATCCCTATCTTTCACTTTTGCTGAAAAAGGGTGTGGCGGAAATTGTCACTATTTATCTTGTCTTAAGATTTTACTACAAACAACCGGCTGTTATCTTTCATTCAATAGTTATAATTTTCTCGGTAATTGTTTTTTTCGAATCCTTCCTTGCAATTCAACAATTTATTATCTCATCTCCACTGGGTAAGAACTTTGAGATCTATCATTCTATTGAGGCATTTGGGAGCGTAGCGGATGAAGTGTTTTTTGCCTTCCGGCCTCTAGGAACTTTTGGACATGCAAATGCTCTGGGACTTTTTTTAGCTTCAGTTTTGCCTATTTTATTTTTTTTTGTAATTCAAAAAAATTCATATCCGATAATTTATATCTCGTTTTTTTTGAGTTTGATTGTCCTTGTTTTAACTTTGAGTAGATCAGCTCTGTTTGCTTTTTTTATTGCTATAGGCTATCTGCTTTTTATTTTCGAGCATAAACTAAAAATTAACCTTATCAAACTTATTCCTGTTAGAAAAGCTGTGTTCATTATTTTATTATTCTTCCCTCTATTCATTTATCTTCTTCCAAGAGTAGCAAGAACGGTGTATAGCTCTCAGGCATCTGGTGGGCTGACACTGCGCATCAAACAGATAACGCAATCAATGGAACTATTGGAAAGCTATCCCTTAACTGGAGTTGGCACAGGAATGTCTGTAGTTAGTATTATTGAAAGGAATAAAAAAGGTGTTTTTACGGAATTTCCCAGCCCGATACACAACTATTACTTTCTTCTCGCGGTTGAGAATGGCCTTCCCAGCCTAACATTAATGCTTATCATAATAGTTATAATTATCAGGAACTTCATTAGTGCAAATACACCCTTAACGTTTGCTTTTGTAAGTGTTGTGATCGTGGTTATTCTTGGAGGTCTTTTCCAGCCATTTTTTGACTTTTCACTTTTACTTTATCTTTCATCTTTCAATTTTGCTAAAATTAGCCGTTATGAAAATACTTAAAACCTTTAAGATAGGCTTTTTTGAGATAGTAATTGTCTTCTTCTTTTTTTTGCTTGCATCATCTTTATACTTTTTCCTATTTCGTACCAAGAAAGATGTTATAGTGGTAACTAAGGTTTATGAAGATAATATAGTCTGGGACGGAAGAAAAACATCATGGGAGTCGGGCGCTGCAGTTTCTACCGTCTGGCTTAGCGATCTTTTTCACAAGGGAATGAAAGAGAAAGACGCCATAGGCAAAGCTTCAGCCGAAATCCTAAATGTCAGAAAATACGATAACCGACCGGATAGTCCAACGGTTTATTTAACTTTGAGATTAAAAGCCGTCTATAGTCCCGGTGCTAAAATCTATACCTATAAAGGTAAAAACGTTCTTGTCGGATCGACTATTCAGTTGTTTTTGGATAACGTATTTGTTGAAGCCTTAATCGTCAATACCGAAGGCTCCAAAGAAAAATTCCCGCTTGTCAAACTTTCAGTCAAAGCACAACTCGCTAACCCTGAATCCGGTGGGGTTGCCCCTTATATTGCCGATAATATTTTAGAAGGAACAAAGATTAAAGATTCAAAAAATGAAGACGTCTTAACTGTGCTTAAAAAAACTGTTGAACCGGCACAAAAACTTGTCACAACAGACCTCGGCGAAATCGTTTTGAGCCGTGACCCTTACCGCAAAGATGTCTACCTTACATTGCTTATATCTGCTTATAAAATCCAGGACCGTTACTATTTTTTTGACGACATACCAATCAGAATAGATAAATTTATTCCCATCCACTTTAAAAATATCTCTATCTACCCCGTGATTACACAAATGCAGGAAGTCAAATGAAAAAAAAGATAAATGACTGTATTATTGTAATTCCTCTTCATTTACCTTTGAATTATCCATGTGACTATCTTGATCAGACGGCTAAAATTCTGGCAAAAAATAATTTAATTGTCTTGTTTGACTTCCGAAATCCTACCCACTGGCTTACAACTCTTAAAGAAATAGGAAAACTTACCAAAAGCATAAGGTTTCTATTAAACGGCAGGGTTCGTGGACAGACATATTATCGACCTTTCTCGTTTTTTCCAACAAGAAATATTCCGTTTATCTTTAAAATAAACCGATTACTAGGTATTTTTCAATTAAGATTCCTGCTCTTTTTAAAAAGGAAAAAAATTATCGTCTGGGGCTTCGATCCGGTCATAGAGCCGATGATCGGCAAACTCGGCGAAAGATTAAGAATCTACGACTGTATAGATTTTTTAGGTGAAGACGAATATACCAAATCGGCAAAAGAGCCGGAAAAAAGACTATTTGAAAAAGTAGATATTGTGGTTTTTAACTCCCGGGGACTCTACGACCAAAAAATAAATCAAAATGGCTTTCCTAAAAAGAAATCATTAGTAACGGTCTGCGGCTGCAATATTGACTTATTTCAAAATAAAGTCAAGGGGGTTCCAAATGATTTAAAACAGCTTAAAGGAATAAAAATTCTGCTCTCCGGAAATTTTGACTACCGGTTAGATATTGATCTATTAAATTACATAGTTAATCAAAATCCGGTCTTAAACTTTATTTTTATAGGGCCAATTCTCAAAGATGCGTCGAAAGAATTCCTAAATATTTTAAAGAAAAAAAACGTTTGTTATTTCGGTAAAAAGAAAAAGGAAGAGTTGCCGGCATATTATCAAAATTCAAACGTCGGCATAATTCCCTACAAAACTTCCTTAAATTTTGTAAAGTACAGTAACCCGATGAAAACCTATGAATATCTAGCATCGGGAATTCCGGTAGTTTCAACCAAGATTGAAGCATTAAAACAATATCCCGAAGATCTTGTTTACACGACAAATGATTATGACAACTTTAGCCGCGCTTTGAATAATATGATTTCAAACTGGAACAATAAGAAAGTAACTCGAGCAAAACAGATCGCTAAAATAAACAGCTGGGATAATAAGGTGGCCAAAATTGAGGAGTTTATTCTAAATCAAAAGTATCTTTTCTGAAGATCATAGATCGTTTGCTTAAAATAACCTACCGGAAAAAAACTATTATCCCGAACGTTTGTCTCCAGATATTCCTGACACTGTTTTTTCGGCCATTTATATTGTTGACATCTTTTTAATATGCCTTTGCCCTTCCCAATCTCTTCATCATTAAAATATAAATCTGCCAACTCCAGATAAAGATTACCAAGTTCCGGGTCGAGATTAACCGAAGTTGCCAATAAACCGCTGGCTTCCTTGTGATAATTTATTTTATATACCATTAGTCCTAGATCGTAATAGATGTTGGAAAAAAGCGAAGCCGAGTTTTTCTCCAGAGCCTTAGGAAGTGCTCTTACCAGGTAATTAAGAATTTTTCGTCGGGTTACCGTATTTAGTTTTACCAAATTATTTTTAACCTCATGATCAACTTTAATATTTTTATAAATAATTGAATTCTGTCTTAGATGATAAGACGCTGCTTTGTTCAAATTAGCTACAGCCTCAGCGAAATTACCTTTTTCAGCTTCATTTAAGGAAAAATATATAAATATTTTTGCTAACTTCTGCGGTTCGTTCCAATAAATATAGATAAAATCTGAAAACCCTAACAAAAAAAATATTGCCACAATAAATATTGTGACTTTCGTAAGTCTCATAAATCACTTGTTATTTTAAACAGATCCTCTCTTCCAGGATAATAATTTAGATAAGCTTTTTCTAATTCTACTGATTGAGTTGTGTCAAAGTATTTAATTTTTTTATAAATACTTACTTTAACCTTATTGTCTTGTTCAAAAATTGACCCTAATAATCGATAGTTTAATCCTATCGATTTTTTTTCCAGTAAATCTTACGCTAAATTGCCTACTGCCCTTTGGTCTTCCGGCCTTAGGTGATGCTGAATCGGATCACCTACAACTACATATTCAGCAGATTCCATCTTTTAATCCCAAATCTCGGCAGGAGTTTTTAATCATACCACTGTTCAAAATAGTAGAACTTCCCTATAAGTAAAGGCTTTGTTTGGAATATTTATTATCTTTAAACCACTTAAATACTTTTATTTTAATTTCATTACAGATTGTAATCATCATTGCAGATTGTTAAATTATAGGTGATTTTAATATGAAAATCGGTATCATAACTTCAAAGGGTGGGCATCTTTTTCAAATTTTTCAGCTTAAGTCTTTTTTCCAAAAATATGAACACTTCTGGGTAACTTTCAAAGGCAAAGATACTTCATTTTATTTAAAAGGCGAAAAAGTTTATTTTGCTTATTATCCGGAATCAAGAAATATCTTAAATGCATTCAGGAATCTTCTGCTGGCGTTTAATATAATAAAACTCGAGCAGCCTGAATTTCTTCTCAGTAGTGGAGCGGCAATAGCCGTGCCTTTTTTTATCGTGGGTAGGTTTTTATTTCGGGTAAAACTGATTTATATCGAACCGTATGACTTTGTAGCCTATCCAAGCCTGACTGGCAGGATACTGTATAATTTTGTAGATTTGTTTTTAGTTCAGCACAAACATCAATTAAAATGGTTTCCCAAGGCAAAATACTGGGGAAGTTTGCTTTAAAAAATGCGTTCTGAAAGCAAAAGATTGGAGAAGTGCGCTTGAAATTTTTATAAGTAAAATATCATTCTCTTTCACTATTGAAGAAAAATATATATTTAACCATATTGATCCCTTGCTACAATGAGGCACTGATAATTCAGCAGAATATTAAGCTGATTATTGATTTTCTGTCCCATAAAGGTTTTGCTTGGGAAATAGTCGTGGTAGACGACGGGAGCACGGATGACTCCGTAAAGGAAATATTATCGATTAAACATGTTGCGTTGAAATTGATTCATTATAATTTAAACAAGGGAAAAGGGACCGCCATAAGAATAGGCATTATTAATTCTTCCGGCGAGTATATAATTTTTATGGACGCTGATCTTTCCGTATCTTTAACCTCAATTGATACTTTTTTAAACAAAATAGAGAGTTCTGATATTGAAATTTTCGTAGCATCAAGAAAACAAATACGCTCTCATGTTTTAGTCCGTCAACCTTGGTTGAGAGAACAGTTGGGAAAAGGTTTCACGACACTTGCAAGAATAATAACCGGTGTAAAGGTGTCGGACTTTACTTGCGGTTTTAAAGGTTTTACTCGTAAAGCTGCTTGGAAAATTTTTACTAATGCAAAAATAAATGGCTGGGGTTTTGATGCCGAGATTCTATATTTAGCCAAGAAATATGGCTATATAATAAAAGAAATCCCAATCGATTGGACCGATAGAAGAGGTTCGAAGGTAAAATTTCCTCAGGCGTTATTTAGTTCCACGCTTGACCTAGTTAGATTAAAATTTAATGATTGGACGGGAAAGTATGATAAAAAATAAACTGTATTTAGATTTATTCTTGATCATTTTTATTATTTTTTTTGCTGTCTACTTTAGGATAACTACCGTTAATCGACCGATTAACGACCGAATGGCATGGAGACAGTCGGAAATCTATTCTATGGCCTTCAACTTTGCTCGCAATGATCCAAACATATTGAATCCTTCTGTTTTTAGGATACTGCCGGATAAAAACTTAAAAGGCTTGTATCTGCTGGAATTCCCCATTTACGAATATTTACTATCTCTTGTAATCAGGCTGTTCGGAGATAATATCGCTTATCTGAGGTTATTCTCAATTTTATTAGCCGCTTTATCGTCAATCTCAGTATTTTTGATAGCAAGAAAATTCACCGATCGTTCAGCGGCCTTTATCTCCGCTTTCATTTTTAATTTATTGCCTTCCGCTGTTTTCTGGGGAAGGGCTCTATCCCACGATTTTTTTGCGATGTCTCTGTCCACTTTAGCAATTGCAATTGTTATTTTGAAAAAATCAAAATTTAGGTATCTCGTAATTTCTTCACTCTTGCTGGGTATTGTTATTGCGACTAAACCTCTATATGCGGCTTTGATATTCTTAGCTCCATTTTTAGTCGACAAAAAAATGTTTGAAGTTAAATTGATAAGAAAGGTTGCTTTAATTTCTATATGTTTGATTGGGCCCTTCTTTGTCTGGATCATACGAAGACACAGCGTACCTTCGGAGATTCTTGAAACTACCAATTTACTTTTTTATGTATCGGGGGGCAGTAATTATTTTCAATATCTAAAGGATAATGATGTGGTGGAATACTTATTAAAAAACAGACTAATGGGAGAAGTGTTAACTACGCTGGGAGGAATAATCTTAATCATAATGATTCCGGTACTTTCAGAACGTAAAAATCCTTATGATAGATTTTTACTGTCATGGCTGTCTTTGGTTTTTACTAGCATAATTTTATTTGCTTGGGGAAACTTCAATCACGACTACTACCAGATCATTATTCTTCCTATTGCTTCTTTAATAATCGGTCACTTCTTAATATTGTTATTAAAATTTCTGCTTAAATTACGCATAATTTTTTCTACTGCAGGTTTTATTTTATTTATTTTTTTTGGCTATTACTTATGGAAGCTTCCGTTTTATAAAAGTCTTGATGATTATTATCATCCCGAAGTCAAATACTCTGAATTCAGTTCAGATATCGATAAGGTGACCAGCTTTGTTCCGGAAAATAAATATATAGGAGTTTTTAGTTATACTGACGTCGAAACTGATCCGGCGCTGATTAATCGCTTGAGTAGGAGGGGATGGAATTTATACGTCAGTGGCGATTGCGATGCCGGCGAATGGCTAAGCGTATTACAAAATCCCAACTATGCTTTAGCTTCGTTTATTATACTGCCTAAAGAAAGGTATCGCATGAATAATAAAAATTATTGTAATTATAGACCTGTTGAAAGCAAAATTTTATTAGAGGGACAGTATAGTAAAGTATACGAAGGAGATTATTTGATTTTATTTCAAAAAAAAACAATTTAAATCTCTCATATCTTTATCTGTGATAAAGCATTATGTTTTGCAACTGTTTTTTCCTGCTGCAATATTTATATCTTTTTTAATTTTTTACTTGAACTATGTTTATATTATCCCTATTAGGTACGACGATGAGGCTTCATGGATTGGTAGAAGCTATTTCTTTCAATTATTCATCCGGGGGGATTTTAATAACAGGCTCTGGCAAACCGAGTTGGGTTATGAAGAAACTAAACTCCAGCAATATCTGTTCGGACTATGGCTGTATCCTAAACATATTCAATACAAGAAACAAAGTCCGGATTTAAAGCCGGATTTCGCGATGTTTTTAATAGCTAACAATTTTTACCTCATTAATGGGGAAAATACGAGAATTTTAAAAACAAACTTACACAATTTGCCGACTGGAATCAGAACGACTACAACATTTCGCCAAAAATGTTAATAGAAAAATATGGAGACGATTTCAAAAAAACAACAGATCTGATTTATTACTCCAGAAAACTTAATGCTATTCTGCTTAATTTGAACTTGCTTGTTGTTTATTTCCTAGTCAAATACTTATCTAGTAAAATGACAGCGTTATTAAGAGTTTTATTCTACGGTTTAAATAGCCTGATTCTTCCCACCGGTTTGATTGCACACTCCGAGGCGTTTTTTTTACTATTATTTTACTTTGCCTTGTTTCTGCTTATTAGATTAAGTAGCAATAAGGAAAAAAATAAAGTTTTAGCTATAATTTCTGCCTTGGTAGTAGGATTATGCGCCCAAACTAAACTAAATGGTTTTATTCCTCTTATATTTTTTAACCTGTTTTCCATAATCCAGCTATTATTTTCTTGCATATGCTCTGCTCTTAGCTTCTACTTTTTACATAATGCTATGTAGTGCAGCCCAATTTACCGGTCGACGGCTTTCCTATATCTTAATCGCATTTATCTTTCTGGTGTCGCCAATTACAATTGATACTTATTTGCGTTTGGGGGTGGTAGAAAATGCTTTTGTCTTCGTACTTGTCTGCTGTATCAACTGTGTCTTCCGTAAAAGATATTCTTGGCTGGTTTTTTGGCCGTACATGTTCCTGACTTCGCCAAATCTAAATCTCTAAAAATTGAGATAGCTTTACAACAATAAAATCGTCGTGTAAAGAAGTATATTTACCGTACTAATGGGGTAAAATAATAGTGTATTTCATCAGGACTTACACACTTTATAATCGATTATGCTGTTCTAACGTCATTCTGGCAAGCAACGAACGAGCGCACCCAGAATCGTAGTTAGATTCTGGAGTTTCTCGCCTCGGTGGGGTCCTTAGAATGACTGCGTAAATCCTCATTTAATGACCAATGAGAAAATAGTCTTAAGATCGGAGATTTCAGATGAGATTAAAAAGCTACTAAATCAAATGCGCTTACCGCACTAATTTGGCGAAGTCAGGAAAGATTTTCTGATTGCAAAGTAGCAAATAAACATACCACATATCTGTTTATCCTGAATTTACTGTAGGACTCGCACTGAGCTTGCCGAAGTGTGACCCCAATAGTTTGGAATTGGAACTCAATCTATAAGGATCTCAATCAATTATACTCGAGCTTAAATCTAGCTTGAACTCAAGCAGTTGTTAGTATCCCTATTTAGAATGGAACTTTAGATTAGAAGTTGACACAAGGCATGTATAATAAGGACATTAAATACATATATGTTAGACGAAGGTAAATTAAGTAAATTTAATAGACTGCCGGTAAACAAATTTATAGGGCGAATTGATGTTAAAAATGTTTTAACTGGACATATCTGGATAATTTTTATTTTTTTATTGACGCTTCTTTTGCTAGTCTGGTTAAAATCCAACGCCTTAATTATTGTTTCTCTACTGTTACTTTTGTTGTTTATTCTTGTTTTTTACATGTATACGTATATTTACTTTATGAAAACAGATCCAGACTATTTAAGATCCGAAACTTATTCCTTAGAGAAACACAAACTAGAAATGGGAGGTAGTAAATTCAAAGAAAAATCTCTAGAGCTAATATCCGAAGATATGCCAATTTCACTACCTAATGGTAAAAAAGTTAAGAAAAAATTACTTACATGACTAGAAAAGGTTATATTTTTGTTTTCGATCGTAGCTTAAGATCGGATTATACTAAATTGCATAAAGCAATTAAAGATAATAGAAATATATTAAACTGGTGGCATTATTTAACATCCGGGTACATCTTAATTTCGACAGAGAGTGCATCTGAATTAACTAATTTTATGAGAGAGAACCTACCTTCTGATACTTACTTTATAATCATGGAGATTAATCATAATAATTATAATGGTTGGCTTCCACAAGAAGCATGGGACTGGATTAGAGAGAATATAGGAACAAATATTTACTAATATTTTCTTTCTAAATTATTATAAATAAATCGGCTTGTTTTGCTTACGTGGTTAAAGCGAGGCGTTTTCACAGTCGCACTCATTGCGATCACAAGCCATAAGACCTCTAAGTTATTATATTGCATCATATAAGTGCAATTTTGTAATCTATGAAAATTTCGGTTCCACGTCGAGAAATTTATAAACAAAATATCCGAACCTTACTACTTTCTACGCCTAGGATTAATAATCTTGATATAGCTCATCGGCTTGGATTACATCGTAATACGATATCTAAATTAGTAGAAGAAATTAAAGAAGAAAATCAAAAAGAGCTTAGGAATAATTGGGAAATATTATTAAAGGACTTACTTAAAGTAGGAAAGATGCGATTAATGTATTTAGAGGAGCTTTGGAGTGATTACTATTTACCTTGTATGTCAAAAGGTAAAGCAATCCAAATGGTAAATATAATAAACGCTTATTGGAAAATAAGCATGGATATGTATAAAAAGCAGTTGGAATTTAATGGTATTAAAGATGACCTAAAAGCTTTAATACAAGTAAATTTATCTAGTTAAAGTTTCTACATTGACTTTGGTAATAAGGAGATGATTTAACATAATTTAGTGTTTTCTCGCTATAATTTTCACCTTCGAAATTTAAAATTTCATTATAAACTTGAATCATATTATTAAGCTCATGTGATTTAGAATAGTTAGCTCTCAAATTAAGGCTTTGTAGTTCCTCATCATTTAGCAAAGCTATAAATTCATTTTGATTACCAAATGCGTTTGCTTCATCTTCGAAACAGTCCGCCATTTCTCCGGTAGAAAGGGATTGTTGATAATTAATTACGTGTGAAAGTTCATGAACTAATAAAAAAGCGGTGATTAAATCATCTTTTACTTGATATCTTGGGGAAACTAAGATGCTATATCTTTCTATATTATTATCTTTGTTAAATGTGAATAGGCCTTCAGCACCTATAATCTCTTCATCTGTGTTAGCATATTGGATATCAATACAGTTTTTAGATTCTTCGATACTCTTTGCCCATTCATTTGTCGAAGAAAAATCAGATGTTTTTGCTCTTTGTATTATTAATGAGATTGACCTTTCAAATTCAGGAGGTATGGTATACGGGTTATTCCTGATACACATTACTTCACCATTAGGAAACCACTGATTATTAGCAAAAGTCCATTTTTTATATGCTCTTCTTTTTCGTGTCTGCGAGCATTCTTCATCAATACAATCAACAATTAATCTGTTAATAAACGCATCATTATTATTAAATGTAATACTATGTAATTTTAATTCTGCATTAAAATTATTTACAGATTTCTTTAATTTTGTTTCTACAAATTTTTCTTTGGTAATAGGCTTGCCTAATAAGGGATTATTTAGATAAAATTCGTCATAAAGACGCTCAAAATCTTTTGAATTTTCTAACCCCACGAGTAGTTCATAGTTACGTTTCAAACTTGTAGCATTAAATGAATCTTTATTTCCAATATAGCCAAACCAATATAGTAGGAATCCAAGTATAAATAAAAACATGAAAGTATAAGTTTTTAGGTTTAAATATCTATTCATAAAGCCATTTATATAGCTTATAAAAAACAAAGTCAATATGATATTGATTTATGTTTTATTATAGTCTATACTATGTCCATTATGGTCAATCAAGCTAATTCCGGAAAATATAATTTGGATCTACTTAGAGGATGGAGAAGAGATCAGCTTAGATTACTAAAAGAGTTCACGTTAAGACCTCTTATTTCTCAAACTCTAATTTCAACTGCTAGCGGTGCAACAATAGGATCACACGAATTAGGGGGAAAACTAACTGCCTTAACAAGAGCCGAACTTATCATTAAAGCGGGTAAAGATGATAATGGATCTTGGATTTGGCAATTAAATGAGGAAAAAGTGGAGAAAGAAACACTTAAAGAGTTTCTAGATAAAATTAAAATATAGCACTTCTTGGATTCGCATCTGTATAAGTTGGTAACTTCTTATACAGGTAAGGTGAACGAGCTCTAACGAGTAGGATTAAAATAACAGAGTGCCATTACACATTGTTGTGATGGCATTATGATAACAATTGCTAAAGCTCGAAAAATCTTAGGTCAGTTGGCTCAAAATTTAACGGATGAAGAACTACAAAAAGAAATAGAGTTAAATAAATTATTGGTAGAAGTAGTTTTGACTCAATATAAATCTTCAAAAGAAAAAAATGCTTAATGCACTAATCTATACTAGAGTATCAACAGATGAGCAAGTAGCCAATTTTAGTCTGGGTTCTCAGGAGAAAGAATGTAGAAGATTAGCAGAAAGGAAAAATTGGTATGTTATTCAGGTGTACAGAGAAGAAGGTGCTTCTGCTAAAACTGTAAATGGTAGGCCAGAGTTATTAAAACTAATTAAATTTTGTCAGAAGAAGGAGAATAAAAACTTAAAAGTCATAGTTTATAAATATGATCGATGGTCAAGGAATACAGAACAAGGTCTTGCTGTAATGAGTCTATTAGCGAAAAATGGTATCGAGGTGATTTCGGCTACAGAACCTTCTGAAAATACAGCTATGGGTAAAGCTATGATGAAAATGATGCTAGTTTGGGCTGAATTAGACAATGATATTAAATCAGAGAGAACTAAGGATGGCATGACGTCAGCGTTTAATGATGGTTATTGGCCATGGAGAGCTCCATTAGGATATATTCATACTGTAGTAAGAGGTAAAAAGGCGGTTATTCTTGACGAACAACTGAAAAATTGTATTTATAAATTGTTTCAAGATGCTGCCTCTGGTTTGTTTTCTAAACAAGAATTGGTGGAGAAACTTAAGTCATATGGATTTGAGCAAAAAACAAATAAAAAAGTTACTGATAAGTTGATAGATCACATTCTTAAAAAGAAATTCTACTTTGGGATGATGGAAGCTAAAGGTTGGGAAATAGAAAATAAAGGGAGTCATCAACCTATCATTGATAAGGAAACTTGGCTAAAGGCAAATGAAAATGTCTACAAGCTATCCTCTGTTCTGCGTAAAAAAAGGGGAGATGAGATTTTTCCCTTAAGACGTTTTGTTCTATGTGGAAACTGTAATGAGCCAATGACCGCAAGTTACAGTAAACATGGCCAGTATGGGTATTATCATTGTGCCCGAAAATCGTGTTCTATGCCGACTAGAGTGCCGAAAAAAACCATAGAAGAAGGCTTTTTAGCTTATTTAGAAATGTTTACTTTAGGTTCTATTCAAAGAAGACTGTTAAGAGTAACATTACTCTATAAATTGCAAGAAAAGATGACCGTTAGAGAAGAAACAATAACAAAAGCTCTAGCTGAAATAGCAAATCTAGAGCATGAAAAATTATCAACAATTAAAGCTGTAGATAAGGGTCTACTTAGTGACGAAGAGGGAAAATCAATTCTAAATGACATTAGAGCTAAACAAGAAGTTAAGAAGGTAGAGATTTCTGATAACTCAATTGATCACAAAGAAACAAATAATGTTATTGCTTTTGCAGAACATTTCTTAAGTAATATATCGAACTTATGGGAAAACCTTGATTTACCGAGAAAAAAAATACTTCAAGACAAAATATTTCCTAAGAAAGTTTATTTTAGAAATGGAAAGTTTGGAACTGATGCTTTAGGCTCTTCTTTCGAGCTAATTCAAGCTATTGCCGAGGGAAAAAAACCTTTGGTGACCCCAAGCAGATTCGAACTGCTGTAGACAGGCTGAAAACCTGCCGTCCTAGGCCGCTAGACGATGGGGCCTCAATTTAGATCTTATTTTAACAGATACTTTACTTTTTTAATTATTATTTTTTGAAAGAAATAAGAAGTTTATATTATACACCCTATAGTATAATATTTATATGGTAAAGGAACAAGTTATTTATTCACCAGCTTTTCGACGCTCTGATGTAGCTTATTTTAGAAATTCATTGCGGGAAGCTAATAGTATAGCAGGTCTTTCATCGGGGGAGATTATAGACCATTACGGAAAAAAAATAAGAAAAAGATTCGAGAAGCGTAGTGGAGTTCCAGTGATTATACCTGCATATAATGAAGAAAAAGATTTATCCAGACTTTTGCTTGGTCTTGCAAATATTTATACATTAACCAGACCTGTAGTGATAAATAATGGAAGCGATGATAAGACTGCTGATGTGGCAGATCAACTTGGTGTTGAGCGCATAAATGAAAATTTCGCCGGAAAACTTGCCGCTGAAAGAACCGGACTCAAATACATTCTTACTGAGAGCCCAGATACAAAAGTTATTCTTAATATAGAAGCAGATTGCATTCCATGTACTGACTGGGGTTCTACAATTTTGAGCAACTTGGATAAACTTAAAACTGGTGGAGTGGTTTATGGACTGTATTGGCATTATGGCTCGACGACTGTTTCGGACTTCTTATTGAGTGTGTACTTGCTTGGAAAAACTCCTATTTATTCCCTTTTTTATGATAAGGTGAGCACACATGGTGGAAATTCCGGTTTAAAACTAGACAGGGAAGGAAAGCTGGCAGAGGCATTGTTAAATATAGATATATCAAACAGATTAGGTATACCTGATTATAGAAAGGCAGTACTTAAAAAAGCCGGTGCTGAATTTATGAGAAACATGAGTCCAAGGTCTCTTGCCTTGACCCGTTCCGATAGAATTCCTACAGTTTCAGCTCTGGCAAAATTGATTTTCTACAGGAATGCCTACATGTCAACACGCTATCCTGAATGGTTCAGATAATTTTCAAAATGGGTTATTTGAATTTACTGCGAAGTTCCTCAAGTATGTCTTTGGCGATGTCTTTACCGCCAAGACCGAAGGCAAGGCCACCGGCCAGAGCTATCATTACCACTATTCCGGTAAAGAGAATCCGGATAAGATCCTGTGCGACACCCAGTTGGTTGAGAACAACCAGAATAGTAAAGAAAATTATTACCCATTTTGTAAAAACCGACAGTGTATTTGCCGAGGTTGTGCCCATTGTCTTTACTCCGTGTCTGACAAGATCATATCCAAGATTAGAAGCCAATAATCCCACAAAACCAATGACGACCGCCACCAGTACATTAGGAAGATAAAAAAGGAACTGATTAATCACTAAAGTTGCTCTGGAGAGATTCCAGACCTCAAGCGTAGGAATCAAGAATAAAATTACTACCGTCCATTTTAGAATTTCAGAAAGAACCTCTAACCAAATTTTTACCTCGTTACGCTTCATTAGCCGCATTTTTTCCAGCACTGCGTCGATGCGGGCAAAAGCGAAGATAGACAAGATAGCCCGCTTTAATAGTGTAGACAGTATCATACCGATAATTAAGATTGCTAACCCGGTGAAAAAATTAGGCAGGAAACTAAAGAGTTTCTGCAGAAAATCAAGAATTATATTATTGATAAGAGGCAACATTTTCAAAATACTTCAAATTTTTAACAGACAGATCCTCTGTAAAAACGATAGATATTACATCAAGCGAAAGTTTATAATTTTTATACTCGTTTTTCAAGAGAAAAAATTGTACTGGCCTTCTAAGTTTATTGATTTTGATAAAATTTACGGCCTCATAGGGTTTACCGTAACTTTCTCCTACCCTGGATTTGACTTCGATGAACGAGAGTTTTTTATCTTTTTCTGCGATTATATCAATCTCGCCCCAATGAGTGTGATAATTTTGCCCAACTACTCTGTAGCCTTTTTTATGAAGATAACTTATGGCTTCCATTTCTCCTTTTTGTCCAATATCTTTATTGTGTCTGGTCATTTAATTTTGGCTCTTATTTGTTGCGCATGGAGATTGCGGATAAAGTAAAGTTTGGCTTTTTGTGGAGCAGCTTTCTTAAGAACTGATATATTATCCAGAAATGGGGATGCTAAAGGAATGATTCTTTCAACGCCAATTCCTGAATTGGATATTTTTCTTACAGTAAAAGTCTTGGTTTGAGGGGTACTGCCTTTGACTTTAATCAAAATTCCTTTAAATATCTGTTTTCTTTCCTTGTCTCCTTCCTTAAATTTATAGGTTATTCCCAAAGTGCTTCCTACGGTGTATGTTTTGTCTTTATAGCTTAACGAGTTTGCCATTAATACATTTTAACATTCAAAACTTGGTTTGACAAGTTTATCCTTTATCTTTATACTTTAATGGCGTGAAGACTAAGTATGTATTTATTTCAGGAGGAGTAATCTCGGGAATTGGAAAAGGAACGGTTGCCTCTTCCATCGCTCTCATTTTGCAAAGATTGGGAATTAAAACAACTCCCATCAAATGTGAAAACTATCTTAATATTGATTCCGGAACAATAAATCCCATAGAGCATGGCGACCCCTTTTTATGTGAGGACGGTACGGAAGCCGATATGGATCTGGGGACATACGAAAAATTTTTAGACATGGATGTTGGACGTCATAACTTCATTACCATGGGACAAATTTACCAAGCCGTAATTAACCGCGAAAGAAGATTCGAATACCATGGTGAAGACGTTGAGGCAATCCCGCATATTACCGATGAAATCCAAAAAAGAATTACCGAGGCCGGAAAAAAAGACAATGCCGATGTTGTGGTCGTTGAGCTGGGTGGAACGGCGGGAGAATATCAAAATGTTTTTTATTATGAAGCTTCAAGAATCCTTTCTTTTAAAAATCCCGGTGACGTAATACATATACACGTTGGATATATGCCGACTCCCAATCATCTGGGCGAGCCAAAAACAAAACCAACTCAGCTCTCGGTACGAACCCTAAACGGTATGGGAATCCAGCCGGATTTTATCATTACCCGATCCGAAAAACCGATGGATCAGCGGAGAAAAAACAGGTTTGCTCTTTTCTGCAATGTCCATCCCGAGGATATATTTTCGGTTGCCGATACAAAAATAATCTATGAAATTCCCTTAATTTTAAAAAAACAAAATTTTCCCGGCAGACTTCTGACTAAACTTAAACTTAAAAAAAGCCAGGAAAATTTTGCAGATTGGGAAAACTTGGTTAAGAAAATAGGATCGGTTGAAAAATCAGACAAGGAGGTAAGAATAGCCATAGTCGGTAAATATTTTGCAACCGGAGAATATCAACTGCGCGATTCTTATGCCGCCTTATTTGACGCACTTCAACATGCCGGTTGGTTTCACAAAGTAAATGTTAAAACTCTTTGGATTGATGCGGAAAAAGTCGAAGTCCACGGGTTAAATTTGCTTAAAAAAAAGTACGGGGGATTGATTGTACCGATAGGCTGGGGAGAAAGAGGAGTTGAGGGTATGATTACCGCTGCGGGTTATGCCAGAGACGCAAAAATTCCCTACCTTGGCTTATGTTACGGAATGCAGTTGGCAACGGTGTCTTTCGCACGTGATGTTGTCGGACTAAAAGATGCTAATACTACAGAAAAAGATCCGAATACAAAAAATCCGATTATTCATCTTAACACTTTGCAAAAAGAAAATGTTAAGAGAAGGGCGTACGGGGGAACAATGAGACTGGGCAGATGGGATGCCTTAGTTAAAAGAGGGACTTTAGCCTGGACTGCATTTGAAAAATACAACGGATTTATAAACAAGGCTAAAGGGTTAACCAGTGAGAGACACAGGCACCGCTATGAATTCAATAATCAATATATTAAGGATTTTGAAAAAAAAGGAATGATATTTTCAGCCAGATCCAAGGTTGAAAATTTAGTAGAGATTATCGAGTTGCCGAAAAAAAATCATCCTTTTTATCTTGGAACTCAAGGTCATCCGGAGTATAAATCCCGCCCCCTCAAACCCCACCCTATTTTTCTTGAATTTATTAAAGCTTGTTTAGACAAAGAAAATTGATTTTATAAGCTTATAATGTTATAATCGTTAAAAATGGAAATTAATCCACAGGAATTTGAATTTATAAAATCGACGGCTTTTCTTAGTGCTATGTTATCAACTATAGTTGGATTTTTATATCTTGCACGTGTTCCCGGAAAATTTCCGCAAGAACAAAGAAAGAAAATAGTTGGAAAATTACCCTTAGCTGTATTAATAGGTACTTCTATCCCTACCGGCTTAGTAGCTGTAATTTCATATTTAAATTAGTTATTTTTTTAATTCTTCCCTTTCAATCTGCCACAGGCGGTTGTATTTTGCTAAGCGTTCGCCACGGGCTGAAGCGCCGAATTTGACAAAGTCGGCTTGGACAGCGACTGCAAAGTCGGCGATAAAACTGTCGTTGGTCTCGCCTGATCGGTGTGAAACAATATAGTTGAAATTATTTTTTCTGGCAAGATCGATTACCTGTAAAGTTTCGGTGATTGTACCAATCTGATTTGGTTTGATTAAAATTGTCGTGCAGGCTTTTTCACGGATGGCTCTTTCCAGTCTTTCTCTATTTGTTGTTAAGAGATCATCACCTACCAAATATATATTTTTAGGAATTTTTTGGTTAAATTTAATCCATTCCCCCCAGTCGTCTTCATTTAATGGATCCTCCAGAACCAAAATTGAATAACTCGTTACAAGTTTATTTATAAACTCCATATATTCCTCAACTTTCATCGGGTGCGGCTTGTCTTTTATATGGTATTTTCCATCCGTATAAAAATGTGAAGCAGCTACGTCCAATCCGAGAAAAATATCTAATCCGATTTTTAAGTTCTTTTGGGCAATAGTTTCATTTATAATTTCGATTGCGTCCAGGTTGGTGGGAAAATCAGGAGCAAATCCGCCCTCTTCACCGACTGAAATATTAGCATTCCTGTAAGCTAATACTTTCTGCAGTTCGTGGTAAACTTCTATTCCAATTTTATAAGCTTCGGTAAATGAATATGAAGAAGATGGAATTACCTGAAACTCCTGAAACTCAAGATTATTATTAGCGTGTTTACCTCCGTTAATTATATTAAAAATCGGATCGGGAAGCCGTTCGAGCGAAATTTGAGTATTAAACAAGGACTGGTATAGACTATTGATATATTTGAAGAGATGTACTTTAAGATCGGCAGCTGCCGCTTTGACAATTAACTGTGATATGGTTAACAAAGTATTGCCCCCCAATTTGCTTTTATTTTTTGTACCGTCGGCCTTGATCAACCAGAGATCTATTTCCTCTTGTTTTAGGGGTGAAATTCCGACCAGCTTAGGACCAAGCAGGTCATTAATATAGGAAATGGCTTTAGTAACACCCAATCCTTCAAAGCGAGTCGGATCCTTATCCCTTAATTCCAAAGCTTCGCTTTTACCAATTGATGTTCCCGACGGAATAGAGGTAGTAACCGAAACTCCATTATCCAGAATTAATCTTCCTTCAATTGTCGGATAACCGCGTGAGTCAATTATTTCGTAAGCGTAAATTTTTTTAATTTTCGCCATGTTTCAATTTAAAATATAAAAATTAAAAAGTAAAAAATCAAAATTCAAATTTAATAATTTTTTAACTTATATAATTTTTTTTTAGATTTAACTTTTTAAGTTTTCAAGTTTTTTTTCAATATTATGCACGATTTCACGGGTTCTATCGATGGCGTCAGGATTAATAGATACGCTGGTAATTCCGGTTTTTACGAGCTCTTCGACCAAGTCGGGATAATCCGAAGCGGCCTGTCCGCAGATTGAAGAAGTTACATTGTATTTGGCGGCAGTAGTAACAATTTCTTTTAGAACTTTAATAATTACCGGATTTCTTTCATCATAGAGTTGCGAGACCTCAGAGTTATCCCTGTCGACACCTAAAAGCATCATGGTCAAATCATTAGTTCCGACTGAAACACCGTCAACCCCTATTTTTAAAAACTCTTCCAAGTAGAGTGCACAAGCCGGTACTTCAACCATAATTAATAATTTAAACCCCGGAAGTTCGAATAATCCCTCTTTTTCGATTATATCTTTTATTTTAATTAATTCCCAAGGAACCCTAACGAAAGGAATCATCAAATGCAGATTTTGAAAACCAAGGGCGTAAACTTTTTTGATTGCCTCGAGTTCGAGTTTAAAAACTTCCGGATTTGCAATATACCTGTAAGCTCCGCGGAATCCTAGCATCGGATTTTCCTCGTGCGGCTCGAATTCTTTTCCGCCTTTCAAATGATCATATTCATTTGTTTTAAAATCTGTTGCTCGATAAGTTACCGGTCTTGGGGAAAATGCCCTGGCAAAAGTTGTCAAATCATTTGCCAATCTGTTAATAAATATTTCCTGTTTTTTTTGCTTAATAAATTCTTTGGGGTGTACGCCGATCTGGGCAATAATAAATTCGGCTCTCAGAAGTCCCACTCCGTCGACATTCTCCTTGGCAATTTTATGCGCTTGTTCCGGCTCGGCTAAATTTACATAGACATGGGTTTTGGTTTTCAGTTTTTTATCATAACCCGCTTCCTTATCTTCGACCGCTTTTTTCTCGCTGGCGCTAAGGGAAATTTTTCCTTTGAATATTTCTCCAGTTGCTCCGTTAACGGTAACCACCATTTCATTCTTCAGGATTTTAGTGGCTTTTTCAGTGCCTACAACTGCGGGAAGTCCAAGCTCCCTTGAAACTATAGCAGCATGGGAGGTTCTTCCTCCCCTATCGGTTACAATTGCCGCGGCTTTTTTCATGGCTGGGACATAGTCAGGATTTGTAAGAGGCGCCACTAAAATGTCGCCGTGTTTAACCAAACCAATTTCTTTCGGTGAAAAAATTAATTTTACTGGGCCGGTTGCGATTCCCGGTGAAGCCGGAGAGCCTGTCAGCATAAGCGCGTTGGACTTGAGGCCTTCGGCTTGTGATGTATCTAAATCTTTTGATCTATTGTCTAAAGTCTTGATTGTTGTAATTGGTCTTGACTGGACAATAAAAACCTTACTTCCTTCAATAGCCCATTCTATATCTTGGGGAAAAAAATAATGGTTTTCAATTTCTTTTACCAAGAGAGCTACCTTAATAATTTCCTCGTCAGATAATTTTTGTTTATCGCCCTGTGATTTTATTAACTTTTCCTCAATATTTCCGACACCCGATCTTTTGAGTAAAATTTTTTGTTCCTTTATTTCTTTTTTAAGGAGGACAAACGATCTTTTATCAACCTCGTAATGGTCGGGAGTTACCTTTCCCCCGACAATGTACTCTCCTAATCCGAAAATTGCCTCAATTACGATTTTATTTTTGTCATTGGTTACAGGATCGATACTAAAGGCAATTCCGGATTTATCGGATTGAGCCATTCGTTGCACGACAACAGCCAATCCGACCTTAATGTTGTCAAAACCCTGCTGATGACGGTAATAGATCGCTCTTGGAGTGAAAAGAGAAGCCCAACAGTCTTTCACTTTTAAAAGTAATCGCGAGTCTCCCTGAACATTGAGATAGGTTTCCTGTTGCCCGGCAAAAGATGCAGTCGGAAGATCCTCAGCAGTCGCAGAAGATCTGACGGCTACAATCTCAGGTTTATAAAGTTGCTTAAAATTTTTACTAGCTTTTTTAAGTATCCCATCAGTCCTGATTTGCCTGTCGTGCTCTCTAACGTGAATTTGTTCATAATAGGAAATTATTGTATGGGATAGTTTTGCGGGCATTTCCGAATCAATTATCAGTTTCTTTATATGGATTGAGGCTTGTTGAAGTTCGTTCGCATTATCATAATTAATAATCGAAATAACATCTTTTATTTTTTGATCGAGCCGTGCTACCTTAATAAAATCAAAGTATGCATTTGATGTTACAATAAATCCGTAGGGAACGGGCAAATTTGCATTAGTCATCTCACCCAGATTGGCACCTTTACCGCCTACCAATCCGACATCTCCTTTATTCACCTCATCAAACCAGACGATAGCTTTATTGGCAATCATATATATAATATATACATTTATAACAATTTTTAGCAACTACAAATTTGGGACTTAATAATTAATTTCGAATAATTAAGACGGTAATGTGATTTTTGAGGTTTTCTTGATGAAAATTAAGATAATACTCAAACATAATTAACATTTAAAATATGTATAAAAAGCTCAAAAGAAATTTTCTACCCAGAGAATAATTTGATCTATTTTGTTATAGTTGACAAATCAAAATTGCTTTGCTAAACTTGCCTTTACCAATGAAATTAACTTTTTCATAAGGGCAACATTGGAGACTCCCAGTTAGCTCTCCTAACAGCCTTCTTAAATAAATTCAAATTTCAAAATCCAAATATCAAATGTGGATTGTAATTTTGACATTTGAGCTTTGACATTTGAGTTTCCTGGCAGGGCCTGTAGTTCAGTCGGCTAGAACATCGCATTTGCAATGCGAAGGTCACCGGTTCGAGCCCGGTCAGGTCCACTCTTCGCTCTTTGAAAACTCCAAAGAGCTACGAAGTGGCACAGCCACCAAGTAGTTTTAAGAGTTTTGTTCTAAAAGCGAAGAGTGTCCCTAACGAAGTTCGAAGAAGGAAGTGGGACATTTTATAAAAAGCACTTTAACAATTTGAGGTAGGTCCAAAAAGAAATTTTTTTAACAAGAATGATGGGAGAATTAATGCTAATGGTGGATGCCTAGGTAGTTTAAGCCGAAGAAGGACGCGTGTTTGAGCGCGAAAACAACGGTTAGTCCTCTAACAGACATTACCAACCGTTGGTTTCCGAATGGGGCAACCCCGCCCTGCGCAAGCAGGGTGAACCTGTATTACACGAGGAAATTATAATAATCAAATACTACAAATTGCTCAAATAAGCAAATAAATCAATAAATGAAAAAATGATTTAATAATTTAATTCCTTAAAATATTCAAACATTTATTTGTAATATTTATCGGATTTGTTTATTTGTAGTATTAATTTGATTTTCTAGTGTAGTACAGGTGGGGAACCTGGTGAACTGAAACATCTAAGTAGCCAGAGGAAAATAAAACATATGTGATTTCGTTAGTAGCGGCGAGCGAAAGCGAAACAGTCTAAACCTCTTGTGCGTGGCACTAGAGTTATTTAGTAAATTTAGTGATGAGTGACTTAGCGAAAAACTAAGCAACTAATTAACTTAAAACTAATAACTCTCGTGCTGCGTATGAGAGGTGTTGCAGGGCAGATAATATGGGATTGGTTGCGGATAGGAGAATGATCTGGAAAGATCAATCATAGAAAGTGATAATCTTGTATCCTAAATCTAAAACCACCTTATTCTGTTCCTAAGTACCACGAGTCACGGCAAACCTTGTGGGAATCCGGGTCGGTCACGATCCAAGACTAAACACTTAAACTGACCGATAGTGAACTAGTACCGTGAGGGAAAGGTGAAAAGTCCCCCGAGAGGGGAGTGAAATAGAACCTGAAACCATTAGCTAACAAACAGGCAGAACATCTCGTTTCCACTCAATGCTCTTAAGATAAAAAGTAAAATCTAAAAAGTAAAAAATATTTAAAAAACTTTTTATATATTATTTTTAAAATTTTAAATTGGAGCACCGAGTGGAGACGAGGTGCGATGCCGTGCCTATTGAAGAATGAGCCAGCGAGTTCCCGCTTAGTGTTTTGCTTAACCCCGAATTATTCGTGGGAAGGCAGAGGGAAACCAAGTCCTAATAGGGCGATTTTATACTTAGCGGGAGACCCGAAACTGGATGAGCTAACCATGAGCAGGGTGAACTCCGATCACAATCGGAGGAAGGCCCGTACCCGTTGTTGGTGAAATAACATGGGACGACTTGTGGTTAGAGGTTATATGCCTATCGAATCCAGAGATAGCTGGTTCTCCCCGAAATATATTTAGGTATAGCCTTCCGGTAATTTTTTGCGGGATAGAGCTACTAGATGTCCCACCAAGCGAAAGCAAGGCGGGACAACTAAACTCCGAATACGCAAATATTTTACGGAGGAGTCAGTCTCGCCGGGATAAGCCGGTGCAGGCGAAAGGGAAACATCCCAGATTCCCGTTTAAGGTTCTCAAATGTTTTTTAAGTGGAAAAGGCCGTTGAATTTCCAACACAGTAGGGAGGTTGGCTCAGAAGCAGCCATCCTTTAAAGAGTGCGTAACAGCTCACCTAAATAACCCTCCGATTCGGAGGGGAAATTCTGCGCTTAAAATGATCGGAGCTAAAAAAACTACCGAAAACGGAGACTTGTGCGTAGCACAAGGCAGTTCTTAAAGTTCGTAAAGTAAAAAGTTCGTAAAGTTAAATTGTGAAAACCAATTTTCTTTATAAACTTTAAAAACTTTATAACTTTATAACTTCCTCGCGCTGCGCACGAGTGGTAGGGGAGCGTCCGCCGCGCAGTGAAGCAAAATTGTAAGATTTTGTGGAGCGCTGGCGGAGCGAGAATGCTGGCATAAGTAGTGTATCTCTCGATGAAAACTCGAGATGCCGAAAATCCAAGGTTTCCTCAGCAATGTCAATCATCTGAGGGTTAGTCGGATCTAACTCCTCACCAGTTTTGGTGAGGGGGATGTATAAGCAGTTAAAATTCTGCTACTTATATTCATTCGTTATTACTTACACGCTAACGAAATTTGATATTCTGCCCCTTCTATTTGAAGGGTCAAGTTATAAACTGTCTCGCAAGATTCAGCGAGTAACAAATACAACTCTGATGTAATGTCGGGGGAGGCGGAAGACTTAAGTTCCCAAGAAAAAGCGTGTCAGGAGAATGTGTATAATCCGTACCGATAACCGACACTGGTGGATTGGTAGAGTATACCCAGGCATACGGACAATAATGATTCAAGGAACTCGGCAAAAAAGCTGGACGTAACTTATTGGATATGTCCTCCCCGATTTAATCGGGGTACAACAAATGATTGTCAACCGACTGTTTAGCAAAAACACAGGCTCCTGCTAACCTGAATAAGGGATGTATAGGAGCTGAAACCTGTCCGGTACTGGTAAGTCAATCGCTGCGGCTAACTCTAAGCAATTAGTGAAGGCTGCGGTGCAAGCTCCAGTGAACGACAGCTCTAACCCTGAGAGTTCTAAGGTAGCGTAACCCCTTGCCGGGTAAGTTCCGGCCCGCATGAAAGGTCTAACGAGTTGACAGCTGTCTTGAATCATTTTCCGACGAAATTGAAATGGCTGTGAAGATGCGGCCTACCTACACCTGGACAAAAAGACCCCGAGAGCTTAACTGAAACTAGGCATTGGTGGGAAGAGACGAACTGTTGAGAGTAGGAGGGAGTCTTCGGACAACGATGAAACACCTCTCTTTTGTTTTTTTTCACCTTACCGCGTCTGACGCGGAACAGTACTTGGTGGTCAGTTTAACTGGGGCGGTTTCCTCCAAAAGAGTAACGGAGGAGCGCAACGGTCAGCTTATCCCGCATAGAAATCGGGATGGAAGTGCAAACGCAAAAGCTGGCCTAACTGTGAGGATGACTATCCTAGCAGAGACGAAAGTCGGCGTTAGTGATCCTCGGTCCCGCCGTGATGGCGGACCGGGCTTAACGGATAAAAGCTACCTCGGGGATAACAGGCTAGTCGCGTCCGAGAGTTCATATCGACGACGCGGTTCGGCACCTCGATGTCGGCTCATCGCATCCTGGGGCTGTAGTCGGTCCCAATGGTCGGGCTGTTCGCCCGTTAAAGCGGTACGTGAGCTGGGTTCAGAACGTCGTGAGACAGTTCGGACTCTATCCGGTGTAGGCGTATAGAATTTTGCAGAGAATCTTCTACAGTACGAGAGGACCTAGAAGAAGAGATCCCTGGTCTACCGGTTGTTCTAATCGAGCATCGCCGGGTAGCTATATCTCTAATTGATAAACACTGAATGCATATCAAGTGTGAAGCAAACTCTAAGATTAAAATTCCCTATAGCTTTCCCGAAGAATACGGGATTAATAGGCGTCAGGCGTAAGCTTCGTAAGGAGTTTAACCGAGACGTACTAAGTAGCAATCTCCCATCATTTTTGTTAATAAAAAAATTAGCCAGTTAGTTTTATGTATATTTTGGCGGTTGATTCCGGATTAGAGAAAACCGGTTTTTCTGTCTTCAAGAAAACAAATAAGAACTTTACTTTTATCACCTCGGGACTTATTAGAACTAGTCCGAAAAAGAAATTAGAACATAGAGTGGAAGAGATCTATAACGGATTAAACGACGTGATAATCGAATATAAACCTGCAAAACTAATTCTTGAGACGCTATTATTCTTTAAAAATCATAAAACGGCTATCACAGTAGCTCAAACTCAGGGTTCAATTATTTTACTAGCTTCTCAAAATCATCTATCATTGGAATTTCTGGCACCGCTCCAGATAAAACTAGCGGTAACTGGTTACGGACTTTCGGATAAAAAGGCCGTACGCAAAATGCTTGAGTTATCCTTAAAAATAAATAAAAAAATTCAGGAAGACGACGAGTTTGATGCTATTGCTTGCGGTCTGGCATATTGTTATCTGAATAAGTAATCAGTCTATTAACTACTAGCTACTTAGAGATAAATACTTTATACTATTCCAATGACACCGGTTATTCTCATAGTTTTAGACGGATTTGGAGTTGCACCGCACGGTCCAGGTAACGCGATTTATCTGGCAAATCCGGCAAATATCAATTCTTATCTTTATAGTTATCCTAACACTACTTTGAAGGCGTCCGGATCTGCTGTAGGACTTCCTTCTGATGAAGTGGGGAATACGGAAGTCGGACACCTTAATCTCGGCGCGGGAAGAATAGTCTATCAGGATCTGCCTCGAATCAATATGGCTGTCGCGGACGGAAGTTTTTATAAAAATAAAATTTTTTTAGGCACAATTGATCACCTAAAAAAAAATGCTAGCAATCTGCATATTCTTGGACTGATCGGTGAGGGTGCCGTTCATTCCAGCACGGATCATCTTTTTGCGCTTCTCTATTTTCTCAAAGAGCAAAATACTAAAAATGTATATCTGCATTTTATCACGGATGGTCGCGATTCACCGCCTAAATCGGCCATAAATACTCTAAAAAATGTCCAAGAAAAAATTGAAACTCTGCAAGTTGGAACGATTAGTTCTATTATGGGACGATATTATGCTATGGATCGTGACCGAAGGTGGGAACGAACACAGAAAGCCTACGATTGTTTAACTAAAGGTTCACTCAATAAATCACAGTCTGTTATTGCCGTATTGGAGGAATCTTACAGACAGGGAAAAACAGACGAGTTTATCGAACCGACCAATATTGTCTCTTCAACAATGGAACCAGTCGCCCTAATTAAGGATAACGACGCGGTCATTTTTTTTAATTATCGTATCGATCGCCCACGTCAACTAACCAAAGCCTTTGTCCTGCCAAATTTCGAGCAGGATGCTAATAAAACTATCTCATTTGATCCATATGCGGTTAAATATGAAAAAACTCATCTTTCTAAGGATAAAACAGTTAGCCCTCCCTTTCAACGCGGTTCTAGACTGAATAATCTTTATTTTGTCACGATGACAGAGTATGAAAAAAATCTACCCACCTATGTAGCTTTTCCTCCGATTCGTGTTCATAATCCTATCGGCAAGGTTATTTCCGAAGCCGGTTTTAATCAACTTAGGATGTCGGAGTCGGAAAAAGAAAGGTTTGTCACATTTTATTTTGATGGTCAAAATGAAACAACATTTATTGGTGAGGAAAAAATGATCATTCCCTCTCCCAAAATTCCGACCTACGACTTGAAGCCTGAGATGTCCGCCCATGAGTTAACCGATTCTTTAATTGGTAAAATGCGCGAAAAGAAATATCACTTTATTCTTGTTAATTTTGCCAATCCAGACATGGTAGGACATACGGGAAATATCGAAGCTACTATAAAAGCTATAAAAACAGTCAACGAATGCATGGAAAAAATAGTCCAAGAAAGCGAAAGATTAGATTATAACATACTAATTACAGCCGATCATGGTAATGCCGAACAGAAAATTAATCCGGTAACCGGTGAAATTTCAACAGAACATACCGATAATCCCGTTCCATTTATCGCCATAGGTAATAAATTTCATGGTAGATTTATTAAATTACAGACCGGAATTTTGGCCGATATTGCACCTACAATATTATCTTTACTTGAGCTGCCTAAACCTCAAGATATGACGGGAAGGAATTTACTCGAAGAGGTCCGTTAGTTTGCCCCAATTATTGAAAGAATTTTAGCTGCGTATCTTGAACCTTTTTCCATCGACTTTTCAATGTTTCGGGAACGAAAAAATTCGGATATAAATCCAGCGGTATAACCGTCGCCGGCTCCTGTTGCATCAATTATTTTATCCACTTCGACAGCTTTTTGATGATAGACTTTTCCGCCCATATAACCATAACTCCCATTTTTACCTTCGGTAATAATCACTGTTTTATCTTCCAGATCGCGGAAATACCATCTGACAACATTTTCATGAAAGTGAATATCTTTATACTGTGCTTTTACAAGTTCCGCAAACTCATGCCCATTTACAATCAACACGTCAATTTTGCTTAAAAAATGTTTAACCTGTACTTTTGACCTTCGGCAATCTTTGACGCCTAAATTAACGACAGTAATGATGTTATTTTTTTTACATAAATTAAGAGTTACCTCACGTTCTGTCAAAGATACATCCGGCAGATTACCCATATAAACGACCTTTGCTTCAATCAGATTATTAATTGAGCTGGCCTTACGCAAAATATTTTTGTGAGGAGTAGAGTAGTGGATAATAGATCTTTCTCCCTTTTCCGAAAGCAAAATGCTCGAGATATTATAATAATCATTTTCTATAAAACAAAGTTTACTTGATACCTGCTTTGCTTCCAATAATTGCAGAATCATTTTTTTAAAGGGGTTATTACCGATTGTACCCATCACGGCAGATTTAATTCCTTCCTTTGCGACTCCAATTGCGACGTTGACGCCGCCTCCACCAATACCCGTATGGAACTGGTCAACAAAATATTTACCACCTATTGCCAACTGAAATCTATCTTTTTCAAAAGTGAGCGAACTACCTTTAAAGTAAAGATCGATACTGATGTTACCTATTGAAATCAAATCAAACATACGATAATATTAAACTTTATATAGATGGTTTTCAACGAATTAGTGAGACAAAATATAAATCCCGAGTCATTAACTATTTTGAGCTCTATTGCAGCATTCGCTCTTGCCAAGTTTACTGACCAACAAATTAAGGATGAAAAAAGTCTAATAAATCGATGGACAATGAAAATTCATAACTTAACAGATACAATTAATACATTAATATTAAAAATCGCAACCACTAAAAGAGATAATCAAAAAATATACCAAGCTAAAAAAGCTAGGATTAATTCACATAATAGACTATCTGGTTATTTAAAGAAAATACATGATAAGAATAGGCACATGACAAGATAAAAAGTAATTTAGTCCCTACTTATTTGCTTTGTTTTATATTCTTCCAATCTATTATTTATTTCAGGAAAGTTTGAGACAGAATATTTGGAGAAAAAATAATTTACGGCTTTTTTGGATTTATCGATCAGTTCAAAATCGGAAAGGGAAGCGACTTTAAGATCTAAATAACCGTGTTGACGAGCACCAAATATTTCGCCTGGTCCTCTAAGTTTGAGATCGTGTTCTGCAACCTGCATGCCATTTTGAGTCCGAGTAAATAATTGAAGACGCTCTGTTATTTTTTCATTGGCATTTTCTGTATAAAGCAAACAATAGGATTGTTTATCTCCTCTGCCAACTCTGCCTCTTAGTTGATGAAGTTGCGCCAGACCAAAGCGCTCCGCTCCCTCGATCATGATGATCGTAGCGTTTGCAATATCAATTCCAACCTCAACGACTGAAGTGGCAACCAGAATATCAAGTTTTTTATCTTTGAAATCCTGCATGATTTTTTCTTTTTCTTTTGTCTTTACTTTTCCATGCAGTAGGCCTAATTTAAACTCAGAAAAAATATCTTTTTTTAGCCTCTCAAATTCCTTTGTGACAGCTTTGATAGTTTTCATTGTTTCAACTTCGGATTCCTCTATTAAAGGACAGATAATAAATACCTGTATTTTTTCCTCTTTTATCTTCTTTTTAATCCATTCGTACCCTGATTTGCGTTTTTCCTTGGGAACCAGAAAAGTTTTGACTTGTAATCTCCCTTTGGGCATCTCATCTATTACCGACAAATCCAATTCTCCGAATATAGTTAGGGCGACTGTTCTTGGAATAGGAGTAGCTGTCATAGTAAGTAAATGAGGGTTAATACCTTTTTCTTTGAGCTGCGCTCTCTGAACTACTCCAAATCTATGTTGCTCGTCAACAATTACCAAACCGACACGATCAAATTTCAGTTTTTTTGTAATTAGAGCATGTGTACCCACAATAATATCAAAGTCATCACTGGTACGTTTTTGCAACGGCCGTTGCATAGACGTACCTATTTTTTTAGAACCGGTTTGTAATCCAACTGAAGGTAAAGTTTCTATAGGCTTCAGGACAGTATTTCCTACCCCAGAGGTTGGAAAGAGCGAGCTAAGGGTCTGAAAATGCTGGTTTGCTAAAATTTCGGTGGGCGCCATGAATAACGATTGATAGCCGTTGAGATAAGTTAAATAGCAGGCAATGGCTGCAACTACTGTTTTTCCGGAACCGACATCCCCTTCTAGAAACCTGTTCATGGGTTTACTTTGTTTTAAATCTAAGAGAATTTCGTTGACAACTCTTTTTTGGGCTGATGTTAATTTAAATGGCAAATTTGAAATAAATCTCTGAAATAAATCATATTTTTCTTTATCAACTACAAAGGCGTTTCCAACGTGTTCGTTTTCCCATTCTTTTCTTACAATCTGCGCAGATAACTGAATAGTAAATAGTTCGTCAAATGCCAATCTTTCCCTGGATTTTCGCGCATTTTCCAGATTTGTTGGAAAATGTATTTGTTTATAAGCGTCTATTTCTTTAGGAAGATTGTTGAAAGAAATAATTTCAGGCGGTAAAATTTCAGGAATACTGTCTTGCGTCCGACTGACGTTAAGATGCATAATGAGTCGAAATATTTTTTCTCTTAATAGTCTGGAAGAAAGACCGTTTTTTTCCGAATAAACAGGAATAATCCGAGCAGTGTGAATAAATTGTTGGTTTAGATTCTCGTCTGAGAGAATTTCATACTCACGTGGTTCAAAACTTTTAGTATTGCCAAAAAATTTTACTTCGCCTGCCACTGAAAGTGACATTCCTTCTCTTAAAATGCGTAAAAGATAAGATTGGTTAAACCAATTTACATCAATCTTTCCGGAACTGTCCGAAATGCTGATTTTTTGCAGATTAAAACCTTTTTTCGTAAAGGCATTGCTAACTTTTAATATTTTTCCTTTTATTGTGGCAATTTCACCAACTTGAAGCCTATCAATGGGTGATATTAACGAATAGTTTTCATAACGGAACGGGAAATAATTTAATAACTCCCAAAAATTGTTAATACCAATGGACTTCAATCGACGCTTTGTTGCAGAACTTGTTAATGGAATATTTTCGATGGGAGTGTTAAGTAACATAAAATAGTTACTCTAGCAAAAAATTATTTATCTTAAAAAAAATACGGGCGCAAGTGACGACAGTATTAATAGTATCGAAGAAACAACAATTATTATTTTCCAGATAAACTCCTTTTTAAATTTAAATATTCTTCGTATTTTCATATTTGTTATACTTAAGCAATGTATCGCTTCAAAGACCTGTCTATCAGAAAACAGTATACAAAACAAAAGATAGTTGTTGCTGTTTTAATAATTATAACAGGAATTATTCTAACGGGATTTATTTTTACATTTCTTCTTTTTGCTTGGTATGCGCGCAACCTGCCTTCTCCAAGCAAACTTGCCCAGGTTACCGGAAATTCCACTATTTTTTTGGATCGCGACGATAAAGTACTTTTTGATATGTATAAAGATAAGAATCGTTTTCCGATAACACTTAAGCAAATTTCTAACGATTTGAAGGATGCAACAATTGCAATAGAAGACAAAAATTTCTATAAACACAAAGGTATATCGGAAACGGGTATTATAAGAGCATTTTTAAGCATTCTCTTCCGCCGGGGATTTCAGGGTGGATCAACCATAACACAACAGCTTATAAAAAACGTACTGCTTGACTCAAGAAGGACGGCTTCAAGAAAAATAAAAGAAATAATTTTGGCGTATGAAGTTGAAAGAAAGTACTCAAAAGACGAAATTTTGCTGATGTATCTTAATGAAGCTCCTTACGGAGGAAATTTTTGGGGGGTCGGATCTGCATCAAAAGGTTATTTTGGTAAAGATCCGAAAAATCTAAGTTTGATTGAATCAGCTTTTCTGGCCGGACTTCCGCAAAGTCCAAGTATCTATTCTCCGTTTATTGGTGAACACGATAGCTGGAAACAGAGAACCAAAGACGTCCTTAGGCGGATGAAAGAAGATAAATATATCGATACGAACGAGATAAATAATGCCTTGAAGCAGTTAGATTCGCTTAAATTTACCACTCCAAAACTGGCGATAGAAGCACCTCACTTTGTTTTTTATGTCCGTGATCAGATCGAAAAAGAATACGGAACTAAACTACTTGACCAAGGTGTAAAAATCCAAACCTCTCTATCTTTAGAAATTCAAAAAGCAGCCGAAACAATTGTCAAAGAAGAGCTGACTAAATTAAAAGGTTTAAACCTCACAAACAGTGCTGTTGTTGTGCTCGATTCACGGACGAATGAGGTCTTAGCTATGCTTGGTTCCTACGACTTTAATGACGAGAAATTTGGTAAATTCAACGCTGCCCTGGGCCTGCGCCAGCCGGGAAGTGCAATTAAGCCCATTACCTATGCCCTGGCATTTGAAAAAGGATATACACCGGCAACAGTATTAATGGATCTTAAAACTGTTTTTCCCCAGCAAGGCCAGACTGATTATATCCCTGAGAATTATGACGAAAAATTTCGAGGCCCGATTCAACTTCGCTTCGCTCTGGGTAACTCTATCAATTTGCCTGCAGTAAAACTTTTGGCAATGGTGGGAATCAAGGACTTTTTGCAAAAAGCGAGCGATATGGGTTTGGATACTCTTGCACCATCCGAGGCTAATTTACGTCGTTTCGGTCTGGCCATTACCCTGGGCGGTGGAGAAACAACACTCCTTGATTTGACTAACTCTTTTTCGGTATTTGCCAGAGGCGGTATTAAAAAGGATATCACTTCACTCAAAGAAATAAAAGACTATAATGGTAAAAATATCTTCAAGCAGTCCAAGTCGAAAGAGCAAAAAGTGCTTTCCCCCGAGTCGGCCTTTTTAGTATCACATATTTTATCCGATAATAATGCCCGCGTTGACGTGTTCGGGTCAAATTCCTATCTTAATATTCCGGGTAAAACGGTGGCCGTAAAAACAGGAACAACCAATGACAAACGAGACAACTGGGCTGTCGGATATACCAATTCAATAACGGTGGGTATTTGGTCCGGGAATAATGATAATTCTCCAATGGATGCCAAAATTTCCTCGGGCGCCTCGGGAGCATCGCAAATTTTTTATAGACTTATGAACGAGTTATTAAAAAAACACAAAGACGGAATTATGGAAAAGCCGGGCAATGTCGAAGCGATGGCTATCGACTCGTTTTTAGGCGGCTTGCCTCATGAGGCGGTTCAGACTCGATCGGAATATTTTATCAAGGGGTCGGAACCAAAAGATCTTTCACCTTTTTACAAAAAAATCAAACTGTCTAAAGGTTCCGGTAAACTGGCAAACGAAGTGGAGATCAAGACGGGAAATTATGACGAAAAAGAGTTCATTATAATCAGCGAAAATGATCCCGTATCAACCGACGGGAAAAACAGATGGCAGGAGGCGATAGACGCCTGGGCTAAACAGCAGGGTGATGAAAAGTATAAACCCCCAACCGATAAATCAGATGTTGCCGCAGATTTGGTTGTCGTTCAAATTAAAGAACCATCCGACAAAACCAGCATTAGCACAAACACGATAAGTGTCAAAGGTAAAATTACCAGTATTGATCCGATTAAAACCACCAAATTTTACATCAACGGAAGTGAGGTACGAATTCTGGACGGAAATATAAATGAATTCAACGAGTCCTTTAATCTGTCGGATGGGGTATATGAAATTAGAGCAATGTCCTGGAATACAAAAGATAAAAACGGAGATTCTATGGTCAAAATCGGAGTCAATGTCCCCTGGGATTCAGTAACTCCTACCCCAACTCCTACACCTCTTTAATTTTTTCTAACTCATTTTTTGCCTCTTTTTCGGTAATATTTCGCTCGAGAGAAGAATAATAAAAACGCAAAGTTAAATTATTTTTATACAGCGATATAACTTCCAGTTTCTGAAGAAGTTTAGACTGATATGCGTGCCTCCGTATCACCGCGTAGCTGAAATATGGCATCAACTGAAAGGTCTTATCGAGTTTAATGACGGCGTATTGATTAATAGGTATATATTGTGAAAATGACTTGGAAAATTTAATTAAATTTTTGATGTTAAATACGGCTAAAAATACATCGCTCTTCAGTTCGTATTTTAGTTTCCTTTCTTTCGACAAAAATCCAAATTTAACTAAGTTATCCGACTCAATATTAATTAAGGACTGGGTATGTGGCAATTTTCCCGAATATTCTTGAGTTTTAGGATTTTCTGCATAATCATAATTATGAATATTTAATTCATTCAACAAAGCTGTGATAATGCCCTTGAGATCGGCAAGTGATGTATTTGTTGCTATGCCTAATTTATATGGCTCAAAGGGTAAATCGCCAGACATTTTCAGGTATACTTTAGCAATTTCAAAAAACCTGAGTTCATTTCCCTTCCCTTCATTATTTTTAATATTAACAATAAGTGAAGGAAGTAGGTGGGTCCTCAGGTATTCTATATCTCCGGAAATAGTATTTTTAAGTCTCAAATGGTCCTCAGGTTTCAAATCAGCCTTGCTAATAAGGTCTTTGGAAACCATCGAGTAGTTCATGACTTCATTTAGACCTAGGTGTTTAAGAAAATGCTTTATTTTGGACTGAAGCTCAAAAAAAAGCTCCATGTCTTTAGGCTGCTTTACATAAACCGTGGACTGAATATTGTTTGGAAGATTGTGGTAACCGTAAATTCTAGCAACTTCTTCAACAATATCTTCGGGAATTTGGATGTCTTTTGCACGATAGGAAGGAGGAATAACTGTTATTATTTTGCCTGATTGTTCGTACCCAAACTGTAAATTTTTTAAAATCAAAATTATTTGTCTTGCCGGAATTTTCACTCCTATCCGTGAATTTATAAAGTCTAAATCAGTTTTAACTGCTTTACTTCTGACTGGATCTTTGTAAATATCCACAATCCGACTCATAGAAGAGGGGTTTGCGTTAGCTTGAAAAAGTTGGATGCCTCGCAAAAGAGTCGTTTTTGCAATTTCAGGATCAATACCTTTTTCATTGTAGGTTGCTGCAATAGTTCTTATTCCGTGAGTCATCGAGGCTTTGCGAATGAGGACCGGGTCGACATTGTCGATAAAAAAAATTACTCTTTTACTATCACTAGTTACAACGCTGTTTTCTGTCCCCATGATGCTAGGAAGGTCAATAATTCTGCCGGTTCCGTCGTCGATTACAATTTCCCCTCCTTTAAGAGTAAAAATTTTTTTGTCTAAAGTGATTAATTTTTCTCCTTTACTGGCAAGTCGAAAGATAAATCTGCCGGTTTTTACCCGATCATAGTCAAAGACATGAGTCGGATGGCCGGTTTCGACCATGATGTAATTGGTAATATCTACCAGATTATTTAGCGATCTAATTCCTATGGCTTCCAGTCTTTCCTTAATAAAGCTTGGTGACTGTTTGATTTTTACTCCGTCAAAGATTACTGCCATGGTTCTTCTTGAGAGATTTTGTTTATCTTCAACGGTTAAATTAAACGTGTTGTAGACTAATTTTGGAGCCTCAATTTTCCTATTTTTTAATTGCGCTTTCTTGCCGTAGCGGGGGAGTATCGTAGTTGCTTCGCGGGCAATACCCATAACTGAAGCGCTGTCAACCCTATTTGATGTTATTTCGATATCATAGACATAGTCGTCTTTAATTTTTTCGATTCTTTCGACGGAGGGACCGCAAAGTGAGAGATATTTCTGAATTTCATCAGGAGCGGAGTCCGTATCCAAATATTCAAGAAGCCAGCTGTGCGTTATCTTAATGTTCATAGTTAGTCCTTAAAGTCGAAAGTCTCTAAAATCTGTAAAGTCCGAACTTTATGGACTTTTTGAATTGATGGACTTGATAGACTTATTAGAATTGTTCCAAAAATCTTATATCATTGTTATACATAATTCTCAAATCATCCAGCTTTAATCCTTCTTTCATCATCATTACTCTCTCGATACCGAATCCAAATGCCCATCCCGAATATTTTTTAGAGTCAATATTTCCTGACTTAAGTACATTTGGATGAATCATTCCCGATCCACCGAGTTCCAGCCAACCGGATTTACAAAGTCGGCATTTTTGTGCCTCGGAACCCTCAGGGTTCCTGAGTAAACCAGTTCCGTTACAGACTCCGCAGGTTATGTCAACCTCAAAAGAAGGCTCGGTAAACTGAAAATGAAAAGGTCTTAATCTAATTTTGCGATTTTCTCCGAAAAATTCTTTGGCAAAATAATTGATTGTCCCTTTCAAGTGTGTGATGTTTATTCCCATATCGACTGCCATACCTTCAAACTGGTGAAACATCGGCGTATGTGAAGTATCCCAATTCGGTCTATAGCATTTTCCGATATTAATCATCCTGATTGGAGGTTTGCCTAACCTTTGCATTTCACGAATCTGACCCGAAGAAGTGTGAGGGGTTAATACCATTTTTCCGTATTTCGGATGTGCGGGTTCATCGATAAAAAAAGTCTCAAAATCATCCCGCGCCGGATGACCTTTTGGCATATTAAGAGCCTCAAAAGAATAATGCTCCCACTCGACTTCGGGGTATGACATTCTGATAAAACCTATTCTAGAAAAGATTTTGGTTATTTCTTCTACACCATAAGTAACCAAATGCAGACTACCTTTGGGATATTTTTTACCGGGAAGTGTTATATCAATATAATCAGATGCATTTTCTATTTTTAGCAATTCCTGACGCTTTACTTTAATTAAATGTTTGATTAAAGTTTTGAGCTCATTAATTTTTATACCGAAGTCTTTACGTTCATCCTGGGTTAATCTGTCAATTGATTGAAGTAAATTATTTACTAGGCCTTTTCTACCGAGATATTTGATTTGCAGCTGATCTAAATCATTATTTGATTTTATTTTTTTGATAATGCTTTCGAAAGAAGATTTAATTGAGGATATTTCTGTCATTATAGAACTATTGTAGCATCTTCAAAATTTTTTCAAACACTTTTGGGTGCTCGACGGCTATTTGAGAAAGTATTTTCCTGTCGAGTTCGACCTTTTTTAATTTTAATCGGTTTATAAATGAACTGTAAGTAAATCCTAACGGTCTAACTGCGGCGTTAATTCGTAAAATCCAAAGACTTCTAAATTCTTTTTTTCTATCTTTTCGTCCTGTAAAAGCATATTGGCCGGCGTGGAGAACAGCCTCCTTGGCTTTTTTAATTTGCTTGTGGCGAGTCATCCAATAACCCTTCGCAAGTTTGAGAACTTTCTTGTGCTTGCGTCTGGTTGTCACTCCGCCTTTTATGCGTACCATATGGCAATATTAAAAATTAAATATAAAAAATTAAATACACAAATCAAAAATAAAAAATATTTGATATTTAATATGTATATTTTATCTTTAATCTATTATCTTTTATATTTTTATGCTACTCCTAACATTTTTTTTATCTTCTTTTCATATTTACCCGAAACAATTTTCATCATTTTCAGGCTTCTTATCTGTCGTTTTGACTTGTTGGAACGAAGATGTCTTAGATAATGCGATCTGTGCATCAGTTTACCTTTGCTGCTGATTTTAAATCTCTTTACTGCCGATTTTCTAGTACGTTGTTTCATATTTACTACAAATTTACAAATTATTACTAATATACAAATTATTTTTTATTTGTATATTCGTATAGATTCGTAAATGCGTAGTCTTATTTTCTTCTAAATACTACCGTACTTATAATCCGTCCCATTAATCTGGGTTCTTTTGAGACATTGATATCTCCTAAGCTGGCTAAAAACTTGTTGATCAGGTCAAATCCCATCTGTCTTTTTCCGATTTCCCTGCCTCTGAACAAAAGATTGATTCTTACCTGATTGCCTTCGTCCAAAAATTCCTTGGTTCTGGCAATTAGTCGGTTCAGATCGCTTTCGGCAATAAATAGTGACAGTTTGATATTTTTTACTGTGCTTTTCTTAATGCCTTTTTTGGATTCTTTTAATTTTTTTTCCTCCTGATACAAAAACTTTTTAAAATCGATAATCTTGGCAACCGGCGGCTTTGCACTTGGCGCGATCAAAACCAGATCAGATTCCAGCTCCTGAGCTTTCCTGAGAGCATCATATTTACTCAAAACACCGATCTGCTTTCCTTCTTTATCGATTACCCTAAGAGTAGGAGCCTCTATTCTGTGGTTGATGAAATAGAATTTTTTCTCCGGTCTTGGTCTATAGAAATTTCTCAATTTGACTTTTAAGTTTTGTGATGAACTGATTAATATTCATCATACCGAGATCTTTACCGTCCCTGGCACGAACCGAAACTTTATCTAGCTGTAACTCCCTGTCTCCAATTATAACCATATAAGGATTTTTTTGCAATGTCGACTCACGGATCTTTGCTCCGATAGTTTTATTTTCAGAGTCTAATTCAACTCTTAAGCCCGCTTTATTCAAAGTATCGCCAACTTTTTGAGAATATTCGATTTGTTTAACAGATACGGGTAGAATAGTGACTTGAACCGGAGAGAGCCAGAGAGGAAAAGCACCGTTATAATGTTCAATCAAAAATCCAATAAATCTTTCGTGCGATCCAAGCGGAGCCCGATGTATTATTACCGGGGTTTGGGTAACGCCTTTATTATCTATGTATTTAAGATTAAACCGCTGTCCCATATACATATCTATTTGATTGGTCGATACCGCAAATTCTCTTCCGATTGACGACTTTACTATAAAATCAATTTTGGGTCCGTAAAAGGCGGCGTTTCCTACTTGTTCAACCATATTAATATTGGTTTTTGCTACAGCTTTACGCATCAGCTTTTCAGCTATATCCCACATTTTTTCATCTCCATGGTATTTTTTTTTGTTTTTTGGATCGCGTAGGGCCAGTTCCAAATGATATTCGGTTATATCTAGAATTTTGTAATAGTATTCATGAAGTTTCATCACTGCTACAAATTCGTCAACAGCTTGATCTAAAGTACAGTAAATATGTGCGTCGTTTTGAGCCATTCCCCGTACACGCATCAAACCGAATAATTCGCCTGAGGCCTCATATCTGTAACAAAGACCGTATTCGGCCAACCTCAAAGGCAAATCCTTATAACTTCTTGATCTGGCAGCAAATATCATATGATGATGCGGGCAGTTCATCGGTTTCAGGTAATATTCTTCATTTTTATCAACTTTCATGGAGGGGTACATGTCTTTTTTATAGTAGGGAAGATGTCCGGATGTATAATAAAGTCCTGATTTTGTGATGACCGGAGTTGAAACGCGATGATAACCCCAGTCTTTTTCCGTTTTTTTAGCAAATTTTTCCAGCTCGTCCTTGATTATTGTACCTTTAGGTAACCAAAGAATCAGACCTTGGCCAACCTTTTCGCTTATGGTAAATAATTCCAATTTTTCCCCTAATTTTCTGTGGTCCCTTTTTTTGGTTTCTTCAAGTTGCCAAAGATATTTGTCAAGTTCATCTTTTGTCGAAAAAAGGGTGCCGTAGATTCTCGTCAACATTTTTTTCTTCTCATCGCCCCTCCAATAAGCGCCGGCAATGGAAAGCAACCTGAAGTTTTTTAATTCCTCTTTAGGATTCCTACTGTGTCCGCCTTTGCAAAGATCCAAAAAATTACCCGGATTATTCTCAGTTATTTTTTTGCCTTCTTTGGCAAAATCTTTGATTAATTCGATTTTGTAAGGGTTATTTGCAAAATCCTTCAGTGCTTGATCTACTGTTACTTCTTTTTCTTTAAAAGGTCTCCAATTTTTAAGAAGTTCGCGCATTCTTTTCTCAATTTTCGGTAAGTCAGCTTCGGAAACTGACCATTTACCCATATCAAAGTCCTGATAAAAACCGTTCTCTATGGAAGGTCCGATGGCGTTATGAGCTCCCGGGTATAAGTCTTTCACCGCAGCAGCCAAAAGGTGCGCGCAAGAGTGACGAAGACTGGCTAAATAATTATCGTTTTGATTCATAAGTATTATTTTAGAACTTTGTTATCAGTGGACCCGAAGGGATTTGAACCCCTGACCTCTTCAATGTCAATGAAGCGCTCTAAACCGCTGAGCTACGAGTCCAGTTAACTAACCAGCCTGCCGACAAGCAGAACTAGGTAACCCACTCTTCTATTATATTTAATATAGAGTTTAACTTCAAGCATGCAAAAAGTTTTAAATTTATGGATAACGCAAAATTTTTTCCTTTTGTGCTTAAGTGTTGTATAGAACAGTCTAAATATTATTGTTTAAAAGCATACTGTGATGTAAAATATGGTATGAATGTAGCAGAGTTGCAGGAACAAAATCCCATAAACTATCGCGAAATTTTAAAGCAGCAACTTCGACCATTTAAAATAGCAAATAGTAATTTTATTTATTTTTTAGCAAAGAATTCCCCAAATTTACTTGATAAGAAAAGACTCATACAAAAAGGGTTTCACGCTTGGAGCTGCGCAATAAGAGCTATTGAATTTACGACGGACGAAGAGGGACGCCCGAGGAAAATTGAACAAATAAAGCGATTACAAGGATCCCTTGATGGAGAAACTGTTTGGAAACCACTCCTAATGGCATTAATAATGCTGCTGCATGAGGGGGGAGGGGCATTAGAAATTTATTTACTTGGACAAGGAGGACATGAAAATGTTGGGCAATTTCATTCGAATTTGTCCGGAAATGTCGTAAAAAAAATTCTTGCGGGCCAAGTAAATGATCTATTCTCCGATCAAGTGCAAAATAAACAAATTATAAATAGTGTGGAGAAAAGTGATTTGTTAAAAATTTTAGACGACCATCACATAGATCAAGATGAAATAATTGAACCATTAATGGTACATGGAATAAAAGATTACTACGGTATCAATCCATATGCTCTTTTATGTAAGGATGAAGATAAACTGGATACTCAAATCAGAACAAGTGCTTCTGAATTTGCATTTAATCGCTGGATTAGTCGTATTGATCGAGTTGCAGACGGCAAACCCTCTCCAACAGTAGTAAATGAGTTATTAAGCGGTCACCTAGTGAGTAATAGAAATGTAGCAACTAAAATCGACTGGCTTTTAAAAACTATTGCTTGGGCTACTGATATCAACTTTACAACTAATAAAGTTACTTGGAGAACTTTGATTTTTCCAAGGCAGATGGCACTTTTAAAGAAACTTTTGATACCATATCCAGAAGATCACAATCTTATTAACGAAGTTTTTAATATAATTGATTCTACTGTACCAAAATATTAACTAGATAGTAATTCTGATCTAACTTTGCATTTTTTTGTTATTGACGGACACATAGGTAACACTCCAAACTTGTAACTATTGTATCACTCGATTGGGCTTTTGTAATGGAGAATTTGATGAAGCCGCTCTAAATTGTAAAATAGCAACCACTCAGTCAGTATCTGGTTTGCGGCAATAAGTAAGTCAAAGACAAGATATGATTCAAAGTGCTCATGAACCTGAATAAAATCCTCCTGTATGGTTCTGTTGAATCTCTCGTCAACCGCATTATCTTTGGGAGTTTTGATTCTTGTAAAGATATGGATAATCTTAAGCCTTCGGCATGCTTCTTCAAAATATTTAGCAAACTCAATCCAGTTGTCTAATAGGACTGCCGCAATCTTCCCGTCAACAAAAGCAGTCAATCTTAAAAGAAAGTCAAAAGATGAAAGGGAGGACTTATTTTTGTAACATCTGGCGTAGGCGATCTTTTTTTCGTATTCGATTGCAGTTAATATATATCTTTTAATACCATAGGGTAAATACAAAACTATTGTGTCGCAACAAAAAAACAATGGTTTGTCCCGGCTCAGATAGTCTTTGGGATCAATCTCATTTATGCGTATCTTTCTTCTCCCCCGGTGTTTATCCTTTTTGTTTCTTATTCTATCTGCTAGAACGGTATCGAAGTAGAGCCTGTATTTTTCGATGACGTGTTGTATGTGGTTCTGGGACATGTAGGTTTTATGAATGTTCTTGTACAGAATCTGGAGTTTTTTCTTTCCCAGGCGAATATGCTTTTCCCGTAAATATTTGATATTCAACTCCTCAGAAAATGTTAAATTAATACTCCTTTTTGTAATAGGCGCTTTACTCCGGTTTTCGAGGGAAGATAGAAGTTTTCCTGACTCTTCAAATATATTTAACCATTTGTAGAAGGTTTTTCTTGAGGTTTTTTAAAGATCTTGCGGCAACCGCAAGTTCTTTTATATAGTGGTAAAACTCAATCATAGCAAGCCTTGTTTGTGCGCTTGTTGATAAATCTCCCATAAAATGTTTTGCAAGAAACTTGTAAAACCAATACGGGAGTTTATACGGTAAAGAATATGTTCCAGCGTCATTCAACACCCCTTTTTTCATAAATGATATATTTTGATTCTCATTATTTTGCCCTACAAGGCCGGTTTAATTCGTTAGAAGACTCTTTTTATCTCTTTTTTTATGTCTGTAGGCGCTGATGCTTTTTGATACGGAAATGTTACCTATGTTTCTCATCAACTGCGCGAATCAAAAAACAACTTTGCATGCGGTCGCACGAAAACTGGTTAATTACAGCTAAATAATTACATAATTAATAAACTTATAATTTTAATAATAATTCTTGATTTTCTTTAAATAAAGGCAATAAATTAGTCGAGCTGCCATTATTGACAAACTTATAGAAATATGCTATAATACCCGCTAGATCCTAAGGTTCTTCTAGTTCACTAGATACAGCTTTAGGATTTTTTTTAGGCTTTATGTCCGATGATACCATCGGACTTACAAAGACTTATCCGCTGAATAAACGCTCCTCAAGACGTCGAGCGAATAGCGAAGAGTTAAGTCTTGAGGGAAATTTGAGGCCGATCTATTAATTTATGAAAACCCTATTAAAAATACTTGTAGCAATAACATTCTATTTTTTCTTATGCCTTCCAGTGAGTGCTCAAAACGTGGCCGATCAATCCGCTAAGTTTCTTAGAATAGAGGTTAATAATTTGGATGCGATCAGACTGGCAAAAAAAAGACTGGCTTTAAATAAATTACTAACCAGATATAATTCGCCTTTGGTAAACTCCATCGACACCTTCTTGAAAACCTGTGATTCTTTTGAATTAGACTGTTATCTTCTTCCCTCGATTGCAGGTCTTGAGTCAGGATTCGGTAAATTCACTCATCCGGGTTCAAACAACCCTTTTGGTTGGGGTGGCGGTTATATTCTTTTTACAAATTGGGACCAGGCAATTTTTACCGTCGGAAAAGGATTAAGGCAAAACTATCTAAATAAAGGCGCGGAGTCGGTTGATGAAATCGCTCCCATATATGCCGAGAGCAAAACTTGGGCCCCCAGAGTAAAGAATTTTATTACTCAATTTGAAGCAGAGGAAGCAAAAATTACTGCAATTTTAAATCTAAATCCGGTAGAATTATAAAGTATGTATACTCACACATTAAAAAAATTAGTTAAAAATACTAGCGAAATTACTGTTGACATTGATAAAGAATCAATTGAAAAGGAATATAAAATTACCTTCTTGAAACTTTTACAGAATTTCGAAATGCCCGGTTTCAGAAAAGGAAAGGTCCCCGCTAATATCGCTGAAAAACACATTAAAAAGGAAGCCGTATACGAAGAATTGATCCGTACTCTCATCCCAAATATCTATTCAGAAATTATAAAAAAAGAAAGTGTCAAACCCGTTCTGCAACCTAAAGTAGATTTGATTAAGGCAAACGAAAAAGAAGATTGGCAAATCAAGATTACCGTAGCCGAAAAACCGTCTGTCGAACTTGGAAATTATAAAGAGGCAATCAAAAAAATCAAAGCCGAGCAAAAGAAAGACGAAATCTGGACACCCGGAAAACAATCATCTAAGTCTGATGATTCTGAAAAAGAAAAATCAAAAAAAAAGCAAGAACTTTTGAATCTGATTCTTTCGGCGATACTCAATGAGACAAAGTGTGAAATATCGGACTTAATTATCGAGGAAGAGCTCAATCAAAGACTGGCAAATCTGTTAACGGAAATCCAGAAAATCGGTTTGACTGTTGATGCATACTTAAAATCTAAAAACTTGACAAAGGAAGAATTAAATAAAAGGTACAAGTCCGAAATTGAACAGACGTATAAGCTAGAATTTATACTGGCTGAGCTGGCTGATAAAGAAAACATAAAAGTAGAGAATTCTGATTTGGAAAAGCTATTTTCCTCTATCAGCGACCCAAAAGAAAAAGAAGCAGCCAAAGCCAATTCTTATTTTTATGCCTCGGTTCTACGAAAACAAAAAACTCTTGATTACTTATTAGGACTATAGTATAATTCAAAGCATCATGGCAAATATTATAGGCTCTCAATCTAATAAAACAAAAGTCTTCAAAAACCAAAACACACTCGAGTCTCTTAAAAATTCTCGACACAACTCCGGCCTTTTGGATCAGTTTTTCGGTAATAATAACCCCGATTACCAGCTGGATGAAGAATTTAATTGGGTTGGTGAGAAGAAAAAGTCTGCGCAAAAACAACGCCAGGAATTTTCAATCTTCAATTACCAACGCTATTATGAGCAGGAAATTGTTAAAAAAGAGATTAAGCAGCTGCTAAACCAAATAAAAGAGCAGATTGAGATGATTAAAAAAGCGGATTCCGCGCTTCTGCAGGAAGTTAAGGATATTCAAAACCTTTCCCTGGAATCTTTACCCGAAAATCCAGGAATATATCATATTCGCTTCTTCGAAATTATTTTAAGCATTTTAAAAACTCTACGGGCAAAAATAGGCGAGTCGCGTACGTGGCTCCAGGCAATGGTATCCAAAAGAAAGAAAAGAGGGTCTCTATTTGCCGTCCGCTCCAAAAAAAAGGGTACTCTGTACTCTATGTCTCAAGAATTATCCAGTGCACGAAGCATTCAATAAAATAACTGCTTTTATTCCAAAGCTCTCAAAAATTGATTGACCGATTTAGCCCAGGCACCCTCGGGAGAACTTGGTGTGTACTTCGCCATTATTGTTGAAGCGGTCGTTAATCCCTTATCCAGATAATGAGTTTTTATTCCTTTCGCAACTATTTCAATAGCTTCCTCGTATGAATCGAATCTTGTGACAATATTTCCGTAGATGCCCCATCCCCAACAGTTATGGGAGTTTTCCGGTATGGCCCGGCATAAAGTTGATTCCTGCATAGCTATAGCCGGCAAAAGCCTATAGTCAAAACCGTAATTATCCGAAGTCCTTACTATGACATCGGCGAAGTCATAAAGTGGAGAACCGTGTTTTCTAAAAAAAACTTTCAGATTAGCTGCTCTGCCATCTGTTGTTTTTACTTCGGTCTTTAAAGATCCGGCAGAAAAAGGAGCGTTTGAATAATTGAACTGTTTGGCTATATTATTATCTTCTTCAATTTCGGTTAGAATCTTTTTGACTTTCTGCTCACGGTTTAATTTGTCATTAAGCTTGAGTTGAAGGAAAAAATTAGTAAACAGTAAAACCAAAAAAGAAAGGGAATACACTGCGGTCTTTTTTAGCATACTTTAAATATAGGTAAATTAGAGAAAGTTGTCAAGTTACTCGGTAATAAAAAGTCGAGAATGGTTTCCCGTCTATTTTTTTAATTAATTTGTTTTTCCACTCAACAATAGTAAATCCATGGGATATAACTAAAGCACCGGTTTTTAATTCTTTTTTTAGTTTGGGTATAAGAAGAGAAATTAGTTTCGGCATAAGAAAAAGATAGACAATATCGGCATTTTTTAGATCTGTTGAAAAAATATTTTCCTTTATAAATTTTATATTGTCAGTTTTATGGATTTTTACCAAAATCCTGGCATACCAAATAAGAATTGGGTTTACATCGACACCGACAGCATTAACTTTAAATATGCTTGCTGCGCGTCTCGCAACTCGGCCGTCGCCGCAGCCAAGATCAAAAAAAAATTGTCCGGCTTTAAGAGCGGCATTGCTTAATATTTTATCTATCACTCTTTGCCTGGTTGGAACGTAGGGTGATCCCTTGAGGCTAGAATAGATAAATGAACCGGTTATTAAAGTAAAGCCTATAGCAAATATTAATTCGAATATTATTACCGTAAAGTATAAAATGACAGCCAGCATAACTGTAGTATAATATAATTAAGCCTCTGTAGCTTAATGGATAGAGTAGCGGTCTTCGGAACCGCTGGTAGGGGTTCGATTCCTCTCAGAGGCACAAAGGGATTTACCCTGGGCGTACGAAGCGAGTCGAAGGGTCTGTAGCTCAACTGGTAGAGCAGTGCCCTCTTAAGGCATTGGTTGAGAGTTCGAGTCTCTCCAGACTCACAATTTTGGAAATCACAGAAAAGTTATCCAGTAAATTTTAGCGATGCAGTGCCCTTATGTGCCTTTAGGTTGTGAAAGAAAAATGGTATTTCCTTTAAAAAAAGGGCTAAAATTGCTAAATAAGAAATAACATTTAAAGCGTCAAAACTTTTTCCACAAGCGCTGCATTCATTATGTAGTTGAAGTCTATCATTTCGATATTTTGATTCTGTCATCCTTATCAAGGTTAATCTAACAATCTAATAGTAACAAAAAAGTTTACGGAATCAAACATAAATGATATTTTTAATTTTAGTTGCAATCTATACCATAAGTTGGTAGAAGGTTCAAATTACTGTTTAAATAGTATATGACACGGTTATCAAAATAATCAAAAGAGTTCCAAAATTTACCCTCAAGACTCACAAATTTTAAAGAAATTACGAATAGATTTTTACAATGTCCCGTTAGACCTGACAAGGGTAAGACTCATATACCGTTTAACTATGTTATACTCTAACTAAATTTCATGACATGCTCTAACCGAAATGAAATAAACTGTGCTCTATTTGCCATAATTGGTATGTCTGAATTGGCGGTTTTAGCTATTGCTTCGGTACTTACTTCATTAGATAAACTTTCAACAGAACAGTTTCTAAACTACCTAGTAAAACCCTTTATTTCATTAAATATAGTTGGAATGCTTGGATTGATTGGGAAAGTAATTATTTCTAGTCATAAAAATAAATAAGTTTATAGCCTCAATTAATTAAACAATTCGCCGTGAGATGTTAATAGTTTACAAAGTAGGAAATTTTCGCGTCTTTTTTAAGCTGTTCTACTAAGGTTTGTGCTTCTTTTTGTAGTTTTTGTTGACGCAATTGATCTCTGGCTTCATTTTTGGTTGGCGGATTAATAGGCTGAGAAGTTGACAATGATTCGGTTGGAGTATTTTTTTCGATAAATGCATCTATTTCTTTTTCGGAAACCTTGATTTTATCTGCCAGGAGTTTCTCTAATATCAACTGCACTTCCATTTGGTTACCTAAATCCTCTTTTGTCATTCCCTGAACAGCTAAAAGCTGATCCAGCTTTTGACCTTGTTTGGATGTGCTTTTTTCGATATCTTTAATTTTTTTATCAACCTCTTCCTTTTTTACGATTATTTTTTTTCTTGATGCTTCTTGCAGAATTAATTCTTTCGATATTAAAGAATCTAGAGTTTGTTTTCCGCCTCTTTTTTCAAGGTCTTTGATTATGCCAATACGTGAGACCGGTTTTCCGTTAACCATGGCTGCAAAAAACAAACCCTTTGTAAAAAAGGCAATTAATAGTAAAAGCAAAATAACAAGCAGAATCTTCTTTTGATTCATAAGGTAGAAGTATAACACATAATTAAATTTCTTTTTCAATCTCTTTTTCCGAACCAATTTCATAAATTAACTTTTTCTTGAATTTAAGTGAAATTTTCTTGGGAATATTTACAAGTTTATTTTCTTTCATTATTAGTGCATCCAGGAGTTCCATCAATTTTATGCCGTCGTTTTTCCACATATCCCTCAATTCAATTGAAGTTTGCGGAAGGATTTTTCGCAGTATACTTAACGAAACAAACAAAGGACCGGTATAAAGCCTAACGCTGGCAATATCCTTAATAGGAATCGTTTCCAACCAGGCATTAAAAAAAAATTTTTTACGTACAATTGAAAGTGTTTTTTCCTGAAGAATATAGGTATCGGGAAAAATTTGAAAAGGAAAAACCGATCTTGCGGTAAAAATAACAGGATTCACTTCCCCTGACTTCCTATCGTTGAAATTACTTAGGGGTTTCTTTTGATGAAATTCAATTACCGTAACAAGATAGAGTAGAAGAGATGTAAATATTATAGTGATAACACTAAAAAAAATAAGCAGTGAAAAAGGAATAAAGTTAAAATTTAAAAAAATTGCTACTCCTAAAAGGAGAAAAATTATACTGCTAAAAAGAATTACAATCCGTATTAGATTCATCTATTCAATTAAATCTAATAACCTAGCAAAGTATAACATAAAAAGAAGTCTGAAATATATTAAGAAAAATGATTTTATTCTTCAAAAATCTTATTTATTTATTACTATATATTGTATAATTTAAGTATGACGGTATCAACTAAAGAAATACCAACAGAAATCAAAGAAAAAACCAGGTTCGATAAGCTGAGGGAATTTTTTAAGTGGGTGTCAATAGGATTTCTTGGGTTTGGTGCTTTATTTGGCGTTCCGGTTATGGTAGCGGGATCTATGATTGATTTAGGAATTTTGGATCCATTAGCTAAAGAAACTGTTGATGCCTGGAATAGAAATGTTGAAAAATTCAAATCTAAACTCAATGGTAAAAAAGCTTCTGGGAATGTTAATAATTCTAGGGTGCTTACACCTGCCTAAAAATTTAATTTAAATTAAATAATTTGTTCAGTAATTTTAATGCTTTGGACAATCTAGAGATATTTTAAATCCTGCTGCTAACGCCTCTTCTTCCGAGCAGAACCAACGCTCAGTAGTCCCGGGTTTAATTGTAATCCTGTTGTAGTTATAGCAGTCCGGAGTGTGATAAATACGTGAATTATCTGCAGAGCGGTAGTTGCCTTTGATTATGCACCCTTCTTGCTTAGTCTGGCATAAATTCGACCAAACTCCGCGTCCGGCCAGTTTGGCTCTTTCTTCTGCCTTTTCAATGATCAAAGAAATCGAATGAAGCTTTTTATCGGTTCTAAAATAGGCAAAACCCTCCTCTACTAAAACTTCGTTTATAAACAATTTATCCAAATAGACCAGAGCTAAAATCCGGCCAAAATTATCTTTGCTAAATAGTTCTAAACTGACTGTTTTATCTGCGATTAGATTTTCTAATCTTACTTTTGCATCTTCACCAAGGCAACCTTTCGGATTTTCCGGAGCATCGATAAAAGCAAGCCTTATCCTTTCGCCTCCTGCAATAACAAAGGAATCTCCATCAATAACTCTTAATATTCTTGCTGTAATTGTTCTGTTGAATTTAGAATTAGTTGGAATTAATTTGAAATTAGAATTTTTTAGAATTAATACCAGATTGAGAATAAGAGAAATCGCAGTAATAACAAAAAGAATTAATTTATACCTGTTAAATTTTGTAGCTTTTCTTGCAGTCATAGAAAAAGTATAGCAGCATTTACTTTAATAGATTAATCTATTAAAGTTTTATGGTATATGGGTTAATTTGGACTCCTACGACAGTTTAAATATTGATTTTTGTAGCATATAAGCTATTGAACGTGGTTTGAAATATTAATAAATTGAAGTTCATGGCAAGAATATCAAAACTCAAACTTAAACCTGAAATTTTGGAAAAATTGTTCAGTCTGTTTTTTGAAATCGTAGGTAAAAAAAATAAAAAGGAAGAATTCCAAAAAGTAATAAAGGAGCTCCTATCACCTGTCGAAAGAGTTATGGTTGCCAAGAGAATCGCTATTATATATTTGTTATTAAAAGAAATAGACTATCTGGTAATTGAGGATGTACTCAAGGTTTCTTCTGCAACTATAGCAAGATATAAATTTATTATTGAAAAAAGCGACGGTATAGTACCATCGTTTAAGAAAATTTTGCTTAATGACAAAATTCTTTTATTTTTGAATGAGTTCTTCGATACCTTATTTCCTCCCGGAACCTATGGAACTAATTGGAAATCCGCCTGGCAAAGAAAATTCGAAATCCAAAGGAAAAAGACCGAAGGGATATAAAATATAGTCTGTTTACTTTAATAGATTAATCTATTAAAGTAAGATAATGTGAAGGTGCTAAATTTAACTACCAAGATGCAATACAAACTTAAATAATTTCTTCTTTTCTCTGCCTGACGAAAGAGATCCACTCTTCGACGACCTCAAAAACGAGTTTGAAAGGAGCCTCAATGAGAAAGTCAAAGATGAAAATAAAAAAGTTTAGACGCGCTATTTCCTGGCTAAAAAATTTACCGATAGATAATATGGGCATGAAGAAAAAATCACCCAAAGGCGCAAGTATTGATTCCTTTTCCTTTAAGTGATATTCATTAACTATCTGCTTAATACGATAGGAGAAAAACGTTACAACGCTTACAAAAAAAATAAAGATGGCTTGGCTGATTAAATTAAATTTAAGAAAAGTCAGTAATTCGTAAATAAGCAATAAGGTAATAATAAAAGTCAAAGAATAAAAAACGGTAAAACCGAAGATTAAAATCGGCCTTTTAATTCGCAATTTTTTTGGAACATAAGCTATTTGAGTCTCAAATGTTTTATCGGCATCGATAATATCAACAATTCTGTGAAAAATATTTCTGGTGTTTTCGTCACCCGGCGGTCGGAAAAAAGCAGTAATTGCTATCATTAAAAGCGGCGGGAAGATACTATTAATAACTATCGCATTAATATTTACTTCGTTAAATAAATATAGCGAAACGGGATATTCAAGAATTAAGGCAAGGATCATCTTAGTTAATAAAATATAAATAAATGCTCTTATTGCCAAATTTCTTAAGCGGGTACTAATTTCCTGATACTTTAACCTGCAGGCCAAGTCTACTTCACTCCAGAGTTTTTTACGATCCAATAAAATTGCTTTAACATCTTTTGATTTTTTATTAAAAATATCGAATAAAATTAAAAAAGGAGGTATTTGCTTTTTGACAAAACGGGCAAGATTATCTACATATGGGCTTTTAATAATCGCTTCTACCTTGCTAAAAATCTCGGGAAGCTTGGTTGAAAAACTGTCTAATTCATCTTGGGAATAATCTTGAAGACGTTTGTAAAATGTAATGAAGAGATGATATCTCTGGTAGGCTTTGTCGCTTTTTCGGTATGCTTTTTCAATTGCAGCCAAAAAATAAGCGTCTCTCTGTTCTTCGCTTAATCCCTGGAGTTTAATTTTATTTCTCAAAACCTGAAAGATATAAAAGGTAAAGCTTGAATTTTTAATTGTTGCTTCCGGTTTTAAGGTTTCTTCTATTTCGCAAGTTGATAAGTCAAGTAAATACTGGGTTAAAAAATGTTGTGTCTGGATATCTCTGCCGGTTATAAGTAGTCTTCTTAGATAGACAAAACTGTCGATTATCGACTGGGTTTTGGCAATATCCTCATTACCCAGACTTTCGTTATTAAAATACCTGGCCCACAAAAGTTCACGAACTAAATTTTCCGCTTCACCTTTGCCGTCAGGATTTAACGACAATCTTCTTTTTAAAATCCTTTCAATTGCTGCGCGTAAAACCAAGTGTTCTTCGCGAAACTCTACGGCGTTTCTCACCTTTTCGTAAACAAGAGCCAAAAATGAAACTGTTTGCGAGACGGATAGCTTGGAAAAGTCGTCCGGGCGCATGTGTTCTTTTATTGAATCGAGGGTTGCAATAAGTGCCAGAGTGAATTTAGAAAGAGAGAGCGTCTCGTTGCTGCTTTTTGCCTTTTTATCCATACAAAGACAATTATATCATTTTCACATCCGTGTCACCGATTTTCCTGAAATCTTTAGTTGTATGATTTGCCAACCTCGGGTGTTGGACTGAGCATTGGAGAAGGCTAAAAAGTAAACTTTGTAGCTTATAATCCATTGACACATTTGTGAAAAGTCATTAATTTATTTATATGCCTGGTCGACTCGAACCTTTTATAAATAATTACGTCTATCACGTATTCAATAAAACTCTGAATTCTCAGAGACTCTTTAATGCTGAGTACAGTGAGATTTTTCTACCAACTGTTAACTACTATCGCTCTGCAAAAGCCAGAGTTAGTTTATCACATCTCAAAAGATTAGCTCCCTCAGTACAAGAAAATCTTCTTAAAATAATTGAGCAAAGCGAATTTTTTAGAGTAGAAATTCTTGCTTTTTGCCTAATGCCTACGCACTATCATTTTCTTTTAAAACAGATACTAGATAACGGAATTCTAAAATTTATGACAGACCTGGGCAATTCGTTTACTAGATATTACAATATAAGGAATGATCGCGAAGGGCCACTCTTTATTCCGCGCTTTAAGTCCGTACTAATAAAAAATGAGGAGCAGTTAAAGCATGTCTGCCGATACATCCATCTAAATCCTTATTCGGGTGAAATTATTTCAGAACTCGCTGAATTAGAAAATTATAGGTGGTCGTCATATAGAGAATACTTAAGTAAAAATCAAGAATCACTATCTAATCCTCAAATAATAATGAAACTTTTTGGGAATGATAGATTGAGATTTAAAAAATTCAACTCCGATCAGGCAGATTATCAAAGAAGCCTTGAATATGTAAAATACGCCGAGAAATGGTTGTAGATTTAATTAATGGCCTTATAACAGCAACTCCAACACCCGAGGTTGGATCAGCTGGTCAGATTTTCCTTAGATCGGAAATGCTTATTTTAGTGAAATCTTTTATGGAGAGGTCAACATTGGAGATTTCTTTTTTTGTGAGCGAAGTCGTGACTAAAACAACTTTCATACCCGCTCTTTTAGCCGCTTCAATTCCAGAGTAGGAGTCTTCAAAAACCACAGAATCTGCAGGTTTAACTCTGAGATTTTTTGCAGCCTTGAGATATATTTCCGGATCGGGTTTTGCTTTAGTAACATCGTCACTTGTTGTTATTGAATTAAAATATTCTCTTAACTTGAGAGTATCCAAAAAAAGATCGGTCGTTTCCCTTCTTGAAGAAGTAGCAAGAGCTGCTCGAATTTTTGCTTTTTTTAATTTTTTAAGGAAATTTAAAATTCCTGGAACTATTTCTATATATTTTCTGTAATTTTTTCGAATAAAAGTTAGCTGGTCATTTAGTTCTTGTTTCATCTTTTTATCCGCAATATTCGGATCAAGGTGAGCTTTGATATTTTCTTTTGCGCTTCTTCCCATCATATACTTACGCATAAAAGCTAGTGATATTTTTTTATTATGAATAGCAAAAGTTCGCTTCCACACTTCCAAATGTAGTCTTGTAGATTGCACTATCACCCCATCTTTATCGAAGATTACAGCTTTAGCCATATAGAAGACTAATGTTTTTCTTTTGCTCCTGATTGCAAAATTTTGGATTTTAATTCTAGAAGTTTAGCTTTGACAATTTTCTCTGTATTTCCTTCAACATTTAATCTGAAAAGCGGTTCCGTATTCGAAGTTCTGATATTGAATCTCCAATCAGGAAAATCAACTGACACGCCGTCAATCCAGGATACCTGACCAGAATTATATCCATCTGAAATATTTTTTAATAGTTCTTTTGTGACAGTACTCTCTTTAAGTATGAAATTTGACTCGCCTGACTCAAAAGTACTTTTATAGGCAGATACTATCTCTGATATTGGTTTACCTTCTTCAATTAATGCTTTAATCACGTAAAGAATAACACGCAAAGAACTTTCGGCTCCTCCTGTCTCTCTAAAATAGAAATGTCCAGAAGATTCTCCGGCAAAAATTGCTTTCTCACGGTTTAGTTTTTCGGTTATAAGAGCATGACCAACCACACTTATGGAAGAAACTCCGCCTAGTTTTTTTACCATATTAACTACATTCCGGGTGTATCGAATGTCAACTATTATTTTTTCACCCGGTTTTTTTGAAAGAATTTCTTTTGTTACCAAAGTGCTGATTAGGGTGGCAGGGATTACTTCGCCTTTTTCATCAATAAAGAAAACTCTGTCGCCATCGCCATCCGGCGCAATACCAAAGTCAGCTTTTTCTTTTACGACTCTTTCGCAAAGATCTTTTAGATTTTTAAACTCAAGAGGATCCGGCTGATGGGCAGGAAAAGTACCGTCGAGTGTAAAATTCATCTTTACTAAATCGGCAGGAATTTGTTTAAATAATTCTTCAAGAAAAAGAATTCCCATTGCGTTGGCCGGATCGGCGACTATTTTGAACTTTTTTAACTTCGGTAATGCTACGGATTTTAGTGCATCTTTAACATCTTCAACCAATACATCTTTTCTCTCTGTAACTTTTCCGCCAGCTGCTGGCTGAATAAAATCCTGCTCTGAAACAATCCTTTTTACTTCCTCCATACCAGTCAACTTAGATATTTTTACTAATTGATTACCAATTCTCTTAGCGAATTTAGCACCAGTATATTGAGGGGGATTATGTGAAGCGCTGATCTGAATTCCAACATCATAACCGTAGCGCAAAACAGCAAAGTAAAAAGTTGGAGTTGAAACTAATCCAATATCAAAAACCTGAGCTCCCAACGATACCAATGTCTCTCTGGCAATTTTAAATAGAGACGGAGATGAGATACGCATATCCCTACCTAAGGCAACGGTTAAATTATTTTTCTTGAGATCCTTGACAAAAAATGTATAGATGCCTTTTATAATCAGTTCGAGTTTATTTTCGTTTATATCTTGAGGGTATACACCGCGAATATCATAGGCTTTAAAAATCTGATCCGGCACAATAATCATATAGACGTATATTATAAGAAATGGCAGGCCAGTATTTCAAGTGACTCTTTGACTGAGAAGGGATTTGAACTGGTTTTTAAGCCGATCTCAATTTTAAACAAAGCTTGGTAAAAGTTAACAAGATTTTCCTGCTTCCAGTGAAGAGCCTGGGATTTAAGCTTATATGTCTGCCAGGACTGCATCTTGGGAGGAACTGCGCCTTCTTTTATGATTATCAGATTTCTGATGTATCTAATCAACATAATAAAGACAAAGTTCTCGTCCAGATTTTGGCTCAATTTATCAAGGTAGGATATAAATAAAACCTTGTTACCGGGATAAACAGAGTCAAGGAGTTTAAAGATCGTTTGATCGGGTTTAAATTCTTTAACCTGGCCTATTTTTTTCAGTTTAAGTTCCCACTGGGATAATTCCTCCCAATCAATCAGTTCCACATCGGTTCTTTGTTGTATTTTTTGAAGGTCAGCCAATATTTTTTTATTAACAGGGTTAATTTTTTTATTAAGACGTTCGCTAAAAAAGACCTTTTTTTGGCTAAACAAAGAGGGGGATTCGCTCATCCAGCGATCAATATTTTCTATATCCTGATAGCCGACGGTTCTGATCTCGTAGCCTTTGGAAAGGTAATGTTTTTTTAGTGAACTATAGTAAGCTCGCGAGGCGCTTATATCTTCGCCGCATATAATCGTCAACATTAAATAATTTTAAACTTTGTGTTGTTTTATAGCAAGTAAATTGTTATCATATAAAGGAAGTTAAAGGAATATATACGATTTTATAGCAATTTAGAGGAGTTTAAAGAAATTTTAAATTTTTTATATTTTATTTTTAATTTTATATTAAAACATGGCTCCCTTACCAAAACGTAAACACTCAACTCAAAGAAAAGGCAAGAGGCTGGCAACCAGAGAAATAAAGTTTGCCAACCTGGTGGAATGCCCAAACTGTCATAAGAAAAAACTACCACACAGACTTTGTAAATATTGCGGGAAGTAGTATGGATCCAAGACACGTAAGGCGAATAAAAATAATTCAAAATCTTTTTGCCTACAGTTTCGAAAATCTGCAGGGAAATTTACCTTTTCCAGATGAACCAAAAAGTAAAAAAATAATTGCCGATCTTGATCCGATTGATAAATATATAAAAACTCACGCACCGCGCTATCCTCTAAAAAATATTTCCAAGATCGATCTGGCGATTTTGCGAGCCAGCGTCTATGAATTGATGCTTGAAAAAAAAACTCCGCAAAAAGTTATCATAAATGAAGCAGTCGAACTGGCCAAAGAACTGTCCGGTGAAAACTCATACGCATTTATAAATGCAGTTCTGGGTAAAATAATGAATGAAAAATCTTAACCAATTGAAAAAAAAACTTAATATAAATTTCCATAATAACGATATCTTAGAAAATGTTTTTGTTCATCGTTCCTATCTCAACGAACACAAAAAATTTTATTTACCTTCAAATGAAAAACTCGAGTTTTTAGGTGACAGTGTTCTTTCTCTTATAACATCCGTCTATTTATATAAAAATTATACCCTGCTTAGGGAGGGCGATTATACCGAGATTAAATCAGCCATAGTAAGGACTGAAAGTCTGGCAGAAGCGGCAATGTCCTTGGAACTTGGAGATTATCTTTACTTGTCCAAAGGTCAGGCTCGGGAACTTGGTAAAAAGAATAAAAATATTTTAGCGGATTGTTTTGAAGCTTTAATAGCCGCAATTTTTATCGATCAAAGCTTTGAAAAAGCTTATGAATTCGTACTTAAATATTTATTTACAGATAAACTGTCCAGACTAATTACTAATAAACTATATCTTTCACCGAAAAGCAGATTGCAGGAATACACACAAGCTAAATTTAAGATGACGCCTAACTATAGGGTACTTGAAGAAAAAGGACCCGAACATGATCGAATCTTTAAAATTGAGGTATTAATCAAGGGAAAAAACTACGGAATCGGCAGCGGAAAATCAAAAAAAGAAGCTGAGGAAGATGCAGCTAGGAAAACTCTGGAAAAAATGATATAATAATTAAATTAAAAAGTTAAATTGAAAAGGGAAAAAGTTTTTTTAATTCTTTTTTACTTTTTAGTTTTAAATTTTTAAATTGAAAATTATGGCAGTAGCAATTAAATTAATCAGAATCGGAAAAAAGGGTTATCCAAGCTACAGAATTGTAGCAATCGATAAAAGAGAAAAAAGAAACGGACCCTACCTTGAAAAGATAGGATTTTATAACCCCGTAGCGAGTCCCCCGGTTTTGACGATCAATAAGCAAAAATTTGATTACTGGTTATCCAAAGGCGCTGAACTTTCTGAAGGAATAATCAAATTAAAATATCAGATGAGGAAATTAAAAGGGATTTGATTTGGTGGGATAATCATAAACCTCACTTTCTTCGCTCTTGAGTTGAACCTGAACTTTTTCCAGTATCTTTTCAATTAAGAGTAGGTCAATAGTGTTGGTCGAATCTGAAGGTTGGGAATTACTTACTTTTCCGCTGTAGAGGTAGATATGGATTTTTGCACCCTTAAAGGTCTCTTGCGAAAACTGTATCTTATCTATAGTAATCAGCCTGCCTCCGGCGAATTTATATTCTTTCAAAAATTCTAAAAATGCGTTTGGATCACCCTGTCCCTCTATTTCAATTGCCAGTTTTTCCGGAGTAGAGTTGCCGATCACGATGTTGTAATAAGTTATAACAAAATTTGTTTGAGCGGAAATACGCTCAAGTGCTGCCAAAGCCGAAAAATAGTCTTCTTTCACGGGAATTAGCTGAGTCAAGGCTTTGTTTGCCATATCGAGATCGATTTGAGTGTCTACAATCTGACTTTTGAAATCTAAAAGATCTTTTTTTTTGTTATATTGATTAATTTCTTTTTGCAAAGAACGAATTTTACTTAAATTAGTCTGGTACTGCCTAATATTTATTAAGAGTATGAAAAGTGAGATCGCGCAAAGAGCTGTAAGACCTATGATATAGGGAAGATTTTGTCTCAAGGCTCTTACGCTTGAATAGTCTATTTTTATTTTCATTGCTCTTGTGAAGTCAAATTAATGAACTTGCCTGAAAAATTTAACCTGTAATCCGTCTTGTTTGCCTGCAACTCGTTTTTATTAAAATTAATTAGAGAAAGCTGATTGAAATTGGTTAAAAAATCTTCAGATTCGGCAAACTTCAAAAAAGCCAGGAGGTCGTCGTAGTTATCAAAACTTATAGTGAAATTTGTCGACTTAGTCTTATCTATCTCAACCAAGAAAAGTGTTGCTCCTTGGGCAAAATTATCCAAACTTTGTTTTAACAGATTATAATATGGATAAAAATTAACATCCTGATTTAAAAAGTCATTGAGCTGCTTTTCCTTGTTTCTGAAATAGGCGAATTTGGCATCGGCTTCTTTATTTTGAATAAAAAATTCAACAAATTCTTTTTTTTGTAAATTTAGTTGGGAAATATTATCATTTTGGTCGAGCAGAAGTAAATAGATTACTATATTTACCGCTAAAATTAAGAAAAAAAAGACAATCAGCAAATTTTTAAACTTAATAAAAATCCCTTCTTTTTCTGCCAAAGTTCTATGTCCCTTCAGCAGGTTAATTCTTTTTTTCATCTTAAGCAACCGCCGATTGTTGTGATAAATGACGGTAAATCCTTAATGTATGCCTCGACCGCAGGCGTTCTGTTGGTTATTGATATCGGATCAAAGACCGCACAAGGAATCGAAATACACTTCTCGATTTTTTTATCCAAATAATTTATTTCGGTAGACAGATTAAAAACAAAGACGTTGGAGATTGAACTAATTTGAAATTTTGAACGAAGTGAAACTAAATATTTTTGCAGTTCAGAACACAATGCATCCACTGCCGGCTGAAGCACTTGATTCAAGTCGACTGAACCTCCTGAAGCAAACCCAGCTTTTTTGAGTAGTTCCTTGGCTTTTAATAAATCAATATTCACATCTGCCTGCGCCTCGCGAAGAAATACTGAAAGCCCGGCTGGAAAATTATGACTGTCCAACAACAGGTTCATTTTATGGTCAAAAAAATAAAAAGAAGTGTATGAATAACCGAAATTAACAAAAATAGATCCGCCTGTTTGTGAAGGCGGAACATAGAAATTTTCCAAAAATCTGCCTGTTGCGCTTAACTCGTTTTCAATAGCTTCGGGATACAGCCCTACCTGTTCACTGAGATTTTGAACTCTGTCGATAAGTTTTTGCGGGGCTGCAATAATCAGAACGAGGGAGTTGTTCGATACCTTGTCTTCATAGAGGATCTCAAGATCCAGCGAAGTCTCATCAATAGGCATCGGGATAAATTGATCGGCTTGATACCGGATGGCGGACAGAAGTTCTTTTTCTTTAAGACGCGGCATTTTAATAATTTGAGAATAAGTAAATCCGTCGGGAATGACTATATTTACGCGCTTTTTATGCAGTCTAAGGTTGTCGAGGCTCCTGTTGATTATCGTCAATGTCTCATCGGATACTTTTTTTGTATCTGATTCATAAAATGCCGGCATACCAGTCTGTTGAAAGAGTACTTCCACTCTAATCTTCCCCCCCTCGTTTTTAGCTTTAGCAATCCGCAGGACATTTTCCGCAAGATCAAGACTTATTAGTTCATCTGCCATAAGTTACAGTATGAAAGAAAACTTGTTCTAAGTCAAGAGAAATGCATAATTATTCTGTTGGAAAGCTACGGAGCTTAATATTAGTCTGGTAATCAAGTGAGACTACTTTTTGCGGGTCTGAAAATGAACATGAACCGCTAATATTGTAACAAATTCTAAAATTTAGCGATACCAGCGGAGCAGAAAAGGACGACTGTCGGTTGCAGGATATGGAGAACGTGTCAATTATCACTTTAGGACTGTTCAGTTGGCCTTGAGCAAAAGCAAGGGTTGGAGCCGGAGCTACCGGAGGCGACGAATAATCTATTGAAAGATTGGGAGCGGAATAATTAATTGAGAACTCGCTATTAAATTTATCACGGAATAATATAGACGGCATTGGCGAAGAAAAATGAGGATAGGAATCAATCGAATTTACCTCGCAAATTTCCGTACCGTTTGTATCGTATATGGTATATGCATTATCAGAAATCGTGTTTTGCAGGTAGTCCGCAATAAAGTCACCCTGCCTTTTAACTTCGGTTAGACTGTTAATTCTTAGTTGCTGCTGAAGGATAATAAAAAGGATCGATAAAATAATAGGTAAAATCAAGCTAAAAATTGAGATGACCACCAAAGTTTCAACAAATGTAAAGCCTTTTTTTATCATTATTCTAGAATCGTGAATACGGTATTATTAACGACCGATTTTACCTGGCCCAACTCGTCCCATGATACGATAATTGCTACATTTACCTGTCCGATAAAATTTAGGACGGACTCCGAAGTAAAAACAACCTCTCTTTTAAATAGCGAGTCAAGGTCATAAGCAGTGCATGAATCTAAATTTTGCCAATTATCAATCGGACTGGAGTTAAAGCAAAAAGTAGTTTGAAAGTTGTTGAAGACATCCCCTTGCTGGGAGGCTGACTGAGTAAAAGATACCCAATCGATTTCTTTTTGGGTTCTTAACCATTCCTCAAGTTGATTGGCATAATGCGTGGCCTTTATTTTATGTTCGTTAAATTTCATATTTCGCAGCGACACCGTGACGACGGAAGCCGCCATAATAAAAAATATGCTCAATATTGAAACAAAAACCAGCAGTTCTATAAGTGAAAAAGAGGCGTTTTTCTTAACCATTATATTGGATCTTCGGGTGCGATTACACCTGTTGCCGAAATTGAAATATCGATACTTTTGCCGATTACACTGTTATCTATGGTTAAAACAGTTTGGCTGGCGCCGCCGGATAAGGGGTAAAAATTAATAATTCCGGTACCGGCGGTTATACTGATGTTTACGGGAAGGCTATAGCTTTGAATACTCGAACTGCAGGCTGTAATGTTTTTAGTCGCAACGTCCCTGCAGCATTGTTTAAAATTATAATCAGTTACATTTAATTCCATCTGATAGCCTCCGAATTCGTCAGAACCGGAGCAATCAAAGTATGTTCCGGTTGTTTGATCAAAGTAATTCTCCCCGGCCTGTGCCTTACCCTTTGCCAAATGCAATACGTCAACCAATTTGCTGGCTTCGCGTTCGAGAATTTTGAATTGATTAAAGTTGTTATATCCTGCCAGCAACATGCCGGTAAAAAGTAAAATAATTCCGGTTACGACTAAAATTTCGACCAAAGTGAAGCTTTTCATGGTCCGCATGTTTTTCCATAGGGGCCAACTGCATATTCACAAGGTACACCGTCCCCGCAGTCTACTCCACAGGAAGCGGAGTCAACCGATTCGACGGTTGAGTAAAGGGTATAACCGGCAGGAGACGAGTCGCATAAATAAAAAAAGTTTGCCGGAGGACCGGGTTTTGGATCGACTGGAACAATTGGCAAATAGTTAGTGAAATTAGTAATATCTGTAACAAGATTGGCGCAGTTTGAGGCATTAAAGGTCGGATATTGACCGTTGGCTGTCGTTTCCGAACTTCTATACATTTCCAGTGCAGCTCTAATTTGTTCCAGGTCGGCTCTTCTTCTTGCATCTCTTGAAGATCGGGTAAGCGAACTGTAAGTCAGAGCAGCCGTGCCGTAAAGAATGCCGATTATTGTAACCACAACCAGAATCTCAATCATTGTAAAAGCATTTTTTTTCATTGTTGCAAATAGACACAAAACGGCGATCCCAAGTCACCTTCGGTTTCCATCAAATACACGGTTCCACCGCCGGCGGTGGCACAGATTGAAGGGGGACTTCCGCCGTCATTATAGTCATAGCGGTCAGCTGTTTTAGGATCGGTTGGAACTGTCTGCAAAATTACGGTATCCGAACTACAACCATCGGCTGTTGACGCCTGAATTGTCCCCGGCACCATACCTCCGTCGGAAAACGGATATGCGCTATTACAAAGAGAATAGTACTGTTCCATGGCATCTTTAATAGCTCCTATATCTATTTTCCTTCTGGCGTCCCTCGCTTTTTTTTGGGCCGTAGAATAAGATACGGCTCCGATACTCACTAATACGGCAATTATCCCGATTACCACCAACATCTCCAGTAGCGTAAATCCAAGTATTTTTTTCATATTTTTTAACTAATTTCTAATTACTAATAATTAATATCTAAATTTCTATCCTTCATGGTTGGTTGACAATATAACAAATTCCGCTATCACTGGCTCCTTCACAATATCCGACTGGACAGGGTTGACCGTCCGGGTCGGCGTCGTTCTCAAGACAGGCGGCGATGGTATACGTTAAGGCTGTATTATCTTCAAAATAATAATAAGGAGAAGCGGGATCTCCCGGAACCTTGTTCATATAGGTTGTTGTACCACTGGCCCAGAGTTCGCCGGTAAAGGGAAATCTCTCCCCGTCTGAGGCGATATATGAGGGAGTTGGTTGATCAAGTTTAAAAAGTTCTAGCGCTTTTTGAATCTGTGTCAGATCGCTCTTTCTTTTAGCATCTCTGGCTCTTTCTCTGGCAGACATATAGTTTGGCAATGAAAATGCTGCCAAAAGACCTATTATTCCTATCACAACAAGAAGTTCTAAAAGTGTAAAACCTTTCATTATTCTTTCATCCTAAATGTTTTAAAAATAAAAATCAAGAGATTATCAACGCATAATTGGGGATTTAAATTATTGCTTTCCAAAAGGCTTTTTAAGCTTAATGCTCTTTTTAATACCGCAGCATATTTAGGATGAAAGAATAATGAAAGGTTGTAATATAGAATCAATGTATTAATAAAATTAATCGCTTCTTCTCGCGAAACTCTTTCCAAGGTTGGATCCGACAAAAAACTGAAGTTGGTCGACCCGGCAAGTTTTTTCAGGAATAAAATATCTTTATCATTATTTTTGGGATTATATTCCGGCTTTCGTAAATTTAACAGATTCGATCTGGATCTGATTGTCTGCTGCAGTAGATGCTGATTCTCAACAGTCAACAGAAACTGATTTTTTGACGCACCTTCTTCTAAGGATTTTAAAAAAGCGTTTTGGGCTTCCATAGTCGCTTTATCAAAATTATAAATTATAAATAGGCGCTGCAGACTGGAAGAGATCATCAATTCTTTTCTTATTTCTCTAATTTGAGAAATCAGAATCTCATTTTTTAAGGGATAAATTTCAAAAATTCTGTCTCTGGTAAAATTATTATTTACAATATAATTTTTTAAGAAAGATTTAATTTCTTCATCTTTTTTTGCAATCAGTATTAAAGGGATCATTTTTGTATATCTTGCATTTTAACAAAAAACCACCTATATTGAAAAATATGAATATAACCCCGAGGCAGATTCTTGACCTTCTAGTACAAAGAGGTGTCGTAGATCAAAAAAAAGCACAAGTTATCGAATATGAAAGCATCAAATCCAACATACCTATTGCCCAATATTTGTTTAAAAATACAAAAATCGACAAAAGAGAGATTCTCGGTTCACTTGCCTCCTTACTTAAAGTTCCCTTTGTAGATATTGCTACCTCACCTATAGATCCACAAGCTCTTGGTTTTGTCTCGGAATTTTTGGCTAGAAAATATACTATTATACCGGTCCGTTTTGACTCACAATCTCAAACATTAACTATAGTAACCGCAGACCCTTTTGATATCTCCGTCTCCGACTTTCTTGAGAGAAAAACCGGAAAAAAAATTGTTTTGGCTTTAGGTTATGTCGACGATATTAAAAAAACTTTAGATTTGGCTTACTCGCAAAGTTTGACTCCGGAAATAAAAGAAGCTCTTAAAGAAGTCCAGGCAACACAGATTATTAAAACTCAACCACGTACCGGTGCCGTCATTAAAGACGCTCCCATCTCAAAAATTGTTAATACGATATTGGAATTTGCTGTAAAGAGTCGCGCCTCGGATGTCCATATCGAACCCGAAGTGACAAAAACCAGAGTTCGTTATCGGATTGACGGAATCTTGCAGGACAAATTAATTCTTCCCCAGGGAATCCACGAAGCAATAGTCTCACGGATTAAAATTCTCTCCCAACTTAAAATCGACGAAAAAAGAATACCGCAGGACGGTCGGTTTTATTTTAAAATTGGAGACGAGGAGGATGACTTGCGTATTTCAACACTGCCAACAGTCAACGGAGAAAAAGTTGTAATGCGTCTGCTTAAAAAAACCGGGGGACTACCTGCCTTGATCGATCTTGGCTTACGAGGCGCTCCGCTGAAGAATCTGGAAGACGCGATTTTAAAACCTTACGGTATAGTCCTGGTAACCGGTCCAACAGGTTCTGGTAAAACGACCACGCTTTATTCGATTCTCTCTCTTTTAAATAAACCGTCGGTTAATATACTAACTTTGGAAGACCCTGTGGAGTATCAAATTCCCGGCATTAATCAGGTACAGATCAATCCGCAAGCCGGTCTGACTTTTACTACCGGACTGCGGGCTTTTTTACGGCAAGATCCCAACATAATTCTGGTAGGTGAAATACGGGATAAAGAGACTACACAATTGACAATTCAAGCTGCCCTAACAGGACATCTTGTCTTTTCAACTTTGCACACCAGTGATGCCTCAACTGCGATTCCGAGGCTGATAGATCTGGGTGGAGAGCCTTTCCTGATCGCTTCAGTCCTTAACGCATCTCTTGCACAGAGAATAGTCAGAAAAGTATGCGTCTATTGTAAAACCACATATATCCCGCCTGATGAAGTACAAAAAAAGATTAAACAGGTTTTGGGTAATCTTTTACCTAAACCCTATTTACAAGACACACCCATTCAGCTTACAAAAGGACTGGGTTGCGACGACTGTAATCATACAGGCTATCTTGGCAGAATTGCCATTTTTGAAGTTTTGAAAATTACTCATTCAATCAACTCAATGATTTTAAAACAAGCGAATAGCAAGGAAATCGAACAACAGGCAAAAAATGAAGGACTGATCACTCTTTTTCAGGACGGTTATCTTAAAGTACTCGACGGTATTACAACTATTGAAGAAATACTGCGAGTATCGGAAGTGTAATATAAAATCTTAAAAATCACTTATAGAATATACATATTAAATATCAAATATTTTTATTTTTGATATGTGTATTTAATTTTTTATATTTAATTTTTAATTTTTTTTACCGTGGATATATTTCATCTGTTTGATGTTACAATTGAAAAACAAGCTTCCGATCTGCATCTAATTCCAGACTATTATCCTGCAATTCGCATAAATAATGATCTCTATTTTATCCGATCTGCCAATCTGCTCACCCGTGAAAGCGTAGAAAAACTGGTGATTTCAATTCTCAATGAGGAACAAAAAGAAAATCTTTTTGCCAACAAAGAAGTTGATTTGGGCTATGAGTATAAAGGCAACCGTTTCCGCACCAATATATACTACTCAAAAAATAAATTGGCGGCAGCCTTCCGTCTGATTGGAAGTAAAATTAAAACTATCGAGGAACTAAATCTCCCCGATCAATTTCATCAATTCACCGACGTCAATCAGGGAATGATACTTATAACAGGACCTACGGGTGAAGGAAAATCAACCTCTCTGGCTGCAATAATCGATGAAATCAACCATAAATACTCCAAACATATTATTACTATTGAAGATCCGATTGAGTATGTCTATCCTTCTGCAAAATCCATCGTCTCGCAAAGAGAACTGCATCAAGATACACACTCTTGGAATATTGCATTACGATCGGCATTGAGGGAGGACCCGGACGTAGTGCTGCTTGGTGAAATGAGGGATTACGAAACGATTCAGTCGGCTTTAACGATTGCAGAAACCGGTCACCTGGTTTTTTCAACTCTGCATACCGGCTCCACTTCAGAAACTATAAACCGTATAATTGATGTTTTTCCGGCAAATCAACAAAATCAAATTCGCTCGCAACTATCATCTGTTTTGAAGGCGGTAATTGCCCAGAGACTAATTCCTTCCTTGGATAAAACCAAGCGAATACCCGCTGTAGAGATCTTATTGAACATTTCCTCTGTTGCCGCGGTAATCCGCGAAGGAAGAACTCATATACTGGATAATATTTTAGAAACGGAAGAAGAGCAGGGTCTTTTTCTTTTTGAAAAATATCTCTTGAAGTTATATGAAAAGAGTCTAATTTCCAAAGATACCGCTTTGACCTATGCAATAAGACCTGGTGAAATGCGGAAATTTCTAAAATGATACGAATATTATTCGCCTATTTGTAGATTCGTAAAAAAATTCGCATTATTCGTATCACCGCTATGCAATTCAAATACAAAGCTATAAAGTCAGGTAAATTAATAGTCGACAAAATTCAAGCAGACAGTGAAGAGGGAGTTATGCGGTATTTAAAAACTAATAACTTTTTTCCTGTATCTGTCCGGAGGGCGGACGTAACCCTGATACCTTTTTTTGAATTTTTTCGTCGGGTTAATTTTAACGACATTGTCGACTTCACGAGACAACTGGCAATTATGTTGGAGGCTGGATTAACTCTGATAGATGCTTTGGAAATATTAAAAAAACAGACTACAAAACCCGCACTTTTAACTCTTCTTGACAGTCTGGATAAAGAGATTAAGTCTGGTAAAAATTTTTCTACGGCTCTTTCTTTGTACCCTCAAATTTTTTCTAGCCTTTACATCTCTCTGATCAAATCAGGCGAAGCAACCGGCAAATTAAGCGAAATACTTCATAAACTTTCGGAAAATTTGGAAAAGGTAAGAATATTTCGGGGAAAACTGCGGGGAGTCCTTATTTATCCCAGCTTCATCATCGTCGGTATGATAATAGTTGCTTTTATTATGATGACCTTTGTCGTACCGAAGCTTTTGGATCTTTATAAGGATTTTGGGGCAAGCCTTCCGCTGTCAACTAAAATACTGCTCTTCATATCAACATTTTTAACAAAATTTTGGCCTGTCGTCATATTCCTAGCCGCTACTAGTTACTTAATTATTTCCAGATATTTAAGAACTCCGATAGGGAAATATCAGTTTGATTCGTTTTTTTTGAAACTTCCTGCGATAGGAAATGTTGTGCGCATGGCAGCACTTGTTGATTCTACCCGGACTCTATCCATATTAACTTCCTCAGGTGTACCGCTCCTCGAGACACTAAATATTGTCGTTGAGACATCGACTAACGTAATTTTTAAATCAGCTTTTGAAAAAATCAAAAAACAGGTCGAGAAGGGTATATCGCTTGGAATGGCAATGAAACAGGCTGAAATTTTCCCCCCCATACTGGTCCAGATGACTATCATAGGTGAACAAACGGGCCATCTTGATGATACATTAATCAGAGTTTCCCGCTATTTTGAGTCCGATTCAGAAATGGCAATCAAAGCCATGACCGTTTTAATCGAACCTTCAATACTAGTTATGTTAGGACTGGGTGTCGGCTTTTTAGTGTTCGCAATAATTACGCCAATTTACACATTGACCACATCACTGAAGTAATTTAGGCCATCATAACAATAAAAATAAATATGCCCTTGACAATAAAAATGTTTATGTTGTAGTATTTTAATTAGATATGAAAAAGGCTTTTACTCTTGTCGAACTTCTCATAGTTATTGCAATCTTGGGTATTCTGGGAGTTGGACTTTTAATCGCCCTTGATCCGTTGGAACAAACAAGAAGAGCGTCGGATACTACCGTGCAGCAAAGCGGTATAGAGGTTAAAGACGCAATAAACAGATATTTTGCATCAAAGCTAGTGTTTCCTTGGTGTGATCCGTTAAGCGCCGCTGGGACTTGTAGCTATGAGGGTACTTCCTGCTTCGACGATGAGGCCCCACAAGGGAATTTTGGCGACGGGGGAAGTTGCGCCGGATTCGTAATTAACCAATTGTTAACTACAGGTGAGTTAAAAAATACTCCTCCATCCAAAATAGCTGAGGTTTTAAATTTATATACTCGATCAAGCGGTACTGAATTTACAGTAACGTTTAATCCAGTATCCAAAGCTTTTGACAGCGACCTTAAAACCTTGTATATTGATCAGGCATGTACAGCGCCGGCAATTAATGATCCTCCCAGTTGTAATACATCGGGTAATGACTGCTACTATTGTCTAAAATGAGCTTAAAAGGGTTTACTTTGATTGAGTTTCTAATAGTAATAAGCATAGTTCTTATACTTTCGGTAATGGGTTTCAGCAATTACTTTAACTCTTTAAAATCGGGCAAGGACGGTCGAAGAAAAACCGATCTGCAATCAATTCAAAGGGGGCTGGAGCTTTATTATCAGGATATTGGCAGATACCCTGATCCGCCTCTCTCCGATCCTTTGTGCCATCCGAACGGTTGTTCAAGAGCAACATATATTCAATCTTTGCCAAAAGATCCCAGTAGAAGCGACTATGTCTATGTTTCTGATGGAAGTTTTTATCAGCTTTATGCCTGCATAGAAAATGCCAACGACAGCGGTCCTGGAGTAAACCAAGCAGGTTATGGACAGTCCTGTGGTGGAGGCCCGTGCGACCCTTGTAAATTCGGAGTCTCCAGCACAAATACTACACCCTAGAACTAGAGTGTTTCCAGTTCTTTATTGACTTCCGAATCATTGGGATTTAGATTTTCGAGTATGTAATTGAAAACTTTTTTTGCTTCGTTGGGTTTACCGGCTTTTTTGAGAAATTGTCCCTTTAGATAGTAACCGTCCCGATAGTCTGTTTTAAGATTTATTGATATATTGATTTCCTGCAAAGCAAGCTGCTGAAACTTCAGCTTCTTACGCGAGTCTTTCTCTTCACTTTCTAATAAGGAATAAAAAATTGCCAGACTATAGGGAATTTTTGGATCGGTAGGAGAGAGAGTTCGCGCCCTCTCAAGAGCCGCAATTGCTTGGTTCAAGTCTTTGCTATCAAGGCTGATTTGATAATAAAGATAGTAGTTTTTTGCCCGTGTTTTCCAGTATAGAACATTTTTTGGCGAGGCGATCAAGCTTTTTTTATTCAGCTCATCAGAAACATTTCTCATATTTTTAGCAATCGTCTTTTCTTTCTGATAAGAAGCTGTAAAAGCAATATTGGCCAAAACATAGGACAGTTTATCTTCGTATACATGTTCTGTTTTAAGATTATTAGCCTCATTTAGCAGTTGAGCAGCTTTTTGAAAATCTCCCAATTTGCTGAAATTATCCCCCCGGGAGTATTTGATATCAGCAATATAATAACGGGTCAAACCAACCAACAAGTAAAGAGTAGTCAGCACCAATAACAACATCAGAATTTTTTGCAAACGCGATGTGTTGAAGATAGAAAATTGTTGACTTGTCCTGAGTTCACTCTGATAGTTGCTCACTCTGAAGAGCATAATCGAAAGACTGTTATTTATAGTCTGTTTTTCGTTTAAAACAACAAAAAAGGCGGGAATCAGATAAAAGTACAAATTTATGGTCGTAGTGGAAAAACCGAAAAAGTTGGTTACTAAAATTGTTATGTAAGAAACAATCAAACATATTGTTAATAAAATGTTGTTATATTGTTGTATTGTAATATTGCCATCGGTCATTTTTATTTTTTGGTTTGTATTTTTAATATTTAATATTTTATATTTAATATTTTTCCAACCATACATCAAAGTAGAGATTATTAAAAATAAATAAGCCAATAAGCCTATAAATCCTGTTGTAGCAAAATAATTAAGGTATTCGTTGTGCGCTTTATTATATAAATAGTCCCATTCCGATGTGAGATTATGTGCTGCCGGACGAGTAAAGTAATAGCTATAGGCAAATGTCTCGACTCCGGTACCAGATATTGGATACCTCAAACCTAAATCAAAAGCTCCTTTCCAAACTATTTTGCGGATATCTGCAGAGGTTGTTATCCCGGATTCTTGAGAAACTTTTTTTAAGTTTTCCAAATTTAAGCTCTGACTTTTGTCTGCCGCTAGTCGGACGGACTTTTGAGTTAAAGTTAGATATCTGTCAATTTTATTTATTCCGGTTTTAAAAACAACCAGTGAAAATAATAGACAAACCAATATCAATCCAACTAACCTAATTCCATTTTTAGAAAAAACTTTTTTCAATCTTGTTTGTGAGGCGTAAATAAACAATGTTATAGTTCCAAACAACACAGCAAAAAGCGCAGAGCGTGATCTGGTAAATAATATAGCCGTAAAATTAAGTATTAGATAAAAAGACACAATTACGGTTTTTGTATCTACCTTATTATTGGCGATAATTTTTTTTAGCAAAAAATAGGCGCCGATAAAAAAATTTATTGCCAGGTATGCGCCAAGCCAGTTCGGCTGTCCTAAGGTAGAAAACATTCGCTCTGCCGGTCGGAATTGATCTGTCCAGCAATTATTACCCAGTTGACCTACGAATATTAAACAGGAAAAATCCACCCCAAGCTTTCCCGTCAATCCCCAAACAATTACTATTAAAGAAGAATAAAGAGAAATTTTTAGTATTTTTTCTAAAATCTGTTTAGCTGCGGACTGGAATGAAACAAATACAAAGAAAAGAACTACATAGGAGATTATCGAGATCAAGCCGCCGTTAAATCGACCGTAATAACCGTAAAAAGAAGTATGTTTATCAATGGAAAATAAGGTTGAGAGAATTTGGGAAGCGAGAAATAATAAAATGGGAATGTCAAAAGGTGTTTTTTTTATTATAATTTTCTGATCAAGGACTTTTTTAAGCAACCAGAAAAAAACAACTCCCAATGTGATACCATAAATAAAAATCAACTTATTAAACTCAAATAACTCCGAGGTAAACGGCGCCATCAAAAGGGGAGTTATAAAAAATAGAGAGTAATAGAGGAATGATATTATTTTATTCAGCATTTGATCAATGTTTAATTTTAATAAATATCTAGAAAAATTCAAACTGCCCTTTTGGACGAATTTCGTTGTCTGTTTTGATCTGGGCACCAGTAACACAAGAATTGCAATTAAAGATAAGGGCAAAATTTTGTCTGAACCCACTTACGTCGGTCTAAATATAACAACCAGAGAATATATTTTTTTTGGCACCGAGGCAAAAACCATCGTGGGAAAAACTCCAGATTTTATAAAAATTATTCGTCCGGTGATCAACGGAGTGATTTCTGACTTTGACGCCGAAGTAGCGCTTCTGCAAAATTTTATGCAGAGGTCGGTAAATCTTTACTTTAAAAAATTTAACTTGATTAAGCCCCAACTGAGAGCAATTGCGTCAGTACCTTATAGCGCTACAGAGATCGAACAGAGAGCGGTCGAAGAGGTTTTATTTAAACTGGGATTTTCTCAGATTTTTTTAATCGAAAAACCCATAGCCGCTTCCATCGGGGCGGGTATTAATATATTTTATCATCACCCCCGCCTAGTCATTGACACGGGTGGAGGAATTACCGAATTAAGTGTCGTTAGCGGAGGAGGAATTGTAGCCCAAAAAACAATTAAAAATGCCGGTGACAGCATGAATCAAACAATTGCCAATTATGCTTATTTAAAATACGGCATTGTTTTGGGTGAGCCAACTTGTGAGCATCTAAAAACTTATCTGCTTCATTTTCAAAAAGAAAGCAAAACTTTTACCGTCAGAGGTAAATCTTTAGAAAACGGACTGCCAAAATCGGTAAGAATTAATACATCAGATGTTAAAGAAGCACTATACAGTAGTATATATCAGATAGTAGACGGCGTAAAGGAACTAATCGACGTTTCACCACCCGAAGTTGTCGACGAAATTTATGAAAGAGGAATTATTTTGACCGGGGCAATGGCAAACATAGCTGGACTTGACGAATTTCTAACTGGTGAACTAAAAATTGGAGTTATTACGGCAACCGATCCTGACGATTCTGTAATCAAAGGATTGTTAAATTTAAGCAACAATCAGCAAGATTTGGTTAAATTGGCAATGCCAAAAATTTAAGTTTGACATCGGGTAGTTTTTTTAATAGAATTACCTGTTTAATATATAGCTCTTTAACAATTAATTTTAGTCTAGTAAACGGGTTAGGTTCACCCCTCTAAGCTTTATGCGAAGTGGGGTTTTTTTAAGAGTTTGATCCTGGCTCAGGATGAACGTTGGTGGCGTGCCTGAGATATGCAAGTCGAGCGCACATAGTGCGCAACATTCAACCTCCAACATCAATTTGTTGAATTATGGTAGTTGGAAATTGGATGTTGTGCATTGTGTCAGCGGCGGACGGCTGAGTAACACGTAGGAACTTACCCCAAAATAAGGAATAGCCCCGCGAAAGCGGGGATAATACCTTATAGTGAGAGGTACCATACGGTACCTCCCTAAAGGCCTTAACTGGTCGTTTTGGGACAGTCCTGCGGCCTATCAGGTAGTTGGTAGGGTAATGGCCTACCAAGCCTATGACAGGTAGCTGGCCCGAGAGGGTGTTCAGCCAGAGGGGTACTGAGATACGGACCCCATTTCTACGGAAAGCAGCAATCAGGAATAGTCGGCAATGGGCGAAAGCCTGACCG
>Ga0209542_10000852_pt1 | contig 72564 bp, 71 predicted proteins | sample RifCSPhighO2_01_FD_184028 | JGI IMG/M metagenome (GOLD analysis project Ga0209542, IMG submission 184028) | Soil microbial communities from Rifle, Colorado - Rifle CSP2_plank highO2_0.1 (SPAdes) (version 2) | ecosystem: Environmental > Terrestrial > Deep subsurface > Rock core/Sediment ...
GAGGCCGAGAGGGTGTTCAAGGTCGTCCCTTGGGTGACGTTCAAGGACGTCCCGGTGGCCCCGTTCCAGAGGAGGTTCGAGATGTTGGCGTTCGAGGCGTACAGGTTCGTCGAGGTCGTATTCGTCCCCGTGGCGTTCGTCCAGGTGATGTTCGTCGGTGTGAAATTTGTCGTTGACAGATTTGTGACGGATAGACTGGTACCAGTGCCGTTCACGAATGTGAACAGTCCCATGAGGTTCGTCGTGCCCGTGACGTTCAGGTTTCCGAGGTTCAAGCTTGCCCCGGTGGCATTCCCGAACACGAGGGAGGAGAGGTTCGTTGCGGTGGACGTGGACGTGAGTTGCCGCCAAATGCTCGCGATTGCGTCGAAGTAGTAGATGTTCCCGGTCGCGGTGTTGTAGTACATGCGACCGCCTGATGCGGACGTTGGTTCGGCTGCAAAGGCGTTCACGCCGCCTGCGGTATATGCGAAAGAAACGGAGTTGATGGGGACGCGCGGAGTCATTTCACCGTCGGCGCTCACTTCGGTCGTGAGGTAGAGCGCCTGGTTCATGTCCATGGCGAACGGCGTCACGGAACCGAGCTGAACCGCGAAGTACCCGCTGTCGACCACGACGGACTGGGTTTCATTCCAGAGGAGCGGGCCGCCAGTCGATGATGCGTAGACGCGGAAAATGAATGAGTACGTGCCGGTGAGTGCCGTGCCTGACGCGTTTTTCAAACGTCCTTGGTACCCGAGTGTTGTCGGAATGTCTGCTCTTGCTTCGGGGACGGTGAATGGAGTCATCCCTGCAAATGTCGGCAACGGAATATCAAATGCACCAATAATCGTTGAGGCGGGGACAACGCCAAACACGCCCAACATCGCGATCTCAATGGCGATGAGAACCTTCAGGCATTGTGTTTTGAGGCTTGGGCGAAGCATGGTGCGGTGACGAACTTTCATTCCCTATCCCAACAAGCGTGACTCTCGTCACGTCAATACAAGCGGATTGTTAGATCCGCACGAAACTGATGTTCATTTTTTGTGTTTATCTGGCGCCCAAAATAAGGTGCGATTGTTCGGCGCCCCTGCCCTCCTGAACCGTTTTCAGGACAGTGACAGGACCCAGTGATCCACCCATCCTCGTGGAGCAATGACTCCTGACACTATCGTTGTATGTATGGCCTACTACGTCTCCCTAAATGATTGCTGATAGATTAGCGCAAAAAGAACGGTAAGAGGAGAGTCAAGTGTGAATATCTTCCGTATATATTTGACAACACAGTAAAACTGTATGTGTATAACCTGTTAGTAACAACAAATATGTCTATTCATTCAGCAGATTTGAAACGTGATCCGAGTGGTGGACTGCTCGACGCGTTAATGCCGCTCATTCCTCTATCGACCTACCACTCGATTGCTCCTTAAACAACGGAGGCCTCACTAACGATCCAGAGTTCTCACGATGTATCTAGAAGCGTACTTCAAACAAGAAATGAAGCGTTGATCTCGTCGACGTCGATCACACTGTGCAATACCCGATGTGCAGTAGTGCGCTGTGTTGTGATGATCGAAATACATGCAGATACATGAGTTTTGAAACGACAGTATCGCCGAATGATCCATTCACCCTACGTACGCATGGTGCTGGAAATGGACATATCCCATTAATCGGGAGAATCGACGTTCCCAAGCATCAGGGTATGTGCCGTCATCCGTGTGAGAAGGACCACAGAAGGCCACGGATCCAATGACGAGCGCGTGTCACCGTATAACAACAATCCCCCGTGAGGGGGAGCGTTGTGTCAGGCGAGCACTTCGTCCTGACATTTGTATTTGTGTGCTCGACGGATGTCCCGATATGACACCGGGAGATCCGTCTGTTGATGTTTCCGGGTAGGCCGACAGGTGGTGGGTGGGATTGGAAGGTACGATTCTTTGCCGGCCCTTTACCCTAAACACATTGTATCAATACGCTATACAATAGAGAGAATCTGTCTGTGTGTAGCGTCAAAAACGACGCGAATAGGGTGTGGAAAACCGATGAACACATCGGTACACGATTGTACTCATTTCGAGCGCTTCCTCGTACGCCGCTGGATGCCGAATACCCACGGAAGTGCCAAGAGCAGGGCGACGAGTGCAACAAACAGGAGTGCAAACAGCGGCCTTCCGAATATCCCCCACCACGTCCCGAGACGATCCGAGAGGTCCGCTGGCCCTGAGGGTTCACCGAGAGCGGGGACGACCTCGATCGAGACATCGTTCGTGGACTCGTTTCCGGCGCGGTCAATCGCCGTTACCGACGCCACGTGCACACCCGGTTCCAATTCAGGGAGTGGGTAGCTCGTGTCCGTCACCTCAAGGCTTCTGCCTGCAAGGGCGATGCGGTAGCGTTCTACGCCGGAGGCATCGTCGGTCGTACCGTAACGGATTGCATTCGGAACCGTTGGGGGGACCAAATCCTGGTCTGCGAGAGGAACTGGTCGCCGAGGGGGCGTTGCGTCTACCTGAAGCCGCAGGCTGGCCGTCTGACTTGTCCCGTCGGTGTACGCCGCCTCCACGTGAGCGAACCATATCCCATCACGAGGCACCGTCTGGCTCACGGTTTGGCCCTGTACGGTGGCTCTGGGCGTCCCGTCGGCATATCCATCCAATGAGAATAGGTTACGTTCAATAGCCTTCCCAGCCGATTCCCAGGAGATGACGATGTCGCGTGAGCGGTACCAGACGTCAGGATCAGTGTGCGTGAGGCTTGAAATACGCAACATTGAGGCAAGTTCTGGCTTTTCTGCGACCTCTTCCTTCGTTGGTAATGTGATTGGCTGCTCAACAACAAGTTTATCAACAGCTTTTCCTCCGATCGATATCTTCAATGACTGCGCTGAACTAAGCCTATTTTCACCTGCAGAGATCGCACGTGATGTGCTGTCGAGAGCGATTTTGACATTGCCATTCGCTCTCGCACGGAACGTAATTGTTGCAACGGTCGTTGCCTTTCTCGTTCCGCTCCCAAGTCGGAAGGCGCCGATGGAAAATCGGCCGGATCCCTCATCAAAGAACGTATTCGGTGAAGAACTGGGGAAATCGCTTCCAAGGGTCGCTCCGATCCAACGGACCTGGTCCTTTGGATAGGACCCGTTGATCCGGACCGTATCAATGTCTTCGCCCTTCGGATCAAGGCGGACCTGGACGCTGAACACCTGGCCCACGTTGACCTTCCCCGGGCCTGTGAGCGATAAGACGGCCGCACCGGCGGCATGCGTCGTCGCAGGCATGAGGAACCCAAGCACCAAGGACAGGAGCGCTGACCAGGCGGTACATCGTTTCATCAACATGTGACTCATACCATTAGTAGATTACACCCCAATGAGAGATCAGGAGAGACAGGTCGTAATCATCGACAGTCCCATCCTCGTTATAATCGGCCATGAACGCGCCTTTCTGCCAGCTTCTGGAAAGGAGAGACAGGTCGTAGTCGTCCACCACGCGATCTGTATTCGCGTCTCCGATCAAGAGCCGTTGAATCGCGCCACGCAAGGCCTTTGATTGCCCGGCGCTCGTGACGCCCTGCACCGTGACCGTGTTCTGACCAAGGAACAGCGGGAGGACCCTCTGCCAGAGACCGCTTAAGAGTACCACGCCGTTCTGGGAACCGTTCACCAAGACGCGCGTCATGGACGAATCACGATCCCCGGAGACCTGCTGCGTGCGCTGAAAGGTCGGCGAACGGTACTCAAGCGTAAGCTTGAGCGGCCCGACTTCGGCGACCGGCCCGCCGCCGCCCCCTCCGCCGCCACCACCACCTGGGGGAGTCGGGGGCGTCACAGGCGCAGACCCTTCCTTGAGCGCAGACCCGTGTTCCACTTTGAAATTCGCGCTCGTGGATTTATTAACGATCGGTTCAACCGATGCGTCTAACACATAATTCGCTGACGTGATCTTGAATTGCGTCGGGATCGCGGACGAGTCAAAGTTCTGGAAGCTCGGGCTCGTCATGTCCACGGCGAACACAGCCGTCGTCGCAACGAGGACGGCGGAAAGCGACGCCCAACCGACCAGAAACCAGCGTCTCATGGGACGCATCATATCACGAGGGACTACCCACCTAGCACGACCGAGGCAAACGCCGCATCATTGCCCCAAAAGGTATACAGAATCGCGAACGTGATGACGACGAATATCGTCGCCACCCACCAATGGAGCGTATGAGCAGCCCAGAAGAGAACCTGCTGCCGTAGGTCGCGTTTCTGCTTGCCGGTCAAAGACTGCATTTGACGTCAGTGTATCAGAAAACAAAAAAACCGACGCATTGGTCAGGTCTTTTGGAAGAACGTCACTGTCCTGGCGCCGGGCTACTCTCCCAGGACCGGATTGGGTCCAAGTACCATCGCTGCTGGCGGGCTTAACGGCCGTGTTCGGGATGGGAACGGGTGTGACCCCGCCGCTACAGGCACCAAGACGGTGACGTCCTTTCGATTGTGATGATGAATGACGATCTGACGGTCATACGTACAGAGCATCTCTCTACGAGATGCACCTGATACACGCTATACACTTTTTCTCAACCTTTCCGTGCTCGGCGCTTTAAATGCGATGAGCTGCGAAGGTCTGGAGTGCGAAATTCCGCAGCCGTATTTCGAATACGGCGAGGACGATTTCGCACGAAGACCGAGCAGATCGCGCATTTTAAGTGCCGATATACTGGAAGGCCGAGGCAACGGGCTATTAGTACCACTTGGCTCAAGCGCTCTCGCGCCGTACACCTATGGCCTATCAACCTCCTCGTCTCGGAGGGCCCTTACTGAATTCTAATCTTGGGGACGGCTTCACGCTTAGATGCTTTCAGCGTTTATCCGTGCCGAACGTAGCTACCCTGCGGTGCCCTTGGTAGAACAGCAGGTGCACTAGAGGTTCGTTGTTCCCGGTCCTCTCGTACTAAGGAACAGCCCCCTCAAAATTCCACGCGCGCAGTAGACAGGAGACCGAACTGTCTCACGACGTTCTGAACCCAGCTCGCGTACCGCTTTAATAGGCGAACAGCCTAACCCTTGGGACCTTCTCCAGCCCCAGGATGCGATGAGCCGACATCGAGGTGCCAAACCTGGTCGTCGATATGGACTCTTGGACCAGATCAGCCTGTTATCCCCGGAGTAGCTTTTATCCGTTGAGCTTCCGCCGTCCGATTTCGTACGGTCGGATCACTAAGTCCTGCTTTCGCATCTGCTCGACTTGTGGGTCTTGCAGTTAAGCCGGCTTTTCCCTTTACAGTATCGGCGCGATTTCCATCCGCGCCTAGCCGACCTTTGTGAACGCCTCCGTTACCTTTTAGGAGGCGACCGCCCCAGTCAAACTACCCACCAGATACTGTCTCGCCATCCGGTTTCACGGACGGTGATGAGACTTCCGGAATCGCAAGGGTGGTGTCTCATTGGCGCCCGAAGGCTCCCACCTACACTGAACATGCGAAGCCGAAAGCCAATACCAAGTTGTAGTAAAGCTTCACGGGGTCTTTTCGTCTGACTGCGCGTACAGGGCATCTTCACCCCACTTGCAATTTCGCCGAGTCCCACGTTGAGACAGTCGCAAACTCGTTATGCCATTCGTGCGGGTCGGAACTCCAATTGATGTTGCTCGCGGTTTCCCGTGAGATCAGACTATACCTTCATCTTGCGGACGATCTGTAGGAGGTCCGGAAGTTCTAATCTACGTGCGCCGAGATTATTCATTGAATAGGCGAGGGATAGAATTTGTTCCATTCCTTCGCTGGAACGGTGTCGATCTTCTCGCATGAGCGAGCAGACTTCGACAAACCGCTCAAAATCTTTCGCCTTCGATGTTTGCAGTGGCGTCCGTTTGAAGTGCGGAATGATCGATTCCCATAAATCTTCGAGGCTCCTGACCTCGTATTTGTAGGTTTGATCATGCCGATCGAAACGAATGTTTCCGCACCTGAAGAAGGTTAAGATTTTTTGAAGGATCTCCAGATTTCGTTCATGCTGACTGACCGAGAAACTTGGACGGACTTCGAGTCCGGTCGCAAGTGACGGCCGTCGATTGAACGAGACCGGGAAACTTCCTTCACCATCAACGAATCCGGTCACATATGCTTCCGTGATTTCCGTGGGTCGTCTTTCTGTCGCAAGAGCTGACGTGTTAGCCGAGAGACTTCGGCTCTCCCCTTTCGGGTCAGTCGTTACGGGTTCCATATATTATTGATCATACATGGATTCCCACGGTATTTCCCGTCCACGATCGTCTCGCGGGTGTGGGATTCACCGTTATGAGTCAGTTTGCTGTCCCCGCCTCGCGGCGGGATTCGGGCAAGTTCTCTCCGACCAGGAGGAACGTTTGTTCACCCGACAAGGAATTTCGCTACCTTAGGACGATTATAGTTATCGCCGGCGTTCATCAGCGCTTGGCTTCAAGGCTGCCGGACCGAAGTCCATGACCTCTCCGCTTAACGTTCTGACACTGGCCAGGCATCACTCTCTATACATCACCTTGCGGTTTAGCAGAGAGCTGTGTTTTTGGTAAACAGTCGGTTTGCGTCTTTCGCTGCGGGCCGCATTGCTGCGGCCAGGCCTTATCCCGAAGTTACGGCCGTTATATTGCCGAGTTCCTAAACGCGGGTTCTCTCGTACACCTTGGCACACGTATGCCCACCCACCTGTGTCGGTTTCCGGTACGGTCACCATGCGGTTGACTCTAGGAGGTTTTCTCGACCCCCCATCCCCTTCCCTTGCCCGCCTTGCGGCAGGCTCACGATCACCCCGAGGCTTGTGCTGCGCGGATTTGCCGACGCAACACCCCTGGGTGCCCGAAGATTCATTCCAGGAATCTCGGAAAGTTCAAGGACGTGTCACTCCATCGAAACCACACGGTGGTGCAGGAATATTAACCTGCTGTCCATCGACTACGCCTTTCGGCCTCGCCTTAGGACCGACTAACCCAGGGACGATTCGCGTTGCCCTGGAAACCTTGGGTTTATGGTGGAACGGATTCTCACCGTTCTTTTTGCTACTTATGCCGACATTCTCACTTCGTACCGCTCCACGGTGGCTCACGCCTTCCGCTTCAGCGCAGATACGAATGCTCCCTTACCGATACAGCGTCCCGAAGGACACTCATATCCCGCGACTTCGGTACCATGCTTAAGCCCCGGTAAGTTTTCGGCGCAGGGCAGCTTGACCAGTGAGCTGTTACGCTTTCTTTAAAGGATGGCTGCTTCTAAGCCAACCTCCTGGTTGTTTAAGCCGCTCCACCGCCTTTCACACTGAGCATGGATTTAGGGACCTTAGTCTGCGATCAGGGCTGTTTCCCTTTTGTCCGTTGGAGCTTAGCCCCCAAGGACTGACTGCTGTGAACACACAACGGTATTCGGAGTTTGGTTAGGGACAGTAGGATTGCTCCCCTGCCCCCATTCAGTGCTCTACCCCCGTTGTGCTATGAAACAGCGCTAGACCAAAATCTATTTCAGGGAGAACCAGCTATCACCCAGTTCGATTGGAATTTCTCCGCTATCCACAACTCATCCCCGAGTGTTGTACGGCTCGTGGGTTCGGACCTCCATCCCGCTTTCGCGGGACTTCATCCTGGCCATGGATAGATCACCGGGTTTCGGGTCTTGTGCATGCCACATGAGGCGCCCTTATCAGACTCGCTTTCGCTGTGGCTTCGTCCCCTCAGGGACTTAACCGAGCGACATGCACAAACTCGTCGGCTCATTCTTCAATAGGAACGCTGTGACGGACTTGCGCCCGCTCCAGCTCCTTGTAAGCGTACGGTTTCAGATACTATTTCATCGCCCTCCCGGGCTGCTTTTCAGCTTTCCATCACTGTACTTGTTCACTATCGGTCAGGAGGAGTATTTAGCCTTGCCACATCGTCGTGGCTGCTTCCCACGGGGTTTCTCGAGCCCCGTAGTACTTTGGATCAGGGACACCGACGGGCAGAAATCTTTTCGCCTACCGGACTATCACCGTCTTTGGTTCCACTTTCCAGTGGATTCAGCTAAGAATCTGCGCTCATCGTCGGGGTTCTTGGGGACCCCATCGTCCCGTCCACAACACTTTCTGTGCGTCGGCCCAAGCCCATCACCGTCATCCGCGGTCAAACTTGCGTCCAACTCGGTGTAACGGATCCACGCAAAAAGTTTAGGCTCGTCCGCGTTCGCTCGCCGCTACTGACGGAATCGAGCTGACTTCTTATCTCACCGCGTTGTCGTAGACAACACGAGAGATAAGTAGTCAGCGTATACATTATTCTCTTTTCCTCTGGGTACTGAGATGTTTCACTTCCCCAGGTGCCCTCCATGTTCCTATGTATTCAGAACATGGCATGTCGACTTCATCGACATAGGTTTCCCCATTCGGAGACCTTCGGATCACAGGTTGCTTGCCACCTCCCCGAAGCTTATCGCAGGCTGCTACGTCCTTCATCGGCTCCTCACTGCCAAGCCATCCACCGTACGCCCTTACGTGCCTCGGCCATCCAGGATCACGATCTTGCGATCATGCGCCGGACGACCAAGAACGTGTATGCGTTTTTTTGTTGCTTACATCTTGAATGATTGATGCTCTGTACGTATGACGTTCTGATCCTCCGATGCGACTTCGCACTGGAGGGTCATTCATCATGATCTTCAGTTGTCGAAGCGGCGGTCCCGTCGGTCCACGCCCGGAAGACGTGGTCGAGGCGGACAATCGTGTGACTCGTGGTGACGAGGCAGACGGCTATTCGTCTCGTAGAAACAAAATCGCTTGGCCGGAGGCCAAGCGACATCACCCTCTTCGTAGGGGTCGTAGCTTAGCCGTGTCGCGAGTGATTCGTTAACATGGATGAGTTACGAGCCTAGCGGTCCCGTGTTACGCAGGACATGGGTCTCTGAAAGTGCCGATATGATAATGAAAGTTGGATGGGCTGTCAAGGGACGACCAAAACGCTAAAACTGCGTGAAAAAGACGTTCTACGGTTTACCCGTATACTCGTTCTTCACCGCGTGGAACGGGTGCGAATCCGGCATGAGCCTGCTTAAAACGCTCACGCGACTCTGGAACTCATCCGCGTCGCACGACCAGCGCCAGTCGTCGAGCACGTTTCGGATCGTCGCCTGGTCTTTTTCCTCCTTGAACTCGTCCAAGAGCCACACCATAAACCGGGCAAGCGCCTTACTGGGGTCTTTACCCGTGATCCAGTCGTAAAATGCGATGTCGGTCTTCCGTGTGTCCGCCGGATCGATACCGAACCTGCACGCGTCGTTCTGGAGCGGATGGAGTTCGAGCTTCATATCAGAGGGAGAGCGCGAGGCCGATCTTCTGCCCGGACTTTTTCAGAAACGACACGAACCCCGTTCCCTTACTCAAGCGGTCCACGAGCCCGAACATGGAACGCGTGTGAAGCCCGATCCGCGCCTTCCACGGGATCCCCATGACGGCCGCCTTCCCCAGATGCCCGTAGTGATCAGCATCAGATGCATCCGGACGGACGATCTCGCCTTCGTTGTTGAAACGGAACACGTCGAGGCCTTTGCCCAAATTCACGAGCTCTTCCATGGAGAGCTCCCCGGCGAGCGCGCGCCGCTTTAACGCGTCGTACTGCGTGTTCAGAAAATCTTCGATGAGCACGTTGTTCATCGCCGCCTTCTCTTTCGAATCTTTGATGCTCTCGATGACGGACCAGATGGCCGTGACCAAGTTTTTTTCAAATGTCGGCAGGATTTCGTCGCGGAAGACGAGCCCACGTGCTTTCTTCTCGTCCCAGGGCTTGGGCCCGAGCTCGGCTTTCGCGTTCGGCAGTAACTTCTCGGCCATGGAGGGCACGTCCACGTCCGAGATGCGCGCCCACACGTACGAGCCCACCTTGATGTTCGCCGTGAACTCCGCCTCGTGAAGCTTGTAGGCTTTGATGAGCCGGAGGTTGCCGAGCAAAAATTCCGCTCCCTCGTTCCGGTTGCGCGCGTCCTTGTCCACCACGACAATGACGTCCTTCAGGACGCGCTTCGACTCGCCTCCTTCTCCCTCCTGCGGCGGTTCATGCTCAATCGTAAACCCAAGCTCGGACACGTAGTTCGTCTCCGGATTCACGGCCATCTGCTGCACGTGCATGGAGGGGATGCGCCGCCCATCCGACCTCTCGCGCCAGGTGAGCTGAATGCGCCGGCCGAGCCCTTCCACTTTTTTCCCGTTCGTGAGCTTCCGGTAGACCTCCCGTACGGGCCCGTCGGAGAGAAAATGTTCAAGGAGATCGGACTTTGCCAGCACCGCACTCCAGTCGGCGTCGGTACCCGTGTATTGCACGCCGACCCGTTCAAATGCGTTCTTGAACACCTCGCGAATGAGCGCGTCCTCACGCGGGTTTACCACGCGCGTGAGCTGGTACTTCAGATCCCACAGCCGGTTTCGCTTCAAGTCTTCAGCGTCGAGCGGCTCGAGCTGTTTGAACCGCTCCTGCGGGTTCGTCGTCTTGAGCAGGATCGCGATGTCCTCGCTCCCCGGCTGCATGAGCTCGGTGAAGATCTCCGCCTCTTCGAGACGCACCATGCGTTCGCCGTGTTCCGAAAAATTCCGGCAGGACTCCGTGACGCGCTTCCGGAACTTCGCGTCGTCGAAAAACCGCTCCGCGAACGCCTGCGAACACCCCTCCTGTTCGATGAGCCGCTGGACAAGCGGCCGCCGTTGCTCCGGCGACAGGTGTTCCGCGGCCCGTTCGAGCAGTGAGAGGCTTTCGTGCTTCTTCGCGCCGTCCTTCAACGCCTCGAGCGCTTCCTGAAAATCGAACGTCTTCGTCGCGGCGGCTTTCGCCTTGCGCGGCGTTTCTTGGGACGACACAGTCTCCTGCGCTTGCATGGGAAAAGTATGCCACAAAAGAGATGTCCCCGCCTGCAACGTTTGCGGGCGGGGACGGGAAGCGACGGACTGATCAGGCGTGGGCCACGAGCGCAGCCCAGCGCTTGGCGATGGCGGCGGCCCCGGCCAGGTTGGGTTCGATCACCTCTGTGACCCAGGGGTCGGCCGACCAGAAGCCATGACCATGGAAGAGCGGCTCGAGATCGCTGAGCAGCGCTTTGCGTTCGCGCGCCAATCGCCGCACGCCGTCGTTGAACGCCGTGAGTCCGCGTCTGGCGTGGGCGGGCATGCCCATCTCCTCGAAGTACCGGTCGTCGCCGTCCGTCGGATCGTACACCGTGTTCATGACGATGATGGGATGGAACCCCCACAGACGATCGCACCGCTGAAGAATGTCCTCCACGCGGAATAGGATGGCTTCGGCATCCGTCACCCACGTTGCGGGATCCGGCGGAAAGCGCCCGTGGGCGGCGGCGCTGGCGAGCAGGTCGTTGCCGCCGATGGTCAACGTCACGACGTCCGGAACGCCGACCACGCGCGACAGGCTGTCGAGCACGTGGGCCGTGGTCCAGCCGTCCACCGTGAAATCCTGGAATGGGTCGGCCCGGATCAGGTGCGCGAGTTGACTCGCGGCGCCGCCGCCGGCCACTCCCGTGTATTCGTCGATTGAAATCGAGTCTCCGAGGGCGAGGTAGTGCACGTTGGTCTCCTTTTCGAAAAAGATGGTCTTGCTTGAAGGAACGACCGCAAAACATACGTGGTTTCTGCCTTTCTGTCAACCCCTACCGGCTCGTATCACTGCGCGCTATCATCCGTGGTGACGATGAACATCAAGAAATCTTCCGTCCCTCCCGGCGAAGGCCGGGTCTTCCCGGGCGCCGGACCTCATGGCGTCGCCGTGTTCCATAAGGACGACGGGACCTTCACGGCGCTCTCCGCCGACTGCCCGCACAAGCACTGCGACGTGGTCTGGAATACGAACGACAAGACCTGGGACTGCCCGTGCCACGCCTCCCGCTTCAAGCCCGACGGGCGCCTCATGCAAGGCCCGGCAGTGGACCCGCTCCGGAAGCTGACGGTCCAAGACGTGGGAGAGGAAATTGATGTGAAGGAATAAATTGTCATGTACGACGTTTTGATCATCGGCGCAGGCCCGGCCGGCCTCCAGGCCGCGCTTTTCACCGCGCGGGCCGGACTCTCCACGCTCGTGGCCGGCGACACGGCGAAGAGCGCGCTCGCGGACGGTGCGAAAATCGGGAACGCCTTCGGTATCCTGGGCGAACCGCCCGGGCACGCCCTCCTCGCGAATTCCGTCGCCAACGTGAAGACGTACGGCGGCGAGTTCTCCGCGGACGAGGTCGTGGACCTTCGCAAGCGCGACGATGGCATCTTCGCCGGGAAGACGGCGATGGGCACGGCCCTCGAGGCGAAGACGGTCGTGATCGCGACGGGCGCAGGCTACGTGAGCGCGGGCATTCAAGACGAACAGGCGTATCTGGGCAAAGGCGTTCACACCTGCGTGGCTTGCGACGGGTACTACTACAAAGGGAAGTCGGTCGCCGTGGTCGGCGAGGGACATTTCGCCGCCGAAGAGGCGCTCGAGCTTGCGGCGTACACGGACAGAATCACGATCTTCTCGCAGGGGAAAGAGTGGACGATGTCGCCAGACATTCAAAAAGCACTGGCGGACAAGCGCGTCTCGCTGCGCAAAGACCGGATCGTGAAACTCGCCGCGGAGCAGACCGTAACGGGCGTCGGGCTGGAAGACGGGACCGTGGTCCCGGCAGACGGCGTGTTCCTCGCGCTCGGAACGACGTCTTCCATAGCCTTCGCGCAGAAGCTCGGGGTGGAACAGAAGGACGACGCGATCGCGATCGACCGCGACGGGACAACAAACGTGGACGGCGTGTACGCGGCCGGCGGTTGCACGGGCGGCAACCAGCAAATCGCGAAGTCCGCGGGCGAAGGGTGCAACGCGGCCGTCGCCATCATCAAGAAACTGCGCGGCGTGGCGCAGTACTCGGACCAGACGTGAGTCTTGATCGAATGGCGGGATGGCCCTATGATTGCCCGTCGCGCGTACTCGCGTCGAGTTGGGGGGCGGGTGGCGGAACTGGCATACGCGCCGGCCTTAGAAGCCGGTCCTCGAAAGAGGTTGTGAGTTCGACCCTCACCCCGCCCACCAATTCGACGTGACGCTTCCTATGATCATCAAACGCGGTCGCAAATGGGTGGTCATCTCCGAGACGACCGGACGGAGCTTCGGATCTTATGAGACGAAAGAAGAAGCGAAGAAACGGCTCCGGCAGGTCGAGTTTTTCAAGCACCTGAAAAACATCCCGTCCTCGAAGATCAGGAAACCCGCCTACAGGAAACGCGCGCGCTAAGCTCGGCACGAACACGCCCCGCACCCGTACCCTTTGCACTCCTTCCCCTTCTCGACCCGGACGAACACACGACCGCCTTCCACCTTCGTCTCGTAGAACGGCACCTGGTCGTGGAGCCCCTCCGGGCCTTTCCCGTCCTTCACCGAGTACTGCCAGCCGTGCCACGGGCAGGTGAGAAATCCCTGGACTATCTTGCCCTGCCAGAGCGGCCCTTTCTGATGCGCACAGTAGCCGAAGAACGCGAGGACGCGGCCTTCGTGCAAAAAAAGCGCGATCGGGAACCCGTTCACGTCAACGCGACGCCCCTCCCCTGGTTGTAGGTCTGATATTGCGCAGACGTCGGTCCATCCATCCGACGCACTACGGACCACGGACCACGCACCCTGTTCATTCCAATTCCTAACCCACCCCGCCGTGTGCGACCCAAGGACGAGCGCGAACAGGCCGAGCACCGTCCACTCGGCCCACGGACCTTGAACTTGCGCCCTGCCGAAATAAACGTGGAGGACGACGGACGCGTACGCGACGTACACGAGCACATGGAGCTGCTTCCACCCGTTCAAGACTTTGAAGAGGCGCGGGGCAAAACCCCACGGCGCGACGAGCACCCAAAAGACGATGAACGTCGCGAATGCCGGGTACGTCCACGCCGGCACGTCGCCTGCCAGCTTCCAGATGCCCGTGACGATCCAGATCTCAATGAGATAGACGATGAAGACGGCCGCGTGCACCACGGCCCACGTCTTCCACGGCACGTGTTTCTGGAACCAGTCCCACGACGTGACGGCGAGCACGGCCATGATAAAAAGCGCCGTCGTGCCGAAGAACGTGAAGACCGCCTGCCACATCGCGACGACGTCGAGACCGAAGTACAGGTTGAAGACGATGTTCGCGTGCAGAAGCGCGAGCAGGAACGCCGTGACCCCAAGGTGGCGCCGGTGCTTGATCCACTCGCGGACACGAGGACTGAACCGCGACCACGGACCGATCAGGAGAACCTCATGGAGCATGAAATACGCCGTGAGCGCGGCGGCACGAAGCGTGAACGTCGGTCCATCCACGGCGTTGAAGTACAACCGGCCGACGACGAAGATCGCGGCGAGGGAGACGGCGAGCCACGCGTCCGCGCGGTCACGCACCCACCACGCGTAGGCCGCTGCTGCGAGACAGAGCGCGACGACACTCCAGGGAAGCCATGCGAGCAAGACCGCGGAAAACGGCGTCGCGAGGATGAACGCGAGCGCGACCGCAAGCGTGACCTGGATGCGGTGGTGACGGAGGAAGCGCATGACGAGTCTCTAGTACGCTTTCGGCTGCACCGGCGTGGGCGGCGGAATGTTCGGCGGCGGTGCCGGGGGCGCCTGTCTCACCTGCGGCTCGGGAGTCGGAGCGGGCGCCGGAGTGCACCCTTGGCCAAGGGTCGCAACGAGAGCGAAGGCGACAACCGTCAATCGTTTCATAGTGAACATAGGATAGCGCAGAAACAAAAACGGGGCGACGCGCCTCGTTGTCGGGGCGACGCACGCGTCGCCCTTACGCCCGTTCCACATACTCCCCCGTATCCGTATTCACGATGACTTCCTCGCCTTCCTTGATAAAAAGCGGCACGCGGACGGTGAACCCGCCGTCCGTCTTCGCGTCTTTCGTGACGTTGCCGCCCGCCGTGTCGCCCTTCACGGCCGGCATGGTCTCCGCAATCTTGAACGTCATCTTCTTCGGGAGCTGGAGCGCGATCGGCTGCCCTTCGTACATCGCGAGGACGACCTCGAGGCTCTCGCGCAGATATTTTCCCTGCTCGGCGACGGCTTCGTCGTTCATCGTGTACTGCTCGTACGTGCCGGAATCCATGAACGTGTAGCCGGTCGCGTCATGGTAGAGGTACTGCATGTTACGGTACTCGACCTCGACCAGCTCCACGGACTCGGACATCTTGATCGTCTGCTCGAGCGTCTTGCCGGTCTTCACGTTCTTCACGCGCGTGCGCACGAACGCCGCCCCTTTGCCGGGATTGATGTGCTGGAATTCGGTGACCACCCACGGATCGCCGTGTAAGAGGAGCACCACGCCCTTCTTGATCTCGGACGGAGACGACATAAAGTCGCGCTGAGTATGAGCGATTCCTCCAATCGCGTCAACGCCGCACCAGTTCGTGACAGCCATGGTCGAACCGAAAGCCGCCACACGATAGAAGGCGTCGAGTCAAACGTTGGATTGATGTCATGAACTGGTGCGGGGTCAACGCCACGCCCTTGTGACAAACACGCCCGGAATGCGAAACGCCACCCAAATAATCATCGGGGTGGCGCTTGTCGGAGTGAACGATTATTGCGCCCGGCGATACAAGTCGACTGCGAGAAATTCGCGGAGATCGGTGGGTTTGGCGGGCCGTGAACATCGGCCGTCGGCCACGAACGGAAGCGCGTCCCGCAGGTCGCGTCCGCACGCGCCGCAGAACCGTTCGCGGAGCCGGGTACCGCACTCCGCGCAGAGGCGCGCGAGCACGGGTTCGAGAGGGACGGCGAGTGGCGGGAGCGTTTCGGCGTCGACCGCGACGCCGTCTGCCCGCGCAGCCTTGACGGCGCCCATGAGCCTCGCCTCTTCGGAGCTATGCGCGCGAACGAACGTCTGGAACATGGGCGCGATTGTTGGGCTCCCGTGAATAGTCACGACGACGATCTTCGGCGTCCGGTCGGGACGCAAAACGGGCCCGCGATCGTCTGGAAAAATATCGACGAGGCTCGGGGCGAACACGCCGACGTATTGGCGGCAGACGAGGCAGGTGCCATCCGCCACGTTTGCGCCGTGTTCGGGGCACACGGAGAGCACGGCCGGACCGAACGGAATGCCTTCGAGCGGGAGCGTGTTCGAGATGAACAGATGCACGCGCTGCCAGGCCGCGTCGTCCACGAGCTGCCAGAGCCGGTTGGGCGCGTCGTCGTCCGCAACCGTGAAAACGAATGTGCGGCTCGCGCCGCCGCCGGTCGAGAGCCTGACGATAACGGCTTTGGTTTGTGAATACATCTCAAAACCTCCATGAAGGGGCTGGAGACGTCATAGCGGAAAAATGGCTTTGCGTCAAGACAATGCCGCTTATGCGCGGCTCCGCGTGTACTCCCGCGACAGGCATGCCATACTCTTCCCATGGTGTACCTGCTCACACTTTTAAGCGCCATAACGAGCATCGTCGGGAACGTGCTCGGGAAGGTCTGGGTTGACCGTCAGGACCTCCGCTGGCTCGTATGGATGTTCGTGAGTTTTTCGATTTCGGGTTTCGCCTACGCGTACTCGCTTCGCTACGGGAAGTACACGATCGTGAACGCGATGTTCTACGCGATCGTGCCGGTCGTGACCGCGGCAAGCGGCATTTATCTGTTTAAAGAGAAGCTCACCGCCATCCAGACGGCAGGTCTCCTGCTCGGAGTCATTTCAATCATCCTGCTCACGATGGAAGGAAAGGTGGCGCGGTAGCAGCGCCGCCCGCAAGCTCACGCCGGGCGTTCCGGGAGATTCCGGACCTGCTCCTTGAACTGCGCGAGCGCCTTCAGCCTGGCCTGCGTTTCGGCGTAGGCTTTTGGATTCGTCTCGCGGTACTTCCATAACGAGTCCAAATGTCGAGCGGCATTCTCTTCGGCGTGATCGAGTTCGCGCAGAAATTCCTCGGTCGGTCGTTTGCCGGCCGCGACGGCGTCGAGTCCGTGACGGATCGCGTCCGCGGACCCTTCGATGGCTTGCATCCTCCGCATCCGGCCGGCGCGGAGCTCTTCCACGCGCGCCATCACGTCCTCGGACGTTTCGCTCCCCAATCGCGTTTGCGCAACGGCCTCCTGTCTGGCTCCTTTCTGGAGCGACAGCCTCGCGACCTCGGACTCCTGCATGAGCGCTTTAGCCCGCTCGTGCATGAGCGACACAGCCGACACTGGCGCCGGCTCCTTCGCCTTCCCCTCTACGAACATGCCTGGAACGGGCACGTTGCTTAATCCGCCCTCGGGAGTCCGGTAGACAGTCTTCTTGGGATCGACCTTTTCCTGCCGTCCCTGACCCGCGGATGGTATGGTTTCTCCGGGTCTCATATCTCGTACCTACGATACCCAACGGCGCTTGACCGCGCTAGAGGCCGACTCTTAAACATTCTCCGACGGTTATTTACTCCACCCCCGCACAACCTCCCCGAAATTTCGCGGCTTTTGCGCCAACGCTTCCCACTCTTCCTGCTTGATATAGAGCATCCGGTACTTCGCTTTTTTCTGATTCGCGTTCACGTCATCGCACCACTGGGCGAGGCGCTTAATTTTTTCAATGTCATCCAAGTCCTCCCTCCCTTTGGTCTCGACCACGTAGTACTCCTTCGGTGACAATTTTACGATGAAATCCGGGTAGTAGTCGGAGATGCTGCCGTCCGCGTTGCGGTAGTCGATCTTGAAGTGAACGGCGAAGTAGTTCTTCACGTAGGAAACAATATCCTCACACTCATCAAGGAATGCCGCGAACTCAAGTTCGAAATGGCTGTCGCCGATCACTTTATTGAACACGCTCTTTTTCGGCACGAGATAACCCTGATCCTTCACCACAAAAGGCCGGCTCTTGCTGACTTTGATGTAGTCGCGGATTTCCGCCTCGCCCTTGTCGAGAATCGTCAGCGCATTGATGGCTTTTTTGAACATTTCGATTATCGTCCGCGTCGCCTCGATTTCGGAGAGATTACGGAGCGAATTCAAATTGTCGATATCAACGTGTTTTTCGAACAATTGATCTTCGATAAATTCTTTGATCTTGCCGTAGAGAATATCGTAGCCGGAAATCAGGCGAAGCTCTTTCATGACGACCTGCGCGAAATAGCCGACCACGCTTTGATAATTCGGAATGAAGTTGCTATCAAGCTCTGTTTTATGCGTGACGTCGCCGCTCGTGATGTCGCGAAAAACGATCTCGCGTTTTTCCTGTTCGGAAAATTCCTTGACTGGGAGTTTCTTATGGCCGAATGCCGCAATGTTAAGCCCCGAAAGATTCTTGTACTCCCGATAAATGCGCGGCGTGAGCACGGGGATCTCGATGTCGAGTTTCTCAATGTCTTTCTTTGGATTCTCCCTGTCTACCTCGACCACGAGCGGCGCCTTTGGCCCCGTGCCCTCCCCCATCTTGCGATGCTCAAGCTCAACGCCTTCGTTCTTGATTGACTCGACGAAATCCATGAAGGCATCCGTGCCAACGACGCTCACGAATTCGGGCAAGTCAGGATCGCGATACATGCGCCGGAGGCCGCGCCCCAGCGTCTGTTCGGGCAGGATGTTGCTTTGGGCCGCGTAGGCGCGCAAACCGACGATAGTCGTCACGTTACGCACGTCCCAGCCCTCTTTGAGCATAAGGACCGACACGATGGCTTTATAAGGACTATCAAGGCGATCTATGGAGTTCGCGGCTTCGCGTAACGCTTTAAGCTCCTCCTCTTTCTTGCCTGTGGCACTTTCCGAAATTTCGCCGTTGTCCTTGGTGTGAATCACTAACACCGCATCCTTGAGTTCCGGATAGGTACTCTCAAGATATTCGGCGACCTCGTCGCAATTCTTCGTATCGTCCGTCATCACGAAAAACACGGCCTTCTTGTTGAGCTTGATGTGTTCATCGTAGACCTTCTTCCATTCCAAGTAGCCGAGGTGAATGTAATCCTTGTACTTTTCGCTGAATTTCGAACTCTTGTGTTCCTGCAGCTTTGCCCGGCTGGCAGAGTCCGGCAAAACGGGATGCTTCACAACGTCCTGATGGATGGCCTCAACCAGAGGGTAATCCGAGACCGTTTGGACAAAAATCGAACCGTTATTGTGTTTCGGCGTTGCGGTCACATCCAGCTGCAACGCGAGCCGACCGCCTTTCATCAGAAGACGATTATGGATATCCTCAATCGCCTTGAACCACGCGAGACGCTGATCGTGTATGTGATGCGCTTCGTCGTTCAACACGACGAGTTCATCCACGTTGCGCACGATGTCGCCGAGGTCGAGCTTTGATTCATTCGTTTTACCGACCGGCTTGTTGCCGAGAAAATAATTCGCCGTGTCTTCATCCTCGAAGCTCGCGGATTCCGTGGCTCCCTGATACACGCGGTGAATGTTGGTGAGAAAAATGTTGCCGGTCTTGCGCACCGTCCCGATTTCATCCTGCACATGCAGCGTCATCTGAAAATCATCGCGCCAGTTCTGGCCCTCGTACCCATTGTCGGGAAGAACCGGATCCTCAAAAAAAACCTTAAGCCCGCTGAAATCGGCGAGCAGTCGGTCGAGCACGATGATATTCGGCGCGATCACCAAGAAATTCCGCGCAAGTTCCGAACCTTCTTCATAGAGCTTATGGAAGTAAGACCACGCAAGGATGAGCGAGAGGACTTTGGTCTTGCCGGAGCCGGTCGCCATTTTCACGACGTAGCGCGTCCACCTCTCATCAAACATTCCGGCGGATACGGCCTGCGAGCTGTCATACCGGAGGAGATCATACTTCTCCCGCGCCTTCACCACCTCATAAAGCCATATCACTGACTCCACGGCCTCCCGCTGGGCAAAATAGTATTGAAACAGAAACGTCTCGCCGTCCCCGTTCTGCATGGGATGATCCATAAGGAACCACCACGTAAGAAGGGCGCGCGTGGTGTCACTCGCGCCTTCATACCCTGTAAGCCGCCAATCCCGTACCTTCTTCCGCAACTCCGCCACAAGCGGCGGCAGGAGCTTTTCATAGCCTTGCTCGCGCAGCATTTCATCAGCCGGAAACCAACGGAGGGCCGGATCGAGGACTTCATAGGGAGATTTGGGGAAGTTAGGATGGAGGGCCATAAATAAGCAAATAATTAACTAATTCCAATCCCTCATTTTAGCCATTTTTATACCAAGGATTCATTATTTTTGATCTTTATTGACTAATTTCCATACGGCCGACCGCGTGATTCCCTCTGTTCTTAGCAGACCATCTCTTTTTAATTCTTGAAGGAGATTCTGAATGTCTCCTCGCTTCAGATCGGGGAATGCATCCATAAAATCTACTGCCCTGCCTGTACCCTCTCTTCGTATATGCTCCAAAATGAGCTCTTTTTTAGATTTTCTCGAAATTCCTTTTATTCGAGTATATTCACCCGGTTTCATTTCGAACTTATAGTATCGATGAGAAAGAATATACTTTGTTCCGCGGGTCTTCCCGACCTTTTCCACCACGCCGAGCGTCAGCAACCGTGTCTTAAATCGTAAATCTGCGATCGGACCATTTTTTCTGACTCGCTCCAGCTCCATCATCTCATCGAGCGAAAAGGTATGCTGTTTTTCATTCGCCACCTTCTCGAGAAATTGTATGAATGCCGGGTCCTCTACAACGGCCGGAATATTGATCTGAACCGTACGATCATCTGTCCCGATAAAATTAGGCAATCCCTTGCCTTGACGGATGGAAATCTCAAAAATGTCATCCATCCCCTGTCCTGAACGCTCAATGAGCTTGGTATGTTCAAGCGCGTCAGCAATCCGGCGATTCCTCCATTGTGATTTTACAAAAATATTTTCAGAAGTGATGCCTGGAAGGAAACCCCCTGGGCTTGTCACGGAGAATTGCTCCGGAGAGGCATGGATAAAAATGGATCCTTCCGTAATCGTATAATCCCTATGCGCCACGGCATTATTAACCGCTTCACGACACGATTTCTCATCAAACGCATCGACCTCGCGCTGAATAAAGCCCTCCTGAAAAGGCATGCGCAGATTCCTTGCGTTGATCGTTTGCCATATCTCATCGTAAATTGCGAAATAAGGCTTAGTCCATTCCTTCCGAAAGTTATGGCTAGTCTGTCCGGCTCTCGTGCGCCATTCATAAATAATTTCCGACTGTGGAGCCAGTCGCCGAACGCTCTCCTCGTTCCCAAGGAGAACGAGGCAAGCAAACGTACACCTACCGTTCATCAACAAGCCAGCGTCGGAAAGAACGCGATCCAATGGATCTGCCTGCACTCTCGGATTCCTCATCTTTTCCGATCTCAATTTTCTGAAGTTCGCCACGGCGACGGGATCTAGGTCGTCCGTGGAAAGCTCGTCTTGTATTGTGGCCGAAAAATCCGGGCGCACTTCGTTAAGGGCATACCTCACTTCCGATTCATCCATTTCTACAAGCGATTCGCCGCGACGCATCGGATAGCGGTAACGCCCGTTCGATCTGACAAGTCTTCCCGTGGTGCGGGACGGAATATCAAAAATGACCACCCGCCCGTCAGGATGCGCAACCTCCTCCACACGCACCGTAATGCCGATAGCATCAAAAACCTCTTGCGAAACACCGTTAACCGTCCCTTGATAAACGGACGTCCCTACCACCCTATGATCATTCGCCACGCCAAGAAGGAGTTTCCCCCCGCCCATGTTCGCAATTGCTGCGCAATAATCGGATCGCGAACTCGGAGAAAATGCGCCCCTCGCCTCTTTAAACTCCAATACCTCTCCCTCTTGGGACCTCTGACGAATGTCATTGATGCTTTCAGGGGTATACATGATCACATGGATATCTCCACCACCTTCATCGTATCATTGCCAAAAATATCCACGACCTTGACGGCGATTTTGCGCTTGCCGCGGCCAACCTCACGGGCGGCGCTCGTCAATTCGAGACGCCGATCCTTCTTGGTGCGGAATGATTGCCATTCATTCTCGAAGACATAATCTCCCGTCCAGACCTCTTCATATTCCCCCGTCATGCTTGAAACGCTGCCGGATCGCGCTCCAACATTGGCTGACCCTTTAGGAACACGAATGACCTCTTTCTTGCTCTCAAAATCAAAGTCAATCGCCCAGTAATCAATCCAGTCCGTCCATTTCTTTGTGAGCTTCTCACGCTCAACAATCCCATTCTTGTCCTTCGAGACTTTTATAATCTGTCCGTTCTCGACGATCAGCTTCTTGCCGCCGTTCTTGAGGTTCTCCTCGACTTCCTTGATTGAATCCTGATTATAGAACACCGAAAAATCGGTAAGCTCCACAGCCACCGATCCCTTTTTCACAATCGGCTTGACCTCGATGTATGCGACATCATGAAATACGATCTGATTTTTTTCGATGGCGCGCTTATCGAACACGTCCCGCGGAATATATTTGAGCGCTAAATCAACTCCGCTGCTTTTCGCATCTTCTTGGATCTTCGGAAAGAGTCCCATCTCGAACTCAAAGGCGAGTATGTCCACTTTCGTGATCTTCTTTTCCAAGCACTCCTCAATCACCGCTTCAACAAACAGGCGCGACACCGGAAGATTGATGGGCCCGATTGCAACAAGACGCGCGGATTTCTTGCCGTGAAAAGTCTTAAAGCCGTCTACCGGTTCCGCCTTGAACGCGGAGAGGATGAGTGACACGAATTCCTTCTCCTTCTGGGCTATTTGTTTCTGCTTTTCCTCTTCTCGCAGATTCGGATTCACGCCGATGTAGTGCTGGCGCTCATACTTACCAAGGTTGAGAATCTCAAACGCACGATAATCCTTACCTGCCTTCTTGAGCTCGCGCTGCACGCCAATCATGCGCTTGCGGGTAGTATGAATGGCAAATTTTCCAATATCAGAGCCGATCCATTTACGACCGAGTTTTTCTGCAACGGCGAGCGTTGTACCAGAACCAGCAAAAAAATCCGCAATTAAATCACCTTCATTGGAAGACGCATTAAGAATGCGCTCAAGTAGTTTTTCTGGTTTTTGTGTCGGATATCCTAAAACTTCACCACCAGTTTTGCTCGGTAAAACATCTGTCCAAATTGTTTGAATCCGTCTGCCCTTTTCAAGATATTCATCCATATACTGCTTAAGATATGGGGTTCCGGTATCGGAAAAATATATCTGATCCTTTTTTTCTAGTTCATCAATATTGTCCTGAGAGTAACTCCAGTGTCTGCCTGATGGCGGAGCAATCATTTTCCCGCCAAACTTTCGAGAGGGCCCAGATCCGGGGGCTGTGATTGGACCGGCAAAGAAGCGCCTGCTTGTTGCTTTTTCTACTTGGTTAAACCGGGTGTGTATATGCTCCTCAGAGTGTTCAACGTAAATCGGATTAAAAGTCCACGTTTCGCTTTTGGAATAAAGGAGTACTGAATCATTAACTATCCCAAATCTTCCAGCATCGTTATGAGCACCGGTTCTTTGCCACACGATCTCATTAAGAAAACGATCCTGTCCAAATATTTCATTCAAAACTAGGCGCATATACGAATTAACCCGCCAATCACAGTGAACATAAATACTAGCATCGTTAGCCAGCAAATCTCTCATTAAAGAAAGACGCTCGTATATCATGGCAATAAAGCTATCCGCCCCTTTACCCCAAGTATCGCGATAAGCTAGATCCTCAAGGATGCCGGGCTTCTTGATGAACTCTTCATCACCAATTTCAATGTTCATTGAAAAATCCGCGCCAACATCAAACGGAGGGTCAATATAGATCAACCTGATCCCGCCCTGCTCCTCAATCTCTTGCCTAAGCGGACCGTTCTTCAAACTGGAGAGGATGAGCTTGTTGTCGCCCCAGATGAGTTTGTTCGTCCAGCCTTGGAGCTGACGGCCGCGCGCGTCGAGATCAAACAGCGAGCTCTGTAGCTTGACCTCCTTTTCTCTGCGCGGTTCGTCTATCTGTTCGATAATCTGAAACGGCAGAACGGTGTTCGTCACCTCGTCCGTTTTGCCGTTCCATACCAGCTCCACCTCGCGCTTGTCCTCAAAGAGCAGAAAACGATATTTATCCGGTAACGGCTTGCCGGATTCGATGTATTTTATGATGTCGCGTTTTTCGTTGTCGGAGAGTTGCATAATTCCTTAAAGACGATTTGCCCAGGGCGCTATCCGCGTTCTGGGTTCTTGGTACTCGCCGAGATTCATGCTCGACTTACACTTTGGACAACGCACCAGACCCATATTAACCGTATGTAGTCGCATTAGCTTATGTTCTGAATCCCAACAGCCGGAACAAAACGGCCCATCCTTCATCCCAGCTTTCTTGATCCAGTACGCATTATTCTCAAAACAAAGATCATCTTTGATTTTCAGCCGGTCGTTCAAACTTCTGATTTCTTCCTCTAAATCGTATATCTTCTTCTGCATCTCCAGCATCTTCGCTTGGGCATCCAAAATCTGCTGGTATTGTTCAATTTTTCCAGCATCTTGCAGAACTTTGCCGACTGTTTTCAACTCATCAAAGATAGCCATATTTCTTTCATCACCTCCCCGCGACCATCTCAAAAACCGACGTTACCATAACGCAATCCGCCTTTTGAAACAACACCGAGCATGGCTTGCGATCCAAACCGTTCCCGCGCGGGGAATGGGACCACGTCGTTCATGGACGACGCACCCGTGAGCAGCATCACGAACCGATCAACGCCGAACGCGATCCCCACCGCCTCCACATCAAACAGCCGGAGCTCCAGACCTCCGCAGAAAGCCGATTAATCCACCGCCACCGGAATCGAGCCGCCCGCGTTCTCAACATGCATGAGCCGAAACGGTCTTGAACAACCGTAGCCGTTCAATGAAACCGATCCAGTGGGAGTATAGCAACAAAAACCGCCGAAATAACTAAAGTTCCAAAGGAACAAAGGGTCAAAGCTTCAAACAAAGTCAAAATTCCTAAGTTTTCGACTTGCGAAGACGGAACAAGAGCGGGCGGTCGGGACGCCACCCAAACGTGGGATCCGCCCAGTAGCCGTTCAGCCACGTCCCGCCGGCACTACGCGCCACCCTGAACACGCCCGGGTCGCCGCCGGGACCAGCAATCTGCTTCATGCCAACATAAACCCATTCGTCCATGGGCTGATTCGTATTTTGGAGCCGGTACTGGGGACCAACCTCTGCCGGACAGAGTTCAAGACCGAGTTCTTCGGCGCGCTTGTAGATTTGGTCGGTCGTGGCGTTCCCTTTGAATCCAAGATCGGCGACGGTGAGTCGGATGAGACCCACGGTTTCTTTGATTTTGTTGGTTTTGAACTCCTTGCTTGCAAGCATGCTCTTGGCGTAATCGCTGATCTGCATGCCTGCGTCGGCGATCTCCTGCTCAAGCTGTTTAACGGTTCTGCCACCGATCTCGATCCGCTCTCGCCGGATCTTCTTTTCCGGGAATGATGTGTAGATGTGCTCGAGATGCTCGGGCAACTTTTGGAAGATGCCCGGCTCAAGCTGGCCCACGTACGCCTTGGTGTGTTTGTTGATCTCGCTCGGGACATGCGCGATCTGCGAGCGGGTGCACTCAAAGATCACGAGAATGTCCATTTCCGGATTCCGTTCTGATCGGAGTTCCTTAACGCGGGGATCTTTCTGATAGCCAAAGCCCTGGATGGGGCTGTCGATCTCGTAGAGGAAGATGAGGTCGTCTTTCGTGAGGTTCTGGCCCTCCTGGATCTTCACGTCGATCGCTGTGAGCCGTTTCATGTCCGAGGACTTCTTGCGGTATGCATCGGCTTCCTTGCCGAATTCTTTCAGTTTTCCGTCCAAAGCTTCCTGCATCACCGGTTCAACTTCTTGGTGCGGCAAAATACCTCGGATCTGCCCGATCTCCGAGCCGGTCAGTTGAATGGCGAGACGCGGCTGGACGGGATCGCCTTTTGCATCATTTGAGTAATAGACGTGGAAATCGCCCTGGTCAATATAGCTATGAGCGGTCGTTTTCCCTTCGACGCACCAGCCGGTGCCCTTGCCTTGCATGGATTCGTAGAGTTTGTCGGCTCCCTTATTATCTCCTTTGTCATATTTCACCCATTGCCCCTTAATCTCCTCCTTGTTCTCAATCGTTGCGGCGAGGGATTTGGAGATCAGCTCGGCGTAGAGGGTGGGGAACTTCTTCGAGAATGCCTCCCTGATCTCCGGCTCTTTGAGATTTTTGTTGTCAGCTTTTACTTTCTGATAGACATCGAGTATCTGCGCGAGCGCTCCTCGGTGGATGTCGGGGAATCGTGCCACGGTCGTATCCGTGCGCTTTTTGAATTCGCCGCGCTCCTTGTCGAATTGGGAGAGTTTGATGACGTTTTTCCAGACGAAGAACTTGAACCATGTCGGATACGCGACGTCTTGCTCGGTAAGGTAATCGATCCAGGCGTCGAGGGAGGCCTTCTGGTCCTGGATGGCGACGTCCATCATCTGTTCGCGGATCTGCTCGGGGATGGTCTCGACCGCTTGGCCGCGCTCCCTGGCCACGCGCTGTTGGAGCTCGAAGTAGCTCTCGGGGAAGTCCTCGCGTTTGACGAGGAGGGCGTCGTAGATCTTGGACCGGAGCATGTCGATGTTCCGCTCGCGCTTTTCTTTGTCAGGATGCAAAAAGACGTTCTCAAGGCGGTCCATGTACGCCTCGATGCGTTCCCCGGGGTCGTTTGGGACGCGCTTGCCCGTGAGCCGCTCCTTGCGCTTCACGGCTTTGTTGACGTCCGCGGAGGTCTGGAGCTCCGGCTGTTTGATGTGGAGTGGGTGCTTTTCCATGATGAGGGGGATGGTAACAGGGGTTGAAGCGGAGGGCGAGCGGGAGTCTTATCCTGCCTCACGTCCCGAACCGTTCCCGCGCAGGGAACGGCACCACGTCGTTCATGGACGTCGCACCCGTGAGCAGCATCACGAACCGGTCAACCCCGAACGCGATCCCCAACGCCTCGCCCATGCCCGGCAGGTCAGACAAGAAGCGCTCATCGATCGCCCACGTCTTCTTTCCGAGCGAACGACGCAGTTCCTGATCTTCGACAAAGCGACGCCGCTGTTCATCCGCATCGGCCAACTCGACGAAACCGTTCGCGAGTTCGAGACCTCCGGCGTAGAGCTCGACGCGCTCGGCGAAACGCGGGTCGTCCGCACACGCGCGTGCGAGAGCAGCTTGCGACGCGGGGTGGCGATAGAGGAACGTGAACTCCGCCGTTCAATGAAACCGATCCGGTGGGAGTATAGCAACAAAAATCACCGAAATGACTAAAGTTCCAAAGGAACAAAGGATCAAAGCTCCAAACAAAGTCAAAATTCCTAAGTTTTCGACTTGCGGAGACGGAACAGAAACGGGTGGTCGGGATGCCACTCGCGCGTGGGACGCGCCCAGTGGCTGCTCAGCCACGTCCCAGCGGCATCGCGCGCCACGTTGAACACGCTCGGGTCGCCGCCGGAACCAGCAATTTGCTTCATGCCAACATAGACCCCCTCGTCCATGGGTTGGTCGGCATACTGAAGCCGGTAGTGAGGACCGACTTCGGCCGGGCAGAGATCAAGACCGAGTTCTTCGGCGCGCTTGTAGATTTGGTCGGTCGTGGCGTTTCCCTTGAAACCAAGATCGGCCACGGTTAAACGAATGAGGTGCGCGACTTCCTTGGTTTTGCTCGTTTTGAAGTCCTTGCTTTCAAGCATGCTCTTCGCATAGCTTTCGATCTGCATGCCCGAGTCGGTGATCTCCTTTTCAAGCTGTTGTACGGTCTTGCCGCCGATTTCCACATGCTCACGCCGGATCTTCTTTTCAGGAAATGACGTGTAGACATGCTCGAGATGCTCGGGCAGCTTTTGGAAGATGCCTGGCTCGAGCTGGCCCACGTACGCCTTCGTGCCCTTGTTGATCTCGCTCGGCACGTGCGCGATCTGCGCGCGGGTGCACTCGAAGATCGTGAGCATGTCCTCTTCGGGATTCCGCCCTGACCGGAGCTCCTTCACGCGGGGGTCTTTTTGGTAGCCGAACCCTTGGATGGGAGCGTTGATCTCGTAGAGGAAGGTGAGGTCATCTTTGGTGAGGCGTTGATCAGCTTTGACCTTGGTCTCGATGGCCGTCAGGCGCTTCATGTCCGAAGACTTCTTGCGGTAGGCATCGGCTTCCTTGCCGAATTCTTTCAGTTTGCCGTCCAAGGCATCCTGCATCACCGGCTCAACTTCTTGGTGCGGCAAAATACCTCGAATCTGCCCGATATTCGAGCCGGTCAGTTGGATGGCGAGACGCGGCTGGACAGGATCGCCTTTTGCATCATTTGAGTAATAGACGTGGAAATCGCCCTGGTCAATATAGTTATGAGCGGTCGTTTTCCCTTCGACGCACCAGCCGGTGCCTTTGCCTTGCATGGATTCGTAGAGTTTGTCGGCTCCCTTATTATCTCCTTGATCATACTTCGCCCATGCCCCCCGGATCTCCTCCTTGTTCTCAATCGTCGAGGCGAGGGATTTGGAGATCAGCTCGGCGTAGAGGGTGGGGAACTTCTTCGAGAATGCCTCTCTGATCTCCGGCTCTTTGAGATTTTTGTTGTCAGCTTTTACTTTCTGATAGACATCGAGTATCTGCGCGAGCGCTCCTCGGTGGATGTCGGGAAATCGTGCCACGGTCGTATCCGTGCGCTTTTTGAATTCGCCGCGCTCCTTGTCGAATTGGGAGAGTTTGATGACGTTTTTCCAGACGAAGAACTTGAACCATGTCGGATACGCGACATCTTGCTCGGTGAGGTAATCCATCCAGGCGTCGAGGGAGGCCTTCTGGTCCTGGATCGCCACGTCCATCATCTGCTCGCGGGTCTCTTCGGGGATGACTTCCACCGGCTGGCCGCGCTCGCGGGCCACGCGCTGTTGGAGCTCGAAGTAGCTCTCGGGGAAGTCCTCGCGTTTGACGAGGAGGGCGTCATGGATCTTCGGACAGAGCATGTCGATGTTCCGCTCGCGCTTTTCTTTGTCAGGATGCAAAAAGACGTTCTCGAGGCGGGACATGTACGCCTCGATGCGTTCTCCGGGGTCGTTTGGGACGCGCTTGCCCGTGAGCCGCTCCTGCCGCTTTACGGCCTTGTTGACGTCCGCGGAGGTCTGCAGTTCCGGCTGTTTGATGTGGAGGGGGTGTTTTTCCATGTCAGGAGGGATGGTAACAGGGGTTGAAGCGGAGGGCGAGCGGGAGTCTTATCCTGCCTCACGTCCCGAACCGTTCCCGCGCGGGGAACGGCACCACGTCGTTTATGGACGACGTACCCGTGAGCAGCATCACGAACCGATCAACGCCGAACGCGATCCCGACCGCCTCGCCCATGCCCGGCAGGTCAGACAAGAAGCGTTCGTCAACGGCCCACATCTTCTTTCCGAGCGAACGACGCAGTTCCTGCTCTTCGACAAAGCGATGCCGCTGTTCATCTGCATCGGCCAACTCGACGAAACCGTTCGCGAGTTCGAGACCCCCGGCATAGAGCTCCACGCGCTCGGCGAAACGCGGGTCGTCCGCGCACGCGCGCGCGAGCGCGGCCTGCGACGCGGGGTAGCGATAGAGGAACGTCGGCGCCTCGGCGACCTTCGGTTCGATTTTGGACAGGAAGACTTTGAAATACAGATCGTCCCACGAGTCTCCGTCTGCGACCGTCTGCCCGTGCTCGCGCGCAACCTTTGACATGGCCTCGCGGTCGCCGATCAGACTCGCCAAGTCTGCACCCGCGTACTCCTTCCACGCCTCCTCGCACGTCATGCGCCGAAAAGGTTGCTCGGGAACCGGGAACGGGGAACGGGGAACCGGATATTTTAGCTGTTCCCGGTTCCCGGTTCCCGGTTCCCGATATTTTATCGCGACCCATCTCACCATCTCCTCTGTCTCATCCATCAACGACTTCAAATCGCCTCCCTTCCGATACCACTCCAACATCAAAAACTCGGGATCGTGCGAGCCATCGAACGGTTCTCCGTTCCGGAAGCAGGGGCCGAGGTCGTAGATCTTGTCGAACCCTGCGGCGAGGAGACGCTTCATCGCGTATTCCGGCGACGTAATCAACGCGGCGGCATGTCGCGTCCCGTTCGATTCAACGACCTCCGACCAAAAGGGCTCGAGGTGCGGCTCCTGCCCGGGCGACCCGACGAGACGCGGCGTGTGCATTTCCACATACCCGCGCTCATCGAAGAAGCGACGAATGAGTTTGATGGTGGCGGAGCGTTGACGGAGGTTCTGAACATTCATGAGGAGACATTCAACCATACATCGGTGAAACGCAAAACCCCGTCCGGACTCGTATCAGGACGGGGTTGAGACGAAGGCTCGCTTACGTGCGAACGAGGAGGAAACGGTTGTCCTCGAACCACGTACGGCCGAACCAGATGGTGCCGAAACGGCGTTCACCGTCGCGGTAGTACAGCACTGCGACGTACCGGTCGCCCGCGCTGTCCACGAACGAACCGAGAGCGACGACCCAATGATTCCGCTGCAGATCGGGGTGAGCTGCGGCGAAATCGCGGGCTTCCGACTCGGTCGCCACGCGGTAACCGTTCTCCACGGCCCAGATGATGACATCCTGGCTCTTCATCACGCGGCCGAAGTGCTTCACGGAGAAGTCCCGTTTGCCCGGCGTTGTATCGATGCCCTTGCAGGTCTCGTGATCTTCCCAGGTGAAGTGGCTCTTGAAGAGATCACTCGCCCAGCCGAAGAGCGTTCCATTAAGCTCCGCGAAAGGCGGGAGGGGCGCGTAGGTCACCTGCACACGGTAGTGATCCGCGGGCAGTACCTCGCCCGACGCACTCGGAGAGGACCGGATTTCGTTCCGTGCAACCCTGCGCTCTGCCAGGCGGCCAGTGAGAGCCCGGACCATCGCAAGCGCGAGATCCGCGCCCTTGTCCAGATTGACCTCGCGGATCAGCTCCTGCGTGAGGCCCGCGCGCGACAGGCGTTCTCTGAACTCCATACACTCGTCTTCCGTACAACTGGAAGGGTTCGACATGGTGACTCGCCTTCGTGGTTCTATTGACACACCCTACATCCCGGCACCATACCGGAATACGGATGTATCGAGATAAAGTCCGATGAAGATTGTCTTAACAGGAAATGACGCCCACATCAAGGGCCTGCAAAACAACGCCCCGCGTTGCCGCGGGGTGTTGTGTCTTAGCGCACGAGGTACGGCAGGAGCGCCATGTGCCGCGCGCGCTTGATCGCGTTCGCAAGCTTGCGCTGGTGCCACGCGCACACGCCGGAGCGCTTGCGCGGCACGATCTTACCGAACGAGGACAAGTACCGCTTGAGCGTATTCGTGTCCTTGTAGTTGATCGCGTTGATATTCTGCTTGCAGAAATAGCACGGGCGATCGACGGTCTTCTTTTGGACCATGGCCATAATAGGGGGTCACGAGCCCCGCCCTTCGCGAAGGGCGGGGTTGGTGATGGCTTAGTTGAATTTAGAATGGAATGTCTTCGACTTTGATCTCTTTCTCTCCCATCGCGGAGCCTGCCATGAGCGAAGCCGAAGGGTCAACCGTGGGAGCGGACGACGCGGCCGGGACGTAGGTCGGGGCAGGCCCGGACGCGGACGAAGACGATTGCGTCTGCGGCGGGCGGTCGAGCATGATCACGTTCTCGGCCACGATTTCCGTCTTCGTGCGCTTCTGGCCGTCCTGGGTTTCCCAGTCGCGGGTCTGGAGACGGCCTTCGATGAACACGCGGCGGCCTTTCACGAGGTACTGTCCGCAGATTTCGGCGAGCTTGGCCCACGCCACGATGTTGTGGAATTCGGTCTTCTCCTGGCGCTGACCGGCCGCGTCGGTCCACACGGACGACGTCGCGACACCGAAGTTCGCCACGGTCTGGCCGGAGGTCGTGGTCCGGAGTTCCGGGTCACGCGTGAGGTTGCCGATGATCTGGGCACGATTGAGACTCATCATATGTTTGGAAGGGGCGTAGGGCGTGGGGCGTGGGGCGTAGGGGCTACGGACCACGGACCACGAACTACGGACTGAATGGAATGAGGCGGGGGATCCTGTACATCCAGCGTGACAGGTCAGAGAACCTTGTCAAGACGGGAACATTCCGCTCGGTTACGCCTTTTCCTCAAGCGCCGCGTCAATTTTCTTCTGTAGTTCCTCTGGGGACAACTTCTCCACCTCGGTCGCGGCCGCCTCGCCCGTTTCAAGGGCGGCGACGCCTTCTTTTTGGGCCTGAACCTCCTTGGCTCTGTCCGCCGGGCGCGCGTCAGCTTTCAGGGGCATGCGGGGTCCGCGCGGACGGGTGTCGCGGCCCTCCACGATCACTTCCTGGAACTGGACGAGTTCGAACTTCTCTTCACCCGCTTCTTCCGCCTTCAGGATGAGGTACCGCAGCACCTGGTCAGGCATGAGGCGGAGCGCTTCGTTCACGGCTGCCATGGCGGCGGATTCGGACGTGAAGCGGACGAGCGCGTAGTGCCCGTGCTGCTGCCCGTGGATCGCGTAGGCGAGACGGAACTTCCCGAGGCGAACGGTTTTGGAGACGCTGGCACCGGCCTTCGCGAGGATGGCGGCGACGTTCGCCTCAACGCCCGCGACCCCTTCCTCGGTGAAGGTGGTCGGGACGATATACATGAGTTCGTATTCGGTCATATCGATGGCATGGTCCCGTTCTCCGGGACGCTCCTTGCGGAGCATGGCCAGCCAATAAAGATTTAGTGCGGCGAGGTTACGTCATCTTGAAAAAAACGTCAATTCTGATGGATTACATTCTGACTGATGGATCACGAATTTTATGGATTACGAAATACGAATCTCCTACGAATATACGAATGTACGAAAATGATTTCGTAGTTTTGTATATTCGTAGGAGATTCGTATTTCGTAATCCATAAAATTCGTGATCCATTCGTAATTCAAAACGCCCTCGGGAGTGAGCCGAAGGGCGCTTGATTGAGTGGACGATCCACGCGCCTGCTCCATTGAAGGAGGTCAAACGAGTGGCGGATCAAGAATGATCCTAGTGAAAGGTGCGACTCTGGCCTGCATCAGACCGGAGGGTGGACCGACGCCCGGAAACATTTGCGTCATCGCCGCCCCAGTGAAGGAGTTCGACGGATGAATGGCACCATGTGCCTGTGAAAGACGTAATGAGCATTGTCACCCCGAGCCGTAGCGAGGGGTCAGACCGCCGGCGCAGAGGCACGCAGCGTCTGAATGAACTTGCCGTCGATCAGGTCCGTGATTCGGAACAGGATGTTTCCGCCGCGGTCGTCGAAGCACCGGAACTGGCGCCTCGTCACCGTGACTGCGAGGTTGTACAAGGCCGCGAGCTCCGAATCGTGCTCGACCGCGCACACCACGTGGCCCTCGTGGAGATCGTTCCACTCCCCGAGGCCCTTGTATGCCCTGATCCGCTTGTCGCTCCGGAGATCCAGGTGCGACACGCGGGGGTCCGGCGGTGCGAGCGTGTCCTTGGGGGCCGCCTCGGTCTGCTCCGTGACCTCGTCGTCGTCCGATTCGCTCACGGTCACCTCGGGATCGTCGACCCCGCTCATGATGAGCGTCCGCGTGGGGCGCGGCATGTCGGGGAACGCGAGCGTGCCCGGCGACGGTTCGAGACGTTCCTCGAGCTCCGTCACCTGCCCCTCGAGCTCGACCACGCGCATCGCGAGTTTGGCATTCTCCCCGAGGAGGATGCCGTACTCTCCCATGTCGACGGCCGGGGGCGGGTTCGTCTTGAGTGTCGCGATTTGCAGCGTCTTCTGCTCGAGCGCCGTCCGCATGCGGGAGAGGGCGCTGTCTGAACAGCACTGCTTCACCCGTGCCGCGAGCGACGTCACGTCGCCGTCGCAGAATGGTTCCATCTCATTCGAGGCGACGGTGAGCAGTTCCGCGAACTCGTGCATCCTGGTGAGGTCGAACGGACGGACCTGGGTTTCTGGACCCTGACCGTCCACGATCTGCCCGAGGCGGAGCACCGCATCGCGGAGATCGTCGTCGCGCGCTTCCACGCACGCCAGGGTCTCCTGCGTCTCCGCCATGAGGTCGGAACTGTCGGAGATATGGAACGGGAAGCCGCGCAACTTCATGTGCAGATCGCTCACGAATTGCGCGAACCGCTGACGGAGCTGGCGCGTCTCCACTTCCTTGGCGTTCAGGAGAACGCGGAGCGTATCTGCGCTCTGCCGCTGGGCGACGATCTCCTGGTCCTTGGTCTCGATCGACGCCTTGAGCTCCTTCACCTTTGCGACGACCTTTTCTTCGATCTCGCGCCGTTCGCGGCCGAAGTCCATGCGGAGCTTCGTCGGCTCCCTTCGGAGGCTTTCCAACTCACGGGACAAGGTCTGCTTGTCCTGGAGGTAGAAGCGGTTCATGCGTGACAGGGTGCGGTTCCGAAGCTGCATCAGCACGAGGCCGACGACGGCAACCAGGAAGAGGCCGACGAGGATCGACTTGTTCCTCTTTTCGGCTGACAGCTCGGCCGACAGGATGTCCGGATTTTCAACCTGATTCGGATTCGCCGGCGGGAAGGACTCCTCACTGGTCGCGGCCGGGGCCGGAGGCGAAACCCCGTCAGACGGGGGAGCTACGGGAGGTGCGGGACTCGCTGCAGCCGGAGCCGCAGGCGCTTCCCCGGACACCTTGGCGCCCAGTACCTTGGCCTTGTCCAAAACGCACGCCTGGTCGGTGCACGCCTTGAGCTCGGTGATGACCTTCTGCTCCTCGTTGAAGGAGAGGCGCTTCAGGCCGGTGATCTCGATCGTCTCGCCCGGTATGATGTAGACGTACTGCTCCTTCACGTCCGGGCACGACTGCCACACCGAGTTCGAGGCGCGCCTCTCGGGCGAATTGATGCCGGACCCCATCCGGTACCCGTCCCCCTGCACGTGGCAGAGAGCGAGCGTCTTCGTAGGGTTGTCAGCGCGGATGTCGTGCGGCGCGGTGTGCAGGGCTTCCGCGAGGAGGGGCGTGTTGATGTTCACGCCCGGCGTCACCTTGAGGTAGGTGCTCCCCGGATTCGACCCTCTCACGATCCTGTAGTGCTCGCCTTCCACCGGATGGCCGTTCAGGGCCAGGGCGGGAGACGTGAAACCGAGGAGCGTGAACACGACGGCGATGAACACGACCCACACGCGTGTGACGTTGTGGGGAACCATGACATTCCTTTCTGTTCGTATTGTCGAAGTTTCTGACCGTCCTCCCCTGCGTATCAAAGGAGGAACGATCGAGTTCATCATACATAAGTTCATAGGTCAAGCAACCGCGACCGCGGTTGTCCTGAGTCGCACAATTGCGACGAAGGACCCCTTTTACGCTACACTCTGCGAAATGATGCATTTCCTGGTGTTCGGGACACACCCCCGACTATCCCTCGCAGAGGTTCGGTCTCTCCGACCCGCGATGACCGCAGTCCCGCGCCTCATGGCGAACGGGTGCGTTCTTGAAGACGCGGGCTGGGACGGCGAGGACTTGATGGACCGGCTTGGCGGAACCGTGAAGCTCGGCGACGTGGTTCTCACAATGCCGGCGGATGACCTGGACGCCGACCGACTCGCTGACCTGTGCGCTGAACGGCCGCGTGGGAAAGACGTCGCGTTCGGGTGCTCGGTCGTGGGCGGCACGCCGGGCGTGCGTCGTTCGCTCGAACGCCTGCCGCTCCACCTGAAGCGCGCACTCAAATCCCGCGGCATCAAGAGCCGCTGGGTGACGAGCAAAGACTCCCCCGCGCTCTCTCCGGCAGCGGTCGCGAAACTTCAGCTCATGACAAAAGGGTATGACTTCGTCCTCCTCGCGGACGGGAAGGATGTCCACATTGGACTCACGACTAACGTGCAGGACGCGGACGCGTGGAGCGCCCGCGACTATGGCCGCCCGGCGCGCGACGACGAAGCCGGGATGCTCCCGCCCAAACTCGCGCGCATGATGGTGAACCTCGCACGGGTGGACGACAGTATGACGGTGCTCGACCCGTTCTGTGGGAGCGGGACTGTCCTCATGGAGGCCGCGCTCGCAACGAGCGCGGCGCAGATCATCGGGAGCGACGCAGACGCGAAACAGGCAGACGCTACGGACCAAAATACGGACTGGCTCGTGGCGCAGGGAATCCTCACACCGGACGACCGCGCGCGGACGAAGACGTTCGTGTCTGACGTGAAGAGCCTTGGCGCGCACCTTAAACCGAAGACGGTGGATCGCGTTGTGACCGAAGGTGACTTGGGACCGCCACTCCGCGGGTCTGAACCGCAGAAACAACTCGACAAGAACCGCGAAGCCGTCGAACGACTCTGGCGCGACACACTCACGTCGCTCCATCCGCTCCTCGCGCCGGGCGCGCGACTCGTGATCGTCTGGCCGTCGTTTAAGACCTCAACCGGACTCGCGCGCGTGAAAATGGACGATGAGGTCGTGACGCTGGGCTATCGCGTCGTGAATCCCCTCGCGGGCTGGGACGACACGGGCGCGCCGCTCATCTACCACCGTGAAGGGCAGAAAGTCGCGAGACGCATTGTCGTGTTGGAGAAGGTCTGATGCGCGGAGATGCCGTGTCCGCTTGACAAAGCGACAAAAACGTGGCAGGCTCACGGGTTCGGTCAAACGCGTCATGGTGACGCGGGATGCCGATCGCGAACCTTTACAAAGGACGGAGCATGACCGAGAAAAAGCCCTTCAGAGTTGCGACGCCTCCTTCCCAAGGCGCGATGGAACCCATAAGGCTCGAGACCGCGCGCTGGTACAAGAAACTCCGTGAGGAGCACCCGGCCATCCTCGGCCGCGTCCACCAGTTCATGGCCGGTGATATCCTCGTCCATCAGGGCGAGACCGTAGAAGGCCCCATGGCATACCTCGTGGTCGAGGGAATGCTCGCCGAGAAGCAAACGCACTTCACGATCGACCGGGGCCACGTGAACATAACCCTGTTCCACGTGAGTCCGGGGAGCATCGCCTTCGCGCAAGCGCTCGCGCCGAAATTCGCGTCGCAACCGTCGTTCACCACGGTCGTTGCCGAGACCGACGGCGAAGCGCTCCTGCTCGATCCGGACCAGATCAGCCGCGGATTTGGGAAGTACGGATTCCTCTTGAGCGCACAGTTCCGCCTCCAGAGCCAGCTCCTCGTGAGCATCTGGCACCAGAAGCTCGCGTATGCGAAGAACGCCGAGGCGGAACCCTCCGTCGTCTCAACCCGCATGGCGAACATGAAGATCATGTACCAGCGGGAGCTGGACGAGGTGAAGCGGCTCACGCAGACCATCGAAGGTCTCGAGACGGCCTTGAAGCTCGCCCAGATGGAAGCGAGTGAGCTCAGGAAGTTCTCGCCGGTCGCGGCGCTTGAAGAGGAACGCCGGCTCATGACCCTTCGGTCGCTCGGCACCGAGCTCTACTTGGACCGTCTCCGGAGAGAGTGGACGCGCGCGTGTCAGAATCCGCACCTGCTCGACTTCACGGACGACGAGTCGCGACTCCTCATGGCCGAAGCGCCGGAAGGTCTCGCGGAAATCGTCCAGCGTGTCCGGAGCGCCAACCAGTGGGACGACGATGAGATCGATGCCGCCATTCAGCTCGGCGTGAGCCCGAGCCGCTCGACGCCACCCACTCCGCGAAACGAAGTGGATGAGCTCCTCACGTTCGCCGCAGACGCAGACATCGCACCCGTCCAATATGTGAAGGCTCGGCCTCACATCTCGACCATCGGGTTCGAGGACGTGGACCTCGCGTCCATGCGCGTCGAAGCGGCCAAACCGCTCGTCCCGCACGGGACGGACATCGTGTCCCTCGACCTCGAAGGAGGCCTCCCGCTCGGAGAGACGGGGCAAGCGCTCCCTCCAGTCGACATGCCCTACCGCCAGCGTATGCGAACGCTCGACTACAGCGAAGTCGCGCACGTCGCCCAAGCTGCGGTCGAGGAAGACCCGGACATCGAGATCATCGTCGAAGACGACGGTGATCCCTCCACGAAAAAGTAGGGGCGACGCAACGCGTCGCCCAGCGCACCACCTCCTACAGAAACGCCCCGACCACGTCACACGTGGCGGGGCGGTTTCTTTTGTTTCGTCTACGGCTCCGGGTAGATCTGCACGCCGTTCTCGTCGTAGACCTTGATCGCCTGGACCGGACACGCCTGGGCAGCGAGGAGGATGGTTTCGGCGTCCGCGCCGTTCTGATTGACGACGTATGCCTTGTTCTCTTCGTCGAGCTGAAAGACTCCAGGTGCGACCGTCACGCACGGCGCCGCGCCGATGCACACGTCGCGATCCACTTCGACTTTGGAGATCTTGAGGGGTTTGGGAGATGAATCAGACATGGTTGTGTAGCGTTTCGGGGCGCACGCAGTGCGCCCCTACTATGCCCCAAAATATTTCTCTTTGTAAAATCGGATTAAATTCTCAACCTCTGGTATGCAGGACGGGTCCCCCGTGCCGACCTTAGTCTTTGCCTGGACCTTGAGGAGCGTATCCGCGCCGTCCAAGACCGCTTCCTCGATATCATGGTCCGTCACGTTCAGGACTTTGTCGATCACGCGGCCCTGTTCGACCTCGACCTTGTCCGTCTTCCCGGCCTTGCGGTACCAGTCGTTGATCGCGGCACGGAGCGCCTTGTCGCCCAAGACGGAACAGTGAATTTTTCGCGCCGGGAGTCCACCGAGTCGCTCCATGATGTCCTGCGGCCGCATCTTCCGCGCGTCGTCCATGGTCATCCCGCCGTTCTCGGTAGCCATGACCGACATCATCGAGGTAGACGCGATGGCCGAGCCGCACCCGAAGGTCTTCCACTTCAAATCCGTGATGCGCTCGGTCGCGGGATCGACCATGATCCAGACCTTCATGGCGTCCCCGCACGCCGGGCTCCCCACCATGCCCATGGCTGCGTCCGCGTATGCCGATTCATCTTCCATGAAGTTGCGCGGATGGAAGAAGTGCTCCTTCACCACGTCGCTGTAGAACCACCCCTTGTCTTTCGTGGCGGCGACGACGTCGCCTTTGCGGGCGTCTTCAGTCGCAGGTGTGACGGGTTGAGACATAACGCTAGTTGAAATATTTCATGTCTAAGTTCACCGGACTCATGTGCCGGAGTTTTTCGACGACGCCCGGCATGACGGCGATGACCCGTTCCACGTCTTCCGGCGTGGTGGACCGGCCTAGCGTGAAACGGAGCGATCCGTGCGCGGCTTCGTACGAGAGCCCGGTCGCGAGGATCACGTGCGAAGGGTCGAGACTCGTCGAGGCACATGCGGATCCGGTCGACGTGTAGATGCCTTCCGCATCGAGGTACAAGACCGCGGCTTCGCCTTCAATATCAATGAACGAAATATTTACGTTGTTCGGCAGTCGCTCTGTCGGATGTCCGTTCAACCGCGTCTTCGGGATCGCGAGGAGGCCTGCGATGAGACGGTCACGCAGACGCGTGAGCCGCGCGTTCTCCACGTCCTTCTCAGCTTGAGACAGATCCAGCGCTGTGGCGAGCCCAACGATGCCCGGGACGTTTTCGGTCCCGGACCGGATATTTTTCTCCTGCCCGCCTCCGCGGATGAGCGTTTCAATTTTGACGGCGCGGCGGACGAAGAGCACGCCAATCCCCTTGGGCCCGTACATCTTCGACGCGTTCAGCGTGAGCAAATCTACATGCAATTTTTCGACGTCCATATCCAACACGCCGGCAGCCTGGCACGCGTCCGTGTGGAAGTACGGGAAGTGCGTGACGTTATCTTTGCGCCACTTCAAAATTGCGCGACCTATGTCCGCGATGGGCTCAATGGTCCCGATCTCGTTGTTCGCGTACATGATCGAGACCAACACCGTGTCGGGACGCAGCGCCGCGACCAGATCAGCGACCGAGACGAGCCCGTACTTGTCCACGGGTAGAATGGTCAGATCAATCTCCCCGGTCTTCTTCAAGTGGAGCAAGGGTTCCAAGACCGCGTGGTGCTCGATGGAGGACGTGACGACATGCTTGCCTTTGGTCTTAAGTGCGCGGACCACGCCGACGACGGCCAGGTTGTCGCTCTCGGTGCCGCCGGAGGTGAAGATGATCTCGTCCTCGCGGCCGTTCAAATGTTTCGCGATGGACTGGCGCGCGGCCGCGACCGCTTCTTTCGCGCGGAGACCCGGGGTGTGGAATGACGACGGGTTCGCGAATGTTTCGGAAAAAAACGGGCGCATCGCTTCAAGGACGCGCGGATCGAGCGGGGTCGTGGCGGCGTGGTCGAGGTAGATGGGTTTCATGGGGAATAAGTGCTTGTGTGCTTGAGTGCGAGGAGCTCCGCGCACTCAAGCACACAAGCACTCAAGCACTTGCTATTTCCGCAAGCGTTGTTTCACGTAACGACGACTGAATTTTTCTCTGCAATGCATTCCACACGCGCTTGGACGAGCAACCGCCTTCGACCGGACACGCGATCCCGTTGGACTGGCAGCCGACGAGCGCAATCGGCCCTTCAAGCGCCGTGACGACGTCTTCCGTCGTGATCTTCTCGGGAGGACGCGTGAGCGCATACCCGCCTTTCGGCCCGGTCCGGCCAGTGATGAGACCGGCGGACCGGAGCGCGGCTGCGACCTCTTCGAGATACCCCTCGGACAACTTCATGCGCTGGGCGACGTACTTCAACGTCATGAACTCCCCGACCTGTTCGGCAAGACATGTCATGAGAATGAGGCCGGAGTGCGTCCGCTCATTGATGTTAAACATAATTACCTTGTGACACACTAGGAAATAAATGAACGGGCGTCAACTCCTACACCGTGTCATCCCGAGCGAAGGGCCGTCCGCGGCCCGGAGCCGAGAACCTGCCCTGAGCTTGCCGAAGGGGACAGTTTTCCGTGGCGCGAGGTTACAAAAACTGTCCCTCGGCTCCGCTTCGGCCGTCTGACGGCCTTCGCTACGCTCGGGATGACCCTTTAAAAGTAGCTACGCTCATGATGACACCTGGAGTGCTATCATGACGGCATGTTCAAGCGTCTCGTTCTTGGTCTTGCCGTGATAATGGCCCTCGGCCAGGGCTGTGTCTTCACGCCGGCGACGTACACCACGTCAACCGTCACGCCCACCGGCGATCCGTCACCCGAAGGACCGGTCGGATTCAAAGAAGGGTTCGGTAAACTCCCGGGCGCGGCGCCGCAGGCGAGTCTTGCGCCAGGACCCCGGCCGTCCATCGTGCTCGGCGCCGAACTCCCCAAGCTGCCGCCGGACGTAACCGTGCTCCGCCAGCACGCGTCCACTCCCGACGACATCCTCCTCCAGAACATCACGGTCGCGCTCCAGATCCCGGCCGAGACCCTCGGACGTGACCCTGTCGGAAATGCCCTTACGCTCGGCTGGCGTGACGATTTGGGGTTCCGGTGGACATACGACGCGAGCCTGAATCGCATGACGTTCGATCGCGTCGCGCAACCAACCGCCGCGACCGTCCGAACGCTTCGGGACGACGATTCGCTGATCCAGACAGTGAAGACGTTTCTCGACGGACGAAGCATTCTCACGCGCGGCTGGGGCAAACCGGAGCTGTCCTTCTCCTGGTCCAAGTGGTGGGCGGCGTCTGAAGAGCAGAACCGCTGCATGGACGAGAAGTCGCTCGCGGCCGTTCGCGAGCTTGGACGGAAAGGCGACCTCGACGTCGCGAACGCGCCGCTTCTCCCGTTCCGCGACTCGGGCGCGCGCTGCATGGACCACGAGTACCCCGCGCTCCAGTCCGTGGACTACGCGGCCACGCGGGACGAGCAGCTCGTCTTAAACGGCAAAGGCGCGTCGGCGTTCGCCGCACGCATCGTCGTGGACGTCGCGACCGGTGCGGTCGCGAACGGATGGTTCGAGCTCCCGCCCGAACTCGACCGGTCGAACTACCCCGCGCTCTCGGCGAATGAAGTGTTGGAACGCCTGCGCGCTGGCGGCTTGAACCCCATCGAAGGGTCGTCGCCGGCCGTCACGATCACGCTCGACTCCTTCGTGATCGGCCTCTACCGGCACACCGTCCGGGTAGACGACCAATCGCGGTCATACTTCCTCCCCGCGCTCTGGGCGCGCGGCAAGGTGCGACGCGCGGACGGGAGTACGACGGGGTACGCGACCGTCATCCCGCTCGTGCGCGATGATCAGTTTTCCGGGTAAATGAAACGCCTAAAACGATACTGGTTCCCGCTCACGCTCGCGCTCGGCCTCATCGCCTCCGAGCTCCTCTTCGCGTGGCTCCTCGCGTATGGACAACCGACCGGCACGCGGTGGCTCGGTGACACGCTCCAAAACTCCAGCGACGTGGCGGTGTACCTGTCGTACATCCGTCAAGGAACGTGGCTGTTGCGGAATCCGTTCGCCGTCGAGCCGCACGTTCTGCGCTTTGACCTCGTCTGGTCTGCGCTGTCCGCCGTCCACGGGTGGACGAAACTCTCACCGCTCCTCCTCCACGAGATCGCGCGCTGGGCCGCCACGGTCGCGCTCGCCGTCTCCGTCCACGCGGCCGCGCGATCCGTTGCCAGGGACGAACGCGAGGCGCGTCTCGCGTCGCTCCTCGCCATAGGCGGCATCGGCCTGGGCTGGCTCTACTCGGCCACGCTCGGCGCGACGAATTCGTGGACGTGGCGTACGGACGGCGCGCCGGACATCGTGTCGGAATTCGCCGTAGTCCCGACCTTGTTCGGCGGCGCGCACATGATCCTCTCCATCGCGCTCCTTATCTATGTAATGCGTGGGTTGTGGGAGGTGATTGAGCAACCGCACCGCCGGATCTGGACCGTGATGCTCGCGATCGCGGCGCTCACTTCGTTCCACCCGTACTTCATCCCGCTCATCGCCGCAGTCCTGTTCGTGGCATGGGCAAAACGCGTGCGCGACCCCGCGCACCACTCAGGCATCATCGCGCGGCCGCTCCTCCTCGCGGCCTCGTTCCTCCCGTCGCTCGCGTACTACCTCTGGCTGCTCTCTGACCCCGTCTTCAGGGTCCACTACCTCCAGACGAACGTCCTGCCTCTCGCGTCCTTGGATCGCTGGGTGTTCGTGCTCCTGCCCGCCGCGATCGCGTTCGCCTGGATCGCCATGCAGCACGACCGACGCCGCATGTTCCTGAAACAGACGCGGTGGTGCCAGGCGTGGCTCGTGGCGGCAACCATTTTGGCGCTCTTCCTCCCTGTTCCGTGGTCACGCAAACTCACGGAAGGTTTGATGATCCCGCTCGTGTATCTCACCGTACCGGCATGGAGCGCGATCGCCGCATCGCTTCCGAAACTCGCACGGTCGCTGTTTATCGGCGGCGTGGCTGGCGCCTCGGCACTGCATCTCTTTGCGTCCCAGGCCGCGTGGCTCGTGGCACCGGAAAATGCGCGCTGGTTCAACCAGCCGGACGCCGTATTCCAGGCCTGGTCATTCCTTGAGTCCCGGTCCAATGCCGTCGTCGTTTCGGACGACATGTGGACGAACATGTGGACTCCGGCCTGGACGGGGAAGATAGTCTGGATCGGACACAGCCATGAGACGCCGGACTACGCGCACAAGCTCGCCGTGTGGCGCGAGCTCTTCGCCACGCACGACCGTGAGACGGTCCGCTTCACCCTCCAGACGGTCCCCACCACGCACCTGCTCTTGACCTCGAAGGAATCCGGGGAACGGATGCTCTCGCTCCTCCCGCCCGGTGAATGGACCGTGGCGTTCCAGGCAGAAGAGGTGATGGTGTTAGAAAGAATACAAAATTGACCTAATTTCTAATTGCTCTAATTGACCTAATCAATTCCTAATGTCAAATGCCAAACTTCCTCGAAGCTGGTCATTGGTCATTGATTAGGTCAATTAGAGCAATTAGAAATTAGGTCAATTCGTCACGAAGCATTACCATAGCCTTCTCCCGAATCTATGAAACTCCCTCGCGAACTCCAACGCTTCCCCGACCCTACGCTCCTCGTCACGACCGACGAAGAGCGCGCGAATTTCTGGCTCGCTGGTGGAGACAGCCTTGAAACCTTAGACGGCATTGCGATCGCACCTGAACTTAAAAGCGACCGTGAAGGTGCGTTCACGAGCGTGGACGGGTCTCGTGTCGCAGGACCGTCCGCCGACCGGCACGACACGCCGCGCAAGGAAAAATTCACGAAGCAGGTTGCGGAACGAATCGCGACGCTCATCCGCGAGGGCCACGCGACCGGTGTCCGCATCGCCTCGCTCCCGGAGATCCTCCATCGCATCGAAGCGCACCTCCCAGAGGACGTGAAAAAGAAAGTGCTGGGGACGACGCCGAAAGACCTCATGAAGATGAACGAGGTGGACGTGGTAAAAGTATTGATTTCATAACCCGGTCCGGGATTGACAAACGCCCAGTTTTCTGGCAACTTCAACCATCGCTCCTTCAACTGACACGGAGGTGTCATGGACAACCGATTGTTTTTTCGTGACAACCCGACGACGCTCCAGGCCGGAGACCTCGTCATCGTGTATCTCGACAACGGACTCGTAGGGTTCGAACGGATGGGCGAGAGGCTCATGATCCAGGGGGCCAATCGCGATGACAAGTTGATTATCTTCCCGCACGGGACAACACCGATCGATGCCGCGGGTCTGGCCGAGCTCATCGCGATCACGCACGGTTTCGGCACCGAGTGCGTCCAGCACACGGAGAGGTACGTCTCATTCCGCTTCACGGACATCCTGCTCTCGCAACGCTGACAATAACGCCAGTCCCGCCTCTCGGGACTGGCGTTCGTCGTTTCACGGATTTAAAACGGGAGCGTGAACGACATGTTCGACTGCCCGGCCATCATTTTCAGATCAGGGGCCACGATGGCGCTCACCCCGACCGAGCTGCCGGAGATGACGACGCCCTGCGACCCTGACGTCGCAGACGGGACGCCGCTCACGTAGTCATCCCCGCACCCTGCGCCGAGGAAGACGAGTGAAGCGAGAAGAATCCATCGTTTCATGCGGGAAAGTGTACACGTGGACTACGCAATCGTCGAACGACGACGAAAGAGACGACGGAGGAATGGGACTGCAATGAACGCAGCAATGCCGAACCCGATGAGGAGGTAAGGAATCTCCTTCATGGCAGTGCGCACCTCCTCCTGTGGTCGTTCTTCGAGATCGACGACCACCGTCTGACTCGACGACGTCATCGTCATGAGTTCCACATATGGGTCGTCGCCCACGACCCGAACCATGTTTCGCTGCCCCGGAAACCGGTCCATGAACAGGTCGCTCATGAGCGTGAAGGGACCGATCGCGACCGGACAGACCACGAGACCCGCGACCGTGATGCCGTCGGCCAGCGCGTCGAAGGTGGAAGTCGCGACTGGACCGATGACCGGATCCCACTCGCAGGATTGACCTCCTCGCGAAAGCTCGACGTGCTCACCCACGAATGCGGCAAGCATATCGCCCCGCTCGCGGAACCGTTCGGTGTTCCATGCCGTGTCCGTAGACGTTCGGACGACTTCAAAGGCCTCGGGCGGTTGCATGGCGACCGTGAGGGTTGTCCCGGAAGCCGTCGGCTCAAAGTCAAAAAACGCCGTATCAATCGGGTGGGCGTAGACGGGCGTCGCGAACAAAAAAAGGCTTAACAGTAAGGGGATCATGCGAAAACAAGGGTAACAGACCGTGGGATGTAAGCGAAAAAGTTGACAATGTGTCAACCCCCCTTGACGCTTTCCCAAAGGTCTGGTACACTTTCCTTTGTTATGGCGAATCATACGATCTACAACTGCATCCGCAAACTCCGCCAGGAGAAGCGCATGACCCAGGAACAGCTGGCCAAGCAGGTCAGCGTAAGCCGGCAGACCATCTGCTCGATGGAGAAGGGCGACTACGTGCCGTCCCTCTCGCTCGCGCTGCTCATCTCCACGCACTTCAACCACCCGGTGGAGCACGTGTTCCAGCTTAAGAAGGTTTGCGATTAATCATTGCAAGTTTTTCTACCATCAAACGCCCCCCGATGACCATCGGAGGGCGTTTGTGTTGTGACGACCGCTGCCAACTACGCAGCCCTTGTCACCCCGAGCAAAGCGAGGGGCTACCGAACCACGATCGTCCCCGTCATGCTGGGGTGTACGCTACAGTGGTACGTGTACGTCCCCGGTGAATTGAACGTATGCGAGTAACTCCCGCCAACCGAAAGGTTGCCGGAATTGAAGATACGAACCGCGTCGGAGTCGACCGTGTGATTCACGGTGTCTTTGTTCGACCACGTGACCGTGGCGCCGGCGTTCACCGCCAGGATCTGCGGACCGAATGTCAGACCCTGAATCGTCACGTACCCGTTGGCCGGTTTCGGCGCAGCCGGTGGCGTCTTGGGTTTCACGGTCGTCGTAGGTTTCACTGGTACGGACGGAGGCTCCGCTTGAGTTGTCGTCGCAACAGGTGCAGGCGCGGTCACGGCGGGCGCCGCCTGTTCTTCGACCTGAGTGGGCCATGAGGCGGGCTTTGGGAAGCACCCTGCTCCCAAGAGGAGGACGAGCGCTGCGAGGAATGTGGTGCATTTCATAGTCGTAAGAGCGTACCAGACCCATGACGATAAAAACAAACCCACGGACGTCCGAGGAGGAAGTCCGTGGGAGGAGGGTCAGATCGCGACCGGGATTGACTCGCGTGCGAGCCGGATGCACCGATTGCGCAGAGGGTGGAGTTCGCGCAGGACTTTCCGTCGGATGTCGTCTTTCGTATCGCGTCCTTCGCGCACGATCACGACGGCGATCGGCCGGTCGAGCCCGCGCTCACGTTCTTCGAGGAGGAACCACCGGCGGCCACAGTCCGAACTTTTTACCTGGAGGAGGAGTTCGCCAACGTCCATGGTCTGGATCACCACGTCAATGCCATCGCGATCCTGTTTCTTGGAGGAGATGTGGCAGCCCAGGAACCACAGGGGAGCTTCCCAACGGGTGTTCAGTGCATTCACGACCGCGCGTTCATTCTGCCGTCCCAACTTCACGGCTTGAATTTCACGCTGCTCGGATGACCAAAACGGACTCTCCGCCCCGCGTCGCCGCCGATTGTTCCTCCGCACATGCATGGCGTTCCTCCAGATTCTCCCGGTTCCTCGTTGTTTCTGAATGGTACGAGCGACCAACCAACCTACCCTTCATACCCGACTCTGTCAAGGAGATCCCCTTGACCGACGTCCAGACCGTCCGTAGGGTGAGCAGACGTACTTTCACAAGGAGAACTTCGTGGAACCAAAACTCCATACGCTCGGAAACGGCCTGCGCGTGATCCTGCAGGACACAGGCGACCCGGAAGCGAGCGTCGTCATCGCCATGCGTGCCGGGAGCCGGTTCGAAACCGAAGACACGTTCGAGCACTCGCACGTCCTTGAGCACCTCATGCTCAATTCGCGTGGCGAACAAAAATTCCCAACGCGGATTGACCACGCACGTTTCGAGGACCGGTGCGCGAAAGAGACGAACGCGTCGACCGAGGAGGACCTCGTCCTCGTCTATGGGGACGTGTACCGACGCTGGCTCCCGGAGATGCTGGAGCTGTTCGCCGAGGGTCTTCATGCGCCGATCAACCAGGCGTCGCTCCAGAGCAACCAACACCAGGTCGTGATTGAAATGGATGAGTACTGGAACGCGGAGACGCTCCTCGAACAGAAGGCGAGAGAACTCGTCTTCGGGAAGCACCCGCTTTCTCACTCACCCGTCGGCTCGGAGGAAAACGTTCAGAACGCCACCTGCTTCAAGCTCCTGAACCTGCGACGGAAGATTGTCCGGGCGCGCAACATGGTGATCGCGATCGTGGGCGGCATCAATCCGGAGAAGACGCTCCGACTTGTGAAGCGTCATTTCGGCCGACTCCCATCAGGCAAACCACTCGCCATCACCCGTTTCCGTCTGCGCGTTGTCGGACCGCAGGTCACCACGCTCTCCGGAAAATCTCGCAAGGTATCGCTCGCTCTCACGTGGCCTGCATTCGGCGCGAGCGACCCGGACCGGATCGCCCTCTCGGTCGCGAACAACATCCTCTGCGGACGGGACTCGTCCCCGCTTTACGTGCACCTACGCGACCTCGGGTACGTGTACAACATCCGGTCGGACGTACGCCACTTCGAAGACGCCGGCGTCCTGCAGCTCATCACCTCCACACGCCGCGCGCGTCTCCAAGCCGTGCTGCGCACCATCAGGGATTCCGTAGACCGCATGCGGACGAAACTCGTCCCCATGGATGAATTCGCGTTCGCGATCTCCATCCTCGCGGACAACGCCCGCTTGTACTTCAAGGAGACAGACGATTCGGCCGCGTTCTACGCCTCGCAGCTCGCCCGGACCGGACGCTTCGTCCCGCTCCGCCGGTACCTGAAGCGGCTCCGCGACGTCACGCGGTCAGACGTGCGGCGCGTGATGCAGCGCGTGTGCCGTCCGGAGACGACGACGCTCGTGCTCCAAGGCAACGTGGTCCCGGAAGACGCGCCGCTCGCGCGCGAGTCACTCGACCTGGACCATCTCTAACGAAGCTCCCGCTCTCGGGAGCTTCTTTCAATTCTGAGGTATACTCGCACCATGAAACGCATCGCGTGGTGGATCGGGGCCGTCCTCGCCGTCACGGCGCTCGGGGGCGGGTGCGCGCCGAGCATCCCACTTCGGAGTCGGGCGGAAACGATCCCAAAGGAAACGGTGAAGATGACGCCGGGGCGAGACCTCCTCCCTCCCATCCTTCACTCGAACGAGTGGACGAAGCCCGTTCCGCTCCCGGCCCCGGTCAATTCCGCCGGAGCCGAAGATTCCCCGTTCATCACGCCGGACGGCAACACGTTCTACTTCTTCTTCACGCCCGACCCCAACATTCCTCCGGAGGGTCAGCTCACGGACGGCGTGACGGGCATCTGGTCGAGCGAGAAAACAGGCGACGGGTGGAGCGAGCCGAAACGGGTCATCCTCATGAAAGGCAGCGACCTCTCGCTCGACGGCTGCGAGTTCGTGCAGGGCGACACCATGTGGTTCTGTTCCGCGCGCAAAGGGAACTATCGCGACATTGACATGTACACGGCGCGGTTCAGGAACGGGACGTGGACGGACTGGAAGAACGCGGGGGAGAAACTGAACGAGGAATACCGCATCGGCGAGATGCACGTGACTGCAGACGGCAACAAACTGTACTTCCACGCGGACCGACCGGGTGGCAAAGGCCAGGTTGACGTATGGGTCACGCGACTCGTGAATGGCGAGTGGCAGGAACCGGAAAACGTCGCGGTTGTGAACACCGGGGAGACCGAGGGATGGCCTTTCGTGAGCGAGGACGGCAATGAACTCTGGTTCCTCCGAACGTACAAGGGATCTCCGTCCATCTGGCGATCGAAGAAGAAGGACGGTACGTGGTCGAAACCCGAACTCATCGTGTCGCAATTCGCGGGCGAGCCCTCGCTCGACCGACAGGGCAACCTCTACTTCACTCACCACTACTATAAAGACGGGAAAATGCTCGAGGCGGACATCTACGTGGCACGGCGGAAGCCATAGGAGTGACGGCGTCTGTTGGGAAATAGAGAAGGCCCCGATGCTGGATCGGGGCCTGGGTGCTTCGCCTACAGCGCTTCCGTCCGGATGTGCTCGTCACCGCGGAACACGAATCGACGGTCGACTCGTTCGCCGTTCAACACGGCGCGGAAGAGCGGACGATTCTTGGGCGTGAGTTTTTCGAAAGGGAATTCATTTCGGGAATGCCAGTGGAGATCTTTCATTTCTTCCGACTCACAAACCTCTGCCGACTGAACGTGCGCGACGAACACGTGTGAGCGATGCGTCTTGGAGGGGTTGTCTTCCCAAGAGAACTCCACCTGCCCGAAGGACAGTAGGTCCTGGGGCGAGATGCGAATTCCGGCTTCCTCCATCACTTCACGCACCGCTGCATCTTCCGGACTCTCTCCCGGGTCGATCCCTCCGCCCGGGACGCTCCGGAACCCGGCTCCGTAGCTTTTCCGCTTGAGGCCGGTCAAGACACGATCCTGTGAATCGAAAATGAACACGATAGACGCGAGACGCATGAGTACCTCCCGTATTGTTGAAGGGCCTGCTCCAAGGATAAGGAGATGAATTGTCCTGTGTCAAGTCTTACCCTTGAATATGCTGCACCCTCCCCACCTCCCCGGACGTCAGGCGGACTTTAATGCCGCGCGGGTGGACGGGCGCGCTCGTCAGGATTTCTTGGACGATCCCTTGGGTCATTTCCCCGGTACGCTGGTGATGTTTTTGGACGATGACGACCGCCAGGCCCGGACGAATGTTCCGGCGGGTCGTGCCGTCCGTCTGTGGTTCATTCATAGACGCGTCACATGACCATCCGCGCGAAACGCAGGTCGTCGTAGGAGTACCGGCCGCCCAATTTTTCAAACGCAGGGCCGAGCCGGCTCTCTCCCGCCAGGAGCGCGGCCTGCAACATGGGCAGCGCCTCATGCAGCCGATCCGGGATCAGGCGCATCACGTCCGTTTTCTCGAGCTTGCCGTCCACGTACAGCTTCTCGATGTGGGAGCAGATCGTGGACAGGACGAGCCCGCGCGCATCGGCGATCTCTGGGACAGTCTTCCCCTCATTCAAGAGCGCCAGCGTCTCTTCGTAGGTGGACGGACCCTTCGCGCGGTCGCGGGGTGCCTTCCGGCCTTTCGACGCGACCGGGTCGAGCGACCCGCCGCAGGCGAGAATGAACTGCCGTTCCGTTTCCGTCTGTTCCTCCAGGGATAGACGGCCGCTCGCCGCCTCCGCCGCATCCGACTGCCGCCTGAACCCTTCGTCCGACTCCAGGACCTCCGGGTGCACCTGGAGCGCGCGTTCGTTCATGCCCAGAAGAAACAACCCGGAAGACGATTTGACGCGCGACAGCGCCACGTACCCCTGCCCGTACTCGAACGCGCGAGCAAGGTCCATGACCGCCGAATCCAGCGTAAGCCCCTGGCTCTTGTGGACGGTGATGGCCCACGCGAGGCGGAGCGGCAGCTGCTTGATCTTCGCGAGCGTCCTGCCTCCGTCCATGATCGCCCATTCCGCGGATTCGGCGGCGATGCGCCGGCCGTCCTCGGTGCGGACGACCGGCATGCCGCTTTCCACGTCAAACGCCGCAATCTCTCCGAGCGTGCCATTCACGATCCCTTTCTCAAAATCATTTTTCGTGAACATCACGCGCGCGCCGGCCTTGAGCTCCAGGAATTCGGGCGACAGGCAGCTCTTCATGAGTGAGGCCACGACCTTCTTCGATCCGTGCGATTCCATCCGGAAGACGTGCGCGTCGCCTGGCAGGGCGTCCAGACGCTCCTTGTTCACGCGGTCCACGTCCACGTTGTGCGTGTAGAGTCGTGTGTTGGACGCTCCCGCGAGCGCGTCCGTGCGCCGTGCGTGCAGCAGGCCGCGACCTTCCTCCGTCACTGCGCCACGCCGCACACCGGCGAGCAGGGACAGGTACGCCGCATCAGCCTGACGGTGCTGTTCCGTGAGGTAACAGACCGTGGGCGCAACCTCCATCCACGCGGACGAATGGAACGCGAACGCGGGCGGCTCCTCGTCCGGATTCGACACGGGCGGGAGCTGGAAGAAATCGCCCACGAACACCGTCTGAATCCCGCCGAACGGCCTCCCATCCCTACGCAACGCCCGGCACACGGAGTCCACGCACTCGAGCGTACGGGCATCGAGCATGGAAATCTCGTCGATGATCAAGACCTGCGACCGCGCCAAGCGGAGGACGAGCCGGTCATTCTCGAGGAGCCGGCCAAAGTCCTCTTCAGCGAGCTTTTTTTGGATGCCGATGCCCGACCATGAATGGATCGTCATCCCGCCGATGTGGGTTGCGGCGATGCCCGTGGACGCCGTCACGGCAGGTAGAATCCCGTGCGAATGGAGCCAGGCGACGTACCTGTTTACCAGGTGCGTCTTCCCCGCGCCCGGTTCGCCCGTTAAAAAAACGTTGGCGCCGGTTTTCAGGATTGCGAAGGCCGTCTCTTGGGTCATAGATCATTCAGTCTCATGCCGAGCCACATGTCGTCAAGTAGAAAAAAATGGCGTAACCATCAGGATGAGTTGCGGGTGATTGGGGATATCTGCCACTGCTTCTTCGGCATATATTTACTGAATTTCTTTGACAATAACCGCAAGCGTTCGTTGAATTGCGGCTTGCGCCTCCATATCATCAATCGGCTCATGGATCCGAAGCTGCGAGTAGGCCTCAAGAAAGTCGTTGATACCGACACGCTCGAGTTCAGCGGCCAATGCATCAGATCCCGCTCCCTCGCTCTTTGAAGAGCCTTCAAATAACAGGCGCTGTACCTCAACCATCTTCAATGTGTTCGCACGAATCCAATCGTACATCTCTCGGAATGACTTTGGAGCTGACGCCGCTTTCGCATGGAAAGCAGACGTTGCGATTTCAAGACGCTCTATTAGTTCGGGATTGGCCTGTCTGAACCGTGACCATCCGCGTTCCCAAGCGTCTCTCTCTTCCGCAAGAAGATTTGCGTGCGTTCGCGTTCCCTTTTGTAATGCCGGGTTCCGTTCATGTTGCAACGGATGCCCAAGTTCGTGAATGAGCGTGGCGTAGCTCAATAACATGTCCCCTTTGGGATATTTGATGATAAACGTCTTGTCGCTTTCTCGGACCTCTCCTTTCCCTTGCAGTTCAATCGGCCAATGAAATTTTCTCAAAGGCTCCGGGATCCTATTCAAGGGCACGCGTTGTAACGTCGTAATTTGAGCGCGATCGGCTGCGTACTCTGTTTTCGTTTTTTCTGGTCGAAATCGCTCCATAGGGATCAAACGTCATCATGCTATTTTAAACTTAGAACTGTTGAGTTGTTCCAGCGTAGCGATCGTGAGAGAAACGGATGGATTCGTGACGTTTCTCAATGTGACGCGACCGCCAAATTTTTTTTGAAGCGGAGTCAAAAATTCATCGCCCCAAGAGGGGGAGAATGTGCTGACTCCTTCAAAATCGACCAGGACGGCTTCATTCTTCCCCAGATGCGCCAATGTCGGAAGAAAGGCTGCGTAGGCTTCTTTACCCGCTTGACGAGATGTGAGCACTGTACCGAATTTTGTCATGTGAATAGTCATATGTTTAGAATTCAATCCGTGACAGAGTGCCACGAATTGGAACGTCGGCTTTTTTTATGTTGAATCCAGACCGGCCCTTTCGGATTTCAAGTACAGAATCGCCTGACTGAAAGGTCAAATCCGCGCCTGCATGTGTAAGCGCTTCTTTGACATATTTCAAGCCGTTCCCGCGATGCTCCGACGCTCTGCTTGTAATGATTTCGGTAAAAGCGACGCGCAGCGCTTCTGCATATGTTTTTAACTTTGGTCTAATCAAACGCAATGTGGCCAAGACACCGACTCCTCGATCCGCAAGAACAATGACTCGTTTGCCCAAGTCATAAGCAAAAAAGGCGCCGGGGATATCCGGCCAATTTCCAAGGTTGTGGTCGAAGGAGTTGTTTCCAATTTCTCCGGCTGCAGAGGATATGAGTGAACCGATTTTTTCCCATGAGGGGTGCGCGTCTATCTCATGCGCCATTCTTTCGTGTCGCGTTTTGAACCTGTCACTGGTCGAGCAGTAGAAGTCATGCTCTGGAGCGAAGGGCTGTTCAGCGCCCACCCACTCTTGAGCAACTCGAAAGATCCCTTTGGTCTTTCTCCCCAAGTCAGACAGTGAGTAATAGCGGTGTCCTCCTGGGGAAACGAAGGTTGCCTTAAAAGTTCCATCGTTGTGCCAACGTCGGAGGGTGGCAACTGAAACACCAAGATAATTGGCGGCTTCTTTGATAGAAACGAGTTTTTTTACAAAGCTATCCATAGTTGCAACAAATTATACAAAACTATATAAATATGTCAAATCTATCTAAATCTATACATTTAGCAAAAACCGGGCTTTGACTGACCCCTAAGCTGGATGTTATTTCGCTTTGCAGGTCAGAGCTCCATTTCCTAACGCTCGCCAATCCATCAAAATCGACATCGAGCGGTTAGAACTGGTCAAAAATGCCTCTATGAACGAGAAAACCCCCGTTCATGCGGAGGTTTATTCTCGATGGGGTGGCCAACCGGATTCGAACCGGTGATAACGGGACCACAACCCGCTGTGTTGCCACTACACCATGGCCACCATGGTTGCTCGCTTCGCTCGCAATTTACACGAAGAAGCGCACGGAGAATAGCGCATTTTTTCCTTTTTGACAAGTGGGCATGGCTCCGTCGGAGTCGGTAGTCTATGATGACACCTATGAAAACAGATACGGCCGTGTTCGGAGGCGGGTGCTTCTGGTGTACGGAAGCCGTGTTCGACATGCTGCGTGGCGTGAAAAGCGTCGTGCCGGGATACGCGGGCGGGAAGACCGTGAAGCCGTCGTATGAAGCCGTATGCACCGGAGAGACGGGGCACGCGGAAGTGATCAAGGTGGACTTTGATCCGAGCGTGATCACCTACGAAGACCTGCTCACCGTGTTCTTCGCCGCGCATGACCCGACCACGCGAAATCGTCAGGGCAACGACGTGGGCACGCAGTATCGGTCCATCATTCTTTACGCGGACGAGACCCAGAGGAAAACGGCGGAGGCGTTCATCGCAAAACTGAATGCGGATGGAAAGAACGTCGTGACCGATCTGGTCCCGCTCGACACATTCTACGAAGCCGAGCCGGCCCACCACCGCTACTTCGAGAAGAACCCGGACAAAGCGTACTATCAGCTCATCATTAACCCGAAACTCGAAAAGGTGAAGGAGCGATTTCAAGAGCTCGTAAAGCGTTAACTCGTGAGGTGTTGCTCAAGCTGACAAGGGGAGTTGACCTCTCCGCACTTTTGCGCTACGGTCATGCCGGTACCTTTCACATGGAGCAACCATGCACCAACAGGCCAAGAACAACGGGGTTGCCGACCGTTGGTCGGTCGCCCGCCTCGCTCTCGCCGTCTTCATCCTGGCGGCGCTCGTCCGATTCTGGTTCGTCTTCATCGAACACGAGCCATGGAAATACGTCGCCGCCGACATCGCGGAGTACGTCTCCCGCGCGGAGCGTCTCAAGGCCGGCGTGTACGGCCCGCAGGACGCATTCATCCCCGTAGGCTACCCCGCGTTCATCGCGGGCATCATCGCGCTTGGCGTAGGTCTGAAGACCGTCGCCTTCGTCCAGATCCTGGCCGGAGCCCTCGGGGCCGCCGCGTGCGTAGCCATCGTCGCCCGGATGACCGGCTCACGAGCCGCGGCTGGAGTTGGCGGGTTCATCGCCGCCCTCTACCCTCCAAGCGTGTTCTTTACGGGATTCTTCCTCACGGAGACGATCACATGCGCCCTCCTCACGGTCGCCATCGCGTGCCTCACCGTCCCTCGTGGCACGGGACGCGTGTGGGGCATCGTCACGGGTGGCATCCTGCTCGGAGCTGCCGCGTCCGTGCGTCCGAACATCGCGATTTTCCTCCCGATCCTCCTCGCGCTCGCGGTCGTCCTCGTACGGTCAGGGAGACGCTCACGCGTGAGCGGCATGGTCGCGACGGTCGCGGTGGCGGTGGCGTGCCTCGCGCCGGCATCCGCCTTCACGTCCCACATCACGGGACGCTTGAGCGGCCCCGGGACGAACGGCGGCGTGAACTTCTTCCTCGCGATGACGGAATATCAGGTCGTTCGCGAGGGGACGCCGATCGGATTCGGGGTCCTGCAGATCGTCCCGTCGAACGAACGGTCGATGTATCTGAGTCCCCGATCGCTCACGGACGAACGGTTCTTCTACCGCGAGACCATCCGTCGCGTGGTGGAGCGCCCTGCCCTCCTCCTCGCGATCCCGGACCGGATACGGCGCGGGATCGGCCTCGGGCAAGAACCGCTCTGGCCCGGCATGCCGGGATACGACCGTCTGCTCGCCTTCTCCGTGACGATCCTGACGCTCCTCGCCCTCCTCCCGGCGATCCTCCGCGTCCCGGTCGACCTCCTGATGCGCCGCGCCACTCCGTGGACCCGCGCCGTGTGTTGGGGAGCGACCCTGTCGCTCGTCCTCACGCTCGCGTTCTTTCTCGCGGAACCCAGGATGACGGTTCCGTTCGCCCCCATCCTGATCGCGCTCGGGTGCGACGCCTGGGCATGGGCCATTGAGCTCGTAAAAACCCGCGCGCACCTCCCGACGAACCAGGACATGCGCGTCCTCTCAACGTGAAACGAACGAAAAGGCCCGACCGCTCGGTCGGGCCTTCTCTTGTATTCAGACCGGGACTATTTCTTCTCCCCCAGCCGTTCAAACGCCCGTAAAATCTCGAGCGGCACGGCAAACACGATGGTATTCGAGGCGTCGCTCGACACGTCGTTGATCGTATTCAGCGTGCGCAAGTGGAGCGCACCGGACGATGAAGACAGAATATCCGCGGCATCCTTGAGATTTTGTGCCGCCGCCACTTCACCCTGGGAACTGATGATGACCGCGCGCTTCTCGCGCTCGGCTTCTGCCTGCTTCGCGATCGTACGTTTCATGTCGTCCGGGAGCTGGATGTCTTTCAATTCCACTCCCTGGATCTCAATTCCCCAGGCGGCTGTGTGCGTTGCGATGAGTTCCTTGATTCGATTCGATGCCTGATCTCGTTCTGACAAGAGCTCATCGAGACTCAATTCGCCGCACACGTTCCGCATGGTGGTCTGTGCGAGTTGGGACGCGGCGTTCCACACGTTCTCAACTTCGATGACGGACTTCTGCGCGTCCACGATGCGGTAGTAGATGACGGCATTGATCTTGCAGCTCACGTTGTCTTTTGTGATGGCATCCTGATACGGGACTTCCACGGCCTTCGTGCGGATGTCCACCTTCCGCATACTCTGGAACACAGGGATCACGATCCGCCACCCCGGATTCTTCATGCCGATGAACTTGCCGAATGCGAACTTTACGCCGCGTTCATACTGGTTCACCTGACGGATGGAGATGAGCAGGATGACGACGATGAATGGGATGAGGTATTCCATATGGTTAGGGAGACGGTAACACGGACTCCCATCCAGTCAAACCCGCTGCTCGTAGAGGTAGATACACCCATCGTCCGTGACCGGAGTCCAGATGGGAAAGACGAATCCGTTCGAGACGACCCTGGCGTTCGGACGAAGCTCGCGTCGGAGCTTTTTCTCCAGCCGTTTCATGATGTGCGTGATGCCGAAGACCGTCACAGCGTCGAATGACTCAAACGACGTACTCCAAAAACTTTTCCGATGGATGAATGCGCGATCGGCGACACCGGCCGCGCGGATTTTCCGGCGTGACCACCACACGAGGAACGGATTGACTTCGTACCCGTGCGCTTCGGCGCCGGTCTTCGCGAGCGCGATCACGATCCGTCCGTCCCCGCTCCCAAGGTCTGCCGCTTTCATACCGTGACCGACGCGCGCGAGCGCGACCATCTTCGCGACGCCGTCTTTCTTCGTTGGCAAATACGGCGCGCCGCGAAGCAGGAAATAGAGGAGGTACCCGTCAACGCCGAGAATGAGGGCGAGTTCGAGGAGCTTCAGGGCGAGACCTGCATCCATACGAGACATGGTGACGCCGAACGACATGAAACGCAAACCCCGCCGTTCGCGAGCGGCGGGGTCTGCATGGTGCCCCAGGAGGGAATCGAACCCCCATATCCGGCTTAGAAGTCCGGCGTTCTATCCATTGAACTACAAGGGCGTTTTTCCTTCTCGTACGGGCGACGCACTGCGTCGCCCGTACAGGACAAGTGAAGGACGCTATCTCACTTCGACGGTCTCGTCAACGCGAGGCTCCTCTCCTCCACTCCTTGAGCGTCGCGATTTCCTGCTCAAGCTCCGCTTCGGACGCGTGGAGCGCGCGCGCCCTGTTCCACTGGAGCGCGGCGAAGATGAGTTTCTCAATCGCGACCGCCGCGGCAACGCCGAGACCGATATACAGTGAGTCACGGAATGTGAAGGCAGGGAATTGCGATGCGAGGCCGAACGTCGTCGAGGTGGGGACGAACGAACCGATGTTAAAGACGAAATCTTTCACGACCGGGAGCGGGATCGTCACCTCCGCCGCCTTCAGGGCCGCGTACGCGCGACCGAGCGAACCCAAGGCTCCGATCACCCACGCGAGGACGAACGTGAGGACTCCGTAAAGGAGCACGGTCTTCGTGGTGTGGAGCGGGTGCCACGAGAGCAGGTGGCGCGTCTCGCGGGTCAACGTCTGTTCGCGCTCGCGCTTTGTGATCTCGTGGTCCAGGAGGTCGCGCTGCCGTTCCGGCACGCGCGCGAGGAGGTCGGCGACAAAGAGGAGGCCTGGAGGACAGAGGTCGTGATTCGGTTGTTTGGTCTCGATGCGCATAGGTTACTCGTCTTCCCGCTGCCTCGCATGGAACGCCTGATGGACTTCTTTCAACTGCTGGTTCGTCACGTGCGTGTAGATCTGGGTCGTCGTGATGGACGCGTGACCCAACATCGCTTGAACGCTCCTGATGTCCGCGCCGTTCATGAGGAGGTCGGTCGCGAACGAGTGTCGGAGCGTGTGGGGTGTGACGTTCTTCGGGATGCCGGCGGCAATCGAGTAGTGGTGGACGAGGCGCTCGACGGAGCGCGGCGTAATTGGTCCGGTCTCGTCTTGCGCTCCACGCGCGCGGTCATGGCGCACGAAGAGGTACGGCGACTCGTCTTCTCGGAGACCGAGGTACTCCTTCAGGTAGAACTTCGCCTGATGTGACAGGAAGACGACGCGGGTCTTATCGCCCTTCCCGCGGACGGTGAATTCATCGCGAGACAGGTTCACGTTCTCTTTCTTGAGACCTGCGAGCTCGGAGACGCGCATGCCCGTTGAAAAGAACAACTCGAGGATCGCGCGGTCGCGGAGCTGGAGAATCTTCGGCGCATCGCTCTTCGACGGCGCTTCGAGGAGGCGCGCCAGGTCGGACGCGTCCAAAAACGACACGTCGCGCGAGCCCTGCTTCGCGAGCTCGATCTTCTCCGGCGCCAAGGTCTCCACGTCGTGCTTCGCCATGTACTTCAGGAATGACCGGAGGGCGATCAGGTGGTAGTTCTGCGTGGACTTCTTCAACGTCCCCCCGCGGCCGTCATTCATACGGTTCAGGTAGAGCCTGTACTGCCGCACGTCTTCGGCCGATACCTTGTCCGCGGCCGGGTCCTTGGCCCAATTGATGAACCGCTGGAGATAGAAATCGTAGTTCCGAACCGTGAGGCTGGAACGGCCCTTTTCAATCTCGAGGTATTCGAGAAATGGACGAACGTACGCGGACAGCTTTTTCATGTATGAAGGAGTATACACGAGCGTCGGAAAATATCCCGCCCTTGACACTTCCATCCATCATCTCTACGGTCTCAATAGTCAATTCGACCTTTCAAAGGGATTGGTACAGGGCATGGCAAACCAGATCGCATACACCAAGCAGGACGGACTGTTGCTCCTCCCGGCGTGTGACGTGTGCGGCCGCGTGTTGCCAAAAGGCACCGCGACCCGACATCCCGCATGCGAGGTCACGAGCGAGAACGAAGGCCTCCAGACGGCCGAAGTGACGTTCGAGACCATCCGTCTCATGGAACGAGCGCGCTTCGAACGAACGACCCAGGACCTCAGTCCGTTCCGTCGCGCGGTCACCATGCAACGGTACGACCACGCCCGGTCCGCCTACGTCGTCCTCGACCTGCTCGTGACGATGTCCGAGATCTACAGTGCGTCCCATGCCATGGCCGGCGACATCGCCCGCCTCAAGTACCAGTTCCTCCGGTTCGCCCTCGACCACCCCAAGTTCCAGCAAGGGTGACCATCCCTGCTCACCCCGCCGTTCGCGAACGGCGGGGTTGACGTTTCAGACGAGCGGTGGTAGCGTCTCCCCACTCATTCATTACGTCATGCCAGGTTTCGACTCGGTGTGACGCGTATCCGGAGACTGACAGGCGTGCACGATTCAAACGGATCGTTCGACCGCGCCAGTCCCCGACCTCACACATGTTGTCTCCAGAGAAAAAGAAGCGCGTCATTGAGAAGTACAAGACACACGCCACGGACACGGGGTCTCCCCAGGTCCAGATCGCGATCCTGACCGAAGAGATCAAAGACCTGACCGAGCACCTGCGCGGACACAAGAAGGACTTCTCCTCGCGCCGCGGTCTCATCAAGAAGGTCGGCGAACGTCGCCGCCTCATGAAGTACCTGAAGCGCGAAGACGCGAAAGCCTACGACGACCTGATGGCGAAGTTGAAGGTGTAAGAACAACAAAGCCCCTCGCGACCCGAGGGGTTTTTGTTCTTAGTAATCTTGGTACGTCGTATCTGACCGGCGTTCAATGTCGAGAATACGGATCGACTCGCGGCCGCTCATGAAAAAAATGATGCGAAACGATCCTTGACGTACACGATACACATGTTCCGTCGCCTGTAATTTTTTCAGATCGAGTAAAGAGACGTCGCCCGATTTTACCCGTTCAAGAATATCGAGAACCTGCTTACGATCCTTGGCGGACATCTTCAACAACGCCTTGTTGATCCGATCGACCATATCACGCGAGCCGTTTCAATCGTGTGATGAGTTCATCGATCGGAATCCCCTTCTTTTTGAATGTCATAAAATCGATGACCGTTTCCCAACCGCCATCATCTACGGGATTGATCGTAAAGATCGGCCTGGAGCGTTTCATCACGATAAATGACCTCCCGGCTTTGACCAGCTTCTCATAGTTCCCAAAATTTTCCCGCAATTCTTTGACTCCAATGAGGTTATCCATAGGGGAAGGGAGGTTAATCTTAAGATTATTCTCATTGTATGCGCGCCCATCATGAATGTCAAGATGCTCGGTCCGTTCTTTTCATTTCGATCTCACGGAATATTTCTTGAGCCAAGCAGCGATCTCCTCCATGGACTTCTTCTTTACAGCGACCGCCATGATGAAGGTGTATGCCTGTGCGGTTGAGACCGTCAGTCTGTATCCGTTCCTGCGTAAAAAATAATGCGTAGCGGCAATGGACGTACGTTTATCGCCGTCCGCGAACACATGGTAGGTCGCCCCCGCTTCAAGATACGCGGCGGCTTTGAAGAATACGTCGGGATAGAATTCCCGTCCCATCATCGCCATCTTCGGCCGTTCGGCAATGGAATAGAGCAATCCGACATCACGGATCCCTTTGACCCCGCCGATGACCATCACAATGCGATCGTGGATCGCCAGGATCTCTTCCGCCAAGAGATAACGCACATTAAGAATCGGCCAGCTTCAGCAAAAGCGGCTTGTATTCGGCAATGAATTCGTCCGTCCACTGGATCACTTCGGGGTCAATGACCGGGTGCGCCGCCGTCCCTTTCTTTGAAAACTCAACATGGATCGTATCGCCGATCTTCATCCGTTGATCATCCATCACCGCCTTCGGGATCAACACGGCCGCCGATGTACCGACTTTGATGAGTTTGCGTTGCATAATAATGGCATTATAATGGATGGAACGGATGAGGTCAATTGTACATGCCTCATTGACATTCTCACATTTTTCGCGTATGGTCCACGATCGTTCTTTCAACAAAGGGAGATGATCATGCAACTGGGAATGACTCTTCATGTCGCTCAACGGATGTCGCAAGAACAGCGCCTCACGCTGAAGCAGTCACTCGAGCAGATGCTGAAGCAGGAACTTCGCCTGGAGCTCAAGCTCGCCATCAAGCAGATCCTCGCGATCATGCAGAAGCTGGAACAGGCGTTGAAGCTCGGGACGATGCTCGACGTGTCAGACCGCGATATGCGGAAACTCGTCGATGCAGTGTCCCAGGTCCGAACGTCAGAGTGGATGATGGTGTCCGATCGCATCGGCCGTATGCGCCACGCCGACGTACTCGCCAGCATCTTCGAGACGCTCGGCGACTGGGACAAGCGTTACGAAGATCTCGCGTTCATGGGACGCATGATTCGGCGGCGGCATGAAGATGCGCAGCGCGAAGAGCGGGGTCAAGTCCTTGCCATGCGTATAGTGCTGCGCGACCCCCGATGGTTCGGAGGTGGCGGCACACACCCCTATGATCTGTGGTCGCTCTTGCGATCGATCCCACAGCTCACGGGGAAACCACCGACCATCCGATGGGTGCTCGCAGGCGGTTGGGCCGTGGAACTGCTGACGGGAGCTCATCTCCGACAGCATCACGACATCGACACGCTTGTCCTCACGAAGCGCCTTCTGCGCCTGGACACGGACGTCGTGGTCCCCACGAACTACTTCGACGTCCTCTCCTGCTCCGGGACGTTCGTCCGTGACGAATGCATAACGACGGTCGCGTGGTCCTACAAGAAAGGGACGCGATTCGTACACGTCGTGAAACCGGAGTTCTTGTTCGCGTCCAAGTTCTTGCGGGTGCCGCGCCCCCAGGACTGGGAGGACGTGAAGCTCCTCGTGCATCGTTTCTGTCATACGTGGGATCGGGTACTGCTTCAGAAACTCTGCGGCAAGCAGGCCTGCGGGTTCCACCGGACGCCGGATCTCATACAGATCCTCTCCATGCGCGACTCGCGCGCGATCATTTCCGCGCTATCGACCTTCCACACGGAACGCGCCTACGACATCGCGTCGTAGGTCAGAACAAGAGAACAGAACGCCGAGCGAATCTCCGCTCGGCGTTTAACGTATCCGTAGAACTTGCAAAATTCCTCATTTTCCCGTAGTATCCCCGTAACGTTTCTTTCATTCATCAGTCATCCTTTCATGATCAAGCGTCCGGAACAGCGTGTTGCGATTTTCATCGACACACAGAACATGTACCACTCGGCCAAGCACCTATTCGGTGCCCGGTTGAATTTCAGCAAGCTCGTGGAAACCATGACGGCGGGCAGGACCTTGGTCCGCGCGTTCGCCTACGTGGCGCGATCGAAGACTGGCGAGGAGAAGGCGTTCCTGGAAGCATTACAGGCGGCGGGCATCGAACTCCGCATCAAGGACGTGATCGAGTTCTCGAGCGGCGAGCGCAAGGCTGACTGGGACGTTGGCATGGCGATCGATGCCGTGAAGTTCGCGGAGCGCGTGGACGTGATCATCTTGATCACGGGCGACGGCGACTTCGTGCCGCTCGTGGAGTACCTGAAAGCAAAGAGCATCATCGTGGAGGTCGCCGCCTTCGGAGACTCGACCGCGAAGGCGCTCCGTGAGTCGGCGGACTACTTCTTCGACATCGCCGACCAGCGCCGCACGCTCCTCATGGGCTCGGGCATCCTCCGGAGTTTCCGTACCCCACGACCGATCAGTCATCCGGCGCCCCGCGTGACGGATGAGGGACTCCACATGTCCCCGCATAAAGAGGCGCCGACCGAACGACACGAGAAAGAAATTGAAGAGGACCTCCAGCTGAATGGACCCGCCAAGACAGGACGGCGTCCTGCAGCGAGTGGTGGACGACGCAAGATCAGGGTAACGATCTGACATTAGAAATTAGACATTAGTAATTAGAAATTCCAAATTTCTAATTCCTAATTCCTAATTCCTAAAATAATCGCTCCTCCACAGACATGGATCCGTTCATAACGGATTGCGTCTGTGAAGGAGTTTCCACTGGAGCCGCGAGACGGCTTCCGGCGTCATCAATCATATGGAAGCTCAAAAAGAATTTTCGATAGAGTGGGGCGGTCGTACGTTGACGATCGGTGTGGGACTCTTGGCCCAGCAGGCAAATGGTTCATGTACCGTGCGCTACGGCGACACGGTCGCCCTCTGCACCGCTACCATGGGAAACGTCCGCGAGGGGTTGGACTTTTTCCCGCTCCAGGTGGACTTCGAGGAGCGCCTGTACGCGAGTGGCCGCATCAAAGGATCGCGGTTCATCAAACGTGAAGGCCGACCCACGGATGAGGCGGTCCTGTCAGGACGTCTCATCGACCGCGCCATCCGGCCGTTGTTCGACGGTCACATGCGGAATGAGATCGCGGTCGTCGCGACCGTGCTCTCGCACGACCAGGAGAACGACGCGGACGTGCCAGGCTTGATCGGCGCCTCGTGCGCCCTCACGATGTCCGACATCCCATGGGACGGCCCGATCGCCGCGCTCCGCGTTGGGCGGATCGGCGGACAATGGGTCTTGAACCCGACGTACGCGCAGATCGAGGCCGGTGGCGTGGACATCGTGGTCGCGGGCGGCAACGGGAAGACCATCATGGTCGAGAGCGGCGCGAACCAGATCTCGGAAGACGACGCGTACGCGGCCATCGCGTGGGCGCAGGACCGGTTGACACCGGTCTTGGATTTGATCGAAAAGGTCCGGGCTGCCGTCGGCAAAGAAAAGAAGGACGTCATGACGCCCAAGACGGACGAAGAGAAGCAGGAACGCGACGAACGCGAGAAGCTCCACGAGCTCGCGCGCGGGTTCATGACCTCGCACGCGGCGACGACGCTCTTTGCACAGCCGCTCAAGACCAAAGCGGACCGGAAGGACGCGGTCGCTCGTCTCAAAGCAGAGACGGACGCGTACCTCCAGACGCAGAGCGTCTCAAAAGAGAACCGGAAGAAGGCCATGGAGATCGTGGACGAGTTCGTGGACAACCAGGTGACGAAGATGATCCTGGACGAAGGCCGCCGCGCAGACAGGCGGGCGCTGGACGAAATCCGCAGCCTCGACTGCACGGTCGGCAGTCTCCCGCGCACGCACGGGTCCGGGCTGTTCCAGCGCGGATCGACCCAGGTCCTCTCCGCCGTGACGCTTGGTTCCCCCGGCATGGAACAGACGCTCGACACCATGGAGTTCCAGACCACAAAGCGCTTCTTCCACCACTACAACTTCCCGAGTTACAGCGTTGGAGAGACAAAGGGGAATCGTGGACCAGGGAGGCGCGAAATCGGCCACGGCGCGCTCGCAGAACGCGCGATTCAGCCGGTGCTGCCGACGAAGGAACAGTTCCCGTACACCCTGCGCATCGTGTCTGAGGTGTTCGGTTCGAACGGCTCGTCCTCCATGGGCGCGACGTGCGGATCAACGCTCGCGCTCATGGACGCGGGCGTGCCGATCACTGCACCCGTCGCAGGCATCGCCATGGGCATGGCATCGGACGAGGCGACGGGTCGCTTCCGCGTGATCACCGACCTCCAGGACCTGGAGGACGGCGCCGGCGGCATGGACTTCAAGGTGGCGGGGACGCGCACGGGTATCACCGCGATCCAGATGGACACGAAAACGCACGGCATCCCGCTCGAGGTCGTGAAGGAGACGCTCATCCAGGCCCACAAAGCCCGGCTCCAAATCCTGGATTGCATCGAAAAGACAATCCCCGCCCCGCGCGCAGAATTGTCCAAATGGGCGCCACGGATCATCAGTTTCCGCATCAATCCGGAGAAGATTCGGGACGTCATCGGCCCGGGCGGTAAGATGATCAATGAGATCATCGCGCAAACCAAGGTAGAAATCGACATTGAGGACGACGGCCTCGTGATGATCACGGCCGTGAACCCGGAAGGCATGCAGAAGGCGGTGGACTGGGTGAAGCAGCTCACGCGCGAGGTCAAAGTGGGCGAAATCTTCACCGGCCCCGTCACCCGCATCATGGACTTCGGCGCGTTCGTAGAAATTCTCCCGAAACAGGAAGGGTTGGTCCACATCTCCGAGATGGCGCCATACCGCGTCGCGACCGTGCATGACATCTGCAAGGTCGGCGACATGGTGACCGTCAAAGTCTACGAGATCGACTCCATGGGTCGCATCAACCTCTCCATCAAACGTGCAGCGCAGGACTATGTGGAACAGGTAGGTGACACGAAACCGTTGCGTGACCGGAAGAGTGGTGGAGGCGGCGGTCGAGGGCCGGATCGTCCTCGCTTTGGCGGAGGTGGAGGTCGCAGAGATTTTGGAGGTGGTGGACGAGGCCCGCGTCGTGATCCGCCACAACACGACGGCCCGCGACCGAGTGCGCCTACAGCGCCCCGACCGCCGATGCCGGACGACCCGTTCGACGTGAGCATCTAAATGGACCACTTCGTCGTTGATTCGACCCCCAAAGGCAGCGCGATCCTCGCGTACGGCAGGGCGCGCGGCCCGCGGTGGAACGGAAAGCTCCTCGCACTCATTGCGGGGAGCTTTGCCGTGATTGGCATATTGGTCTATGCACTGATGAGCACAAAGCTGACGCTTCCGCTCCCCATCGACCGTCTCCTCATGGTCGCAATCCGCCCAAAACAGGCGGTTTCCCGATTGAATACGGAATTGCGCCAGTCCCTCCCGCCAACGTGGCGCACGGCCATCGAGACACGATCGTCGTTCCCCGCAATTCTCGGCGTCGCGCTTGATGCTGATAACAGACCACGCGCGTTTGCACTCATTCTGCGGACGACCGTGATCGTTCCGACGGAGACGGTGCAGGTCACGGACGCGGGCGCATACCGACTCCTCACGAACGGAACACCGATGAACACAGAAGACGTTCCGCTGTCCCGCGTGTGGTCGCTCTCCCGTCGTCTTCGTCGACACGACCTTTCCTTCACCGTGAACGGCGCTCTCCTCTCGCGATACGCGGAGCTCGAGACGAAAGAGGATGATGATGTCACGGGCGTGTGGGATGGAACGCAGGGAACGATCAACGTCGCTTCGACGAACGACGGTGACGGTGACGCGTATGATGCTCCGATTTTTTCACGACTCGGTGATCACCGCGACGACGCTCTCCCGGCCGTCGCCGCACTCACGAGCCAGGGTATCGACGTGCGCATGATGACCGCACGACCAACCCTCGTGTCCGTCCGTCCGGACGCGGCAGGCGGTGTCGTCCTCACCTGGCCCGAGGCGCTCGCGGCCGACGACCTCCTTGCTCTCCGCGCGGCACTCGGCGTCACGGACAGACGAGTACTGGCACTCCCCGATGAGACGGGTGTGATCGAGCTGTTCCCTTCTTCCGCCACGGCAACCGTACCCATGTCGACCTCGACCTGGTGGCTCTCGGAGACCATTCTTCGTACTTCGTCCTGGAACCCAGAGATAACTCAATCTGACCCCGCGTGTCCCGGTCAGACCCGCTTTCTCATCCAAGACCAGGCGCTTCAGAACCTCCTCACCGCATGGAATGTACCGATTATTTGGCAAAAGACCCTTCAACGCGTCCGACTCCTCGATACCGGAGACTCTGTCCGCGTGTGTGTGAATTGACAGTGACGAACCCACGATACGACGCCTATCCACATGGCTGTGGATAAGTAGATGGCAAATCAATTATTTTGCTTAAGTTCGCTCATTTTTCATCCATCACCTTTGAAGTCATTGCCATGATGAGGTACAATGAGTCTACGGACCTTCTACCGGCGCCTAAACGGCTGCCGGCTGAACGGTTGGCGTTGCGGCTCGCGAAACGCGGCCACCCCCTGCCCTCTGGCAGGCACATCGCCTCCGTACGCACCTTCATACCTGCAACGGGACGGGATCCCATTCCTGTTCAATGGGCCCCCGATCCATGCATGGACTCTCTCCCCGATCCCACGACACGTGTGGGGTTCATAGAAACCAAAAACCACAACGTAAAATTACTTCGGCAACTCCAACGCGGGTCAATGATCTGCACGGGGCTCTGCCAGGAGCGGGTCCAGGCAGCAGTACCTTTCTACAAAGGCTTCGACGTCAGCCGTATCAGCCATCGTCACCGTGTCAGCGCGGGCACCCCATGCATCGCCAACACGTCACGACGAACCTGATCAGCGTCAGAGCCTGGGGGCCTCGACGCCACATTTGCGCACTATGCATCTCGGGCGTGTCAGAGGCCCTCTTTATTTTACGTCGGTTTTGGACGTTGGGCCCAAGGCTTGCCTGGCGGGGTAAACATGGTTACACTGGCCTTTATCCCTATGATGACGGCGGAATTCATTGCAGGGCAGAAAAAACGCCTTGAGGACGAACAGGTCCGGCTTCAGCGTGATCTCGGCGACATCGGGCGCAAGGATCCGAAGAAGCCGAACCACTACGAGACGACCTACCCGGAATCCGGTTCGAACTCGGATGACGACAACGCGATGGAAATCGCGGAATTCACGGACGACCTGAGTCTTGAAGCGAAGCTTGAGGCGGAGTTGCGTGATACGCGGAAAGCGCTCGAAGCGATCGAGAAAGGGAAGTATGGGATCTGCAAGTACTGCGGGAAGGAGATCGACCAGCGCCGCCTGGAAGCGCGCCCAACTTCGTCGTCATGCATTCAATGCAAGAAGGCACTCACACAAGAGGTCTAGGTCTGACCGCGTTCTGGAACGCCGCCCAAGGGGCGGTGATTATTTTTTTCATTGATCGTTTCACAAAAATATTTCTCATTTCGAATATCGCCATAGAACGCGTGCCGACGCCGAATGGTCTGGTCACGCTCATTCATCATGAGAACTACGGAATCATCGCCAATTTTCCGTTACCACTTGCAGTCACTGTCCTCGTGACGGCATTCGTCATCATCCTCGTCCTTGGCGCCACATGGACGGCGATCAAAGACAATAAACCTAGACAAGCGGGTGCACTCGGCGTGCTCCTTGGCGGTGCGATCGGAAACTTGTTTGACCGAGTGACGCAAGGGTACGTGTTCGACTGGATTCTCCTCTTTGGCCGGTCCGCGATCAACCTGGCCGATATCGCAATCGTCACTGGCGCACTCTGGTATTTCCTACTCCGACGAACTGACGATCAGCGGGACATTGCGAATGGGACAGGTGAGCGTACGCCCTGACGGATCCGCATACGACTCACCCCGCGACGAAGATGCCGCGGGGTGCTCTGTCTAGTAGTTCTTGGCGTCGAACGCCTTCACGACGTGCGAAAGGACGTCGACCTGATCCTGCAGAAGACGGGCGTAGTCGGTGAGAAACTCGTGCGCGTAGCGCAGGAGGTCCATGGTAGCCCCTTCCCATGACGTGAATGTTGCGCCCTGTGACGGATTGGAGCCGCTATGCCATTCGGCGGCCCCATCTGCCCTGAAGACGTAGCTCCGCGCCGCTCTGCCGAGGCTGTCGGCGTTCCAGAACAGGACGCATGTGACGAGTACCCCATCTGCAGACACTTCCATTGGCGGCGCATGGAGCGTCTCTGTCCACATTTCCTCGAGCTCGAGCGTGATGACGTTCCCGAGCGCGGCGGACAGACTCTCCAGATCTTCGTGCAGCTCCTTCGCCGCCTGCTCGTCATGCCTACGGGGAATCCTGATCCTTACCATGGCTCTTCTCCTTTCAGAAGGTGCTGTCTGAGAGCGAATGGATACCAAATTCGCACGTCGGTGTCAACGAATCGACTATCAGCTATCCACACCGTACACAAATAATCGCTCAACCAGCACCCTTCCGACACCTCTTGCCATGCGGACCGTCCCGTGAGACTGACTGGAATATGTCTTCCAGGACACTCACCGGGTCCGTGATCGGACTCGACGCCCAGTTGGTCGAAGTCGAGGCGAACCACTGGATGGGGCAGTACAAGTTCCATGTGGTCGGGCTTCCGGACGCCATGGTCCAGGAGGCGCGTGAGCGCGTGAAGAGCGCACTCCGGCAGAGCAGGCTTCCCTACCCGCACGGTCACATGGTAGTAAACTTGGCGCCAGCAGACCTCCGGAAAGGCGGGACGTTGTACGACCTCCCAATCGCAATCGCACTCCATGCCGCGACGCGTGGCGGGGGGATGCAGGACCTGGACCAAACACTCCTCGCAGGCGAGCTTGCGCTCGATGGGTCACTGCGTCCGATTACGGGCGCGCTCTCGCTCGCGGCGCTTGCGCGCGACCGCGGTCTTCAGTCAATCATCCTCCCCGAGGCGAACGCCGCCGAGGCGGCGCTCATCCCCGGCATCACGGTCCGCGGCGCGACTTCTCTCGCGCAGGTTGCCGCATACCTCCGCGGTGAGATCGACATTCCCGTCACGCCCACGCGCAAACTCACGGTCGAGCACGTCGAAAAAACGCCGGATGCGGATTTCTCCTGCATCCGCGGACAGGAGCATGCGAAGCGCGCGCTTGAGATCGCGGCTGGCGGCGGTCACAACGTGCTCATGCAAGGTCCGCCCGGATCCGGGAAGACGCTCCTCGCGCGCTGCTTCCCTTCAATCCTCCCTCCGCTTGAACCGAGTGAGATGCTCGAGGTGACGAGAGTCTGGAGCGTTGCCGGCGCCCTCGGATCAGACGGGCTCGTCACTGATCGGCCGTTCCGTTCACCGCACCACACAGCCTCCGGCGTTTCCCTCGTGGGCGGCGGAACGTTTCCGCGGCCTGGAGAAATTTCGCTCGCACACCGTGGCGTGCTGTTCCTGGATGAATTCCCGGAATTCGGGCGGTCCGTGCTTGAAAATCTCCGGCAGCCACTCGAAGACGGGACGGTCACCGTCTCCCGCATCCAGCAAACGGTGAAATTCCCGGCGCGCTTCATGCTCCTCGCCGCCATGAATCCGTGTCCGTGCGGGTATGCCACGGATCCCGGCCGTACGTGCACGTGTTCACCGCTCCACGTATCGAACTACCGCAAACGATTGTCCGGACCGCTCCTGGATCGCATTGATCTCTTGATTGAAGTCCCAAAAGTTCCGACCGAGAAGCTGCTCGCGCTCGAACCCGGCGAACCGTCATCCGCCATCCGCGAACGGGTCATCCGTGCGCGCGACATCCAGAAGACGCGCGCGCAGGAAACCGGCGTCCTCACGAACGGAGAGTTGTCCGGTGAGATGATCCGTACGCACATCCGTCCCAAAGAGGACGCGAAAACGCTCCTCGAACACGCCGTGAACCGATTCCAGCTCTCTGGTCGGGCATACTTCCGCATCCTGAAGGTTGCGAGAACGATCGCGGACCTTGCAGGAGTCGAGACGGTCGAGGTCGAGCATGTCGCGGAGGCGTTGCAGTATAGGCAGGTCATCGAATGATGCGTATATAGCATTAGCCCATTTCCGCTCAACCTAGCGACCTCATATTGAAAATTAAGCTCTATGAAGCCAAAAACCATCCAAAAGTCCCTTGACCAAAGACCTCTTTTCGCCTAACCTTGTGCGACTTTAATGGACCAACAACCCACCCCTTTCCAGACGCTCGCGAGCCGTATCGCACTCAAGATTCTCCGAATCGTGGGGCGATCAATCAAGGTGATCTGGCCCTCCGTGACGCGCGTATCCACCCTTGCCGGGCGCGTGATCGCGCGTGTTTTTATACTCCCCGTCTACCAGCTCCTCATGCTCGCGAAGATGCGTTCGCGGCGCGTCATGCTCCCGGCGCGCGGCCTCGTCCTCACCCTCGTCACGAACCGCTACCTGTTTCATGCCATGATCGCCGTGATTTCAATCACGACCGTCGTTCTGAGCGTCACCGGTGTTCAGGCGAGCGCGCAGCATGCCGGGCAGGAAAGCATCCTCTACGCCCTCGTGACCGGGGAAGAATCGCGAAACACGGAGGAGGAGGTGAAACCGGAACTGGTCGTCCATGACGCGCGATACACGGGCCCCTCATCACTCATCGCCTTCCCGGATATTGACTACGACTACGACGAATCGGAAGCCGCACCGATCACGGCGTTGGCCGTCCCAGGGACGCTCGTCGCAGGCATCATGCCTCATGATCCCGATGAACCGACGGGTCCCGCGGAAACGCGCACGAAGACGGAGACGTACGTGGTGGAAGCCGGCGACACGCTCTCCACCATCGCGCGCCGCTTCGGCGTGAACGTGGGCACGATCCTGTGGGCGAACAGCCGGACGGAGTTCCAGTACCTGCGCCCAGGCGATGCGCTCAAGATCCCTCCAGTCTCCGGCGTGCTCGTGGCCGTGAAAAAGGGCGATACGCTGCTCGCGCTCGCGCAAAAGTTCGGGTCGGACGCGAATGAGATCATGCGCGTGAACCGGCTCGTGCCCGACGAAACCTTGCCGCTCGGGCTCGAGATCGTCCTGCCCGGCGGACGCCCGCCGTACGCGGCGCCGATCGCCGTTCGTGAACCGATTCCAACGCGTCCCGGAGGCCCGCGACCGCCTTCCGCGGATCTGACGCGTACGCCGCTCGCGAAACTCCTCTGGCCCACGAGCGGTCGGGTGATCACGCAGTACTACGGATGGCGACACACGGGCCTCGACATCGACGGCGACTATTCGAGCCCGATCTACGCCGCGATCGACGGGGTCGTGACGACGGCCGGCTGGAACAAGGGCGGATACGGACTCCAGATTGTCATGCAGTCGCCGAATGGCGTCAGCACACGCTATGCCCACTCGTCGAAGCTGTTCGTGAAAGTCGGTGATCGGGTGAAGAGAGGCGAGGTGATCGCCATGGTCGGTACGACCGGCCGATCGACAGGCACCCACCTCCACTTCGAGGTGTACGTAAACGGCAAACGCGCGAATCCGTTATCCTATGTCCGATAGTGACGTATGAACCGGCCGACCGTAGAACACCTCCCCGGATCCAAGGTGAAGCTCTCCTTCCACGTGACCGTGGAAGAGGCGAAACCGTTCCTGGACGAAACCGTGCGCGCCATGAGCGAAGCGAACCCCATCCAGGGATTCCGACCGGGCAAGGCTCCGTACGCGGAAGCGATGAAAGCGTACGGTGAGATGCGCGTGTGGCAGAACGCCCTCGAGCGAATTGTTCGCTCGCGTTACTTGCGTGCGGTGTTGGACCAGGATCTAGATACGGTCGGTTCCCCGGAGGTCCGTGTGGACAAACTCACGCCAGGCGCTGACATCGAGTTCACGGTGATCGCGCCCGTCGCCCCCAAGGTCACGAAGCTTGCAGACTACAGCGCGCCGCTCGTGGACTTCACTGCTCGTACGGTAACAGACGCAGACGTCCTGAAGGCACTCGGAGACTTGCGAACCATGCGGCGCAAAGAGGTCTGTTCCACCGAACCAGCGACGAAGGAAGATTTGG
>Ga0209542_10000853_pt1 | contig 72494 bp, 65 predicted proteins | sample RifCSPhighO2_01_FD_184028 | JGI IMG/M metagenome (GOLD analysis project Ga0209542, IMG submission 184028) | Soil microbial communities from Rifle, Colorado - Rifle CSP2_plank highO2_0.1 (SPAdes) (version 2) | ecosystem: Environmental > Terrestrial > Deep subsurface > Rock core/Sediment ...
AAACCGAATCTCTAACCTTAAAACTGCTGGAATATATAAATTTAGAAATTAACGGCAACCAGGCAATTTTTAAACCATCTTCAATGCACAAGCAAGCTCGCGCCAATTGGGGCACCATGACTTCATTATTCAAAAATGCTCTTCAAGGAGCGACTGAGGGTTTCTTTAAGATATTAGAAATTGAGGGAGTAGGTTATCGCGCCTCTATGGAAGGCAACACTTTAATTTTAAGCGTTGGCTTCACCCGTCCAGTTAAATACACGGCGCCAGAAAACATAAAAATAATCGTTGATAAAAATGGCATTAAAATTTCGGGCATCGACCGCCAATTAGTAGGGCAGGTGGCCGCTCAAATCAGAAAAATAAAAAAACCCGAACCATACAAAGGCAAAGGCATCCATTATCAAGGAGAAGTAATTCGCAGAAAAGCCGGTAAAAAAGTCGCTGGCGCAACAGCTACCGCCTAAAATATATGAATCCCGTTAGAGACAATATAACTTAAACATGTATTTAATAAATAAACAGCAACTAGCGTTAGTCGACGTTAGGCAATCAATATACGGATGCGCCTTTAAAAGCGCATCCTGTTTCTAACAGGATGAAAAGAATTCTAGAAAATAATTTAAAGCGTCAACGCAGAAAAAATCGAACTCGGGCGTCAATTTTTGGCACATTGATGAGACCTCGATTAACAGTATTCCGCAGCAATCGCTATTTATGGGCGCAACTCATTAATGATGAAAAGGGACAAACTTTAGCATCGGGATCTACTCAAGAAATTAAAACCGGCAATAAAACTAATAAAGCCGCTTCTTTAGGGGAATTATTAGCTGAAAAAGCCAAAAAAGTTGGAATTAAAAGCATAACTTTTGATCGCGGAGCTTATAAATATCATGGCCGTATTAAAGCTTTGGCCGAAAAATTTATAGAAAATCTAAAATAAATATCTTATGAATAATCGACCAATGAAAAAATTTATCAAGCAACCCAGCGAATTTAAAGAAAAACTTCTAGACCTAAGAAGGGTTACTCGCGTTACGGCTGGCGGAAAAAGAATTCGTTTTCGAGTAACGCTTGTTATCGGCGATGAAAAAGGGAGAGTAGGCGTAGGCGTGGGCAAAGGCGGCGATGTCACCATTGCTATAGGAAAAGCTAAATCTCTGGCCAAAAAAAATCTAATCAGTATCCAAATTAAAGGCAGAACTATCCCTCATGAGGTAGAAGCAAAATTTAGCGCCGCAAGAATTAAATTAAAACCCGCGCAAGAGGGACATGGCTTAAAAGCTGGCGGCGCAGCCCGCGTAGTCCTATCTTTGCTAGGAATTAAAGACATCACGGCAAAAGCCTTGGGCCGTACACCGAATAAATTAACTAACGCTTTAGCCACGATAGAGGCGTTGAAAAAATTAAGGCTTTACGAAAAAAAATAAAAATATGTTGCTTCACGAACTTAAACCCAACCATCCTCTCAAGAAGAGAAAAACCCAAGTGGGTAGGGGAGGTAAAAGAGGCACAACTTCCGGACATGGAACTAAGGGGCAAAAATCCCGTTCCGGCCGGCGTATTCGCCCTGCCGAAAGAGATTTTATTCAAAGATTGCCTAAGCTTAGAGGAACCCGAAATTCTAAAAAATCTAATAAATTGCTCTCGGTGAATGTCAACGGATTAGAAAAATTAGCTCAAGATGGAGTTATTTCTTCAGAAAACGCAGGAAAAATTAAAATTTTAGGTAATGGTGAGATCAAAAAAGCTTTCACGATCAAAAATATTCCCGTATCTAAATCGGCAAAAGAAAAAATCGAAGCTGCCGGAGGAAAAATAATAAATGAATCTCGTTAATGAATAAATTTCTTCAAATCTTCACAGTAGGTGATGTGCGGAAAAAAGTTTTAACCGTAATTATTTGGCTGGTGGTTTTTAGAATTCTCGCCGCCATTCCCATTCCAGGCATTAATCCAGAAAATTTAAAAAATCTTTTTGCTTCCAATCAGCTTTTTGGATTTTTTAACCTCTTTTCCGGCGGCGCCCTAAATAATCTTTCTATCGCTATGTTAGGTGTAGGCCCCTATATCACTGCCACAATTATTATGCAGCTTTTAACCATGATTTTCCCGGCTTTAAAAACAATGTATTACGAAGAGGGGCCGGTGGGTCGAGCAAAATTTAACCGCTATTCAAGATTTTTGACCGTGCCTTTAGCGCTTCTTCAAAGCTACGGATTTTTAAATCTGTTAATCAGCCAGCAAGCCATTAACTCTTTAAGCCCGATAGATATGTTTAAAAATGTAATTATCATTACCGCCGGATCTGTTATCTTAATGTGGATTGGTGAAGTCATCACGGAACAAAAAATTGGCAACGGCGTTTCTTTATTAATTTTTGCCGGCATTATTAGCGGCCTGCCAAGCGTGATCCAATCCGCTTTTATTTCTTACACGCCGTCTATGCTGCCAACTTATTTTGCTTTTATTTTAATAAGCACAATAGTGATTGCTGGCGTGGTTTTTATAAGCGAGGGTGAAAGAAAAATTCCCATCGCTTACTCTAAAAGAATTCGCGGCAATAAAGTTTATGGCGGCGTTTCCACCTATTTGCCGCTCAAAGTTAACCAAGCGGGAGTCATCCCTATAATTTTTGCCATTTCTATTTTATTATTTCCGCAATTCTTTGCTCAAATTTCTTCAATCTTCGCTCCAGATTTTTCTTTAAGAATCCAGGATTTAGTAACTCGATTCTTAAATAATCAGCTTATTTATGGATTAATTTATTTTGTTTTAGTTGTCGTCTTTACTTATTTCTATACCGCCGTTAGTTTTGATCCGAAAGAAATTGCCAAGAATCTTCAACAAAGCGGGGGATTCATCCCGGGTATCCGACCAGGCGAACCATCGGGAAAATTTCTTGGGCAAATTAGCAATCGCATTACACTTTTTGGCGCTCTCTTCCTCGGCCTAATCGCGGTTTTCCCCATATTCACCCAATCTTTAACTGGCATCCAAACCTTGACCATCGGCGGCACCGCTCTTTTAATCGTAGTCTCGGTAGCTTTAGAAACTATGAAACAATTAGATTCTCAACTTGTGATTAGGGAGTACGAAGGTATAAAATAAGCTAATGAAGCGAGTCGTAATTATTCAGGGCAAGCCTGGTTCCGGAAAAGGAACACAGGCTAATCTTCTTTCTTGGGCAAAGGGATTTTTTCATTTTGATACTGGAAAAGAAGTAGAGTGGATAGTGCATGACCCGCACAAACAAAGTGATCCTATCATTCAAAGAGAACGGATTCTTTGGGATGGAGGAAAACTAATGACGCCAGAATGGGTGCTCAATTTTGTTACAACAAAAGTTCAAGAAATTGCCAAAGCCGGACTTTCTGTGGTCTTCAGCGGTTCACCTAGAACTTTATTTGAAGCTTTTGGAGACAAAAATACGCCAGGGCTAATTCAAACGCTGGAAAAAAGTTATGAACGAGAAAATATATTTTTTATTTTTCTTGATGTCCATTCCGATGCTTCCATATTTAGAAATACTAATCGAAAAGTTTGCTCTATTTGTAAAATTCCCGTATTAGCTAATCACCCCGGAGATAAATGCCCAATTTGCGCTGGCCAACTTTATAAAAGAGTTTTAGATACGCCAGAAACCATCAAAGTTAGATTGGAAGAATTTGAAAATCGCACTAAGCCGATTATTGAAGAGTTGGGAAAACACAACTATTCCGTAAATAAAATTAGCGGCGAATCAATGCCGTTTGAAGTCCATCAAAAAGTATTAAAAATTCTGGGATACGAAATGCGAAAATAAAATTGGCATGATCAAAAAGCCCGAGGAAATTAAAAAAATTGCTGCGGCAGGAAAAATTCTTGCCGTAACGGCAAAAAAAATCATTGCGGAAATAAGAATTGGCTCATCATTAAAAGAAATTGATGAACGCGTGAAAAAATTAATTATTCAATCCGGCGGCCAACCGGCATTTTTAGGTTACCATCCCTATGGCGCGAAAAAACCTTATCCAAACTCAATTTGCGCTTCTATTAATGAAGTTATCGTTCATGGACTACCAACGAATTATAAATTAAAATCCGGGGATCTCTTAAAATTGGATTTTGGCGTCATCTATGACGGATATTATGCCGACGCTGCCTGGACTATTGGAATAGGAACTATATCACCAATTGCCCAAAGATTGATTGCCACTACTAGAAAAGCCTTAGAAATTGCCATTAAGGAATGTATTCCTGGAAAAACTCTTGGCGATATCGGCTATGCTATCAATTCTTTTGTCAAAAAAAATAAATTTAAAGTTTTAAAGGGATTAACCGGACACGGAATCGGAAAAGAACTCCATGAAGATCCCACCGTATTTAATGATGGCCGAAAGGGGAGTGGCTTAAAACTTAGGCCCGGAATGGTGCTAGCAATTGAACCAATGGTCAGCGCCGGCTCTGATCAAATCATTCAGCTACCCGACGACAGCTACGCAACCGCTGATAATAGCTTGTCAGCCCATTTTGAGCACACAATTGTCATTACAGACAAAGAACCGATTATATTGACTCAATAGCAAAAAGTCTTATCTGGCGTAAAAGAATTATTGTACGACAGAAGAAGTAATAAAAAAGCCGCTATTCCCTAGCGACTTGGCTTAATCAATTAAAAACTAATTTCCTGCAAAACGTCTTTATAGATAGAGATGCTCATCAAAAACATTTTTTTAAAGAACAAACGTTAAACTTAGTGATATAATACTCTAAAACATGGCAAAAAACAATCTGATTCACTTCATCGGTATTGGCGGCATTGGAATGAGCGCTTTGGCGCGTTATTTTTTGTCAGAAGGATATAAGGTAAGCGGTTCGGATTTAACCCGCTCCCCTATCACTGACGCCTTAAAAAAAGAAGGCGCGGTGATTTACATCGGAAAACATTCGGCAAACAATTTACGTCCCGATGTTTCCACGGTGATTTATAATCAAGCGATTCCGAACAACAATCCAGAATTAAAAAAAGCCCGCCAATTAGCCTCTGAGCATAGTCGAAGAGCTACAATCAAAATACAATCTTACCCCGAAGCAATAGGCGAACTCACTCGAAAATACCAAACCATTGCCATTGCTGGCGCGCACGGCAAAACTACTACTACCGCAATGACCACGTTGGTTTTAATTGAAGCTGGCCTGGATCCCACGGTCATAGTCGGCAGTTTATTAAAAGAATTTTCCCCCCACGTCATTGCGAGGATCCGCCAGTTGGCGGAGACGTGGCAATCTTACACTAATATAAGATCGCCACGCTCCGCTCGCGATGACTCCTATGGAGTCAATTTCCGCAAAGGACAAAGCCCGTGGCTAATTCTGGAAGCCGACGAATGGAAAGCGTCTTTTCTCCATTATGCTCCGGAAATCACGGTGATTACTAATATAGATAAAGAACATTTGGATTTTTATAAAAATTTCGCCAACGTAAAAAAAGCCTTTGAGAAATTTAGAAACCAGTGTGGCATTGTGCTAGAACGGCCGAAAAATCCCGCCATCGCCAAAAAAATAAAAGCGGTATTAAAAATTCCCGGCGAACATAATGTTCAAAATGCTTTACTCGCCTATGCCATTGGCCAATATTTAAAAATCCCAGAAAAAATAATTTTGCGCGCGCTCGGAAAATACACCGGCGCCTGGCGCCGAATGGAATATCGAGGAAAGTTAAATGTCAGCGAAAAGTTCAAAGTTCAAAGTTCAAAGTTCAAAGTTTTAGTCTATGACGATTACGCCCACCATCCCACAGAAATCAAGGCTACCCTAGCTGGATTTCGCGAGAAATACCCTAAAAATGCCCTTATATGCGTTTTTCAGCCCCACCAGATGGAGAGGCTTAAACTGCTATTTAATGACTTTAAAACCGCGTTTAAAGACGCAGACCAGCTTATCCTAATCCCCACCTATGAGGTGGCTGGCAGGGAAAACTCCAAGGCCGTTGCCGAGAACCGCAGACTTATAGAAAAACTCGCTCAAGCCACCAACGCTACTTATATTATCAAACCAGAAAAAGACTTAAAAAAATCAATCGAAAATATCATTAAATCTCTACCCCCTAAACCCTACCCCCTAAACCCTATAATTGTAATGATGGGCGCTGGTGATATTATAAATTATACTCAACTTTTGTTAAAATAAATCAAAATCTAAAAATCAAAAGTCAAAATTACAATTCAAAAATTAAAAGTGTTTTAAAATCCGTCCGAAGAACACCAAACTTTTGAATTTTGCCTTTTAAATTTTAAATTCCAATTTCATGGATTATTATAAAACTCCCGAAGATTTTAAAGAAGCTAACGGCTATGAAATTAATGGCTATTGGTATCCTCGCGTTACTAAAATCGTAACTATTAAAGCTAAACCGGCTTTATATCGTTATTATGGCGCCGCTTCCAGTTTTGCCGCGGCAAATGCTCAAACTCAAAAATCCGCGGAAGAAGGAACTCTAATTCATAACACTATTGAAAAAATCTTTCTTGGCGAAAACCAAGAGATTGATCCAGGTATTCTGCCCGCCATCACCGCTTTTAAAAATTTCTTGGATAAAAACAATATCCAAGTATCCCAAGAACACATTGAACGAAGAATTTTAAATTTAGAACACGCGTACGCCGGCACCATTGATTCTTTGGCTCTCATCGGCGGAAAATTTGGCGTTCTGGACATCAAAACTTCAATGGATTTTTACCGAGACTATGATCTCCAGACTTCCGCTTATATGCATGCCCTCACCAATGATCCGGCTGTTCCCCCGCCCCAAACCCGCTGGATTCTTCGCGTTGATCAAATTAAAACCTGTCAAAAATGCCGCTCAACAATGCGCCCTAAAGGCGGCAAAGAAAAAATTAGAAAACCCTATCCTTCATTGCCGGGCGTAAAATTATGCGCGGACGACCAAAGCCACGAATGGGGCCCCCTAACCGGCGTTACCGCTATCCAAGAATCCCCTTACTGGAAAAATGACTTTGAAGCGTTTTTAGCCGCCAAACGGCTCTGGGAATGGGAAAACGAATATTGGCTAAAACGAGTTGGGTATTTAAAATAAAACCGGCTATGAAGTCGGTTTTATTATGTTAAAATTATTTCTATGGCACTGCTAGAAGAATTGAAGAATATAATAAGCGGTGAAGTGGCTACTGACCAAGAAACACTCAAGTATTACAGTAGGGACGCGAGTTTGTTTGAAGTACAACCGCAGGCGGTGGTTTTTCCTAAAAATAGCGAAGATATTAAAAAACTAGTTAAATTTGTTGCGGAAAATAAATCTCAACAGCCCGAACTTTCTTTAACCGCTCGCTCGGCTGGCACCGATATGACTGGCGGTCCGCTAACCGAATCCATTGTTTTAGATTTTAAAAAACATTTTAATCGAATTTCCGTAGCTGACCAAAAAGCTGTTGCCCAACCAGGTGTATTTTACCGCGATTTTGAAAAAGAAACCCTGAAACACGGCTGGCTACTCCCCTCTTTTCCGGCTTCCAGAGAAATTTGCGCTATTGGCGGAATGGTTAATAATAACTCCGGCGGTGAAATGACTTTAAAATACGGCAAAACTGAAGATTTTATTGAATCTTTAAAGATGGTATTAAACGACGGCGAAGAATATGAACTAAAAAAACTTAACCGTCAAGATCTGGACGCCAAAATGGCACAAAAAAACTATGAAGGCGAAATATATCGCAAAGTTTTCACATTACTTGATAAAAACTATGATTTAATCCAAAAATCTAAAATAGATGTCAATAAAAATTCTTCCGGCTATAACATCTGGAAAGTTTGGGATAAAGAAAAACAAGAATTTAATCTTGCACGCTTGATAGCAGGAGCCCAAGGAACTCTGGGTATTATGACCGAAGCAACTTTCCGGTTAATTCAAGCTAAAAAACATTCCGGTTTGCTGGTCATATTTTTAAAAGACCTTAAATCACTTCCGGATATTGTGCATACTATTTTGCCGCTCCAACCAGTAAGTTTTGAATCTTTTGATGACCATACTTTTAAGCTGGCAGTAAAATTCTTCTGGGGTTTTGCCAAAAGCATGGGCGCGAAAAATGCCTTATCGCTTGCTTTTCAATTTCTGCCGGAATTTATAATGACGCTGACTGGCGGCATTCCCAAACTCATATTGCTTGCCGAATTTGAAGGCGATAATCAAGAAGAAATTAGCGGCCAACTCGCTAACGCGCAAAAACGCTTAACCAATTTTCCCATTCAAACCAGAATTACAAACACCGAAGCAAAAGCCAAAAAATATTGGGCTATTCGACATGAAAGTTTCAACTTGCTCCGCAAACGAGTAAAAGATAAACGCACCGCGCCGTTTATTGACGACTTGATAGTCAAACCAGAATACTTGCCGGAATTCCTCCCAAAACTTTACGCGATTTTAGACCGCTACGAACTTCTTTATACCATTGCCGGACACGTCGGCGACGGCAATTTTCACATCATTCCCCTAATGAAATTAGCGGACGAATCAGAAAAACAAAAAATCTTCCAAGTAATGGAAGAAGTAAACAAATTGATTGTTGAATACCACGGTTCATTCAGCGCGGAACACAACGACGGCCTGATCCGCAGCCCATATCTTAAAATGCTCTACGGAGAAAAAATCTACGCCATTTTTGAGGAAATCAAAAAAATCTTTGACCCGCAAAACATCTTCAACCCCGGCAAAAAAGTAGGAGCCAAGCTGGAATATGCCAAAGAACATATCAAAGTTGGGGCTTGATAGCCCGCCTTATTTTCTCCACAGCTAAGATATCCGGCCAGATAAATTATCTGCTCATCATTCCCTCTTAGGGTCGAAAAATATCCAACTCGACCTCGTCCGATGAATATCGGACTCGGGACTCAAACATGGATATTTTTCTATGATTCACAGTAATTTATAGCTGGCCTCCATCACGCTGCTTTAAAAATAAGGTGGGCTAAAAAACCGAAATTTGACAAATGATACTAGAACTTCTCCAGTATGAGGCACCTTAACCTTATATTGTTTATTTTCCTCTCGCTCTAACAACCCCACAAAAAAGATTAAAAAAAACCAAATTTCTCATAAGGCTTCCTATTTCTAGAGCCAATCTGTCGGAGGGCGTCTCAATAAATTAACGAAGGAGTAAGAAAATTTATATGTTTGAGTTCCGAATCCGCCAGCTGGCGGAGAGGGCGAGTTATAAATTTTCCGTATAACGACTGAGTTTTAATTTATGACGACCGGAGACTTAATTGGCGGAGGAAATAGGAAACCGCCTACCGCCTCAATCTTGCCAAAATATTCATTTCTATTTCACTCCGGTCCCGCCCATAAGTATTCCGCGCCCATTCTTTAATCCGCGGTCCTTTTTCCGGAATGCCCGCCTTAGCTTTTAAAGTATGGATATTAAACGGCGACGTTGTCTGGCCATTGATTAAAATCTTCACGTAAGCGTTAAAATTATCCAGATTAATCAAGTCATTTTTTGTAAATATCGGTTCAAATTGCTTAACTAAAAATTCCGCGTCTTCCGCGCCTACCCGAAAAACAATTTGCGAACCGACGTTGCCAAAAACCGCGTCCCGAATCTTTTCTTCTAGTTGCGCGATAAATTGATGGGCAATTACCAAATTCAAACGATATTTGCGCGCCTCGGATAAAATCGTAGCAATGGAATCCGTGGTAAAATTTTGAAACTCATCAATATAAAGATTAAAGTCCCGCCTTTTTTCTTGGGGCAAATCCACGCGAGAAAGTGCTGACATCAAAATCTTGCCCACCACCACCATACCTAAAAGCCCGGCATTAATATCCCCTATTCGCCCCTTAGAAAGATTCACCAACAGAATTTTTCCTTCGTCCATCAACCGCCGAAAATTAAAAGCCGAAATCTGCTGGCCAATAATCGGGCGCACATAATCATTGGCAATAAAATTATTAAACTTGGAAGTGATATACGGTGTCATATTCGCCAAAGAAGCTTCCCCGCCAACCTTCACGGCTTCTTTTTCCCAAAAATCTATTACTGCCGGATTAGTGGCTCTAGACAACAAACGTTTGCGATATTCCGCGTCCGTAAAAACTCGCGGCACCTCCATCAACGTCGCTTTTTCTGACGGATCGTCCATCAAAAGTAAAAGCGCGCTTCTCATATATTGTTCAAACATCGGGCCCATAGTTTCCGCTGTAAACAACTTGTTAAAAATACTCTGCATTTCGTTAACAATAAAAGTTTTTTCTTCCGGACGGCTTGGGTCATTTTCCAACATATTCATACCCAATGGCTTTTGAATATCTCCCGGATCAAAAATAATCACATCTTTTTCCCGGCTGTCCGGTATCACATTTAAAATGCTTTGGATTAAATCTCCATGCGGATCAATTACTGCCACACCTTTGCCTTTTTCAATATCTCCAACCACCATATTCACTAACAAATTAGATTTTCCCGTGCCAGTTTGGCCAACAGTATAAACATGCCGGCGCCTATCCTCATCAGTGATGAAAACCGGCCGGATTTCTGAACGAAACACGCTCTCCCCTATTAAAGTTCCGGCTTTGGGCAAAGTTAATGGCGGTTGGGCATCGCGAGTCTTCACCCATTTAATCCTGGGAATGTCGGTAAGACTAGTTGGAAAATGATAAATACTTGCAAGCTCATCCGCGCCTAAAATCATAGTCTCATGCCAATTAAATTGCCGAAAAATAAACTCAAAAATAAATTTCTGAAGATTCCGCGGCTTCATTTCCTTAAAACTGTTGTGGGTCGGCGAAGCAAACTGGCTAAAAGATCCACCTAAACCTTCTAATAAAGATTTCGCCCGATCATCATTTTGCGCAGAGGACAATAAACGAACATTCACCGCAAATAATGGCTTAGTGAGCCGCTGTTCCAAAATTTTAATCGCTTCTTGATCAATAATTATCGGCTCGGCGGGCTTATCTTTATCTTTAGATGGCTTTTGATCGCCCCTTTTTAATTTTTTAACCCGCTCGCTGATATTTTGCCGCGCAAATTTAGGCGCGGGCTTTACTAAAATTTGCAACGCCAATCCTTCACTTACGGCATTTAATTTAGAAAAATTACTTAACACAGCGGAAAAAGTATCCAAACCCGCTTCAACATAAGTGCGGATAGGAGCAATCTGCCCCTGCTCTTGTTTTAAATATGCCCCTCGAACAGCTCCTTGAGGATTAAAAATAGTGTAATCTTCCACCCGCTCCACTTGCGCGTTCGGCCATAAACCCTGAATCTGGCGGCTCGTAAATTCTACGGTGGCCTCCGGGACCGCAACATAAAAATTAATATCTTCGCCTACATTATGCACCGCCACTTCAAAAGAAAATGGAGCTTTTAAATTAGAAAGAGCTCCCAGCAACTGGCTGAAATGATTAATTTCTGGAATAATATCTTTTTTTTCTTTAGTTTCTTCATATTGAGGCAACCGCACAGACAAAAGCCGCAACTTTAAAGAACTAAGAAAAAGCTTTTTCCAAACAATTTTATGAAAAAACCAAAAAATACCAAAACCAGCACCTAAACTTACAATAACTAAAAGTACTAAGTTCATCATTAAAAATTAGAAATTAAAAAATGAAAATTATCCAAGGTGTCCTCGTTTTTTTAATTCTTCATACAATTTATCCGTAACTGCATCGTGAAAAGCGTCTAAAATTAATGGGCCGCCCTTTTTAGCTTGATTAGCAGCGGCTAATACCCCTTTATGCCAAGCCAAATCCAATAATTTTTCCACATTTAATTTGATGGCGTCCGGAGCATCCTGAAGATAACTTGGCAATACATTAGATTGAGTATGGTTAGCCGGATGAGAAGAAATAGGCGCTGGCTTAATCACTTGACCTAAAGATTCCTTAATCGCCCGCTTTTGTTCTACAACTCCTGAAATTTTTCTGTCTTTGATGTCTCCGGCTAACCGCTCAATATCTTGTTCTAAAGCTGAATGCTCAAATTTGGGTTCGGGGTTCATAATAATACTAATTATATACTAAGGCAGAAATAATTTGTAAGTTAGAAAGTTTTGGGTTAATTTATAATAATGCTATCAAGATTTGAGCGCCCAATCTTGGAAAAAGCCGAAGAGGCCGCCTCTAAAAAAGAAATTGTTGCTTCGGTTTGGGGTTATGTAGAAAAACTAAAATTCCCGCTTCAAGAGCGAGCGAAAAAACTACGCGAAAAAGGTTTCCCTGTAGATGATGACTGCCGAATAGATCCAAGAAAATTTCTAGCATTTATAGCAGAAAGTGAAATTCAAAAAGACCTGCATCGAGTCACTGGGCAAGAAAAACAATGGCTAATGGAGAATTCTTTGAAAAAACCAGCGGAACAAGCCCACCAAAATATCATCCAAAAAAATGGTGAGCTATTGGAAACTGTAAAAACTTTGGGAATGAACGGATCTTGGTTTGGCGGCCGTTTTGTCACTGTCCGCACCAGTAAATTTGATGACTATTTTAACGGCGTAGATAATCTCATTTTTGATACGGTCACTTTTCAACCCATTGCCGCGATTGATGACACCACCAATCTTCTCAACAAAAAAGACGCCATCCAAAAAGTGCAAAATGGCGCCACCGTTAAATACGCCACGGAATATACTCACGCGGGCGCGGTTAAAAGAACTTTTAAAAAACTGCCGGTTTTACTCATCACTTCCCCTATTGAAGAAGTAGCCACACTAGCCAAAGATTTAATTAACGGATCAGAAAGCGAAGAGGGAGAAATCGCCCGCCGGAATATTGTGGCAAATTTAAAACAACAAGCCGAACAAATTGCCAAAGGCATCATCCCTATCCGTGATCCCAAACTCAAAGACGCCTATAGGAAAACTAGCGAGATTCTGAATTCTATCAAGTAGTTAGATGGTACTATCCCATGGGATAGTACCAAACTTGACGTTTATAACTAGATATGCTATATTAAGTTATTATCGGAATCAAGTAATCCGATAATCTCTGCCGCGAGAGATTCGTGGTAATCCAACTCTTTAACAAGGAGAAAAACATGAAAGAGTGGCAACTGCGACTGGAACACGAAAGAGTGGTCCGGGACGCGCTTCTGGCGTGTGGTAACAAAAAAGCGTCAGAAGAACCCGACGGTTCGGACTATCTGATTCCCGTAACGGAGATCCAGATCTTCATCGGAAAGACGTTCTGGAAAGTGATGGAAAAAAACGACCACAACAAAAGCAGGTTCGAAGAATGTCAGTGTTTCAAGACGTAAAATCTAAAGCCCGCTAGTATCCGTCGACCGACGGAGAACGCGGGCTTTTTTATTTCCTCCCCCCAACTAACCCTCATCGCCAGATGGTTGAAAAAAAATCGCTAGTTATTTATCCATGCCTCACTTCTATTACGTCTCCATCTTGTACCACATATTCCTTTCCTTCTAAACGCAACCACCCCTTGGGTTTTGCCTTAGACCAGCCGCCTGCCTCCAGCAACTTATCCCATCCAATAACTTCAGCCCTAATGAATTTTTTCTCAAAATCTGTATGAATCACGCCTGCGGCTTGCGGCGCTTTTATGCCGCGCGCAATTGTCCAAGCCCGAGTTTCATCTTCGCCCGTGGTAAAAAAACTGATTAAACCCAAACTTTCATAGGCCTTTTTAATCAGTTCTCCCAAGTCTGGTTCCACAGATAAATCCGCCACAAGATAAGAGCCGCCCAAATCCGCAATTTTCTTTTTCAGCTCTTCAGAAACATCTTCTGGTTTGCCGTTCAAAAGATAAATTTGCTTTTTCGTTGTCAATAAATTTAATTCGCTTATTCGCACATTCGTACGAATAAGCGCATAACGCTCCCCTATCAGAAGATTTCCGGCCTCCAATGCGGCTTTAGCTTGCTTAAGCGCTTCCAAATCTTTTTCCGCATTTTTATTGCCGATTTTTGCTTCGCCTTCGGCTTTTTTCCAAACCTTTTCAATAGTTTCTAAATCTTTTAATGCCAGCTCGGTATTGATAATTTCCAAATCCCGCAAAGGATCCACGGAATTTTCCACATGGATAATCTCATCACTTTTAAAACACCGCAAAACCATTACAATCGCGTTAGTATCGCGGATATGCGACAAAAAATGATTGCCCAACCCCTCGCCTTTATTGGCGCCCTTAACCAAACCGGCAATATCGTAAAATTCTACTACCGCAGGAATAACCTTTTTGGAATTACTCAAATCCGCCAGCTTTTTTAATCGTTCATCCGGAACCGGAATCACGCCCACATTGGGATCAATGGTGGCAAAAGGATAATTCGCAATCAAAACATCATTTTTAGTGATTGCTTTAAAAAGAGTGGACTTTCCTACGTTTGGCAGGCCCACAATGCCGATAGAAAGTTTCATAGCAATTATGTTAAAATATTTACAGATTTTTAACAAATAGATAGGAGTGGGAGAATAAATGAAAAGAATCGTCCTCACGGGCGGGCCGTGCGCGGGGAAAACTACCGCGTTCAATTATGTGCCGGAGAAGCTGGCCAATCATGGGGTTTCAGTAATTTGCGTTCCGGAAGCGGCGACGCTTTTAATTAACAGTGGAGTTTCCCCGCTGACCCTAAAAGCTCAATCGAAGAAAAAATATCTGGCTTTTGAAGAATTACTGATAAGAACTCAAATTCTGTTAGAAGAAAAAATCTTCGCTGAATTAGCCAGAATTAAAAATGGCAAGAAAAAATTAATACTGCTGGATCGTGGCTGTATGGATGCGGCGGCTTATCTAGAACCCAAAGAATTCCGAAAAATCTTAAAAAGGAATCGTTGGGGTGTTGTCGGCCTGCGCGATAAAAGGTACGACGCGGTGTTTCATCTTCTCACTGTCGCAGACGGGCGTCCAGATCTTTATACTCAAGACAATAATGCGGCGCGGCTGGAAAAAACACCGGAACAAGCCATAGAAGCCGACCAACGCACCCAACATGTTTGGCTAGGACATTCTCATCTTGCCGTCATAAATAACTCCACTCTCTTTCAGGGAAAAATGCGCCGATTGCTAAAAGCAATCCAAAGAATACTCGGTATACCAGCGTCATTAGAAATTGAAAGAAAATTTTTAATGCAAGAGTCGTTTAATCTATCGGATATTCCTGTTCCCCACCAAACTGTTCAGATTGAACAGGGATATCTTAAAACCTCGGGACCGCAAAGCCGAATACGCAGACGCAGCCAAGAAGGCCACTCTATTTATTTTAGAACCTTCAAACTACCGACTATATCTCCCACGGTCCGCGAAGAAAAAGAAAAAAGAATTACTAGCGCGGAGTACCGCGAACTATTAGAACGGCAAGACCCCGATACCGAACTTATTTCCAAAGAAAGAATTTGTTTTCTTTGGAAAAATCAGTATTTTGAATTAGATGTTTTTAAAGCCCCGAAACGCCTGGCCGGATTGATGCTTTTAGAAATTGAGCTCACAGAAAAAAATGACCGCGTCAAAATCCCCGACTGGCTTGGAAAAGTAAAAGAAGTTACCGCAGACCCGAATTATAAAAATAGAACTCTAGCAAAACGCCTATAAATGGGCGTTTTTTTATTTTTAATTTAGATTCAACTCTACCAGAATATCCTCTGGTATCGGGATCTCCTTACCTGGCTTGCTCTTGCCCGGATAACGCCAAGCGCTCACCAGAATTAACTTAGAACTTTTAACTTTAAACTTTGAACTTGCGCCAGCGGCGCTGTACATCACCCAAATTTCTTCCTGACGCTTGGGTTTGTCATTTCTTTTCATTACCGCCGAAGTATTAGGCGCAATCCCCTCCTCACGCCTATCCGGAGATTTCAAAATTGCCTTAATTTTTTGTTCGGAAATATGATAAAAAAGCATTTTATCTTTAATATGCCGGGTCCACTTAAAATCTTTGTCGTCTTTGGGAAATTTGAAAAACATATCTGTTATAATTATATATATGTTAAGCAAGCTTAGCGCAACTCTCCGCATAGCAATTTTTTCTTTAATAGCTTCTGCCGCTATTTTTTTAATACTTTCATCAGCTTGGCAAGAATCCGCTGTTATCAATGAAAATATCAACATTAATTCGGGACGCCAATGCCTGACAACACTTAATTGCGAAGGCATTGCTAATACGTCGCCATTAACAGGCATCCTTTCTTCTTTGCCACTTTTAATAAAAAATGCCGATACTCAAAGCCCCGAACTTAACCTAAACCTAGCTAGAATTATTCCTATCATATTAGCCTTTATTCTAATTCTTTTAACTTATGTTTTCTCAAAAGAATTAATTGGACGCTGGTGGGCATTATTGCCGGTATTTTTCTTAGCTTTTTCACCCACGCTCTTATCTAAAGGACATTATGTTATTGCGGACATTGGGACAACTCTGGGAATTTTTATAGCCTTGACGGCTTTTTTAAAATTTTTACTTAATAAAAATACGAGAAATTTAATACTGGCTGGATTGAGCCTAGGCCTTGCCCAACTTTTTAATTTTTCTGCTGTATTCTTAATCCCATATTGCATCTTATTAATGATAATTTTTTATTTCACCCGCGTAATGGAAGATTGGCCGCTCACTAATTCCACCGAGAGAAGGAAAAGATTTATCGCAAAAGCTTTTAGATATTGCCGCCATCTGATCTTCATTTTCATCATTGCAGCCATATTAATATACTTATTCACTTTATTATTTACTTGGCAATCGCCATATCCAGAAAAAACTTTTCTAGGGCTTAATCCGCACCTCCTATTAAAACCTATAGAATATTATTTCAATGGCATATCGGTTTATTTACAATCTCTTAATAGCCCAACTTATATTTTCGAAAATATTTATGATTCTGCCCCTTGGTACTATTTACCGGCAGTTTTTACTTTAAAAGAACCCCTACCTTTAGTATTGGCAGTTATAGCCGCGCTCTTAATCGGATTTTGGAAATTTATTAAAAACCTTGCCAGCACCTTATTCAAAAGATCAGGAAAAACTTTGGAATATTTCAGTACTCACTTTCCAGAATTTGCTATGATTCTCTTAATAATCGCTTATGCTGCCGTTGGGAATAAAAAAATCTTGCCGATTTTGCCTTTTATCTTAATCTTAACTTCTGAATCTATAAAAAATTGGTTTAATTTAGAAAATCTTAATAAAGCTCGCAATTTTATTATAAAACTGACTATTCTTGCTAATGAATTAGCTGGAATTTCCGTAAAAACAATTCTTTTAATACTAGCCCTTACTTTATATCTCTCTTCCGCCCTCATCGCTTATCCTCATTTCACCTCTTATTTTAATATGGCGGCTGGCGGTTCAATGAAAGGCTATAGATATTTAGTAGATGAAAATTATGATTTGGGGCAGGGATTAAATCAACTATCCCAATGGATAAAATCTAATTTACCTCCCGAAGAAAAAATTGCTGTGGATTATTACGGTAGCGGAGATCTTCAATATTATCTTGGCAACCGCGCCGAACCTTGGCTTTCCGCCGAAGGAACTCCCACCACCGATAACATTAATTGGCTGGCAATTTCCGCTACTAATTTACAAATGGCTAAAGCGAAAATTATAGGCGCTTATCTAAGAAAACCGGAGGATGAATACCAGTGGCTAGAAAATCCTCACGAACCTTACGCCCACGCCGGAACAATATTTATCTATAAACTAAACCCTAGTCGCTAGTGGCTAACTACTGTATATAGACCCTATTCTCTACGGTTAAATCAACATAATTAGATTTTTTCCAATCTCCTTTTTGCATCAGAAGCTCTAACGCATCCAAAGAATTTTTAACGTCAAAACGCAGACTAAATCTTATCTCAGGACTATCTTTAACCTGCGCGCGAAATTCCTGCAAATCATTTTTTAAAACATAACTATCTATAGGCAGTCCTGTTTCGCTGAAAAATTTAAAGATTTTATCTATATTAGCATAAAATTCCGCGCTGACGGCCAGCTCCCCCAACATCGGAATTGTCTCTAAATCCGAATCTATGCGTAAAATTAAATGTCCTTCCGGCACTGGGGCTTCTTCAAAAAGAACGCCCCCTTTATCAAACCAATAGCATGAAGAATGTGAGATGTAAGATGTGGGGTGTGGCATACCTCCGCACCAAATACCGTATGACTGACGCTCTTCTACTTTAACTAAAATCTTTTTCTCTAAAAGCCGCTTATCAATATCCACGCTAGCCACCAACGGATTTTTTAATTTAATGTTTGATGGCCAAGTAAAATAATTGTTGAATCCTAAAAAACCCTTTAAACGATTTTGAAAAACTGCAGTGGCAAAATCGTGAAAGAAACGATCTTCGGTCAATCTTTGCAAACCAGAAATCTGAACTTTAACCTGAAAAATTTGAGAAAAAATAAGAGCGTATAGCCCCCCAATCATTAATAACCCAATGGCACCAAAAAAAAGATAAAGCTTCAGCCGTGGCCAAAGGCTATTTTGTTTATTTCCGTTTTGAGATTGATAAAGATCCATAAATAAATTAAATTCCAAACCCCAAATGCCAAATTTCAAATAAATTACAATTTTCTAAATTCCAAGCAGGTTTGTAATTTGGTATTTGGAGCTTATTTGTTATTTGATGCTTAGAGCTTGAAATTTCTGATGACATTCAAAATTTTTAAATTATTGTGCGCTCAATCAATGGGTTAATTCTAGTTACGACTTCATAGTGGCTAGTGCCAATTTTTCGCGCCATTTCATATAAAGTTATTTCCTCTTTTCCTTGCTTGCCGATTAAAGTGGCGCGATCGCCAAATTTACATTTGATGCCCGTCACATCCACAACAATAAGATCCATAGAAACTCTTCCTAAAACCCTGGCACGGCGGCCATTAATGAGAACTTCGCCAATGCCGGACAATCTGCGATCAAAACCATGCCAATAACCAATGGGGATTACTGCTATCTTAGATGGCCTAATCACACGCTCCACTAAATCGTAACCAACATAATCACCCTTCTTTAGATCTTTGACTTCGCTGACAACCGAATACCAAGACAACGCCGGCTGTAGCTTAATTTTATTACCTAACTGCGCTTCCAACTCCATAGACGGCCACAATCCATAAAGCCCAATGCCAATCCGCACCGCATCTAAATGATATTTGTTATTAATTAAGGTGGCTCCGGTCGCGGCGCAATGTTTAATCAAATTTTTAAAACCGGATTTTTCTAATAACTGAATCGCCTTTTGGAATTCTAAAAATTGCTTATCGGTAAAAGTTGTATAATTTATATCTTTAGCGGAAGCAAAATGAGTATAGACGCCCTTCAGGCGCGTTCGAGGTTCGGAGTTCGAGGTTCGAAGTTTTTTCAGAAATTTACCAATTTCTGAAAAATAAAACCCCTGCCGATGCATGCCGGTATCAATTTTTAAATGAAAATCGGGTTTTTCTTTAGATTTTAAATATCTATCTAATAAATCGAAATTAGAAATGGTAATCGTAATATTTTTTCGCCTCGCTTCTGCCAATAAATTCGGCAAAGTCGGGCCCAAAACTAAAATTGGCTTTTTAATACCGCTGTCTCGCAACTTTATTCCCTCTATAACGCTATCCGCGCAAAAACCATCCACCCCAAGCTCATTTACTAATTTAGAAAATGTTAATAAACCGTGCCCATAAGCATTAGATTTAACAACAGCCCAAAGTTTTACTTTTGGACCAATAAGGGATCGGAATATCTTCAAATTATGATCAGCTAATGAAGATTTTAGATTAATCCAGGTTTTATAGTTTTGACTGGACATTTGTATAAATGTTTAGTATAATTTATCGCAAAGCTCATTAACAGTTTAACTAGACGCGCTGATTTCGTAAAGATTGGCCCAACCCGCAATACCGGAGGATTTAATGAATATCTTTTTTCACCAATATTGGGGTGTAATTCTCTTATTTATAAAAATTTTGATTCTGGTCCTTGTTATCGTTGCGATTTTATTAGGTTGGAAGACGACCAAACGAAAAGCAAATCTTAGAGAATCAATTGCAATCGGGCTGTTAGGCTTTCTCTCTTCGACTGCTTTTTTCTTTTTTGCTCCATCGGTTTATTTGGAAATCCAATCTCTTTTTGGATCAAAAGATTATTACCGCTACAATCAATACACAATCTTAATCCGGGGCGATCCTTCTTCAATCCAACTGTTAGAAATCTCTGCTGCCTTTAATGGCATGAATAGCCGAGTTATAAGTAATATCAAGACTATTTCTTTCAGAGAAGATCACCATTTCGGCTCCGAAGCAGATCTGGCTCATGTTGGCTGTGGAAAAGGAAAAATCTGCGTTAAAGAAAAAATTTTTTTGGACCGCTCTACTGTTCAACACGAAACTGCCCATCTTCATACTTTTAAAGCTGGTGGAAAATTTCTGAAACAATGGCAAAGAACTGCCGGTAATGATGTTTACGGCCAAAAGCATCGTGAACCAAAATCCGGACTTTATGTCTGGGAAGATAATACTGACAGCCCGCGTTACGGATGTGTCAGCCCCTACGGAGCAACCAATGTTTATGAAGATGTTGCCACTTTTTATGAATATCTTTGCCTGCTAATCGAATACTTACATCGTCACTCTAATTTCAAAGGAAATTTAGGAAACGATATCAGATATAAACAAAAAATTGACCTTCTCCACGAATACAATTTTTTAGATGATTCAGAATATCAGAAAATCAAATCCATTCTAAACCTTCATTAATCGAGCACATAAATTTATTATGTGCTCGATATTTTTTTAAATCCGGCATATTTTCTTAAAACCTTCGGCACAATTACTGACCCGTCTTTTTCCTGATAATTTTCTATAATCGCGATTAAAATCCGACCCAAAGCAAAACCAGTCGCGTCATTCATATGAACAAACTCTACCCCGCCATCTTTTCTTTTTACTTTGGTGCCAAGACGCCGCGACTGGTAATCTGTCATCAAGTCTGAAGTATGAGTTTCTCGATATTGATTTTGTCCAGGCATCCAAGTTTCAATATCTATTTGACGCGTATCCGGCCCGCCCATATCGCCAGTACAAATTGCTACCACCTGATAAGGCAAATTCAAAGACTGCATTAAATACTCTTGAATCGCCACTATAAAATCCTGCTCCTTACGAGAATTTTCCAGAACAGTAAATGATTCTATTTCTAATTTATCAAATTGATGGACTCGCAGAATGCCATGGGTATCTTTTCCATAAGATCCTGATTCTCGCCTAAAAGCCGAAGAAAAACCAAGATACCGAATTGGCAATTTGTCTTCTTCAAGAGTTTCGCCCATATGCATAGGACCTAACGCGTGTTCAGCGCTACCTATAAGATATAAATCATCTTTGGGTAAATGATAACGCTCTTCTTCTTGACCCGGATCTAAACGAGCCATTTTTTTAAAAACCTCGGGCTTAATCATTACCGGAGGCAAAACCGGAATAAATGGCTTAACCGAATAATTTTTATCTATATTCTTAACAATTTTTTTCAAAGTCTTTTCACTGGTTAAAACATCAAAAACATATTTAACAATCGCCATTTCTAAAAGCACGGCTCCTCCTTTTAAATAATTAAACCTGGCGCCAGAAACTTTGGCAGCAGTTTCTACATCAATAATCCCCAAAGCTTCCCCAAGCGCCATATGATCTTTAGCCTCAAAATCAAATTTTCTCGGCTCTCCCCATTTTCTAATTACTTGATTGCCAGTTTCATCTTTCCCCGCCGGTACATCAGCATCCGGCAAGTTCGGAATTTTAATCCAAGCGATCTCACGATCTTTTTCTAAAACTGCTAATTGCGCTTCTAAAGACTTTATTTCTTCTTTATTCTTTTTAGCCGCTTCAATATCTCGCGCTTCGCTTAATTTTTTCTGTAAACCTCTTTTTTCTTCAATGGCTTTTAAGCTCACGCGCCATTTTTCATCCAAAGATAAAAAATCGTCAACCTTTTTCGGGTCAACATTTTTTTTCGCAATTTCTTTTTTTACTTTCTCCGGTTCATTGCGGAGCAAATTGATGTCTAGCATAAAGTAAGATGTTAGATGTGGGGTGTAAGATGTTAATTGTTCAATAAACTACTATGATACTTATCCGGCTCGAAGGCTTTTAAAGTAACAATCCGCGGCTTATAGCCAATCTTGGCTAAATTTTTCTCTAAACTCTTTTTTAAATCAGCTTGATCATAACCGCAAGCAATTACATCCGGCCGATATTTTTTAACCACCTCCCAAGTTTCTAAAACTATATCGCCTACCAAAACCTCGTCAACCGCATCCTCGTCTTGAAGAGCCGCCATACGTTCGCCAAGATCCAATTTAGGCAAATGCCCCTTAAGGTGCTGAATAATATGATCTTGGGTCACAACAGCGACTAAATACTGGCCATAAGTTTTGGCTTCTTTAAACATCTCTTTATGGCCTTCGTGAAGGCCATCAAAAGCTCCAAAAACCATTACCTTAACCATTAATTATATTATAGCAAATCAATCTGCTTTCGGCCGTAAAGTCGGAAAAGCAATGATTTCTTTGACAGAATGAGACTTAGTGGCAAAAGCCACTAAACGATCAATGCCGATTGCCATGCCCGCCGCCGGTGGCATGCCGTATTCTAACATTTCCAAAAAATCTGCGTCCAAACGGGAAGCCTCCGGATTTCCAGCCCGAAAATCTTTTTCCTGCTCCTCCATCTGCTTCCTCTGAAATACCGGATCATTCATTTCCGAAAATCCTTTTACCAACTCCACTCCATTTACAATAAGCTGAAAACTTTCGGTTAAATCCTGATTATTTTCCACTAACTTAGCCAAAGGCATAATTTTTTCCGGATAATTAATAACCCAAGTCGGCTTCACAACCTTAGGCCTAATCTGTTTTTTATAAATTTCTTCTAATTCATCCGCCTCCAAGCCTCGCCAATCACGATTGGCGTATTTTTTAAAAAGTTCTGTAAATTCAGTCACTCCCCATTTTCCAGGCACAAACTTCTTCATTAATTTTTCTACAAATTTCATCAAGCTACGATAATCTTGATAAGCCCAATAAAGCTCAATAGTAGTAAATTCCGGGTTATGATCTTTATCAATACCTTCATTTCTAAAACTTCTGCCAATTTCAAAGATTTTTTCCTCTCCGCCCGCCAATAAACGTTTCAAATAAAGTTCCGGCGCAATCCGAAGATATAAATCAATATCTAAAGCATTATGGTGTGTAACAAATGGACGAGCAATAGCGCCACCCGGAATTGGCTGCAACATCGGCGTTTCTACTTCTAGAAATCCTTCTTTATATAAGGTCTGCCGAAAATACTCAATAATTTTAGATCTTTGGGATAATTTTTCTTTAACTTCGGAATTTAATAATAAATCTAAATAACGCTTCCGGAATCTTTCTTCCACATCATGCAATCCATGCCAAACCGATGGCAAGGGGCGCAAACTCTTTACGATATTTCTAGCGCTTCTGGCTTCAATGCTTTTTTCTCCGCTTTTAGTTTTAAAAACCACGCCGCCAATTTCCACAAAATCCCCAAGGTCTAAATTGGCTTTAAACTTTTGAAAATCGCCGCCCACCAAATCTTTTTTTACCACTCCCTGCATTTTTCCAGAGCCATCCTGAATATCTAAAAACATTAGCGCGCCCTGTCCACGCAACCCCATTACCCTACCAACAATAAAAACTTTTTTCTTAGATTTAGAAAAAGAACTGAAACTTTTTAAAACCTCAAAAACCGTATGAGTTCTTTTAACACGCGCCGGATAACTCCGCTCTTTCTTCAATCGATCCTTAATAATGTCATCTAGCATTTGGCAATCCTACTCAACGCTAATAATGTTATAAGTCATCTCGCCAGCAGGAGTTTTTACCCTAACCACATCGCCAGCCTTTTTGCTAAAAAAAGCTTTTCCTAAAGGAGATTCGTTAGAAATTAAACCAGCTTCTGGACGAGCTTCATTAGATCCAACAAGAGTAAATTTAAACTCTTTGCCGTCTTTAGCAACTACAAAGGTAGATCCAATTTGAACGCTTCCGGTGGCGCCAGTTTTCTGAATAATCGCGGCGCTTTTTACGATATCTTCTATTTCTGCAATCTTGGATTCCACTTCCACCTGCTCATCGCGCGCTTCAAAATATTCCGAATTTTCGGAAAGATCGCCAAGCTCTTTAGCGCGTTTTAAACGATCTGCCACTTCCGCTCTCTTTTTAGTTCTTAACTCCTGTAACTGCTGTTTAAGCTCGTCTAAACGTTCTTGGGTTAAATATTGTTTGTCCATCAAAATAAAATTCCAAAATTCAAACACCAAATATCAAATAAATTACAAATCCCGAGCACCAAATTACAAAATTGTTTGAAATTTAAAAAGTTGGAGCTTATTTGAAATTTATAATTTGAGATTTATTTAGAAATGAAATATTAGAATTTGAGGTTAATTGTTATATCGTCCCTTTTTAAGCCACCACCAGATTTTAATAGTTTCCCATAAAACTTGCAAATAAGTTCTGGGGACAACGTGAGAAAAAAAACTATTAGACCAAAAAATCGGAATCTCTTTAATTTTATAACCAAAATGCCTTGCTAACGCCAAAGACTCTATATCAAATCCCCAGCCATTAATTTTTACTAATGGGAAAATTTTTTCTGCCGATTCTTCGGAAAAACACTTAAACCCGCATTGGGTATCCCAAATTCCTTTTAATAACACAATCCTAATAAATAAGTTTCCTAGCCTCCCCACTAATCGGCGATAAAGCGGCTGGGGCGGATGAAGTTTAGCTCCCCGCACGGCACGAGATCCAATCACCACATCGTAGCCTTCTTTAAAATAAGGCATCATCTTTAAAAATTCATTAACCGAAGTGGAATTATCCGCGTCCATAAAAAGGCGCCAATTTCCCTTAGCTTCCATCATTCCTTGCCGAACTGCCGCTCCCTTGCCTAAATTCTCCGGCAAATCAATTACTTTTAAATTTTTCACTAAAGTGGAAAAACGCCTCGCAATTTCCGAAGTGCCGTCTTTTGACCCATCATTAACTACTAAAATTTCATAGGAGAATTCTTGACTAGCCAGATGTTTATCCACATCAACTAAGGTCAACGGCAAACGCTTAGCTTCATTAAAAGCGGGAATAATAATTGATAAATAAGGCTTAGCCATATATTAATAATACCATTATACTAAAACCCTAAATTCTAATATCTAAACTCTAAATAATATCTAAATTTTAATGTTCAAAATTAAAAATATTATAAATAGTCAAGCGGATCAATAGTAACCCCAATCGGGACTAAACCACACGGGCAATTAAAAAAAGATTTTAACAGCACGCTCGGCGCCCAATAAAGTCCAAAATGAAGATGCCCCCGCCCTATTGCATAGCCAGTATTACCGGAATATCCAATAAGATCTCCTTTTTTTACAACCGCCCCTTTAATAACAATGGGCTTGGAGAGATGCGCGTATAAAGTAATCAAATTATTATCATGCTGAATCAGAATATGCCTGCCATATTGATAACGGCCATTATCGCTTACCGCGAAAATCACTCCATCGGCTGACGCGAAAATTTCCGTGCCTATCGGCATGCCAAAATCCATGCCATTATGCGGCTTGCCTCCGTACAACCGCGAAACTTCTCCGAATTTCTGAGTAATTCTCGGATCTTTGATGGGCATCCCTAAAACCCCAGATCGTTTAATTGGCAAAAGCGTTGGATCAAAAGTTCTGCGCAATTCATCTTCAATTTTTTCAATATCATCACTAATTGCTTGCTGTTTCTTTTCTAAAGTTGTTAATTCTTGCTGGTAGATCTTTTCTTGATTTTTAGTTTGCGCTAAAAGATCACTGCGAGTATTTTTCTGATCATCTAAGATATTTTTTCTATTGGATAGATTTTGATTTTCTGCTTGCAGGCGACTTTTTTTAGAATTCCTGTTCTGGAATTTAGTATCCAAAGATTTTTTCAACAAAGATAAATCCCGAACCTCGTTAGAAAGTCCGGAATTCAAATCAGCAATAGTCTGCATCTCAAAAAATCCGTCGGCTAAACTTTTATTTCTTAGTACCAAAGCCAAAAAAGATTCCCGATCTTTTTCCTGCAATTCTCGCAATAAACGGATAATGGTCGCGCGTTTAATTTCAATCTGGAATTCCGCATCGCTGATTTCGTAACGCAAAGCGTCTAATTCTAAACCCAGTTTATCAATATTAATAACCGTGGATCGAATATTTAAATTAACTTGGCTGATATTATAATCCAACGATTTAAGCTCTTGGGAAAGGCTGCGCTTTTGATTCTGGGTCTTTTTTAAATCAGCTTCCGTTTGCATAATTTCCGCGTTAATTTTCTGCAATTCTTGAAGTTTAGAGTCAATAGATTGCTTTAACTGATCAGGAACAGCGGAAAAAACGGTAATTGGTAAATAGTAATTAATAATTAATAAAAAACTCAAAATTATAATTAAATCTTTCATTTTACTAATTGCCAGTTACTAATTACTTAATTTCTTAATAGCAGTTTCTATTCTCTTAATAGTCTCTTTCTTCCCGATAGCTTCGGCAATTTCCAACGGCCCGGGAGAATTTTTTTTGCCAGATAAAGCCGCACGGATAGGCCAAAAGACCTCTCCTTTCCCACGCTGTTCCGCTAAAAGACCGATGGTTTTATTCAATGACTCTTGATTAAAATCCACCGCTAAAGTTGCGGAAAAGATTCTCAAAGATTCTTTTAAATTATCCAGTATCACTTCTTTGGGTGAATCTTTCCAAATCAACAATTCAAACGAATAATCCACGGGGTTTAATAATGACCCAGCTAATTCTTGAAAATCAGAAATCTTTTTCATCCGATCTCGAACCAAAGCAATAATTTTTACATTTTTCACTTTCAATAATTCAGCCAAGTCTTTATCTTTTAAAAATTTCAAATACTGCGCGTTCAGCCAATTTAATTTATCAATATTAAAAATAGCGCCAGCTTTTTGGACGCGTTTCAGATTAAAAAATCTTACCAACTCATCTAAATTAAATATTTCTCGGTCTGGTGAAAAACCCAACTCTTGCATTTGCTCTGGCGAAGAATGCCAACCCAACAACGCCATAAAATTTATCATAGCTTGAGGTAAATAACCTTCTTCCCGATATTCTTTTAAAGAAGCGGCGGAAAATCTTTTAGACATTTTATGCCGGTCAGAGTCTAAAATTAAAGGCAGGTGCGCGTAATGCGGCTGGGGTAAATCTAAAGCTTTTTGGATCGCAATTTGTTTAGGAGTATTAGCAACGTGATCCTCCCCTCGAATCACATGCGAAATCTTCATTTCATAGTCGTCTATAACCACCGCGAAATTGTAAAGCGGCGTCCGCGTGTCTTTCGCAATTGCAATATCTCCAATCAAGCCAGTATCAAAACTAATAGAACCCCGAATTAAATCCTTAAAAGTAATTTTCGATTCTGGCATTTTCAACCTAATAATACGGCTGGTATTAGAATGAAGTTTCTCTTGAATTTCTTCTGGCTTTAGAGTGCGGCACCGGCCGCTATATTTTGGCGCCAATCCTTGCGTCATCATAGCCTGCCTCTCTGCTTCTAAATCTTCTTTAGAACAAAAACAATAATAAGCTAAATTTTTGTCTAAAAGCTGATTGATATACTTTTCATAAATATCTAATCGTTCGGTTTGCCTATAAGGCCCGTATTTTCCAATATAATTTTGACTTTTAACTTTTGCCGCCTCTGGCGAGCCTCGCCCTTGGCGGGACTTTTGACTTTGAGTATCAATAACCGGCCCCTCATCCCATTCTAAACCCAACCACTTTAAACCATCAAAAATATCTTCTTCAAATTTTTTATCCGAACGTTCCAAATCCGTATCCTCAATCCGCAAAATAAAAACACCGCCGTTCTGCCGAGCGAATAAATAATTGAAAAGCGCGGTGCGGGCAGTGCCAATATGAAAATAACCCGTTGGAGATGGCGCGATTCGCACTCTAATTTCTTTTTTAGATTTGGAAACCATATCTTTATTAAATCCTAATATCTAAATCCTAAATAATATCAAAATATAAATATTCAAAAATATATAAACACGTTTTGAATTTAAAATTTTGGTCATTGGAATTTATTTAGAGTTTGGTGCTTCGTGCTTAGAATTTATTAACAATAATATATCTCTTGCTATTTTTACCGCGGCGTCCGGCCTATAAATCTTTTTGGCGGCGGAAATCATTTTACTCAACTGGCCTTCATTTTTTAAAACCGACTCCACCACGCTAATAAAAAGATTGGGCAACAAATTTTCTTGTTCAATAACAATGGCCGATCCGGCTTTCTGGCACTCGAAAGCATTAACCCGCTGGTGATCATTAGCCGCCTCGGGGAAAGGAATTAAAATTGCCGGCTTCAGCTTGGCAGCAATTTCAAAAATACTGCCCGCGCCCGCCCGAGACACGACTAAATCACTGGCATTATAAGCGCTGACAATTTTTTCATCAAAATACGGAGCGTAAAAATATTTCTGCCTTAAACTCGGACTCCAATCTTTCGCAATAAATTCATAAGTATTTTTATATTCCTCATACTTATCCTCGCCTACTTGATGAATAATTTGAAATTTGTTCAGCAATGCCGATAGCCCAGTTAAAATAAATTCGTTGATCGGTTCCGACCCCTGTGATCCGCCTAAAACCAGGATGGTTGGCTGCAAAGGATCAAAACTAAATACCCTGCTGGCCATTTCTTTGGATTCCACTTGGAGTATTTCTTGACGTACCGGCTGACCTACCACCTCAATAGGCGCCCTGGAAACAAACTGCTGTTGCGCGGCGTCAAAAGCCAGATCAATTTTATTGCTGAAACGCCCAGCAATTTTATTCGCTAAACCCGGAATCGCGTCTGATTCATGAACTAAAACTGGAATTAAATAAAACCGGCAAGCTAAAACTACCGCCAAACTTCCAGGTCCACCTTTAGAAAAAGCCGCATCCGGCATAAACCAATAAATTTTCCAAAGGCTCTGAAAGACACTAATAAAAAATCTAAAGAAATCTAAAAAATTCAAAAAAGAAAAGTAGCGGCGCAATTTACTAGATAACACCTTAGAAGTCTCGACGCCCCTAGCCAGCAACAATTCCCTATATCTTCCCGCGTAACCAAAATAACGAAGCCGCACGCCTTTTAATTGTTCTGCTACCGCAATCAATGGGTAAATATGCCCACCAGTGCCCCCGCCAGTTAATAAAATACGAGTTTCCGCTTCCATTAAATAAATTATAACAAATTTAGCTGTTAGCTTTTAGTTGTTAGGTGTTAGGCATAAAATACTATAAAATTAAAATGTGTTTCATCTGACTGCAAAAATACTAAAATCTAAAGCGGGTTTTACTTTAATTGAACTTCTTATTTACGTCGGGCTTCTTAGCTTAACATCCGGATTTCTAATTTCTATCTTAGCGGTGACAGCCCGCATTCAAAATAGACAAATTAGCTCCTATGAAGTAACCAGCCAATCTAGTTTCGCCCTAGATTATATTAAAAGAGCCGTTCGTGAATCTTCAGCTATAGAAAATGAACCGGGAAAGACTTTAAGTTACATAAAATTAAGGGCGAAAAATCCCCAAAAAGATCCAACTTATATTGTTTTAATCGGGGGCGGCCAAATTCAAATTAAAGAAGGGGCTAATGCTTCCACTACTATCACCACCAATAAAATTAGCGTTGATAACCTGCAATTTACAAAATTCGTAAATTACCCGGGCCATGACGCGCTTCAAATCAATCTAACGGCCAGCTACAACACTCAAAATCCTCAATTTAATTTCTCTCAAACCTTTGCCTCAGCTATATCTCGAGTATCGGCGGCAACTTTTGACGACAGTTTAACTCCAGGGACTAACAATACTTTTGATCTCGGCCAACCATTAGTAAATTGGCGCAATGCCTTTTTTGGCGGAAATTTAACAGTGGATACAAACACGTTATTTGTAGATTCTCTTAATAATAGGGTGGGGGTAGGAACTTTGAGCCCGGGTTGGCCGCTGACCGTAACTGCGGACAATCCCTCCGGCGCAACCCGAGCAACTCAATTTGTTATTCAGGGTTCTACTAATCCTAATCTTCGCCTAAATATCGGTGTCCACACGGAGGACGCTTCTCCTTATGCGGACATTGGTTTTATAGAACAAGGCGCCAGCTGGAAAAACATTGTTTTGGCTAAAAACGGCGGCGTCGTTGGAATCGGCACATCAAGTCTTAATCCCACAACAAAACTAGTTGTGGCCGGCAGCGCGGAATTCACCAATCAAGGAGAACGAATTGAAATAGCTGGCGATGGAACCAGTCCAGCTATTAAATTAGTTGATACCGACGCCACTGACGGAACCCAACCATACATCGCCTTCAGCAATGGCATCCCTGATGTAACTAACGATATGACCCTCCAATTAATTGATGATACTTTATTGCAAATTTCCGGCGGAAATTTCAAAGTTGTTGGCGATGCAATTGGAGACAGATTGTGCATCGGATCCGATTGCCGCGACAGCTGGTCAGGAGGATCTTCCTGCGCCGCTGTCACTCCTCCCGCTAATTCCGCAATCAGCATCCCAGCTCAATGTTCAGGAGAAAAAATTTGCACGGCTACTTTCCGAAGCGGCAGCGGCGGCAGCGCCAGAGTGGGTATTTCCACCATTCATCAATTTGCTGATAATTTTATTTTTGCCAATGACCCGGATACTGGAAATCTTTATCGCGGAACTAACGGCGACGGCGCGTTTTTAAACATTTTAATCACTAATGTGCCGAGCGTAGTAACGGCATTAACTGACGACGGCCCGCAAGAAAATTCCACCGCGCAATGGAATGTGCGCGGCATAACAGGCACTTTTACTTTTTGCAATTAAGCTATCTGGAATATCTCGATATATTGGTAATAATTCCTCCCATCGTCATAAAAATTACCAACGCCGTACCCCCATAACTAATAAATGGCAAAGGCGTGCCAGTTAAAGGAATAATTCCGGAAATAGCCGCGATATTAACAAAAGCCTGAAGGCCAATTAAGGCCGCGAATCCTATCAAAATTAATTTCCCAAATCTATCGGGAGCTTTTTTTGATAACCATAAAGTTTTAACTAAAAAAATAAGGAATACCATTATTAACGCCGCCGCGCCCACAAAACCCAATTCTTCTCCAATCACAGCAAAAATAGAATCCCCAATCGCTTCCGGCAAATAACTAATTTTCGTAGTGGACTGGCCATACCCCACGCCAAATAAACCGCCGGAACCAATAGCGATTAAAGCCTGATTAATATGATAGCCGCCCGCTTCCGGATTAGCATCGGGTTGTAAAAAATTAGTAATGCGATTTAATCTATATGGAGTAAAATAAATTACTGATGCCAAAACTATCGCGCCTAATAAAAAAATCCCCGCGATATACGACATTTTCGCTCCGCTCACAAAATAAATTGCCAGTGCCGATGCCATTAATATCGCCACCGTACTTGTAGACGGTTGTTTTAAAAGTAACAGGCTAATAACTCCGCTAATTGCTAAAAATGGCAAAAATCCCCTGGTAAAACTCCGCGCGCGCTCTTTATCATTTCCCAACCAAGCGGCTAAATAAAGAATAAAAGTTAATTTCACGATTTCTGCCGGCTGAAAAGTAATCGGGCCCAACCGTATCCAACGCTCTGCTCCGCCAGACTTAAAACCCAAAGGAGTAAAAACCAAAAAAAGCAAAATAATGCTTAAGACGCCAAAAAATAAAGCAGCCTTGCGATAATTCCGATAATCAAAATTCATCGCAAAAAAGAAGCCAACTAATCCCACAAAAAATCCATATAAAATTTGATGCTTCAAATAATAATAAGGATCGCCAAATCTTAACTGACCCTGATTAGAAGAAGCGCTAGCAAGCATTACTAATCCAAAAAATACCAATATTGCCAAACAAAAAAGGATTATATAATCCGGCTTTCCAACATAACGAGAATTAAACATTATATTTTAATTATACTCTATATGGCCAGCTGTCTTTTTCTTCCAGCTAAGATATCCAGTCGGATAAATTACCAGCTCGCCATTTGATGGAAAATATCCAACTCGACCTCTCGAGCACACAAAGCGTTATGTGCTCGGTCGGGACTCAAACACGGATATTTTCCTATAGCTCTCTGTAATTTATTACCTCCTTCCATCATGCTGATACAAAAAATACAGCTGGCCAACCTCCTATATTTCCATACACGAATCAAAACAATAAGCCCCCAGGCAAATTGTCTGAAAGACCGTCTCGCAGGCGCGCGGATTGGTGTCTTTCGTTAGAACCTTTTTCCGAAAGACCGCGCGCCGAGAGTGAGGAGCTTGTCCCGCGCTGGACGGGACGGACTCCGTGTCTTGAGGACATTTTGCCTGGAGGCGCTCTACTCTCAACTGCGCCTTAAAACCCTGCCAGCAAAAATATCCTGAAACTTCCCGTCCTTGATAACCATCTGCCCGCCAACAAATACCGCCTGCACCTTTCTTTCTTGTAAAAGCACTAAATCGGCAATATAACCCTCTTGTACCAACCCGCGATCTTTAAATCCAAATTTCTGGGCCGGTATAGAAGTAAATTTCTCAATAACCTCCTCTAAAGAAGGCCGGCCCTGCTGATTGGCAATCTCTAAAAATCTCGAAAAAGTTTTAAAAAATCTTTCGTGCTTAATCGCTTGTTTATTTTCCGAAAAACTCGCGGCATTGGAAGAAACCAAAGCCTGTTCATAACCCAAAGCTCGAACCACTAATTCTAAATTAACATTTTTATAAATCACTAAAGCTCGCAGCCTAGTCATCATCATCAAACGCAACAACGCCTCATTCAAGCTAACTCCCTGATTACGAGCAATTTGTCCAATCATTTTTCCAACTAAATAAAATCTATCGGGCAATTGGGTATCGGCTACCACAATATCTTCGGGTCCAAATTTCGGAAGCTCTTTTAAAATTTTGGCTCTAATTTCTTCAGAGTCTAAATTCGCTAACATAATATCTAATCCGCCATTTTGCGCCCAATGAGGCAAAAAAGTATAAATTGGCACGATGCTCACATTAAAAGGATAAGAATCAAAATGCAGATCCGCGCCTTCAAAATTTTCAATTAAATCCAAAGAATCTTCAAAATCTTTTTCAAAACCCAGAAGAGGACGAAAATGGCTGATCAAAGTTTTCACGCCAGTTTCTTTAGCTAATTTTAAAGTTTCGCTCACGGACGCGATTAATCCTTTATGCTCATTACGAAGATGGGTGGCGTAAACTCCGCCGTAATCTTTGACGATTTTTACTAGCTCTTTAAGCTCCCCATACGGCGTTTGGCGAGAATGGGCATAACCCAAGCCGGTAGAAAAGCCTAACGCGCCCTCTTCTAAGGATTGCTGAACAATCTTTTTAAAAACCGCTAATTCCGATTTAGTAAGATCCCGAAAATCCTCGCCAATTAAAGCGCGGCGGATAGTAGAGTGGCCAATTAAAGTGCCGAAGTTCACACCCAGTTTAATCCGATTAAAAATTTTTAAAAACTCGCCAAAGGTCTGCCAATCCACATTAATTTGATTAATATTAGTCCATTTTCTCACAGACTCCAACGAACCGTATAAAAGCGGCGCCAAAGAAGAACCGCAATGCCCACCAATAATAGTGGTAACGCCCTGAAGCAAAAAATCCTTTTGGGAAGGATTTGTAAAAAGGCTTAAATAATGGTCGGAGTCAGTGTTGACATCAATAAATCCGGGCGTTAAATGCAATCCTAAGCCTTCAATAACCACATCAGCGGATTTTTTAGGAAAATTCCCGATAGCGGAAATTTTATCGCCTTGCAAAATCACGTCGGCTCGATAGGGCGCCGTGCCAGAACCATCAACAATCTGAATGCCTTTTATCAAAATCATAATTTTATTATATCATATACCCACTCATTTCTTTTCCCGCAGCTAAGATATCCACGCAGTAATTTATTACCTCCTTTCATCACGCTGCTCAAAAAAAAATGAGTAGTTAAAAGATGTTTCCTATTTCCAAAGCCAATCTGTCGGAGAGCGGCTCAATAAATTAATTAAGGAGTAGGAAAATTTATATGTATGAGTTCCAAGCGAAGCGAGGGCGAGTTATAAATTTTCCGTATAACGACTGAGTTCTAATTTATGACGCCCGGAGACTTAATTGGCGGAGGAAAAAGGAAACACCTTAATCAAAACCCCCGACGTTACGTCGGGGGCTAAAAAAACTAACAATTCTTCATCCAAATATCTTCCACGGTAGCCGCGCCCTTTTCTAGGAGCGGATATTCTTTATTCAAAACTTTCTTCGCCACTTTGCGCGCCGCGGAATCATCGTTATCCCAAAGATCCCGGAAGGCATCATTCACCCTGCGCGCGGATTGCCGGCAAAATAAATCCACCAAATCGCCATACTTTTCGTAATCCCAATGAAGAGCGTACGAGCAAGCCGCGGTCATAGCGTACAACTCACTGGCAATCGCATATAAGCGAGCTAATGTAAGCTGTTTCACCATCATCTTGTCGCGATACTTGGCAGAAAGCCAAATAATAGCGCGCGATAAACGGCGAGAGCTCCTCTCCACGAACTTTAAATGTTTACGGCAACAGCGTGGAACCTCTCGGATATCAATGCCGTGAGAATCAAACCACGCATAAGAACTAATCCGTAAAGATTTCGGAAAAAATGATTTAAGATACTGGCTTCCAAAACTTACAGCAGCCTTAAACTTTTTCCAATACATTCCCTTTTTGAAAAAAGGCGCTCCTCGCTTCAAATAATCGTCCAAGCCTTCGCGGATCACCCACTGGCTTAAAATCTGGGTAGAGCCCTCAAAAATCCGATTCGGCCGGGAATCACGAAAAATCCGATCTACTGCCGTAGTTAGTTCTCTTTGAGAAAGAGAATCTCCAGTTTCGTAACCACGCCCGCCGCGCGCCTGCATCATATTATCAATAACGGTCCATCCCCACTCTGAAGCCATCACCTTGCAAATCGCCGCTTCCAAGCGAGAATCTAATTTCTGATCCACTCTGGCGCAAGCAAACATTGTCATCGCTTCCATCGCGAAAATATTCGCCGCCCCAACCGCGCACATCCCGCTGCCAATCAACTCCCACTCGCCAATAGCGCGCCCCCACTGCTTGCGCTCCTTTGCCCACCAATTAATAATTGACAAAGCTTGCTTAGCAATAGCGGTACAGCTGCCTCCAATGGCAATCCGCCCAGTGTTTAAACCCTGAAGAGCAATCTTAAAACCCATTCCCTCTCCGCCAATTAGTTCCTCTTTATCCACGGCCATATTCTTAAAAATAAGAATGCCGTTAAAAATTCCATGCATGCCTAAAAATTGAGTGCGCTGCTTAATGCTAAACCCCTCGGTCGCGGTAGAAACTACAAATAATCCAAAACACGGAGCAAGGCTTTCGTTATCTAAATCCTCCGGCGCGTCCACAATTCTAGCTACCACAGCAAGATATTCCGATAAAGGCTCGGTGCCATTTAAAACGCTATTAGTCGCATACCATTTTTCACCGGTAATTTTATAGCCAGCAACATTCCCTTCTTGATTTCTAACTCGCATTGCGTAAGTACGCATCCGCGCCGGATCTGATCCGACATCTTTTTCCGTAAAACAAAAAGCAGATGGCCAACGGCAAAGACGAGGCAAATATTTTGCTTTCTGCGCTTCCGTGCCTAAATGTAAAACTGGAAATTTAGCGCCGATAGTATTGTCCGCCGAAACTACAATAGCAATTGCCGGACAACGGCTGGAAAGATAAGCAATAATATTAGTGTAACTAGTTTGGGAAAGCCCCATCCCCCCTAAAACTTCCGGAACTTTTAAACGGAAAAAGCCCATTTCGGACATCTGCTCAATTAAAGACCAAGGAATATCTTTTTCGCCATTTACAATCGCCGGATCCACATCTTCAAAAAAATTATAAATCAGATCAATAACCGCGCTTTCTTTTTTAATGTCCTCCCAAGATCGTTTCGGCCAAGGAATAATTAAGCTAAAGTCTGGCCTGCCCCTAAACACCGAACTCATAAAACCCGTGTGCTTGGCGGCCTCTCTTTGGGCTTCGGCAATTTGAACGCCTTTTCCCAACTTCTTAAAATCAATCTGTATTTCTGGCATTATTCACCTCCCTAAATCAAAACTGCGTTTTGATCAGCTATAGCCCGATGGGCTCGCCCATTTAGGGGCGAACAATTTGCTATGCAAATTGTTTTAGCCTCCTCATTAATTTTCAAAGAATCCGCAATGATTATACTAAAATCTACGCCTTACGTCAAAGTACCGCTCGCTGAATAAACTCCGCCGCCTTCCTGTAGGGAACGTCCCGCAGCGCTCCGAAGCTCGGTCTCCCATCGTATTTATTTCAGGCAATTGTCTTTCGGAAACGGCGTCTCTTTGCTCCAGCGACAAAGAGCGCCTCGCTCTCGCCCCGACGTTCTGAATTAGATATAAATGATAATTCAGAAACCAAACCGTCGGGGCTCCGAGATGCTCCTCAAGACAATCTACCCCCAACCACGATGGGGGTTCGGAGCGTGAGGGAGAAGACCTGCCTGCCGGCAGGCAGGAAATTGTTTCGCTGGAAAACAATTATTCTGGTTCCCAGAAGGAAGGCGGCGGAGTAACAGCTCGCTTATTATAATCGGCTCAAAAAGAATAAAACTAGCCCTAAAGTGCAAAAAATTGCAGAAATAATCCAAAATCGCATTGTCACCTTAGTCTCGTGCCAACCAATAGCCTCAAAATGATGGTGGATCGGCGTAGAAAGAAAAATCTTCTTGCCTCGAATTTTCTTACTCGCTAATTGTGTTATTACCGATAACGACTCTGTAACTAAAATAATCGCGAACAGCGGCAATAATAAAGTTGTATTCGTAAGCATAGCGATAACGCCCATGGTAATGCCTAAAGCCATAGAACCGGTGTCGCCCATAAAAAATCTCGCCGGATAAATATTGAACCATAAAAATGCCAACAACGCGCCAACAGTAACCCCGCCAAACGCCGCCAAATGATATCGCCCAAGAACAAACGCCACCACAGTCAAGGCTAAAAACGCAAAAAGCATTACTCCTCCCAAAAGCCCGTCCAAGCCGTCAGTTTCATTAGCAGAAAAAGCGCTAGCCACAATAACAAAAACAAACAGCGGAATATACCACCAGCCAATCTCAACGCTGCCCACAAAAGGAATATTTAAAACATCCCACTCCAATGGATAATAAAACCAAAGCGCTCCCAAAAAAGCCAATAAAGCATAAACCGCTAACTTCTGACCGATCGTTAATCCGCCATTATGGGGCCCAATATGTAAAACTCCTAAAATATCGTCTAACAATCCTATCAACGCCGCAACCAGCATAGCGAAAATAGGCAAATAAGTTTGCGCGCGATCAATAAAATCCATCTGGCCTCCAATCAGCCAAAAAATTGCCGCCAATCCCAAAACCGTAATCCAAATAATCGCGCCGCCCATTGTCGGCGTACCCGATTTGCCCTGATGCAATTTAGAAAAAATCGGCGCCGAGTCGCTGGTGCGAATCTGCTTGTAGGCATGAAAACGATACAAAACTTTACTCATCAAAGGGGTCAATAAAAAAGCCACTAAAAAAGCCACTACGGAAAAACCTAAAACTCTCACTACTTCTAAGGTAATTGAACTCATTTAAAAAATTATTTTATAGCGTTGTAAATTTTCTCGGTTTCCGCAAAACGATCCTCCGCGCCAAAAACCGCTATGAAAACCAATCTTGGACTATTGGGCGGATCAAACAAAGAAATCAAATTCCCGTTAGCCTCATCAGTAAAGCCAGTTTTGCCGCCTATAAAATCCGGATCGCCAGCAAATTTGTTGATATTCCGAAGCTCTCTCTTAATCTTAGAGTTTAATTCTGTAATTTCAACCTCTTTCTGCCGAGTTATCCCCAAAATTTCTGGACGGCTCTCAAAAAGATATCTCATCAGCTTAATTAAATCTTCCGCCGTAGACTGATTTAAAACTGAAAGTCCGGTGGCATCTACAAACCGAGTGTTATTCATTTGTAAGGTTTCTGCCTTTTGATTCATTGCTTCTATTAAAGAAATATTCTTAATTTGCAAATAAGCTCCGGAAAGAGCAGCGGCAATATCGTTGCTAGAAACCGCCAACATAGCTTTTAATAAATCGCTAACACTAAAAACCTCGCCGGCAGAAAAACCTCCAGCCGCGCCCTCTTCTAAAATCGCCGCCTCATCAATTTTAACCGACTGCCCTAAATCTAAAGATTCCCGAATCACAAGCGCAGTCATTAACTTAGTAATAGAAGCTAGTGGCCAATGAAGTTTATGATTCTTGCTCAAAATTTCTGCCCCATTGTCCAAATAAGCCGCTAAAAAAGCAGGCGCTTCAGAAATAACAACCTTAAAAACTTGATAATTCAAAGCTCCTAAACTAGCTGTTTCCTGATGCATCGCGGTTTCGTTGACTTCCTCCTGCAGAGAAGAAATATCAGGATTAGTTTTCTCAATTTTAAAAATTAAAATCAAAAATAAAACCGCGGCCGCGAAAATGACATTAAACCGCCTGCTGTTGCTGACCATCAGAGTTGGATTCGGGTTGCCTTAATGACTTTATTAACTGCTGAAATTGTTCAAATTCTGGTAAATCTTCTTTTTTAGAGATACCTAAATGTCTTAAAAATTCAAAACTCGGCTTATAAATAAAAGCATTAGCGCGTTTAGGATCCAACTCGCGTTCAATCAAACCCCGAATCAACAAGTTACGAAGAATAAAAGTTGAATTCACTCCCCTTATATAATCAACCTCTGCTCTAGAAATCGGCGCAGAATAAATAATAATAGAAAGAGTTTCTAAGGAAGCTGAGGTTAACTCCTCATGCAACTCGCCCTTAACCATATCCTCCAATAATTTCCCAAATTCCGGCTTAGTGGTGAGTTGGACTTTTTCATCATCTACAACCAACTGCAAACCCCGTGATCCGTCTTTATAACTTTCCGCCAAGCTCATAACAGCTTCTTTAACTTCTTGCTCCTCCATATCTAAAGTTTGAGAAATTTTCTTAAAAAATAAAGCTTCGCCATAAATAAAAAGCAGCGCCTCTAATTTTGCTACTATTTTTTCTTTATTAACTGGCATAGATAGATTTAATCATTAAACTAAAGTTTTTTAAATGTAATGTCCCCAAACTGTTCTTGTTGATCCGCGTTAATCAAACGATCTCTCAATAAATGGAGGATTGCTAAAAAAGAAACAATAATTTCTTTTTTAGATTTTCCGGAAGCGATATTCTTAAAAGTATGTTCTGCCGCTTCTTGAAATCGGCTCGCCAATTCTTTCATCTTCTCTTCTATGGTAATGATAATTTCTTTCACTGCTATTGTCGCTTGAGGAATCAACGCTTTTAAAGAAGCTAATAATTTCCGCACCATATCGGTTAACTGGTTAACAGATATTTCCTGCGGCGGATAAAAAACCGAAGTATCGCCTAAATTCATAAAAAATGGGCGGGCAAACGCGGATTTATTTTTCCCCCACATTTCTCCAATATGCTGGCTGGCGCGCTTAAATTCTTTATAAATTTTTAATCTGCCCTCCAAATCTTGAATGTCCGATTCTTCTTCTTCAGTCAATTTTAAATCCGGTAGCAATACTTTAGATTTAATCAGAATCAGCTTAGCGGCCACCACCAAAAAATCAGCCAGTACCCCAGAAGTGGATTCTGCGCCTAATCCCTTAATATAATCCAAAAAACTCGCCGTAACTTCAGCTAAATTAATTCTGGTAATTTCCAGTTTCTGTCCCTCAATAAGCTCTAATAACTTATCAAGAGGGCCACTATATTGTTGAGTATTAACGTTGAACATAGAACTTTGAACTAAGAACGTTGACGAATCTGTTTTTTAAAACCTCCCAACTGGCTATCTATTTGATCAAGTTGTTGCTGTAAATTATTAAACTGAGCTTCAGTCAAAAATTGACAATCCCTTAAAACGTCTAAAATTGCTAATGTTTCATTTACGGAACCCATAGCTATACTAATATATCTATTTAATTCTTTGTCAGAATTTTTTCCACTACCCTCCGCAATATTTAAAACAATCGATAAAGATGATCTTATTAATTGGCTAATAAATTCAAATCTGTATTCTTTTGGAAATTCTTTCACCAATAAAATAATCTGCCTAAAAAAACTTTTAGAATCTTTATAAACTTTCCAATTTAAAAATCTAAATTTATTCATAGTCGTTCTTTGTTCTCAGTTCAGCGTTCTCAGTTCTTGGTTCATAGTTCTCAAGAGCTTCTCTCGTATAAACATTGCTGGCATTCCACAACATCCAGCCGTCAAAAATTTCTGGACTGGAACTCGCCGAGTCATAAGTCGCCTGAATCTGATTTAAAACTTTTGCGGCGTCATAATCCGCTCCCAAATCAAAATCCTGAAGCCACGGTCGTAATTTTGCAATTCGCGGCATCGGAGTAGTAGACGTCCCAATCTCCGCCCGAATATTTGCCTCATATTTCTTAATTCTTTTTACCGCCGTATCTAAAGAATATTTTACTACTTCATAAGGATGCTCCGCCGGGCGTTCAAAACCGATAAAATTTTTAAAATAATGAGAAGGATAGACCATAGGCGCAATCGCATCAAAATATGGCAAGGCGTATTCCAAATGCTGGCCAATTCCCAAACCATCAGTATTCACAGTGACTAAACCAAAAAGATCGGCAGACAACTTGGCATTTGGCAGCTGCTCGCGCAAATATCGGAAAAAATTCCGAACAATATGGGTTTTTAAAGTTTTCTCGTCCCAATAAGGATGGACAATATCGCTTAATTTGCCGTCCGACGCGAAACGGATGTAATCAAAATTCACTTCATCAAACCCACGATCTAAAATTTCCCGCGCAATATCTATATTATAATCCCAAACTTCTTGAGAAGCAGTGTCCATCCAAGTCAGGCCTTTATAATCTTTCCAAACCGCTTGGGTGCTGGAACTCTGCAGCGCCAAATCCGGCCGCGCAATCGCTAATCGCTGGTCTTGAAAAACCGAAATTCTGCCAATCACATAAATATCCTCATCGTGAAGCTGTTTAACCATTTTATTCAAAAAAGGAATCCGTAATTCAACGGCTTTATATTTCTTAGGCAAATCTAAATCCGTGTTATAACCAACATATCCGGAAAAATCTTTAATATCTATGACAACCGCGTTTAATTCCGTATCCCGCATTAATTTTAAAACATAAACCATTTTCTTCGCGCTGCCGGCAGACCAATTAGTCAAATAAATTGCTTTAATATATTCCGGCGGATTAGCCAGCGGCTGTTGCGGTTCAATATCCGCGTTAACAGGAAGCTCTTTTTTAATTTCATCGCTAACCAACCCCTGAATCATCGCCACATCAATTTCGTTGGCTTTGACAAAAAACAAAAAAATCGCCACCCCAAGAGTGCCGAAAAATAAAAAAATTAATAAGCGGCGACGCATATTTATAGTATGCGGCCTATTGGCCAATCACAGCAAGAGTAAAATACAAAACTACCAACGCCCGCTGGCGCCGCCGCCGCCGGAACGGCCACCGCCAAAACCGCCAAATCCCCCTCCGCCGAATCCCGATCCGCCGCCGCCAAACCACCAAAACCTTCGCGATCCTCCCTTATGCCATTGGTTATAATTTTTAGAAATAAAATAATCAACTCCTAATCCCAACCCGCCCAATCCTAAAATCGCCAGTAAACCAAAATAGATAAAACCCAGCCAGAAACTCAATAACAAGCCGGTTAAACCGCCTAAAACCCCGCCTAGCCACCAAGATTTGGAACGACCTAAAAGATGCACAATAATTTCTATTACCCAAAATAATAAAGCTATTCCCCAAAAAATTACATTTGATGAAAACTTTGGAGACGATGAGACATTCTCCAATACCGTATATTCGCCCCGTGTAGCCGCGCTAATAGCATCTACCGATCCATTAATCCCCATAAAATATTCTCCTGCTTGAAATGCCGGCGCAATAATTTTTTGAATAATTTGGAAACTCTGCGCGTCCGTTAACGCGCCCTCCAATCCATAACCAACTTCAATCCGAACTTGCCGATCATCTTGAGCGATTAATAATAAAATTCCGTTGTCGTTATTCTTTTTTCCAATTTTCCATTCTTCAAAAAGCTTCACGGAAAAATTTTCAATCGTATCACCCTGTAAACTGGAAATAATTGCCACGGTAATTTCATTGGAAGAATCTTTCTCAAATTGCTGAAGTTTATTTTCCAAAATTCCACGCTCTTCAATAGAAAGTATGCCAGAAAAATCATTAACAAAACCCGCTGGACTTCCGGGATTAAAATAAGCAAAAACTGCCACCGGAAAAATTAAACCGGTAATAATAAAAACCTTGACCATGCCTATAGCTGAACTTTCGGCGCGTTCTCTGCGCCTTCGGCAGCTTCAAAATAAACGCGCTCGTCAAAATTAAAAAGTTTAGCGATGATATTGGAAGGAAATCTTTTTACTTTTACATTTAAAACGCGGACTGCTTCGTTGTATCTTCCCCGCTCAACGCTCACTCTATTTTCCGAACCCTCTAATTGAACCATTAAAGTTTGCACAGTTTCTACGGAACGCAATTGCGGATAATTTTCTACCACTACCAATAATCTGGATAAAGCAGTTTCCACTTCATTAGCCGCCTTAACCCTGTCATTTACGCTAGTGGCGCCAGAATAACGAGTGCGTGCTTCTGCCAATTTTCCAAACACCTCCTGCTCTTGTTTCATAATGCCCCTCACTGACTCCACTAAATTCGGGATCAAATCAAACCGCCGCTGATATTGCGTCTCTACCTGCGCCCATTGATTATCTACGGCCTCATTAGAACCGACAAAACCGTTATAACTGGTCCAAGAATATAAAACCACGACAGCTACTATTGCTAAACCAACTAATAATTTTTTGTTCTTCATAGTAATTTCAGTATATCACGGCTATAATAAATATAAATATGTCCTTAGCCATTTACCGAAAATACCGGCCAAAAACTTTTGAGGACCTTCTTGGGCAATCCCACATTGTTAATGTTTTGAAAAATGCCGCCCGCCAAGATAAATTAGCGCACGCGTATTTGTTTTACGGTCCACGCGGCACCGGCAAAACCACTGCCGCCCGACTCATTGCCAAAATTGCCAATTGTGCAACTCGGCACAATAACAAAAAATTTAAAGAAACCGGGGAACCCTGTAATGCTTGTTCGAGATGTTCGGAGATAGATACTGGAAAAGCGCTGGATGTGGTAGAAATTGACGCCGCTTCCAACACGGGCGTAGATAATATTCGCGATCTCCAAGAGGGTATCAAACTATCCCCCACTTCTTATCCATATAAAGTTTTTATTATTGACGAGGTGCATATGTTGAGTAAATCCGCATTCAACGCGCTTCTAAAAACTCTAGAAGAGCCGCCGGCGCATGCCATTTTCGTGCTAGCCACCACAGAATTTGAAAAAGTGCTGCCCACTATTGTTTCCCGAACTCAAAAATTCCATTTCCGAAAACTAGATATCAATGAGATTGCCCAAAAGCTAAAAAAAATCGTTTCCGCTGAAAAAATGTCCGTGAGCAGCGAAGCCATTGAGCTGATTGCCTCTATTGCCGAGGGTAGTTTACGCGACGCCGAATCTTTATTAGACCAAGTCACCACTCTGGATGAAAAAGTAGATGAAAAAACCGTTGAGCAGGTTTTAGGCCAAGTGAGTTTTTCCCGCACAGCAAAATTAGCGGAAATTATTCTCAAATCCGACCTCAAAGGATCGCTGGAATATATCGCCGAAATTAATGAAGGCGGATACAATGTCGTAGATCTTACTAAAGAATTGATCCGCTATTTCCGCCGCGCGCTTGGTTTAAAATTTGATGAACGCCTAGAAACAATTTTTAAAAAAGAATTAACTGCCGAAGAATTAAACCAGCTCAAAAAACATAGCCAACTCATAAATCCCGATAAACACATTAAACTTTTACAAACCTTAATCCGCGGCTACAGCGAGATGCGTTATTCTCCATTTGCGTCAATCCCATTAGAAATTGCCATTATAGAAAGCTTGCGCAACGCCACCGAACCCCGACTTGACTAAAAATTAAAAGTTTATTATACTTTTAGCAGTTCGGTTATTTGAAAATTGTAAGCCATTTTTTATCCGCTCCTCAACCCTCACCTTTTTAAGGAGGTGGCGTATGCTAAGCTCTAACGGAACCGTTAGGATCCGCCTACTGGATAACGCAGAGAATATTGTATTGGTATTAGAACGAGAGGAAAAAAAGACAAAAGCTGATGGAACAACTTTTTTGAAGCCAAGCAAGTGGGGTTTGCCCGGAGGACAAATCAAAATAGATGAATCCCCTTTAAAAGCAGCTGTTAGAGAACTCTTAGAAGAAGTCGGGGTAGAGGCGGATATCGATCCAGAGCCGACTGTTATTCGCAAAGAAGAAGATGATCACGCTACTTTTCTGTTTCATGCCCGCAATCCCCGCCCAGTTAGCTCCACAATTCGCGACAGCAGCATCTTAGACGTTAGATGGATTCCTTGGAAGATGGCTTATGGAACCTTTGAATTTCAAGGACGAGAATATCCGATCTACAATTCTCACGCGCCGCTAATTCATCAATATTTTGATTAGCCATAATTTTCTTGTGTCCTCCGATTTAGCATCGGAGGACACATTTTACTTAGTTTCTTATATTTGCTATACTTAAGTAGTCATAAAATAATAAAAAGGTCATTTTAAAATAAAAAATATGAATAAAGCTATTAGTCTTAGTTTAGTAACAACCATTACAGCCTTAATGGTTCTGGCGCTTACAGGAAGCGCGGTTTTTGGCGATAATAGTTCAAGAAAAATAGTCATTTTTGACACTAACGCTCTTAATGACGCGGCTCAAGATGAGTTGGTCACTCATACCGGCGGGGTTACATTAAAAAATCTTGATTTGATCAATGCCAAGTCAGTTTGGTTGCCTAACAAAGCTTCAGAAAAAGCTTTAGAACAGCATCCAGCAGTTTTGCGTGTAGATGAAGATGTGCTGGTAACAACCCAAGCTAAACCCGGATCAACCGTGCAAGCCGCTCAAGTTTTGCCATGGGGCATTGACCGAGTAGACGCTGAATTAGTCTGGCCTTCCGGCAATAATGCTGATCCAGTGAAAGTTGCGGTGATTGATACCGGAATTTCTAAAGATCATCCTGATCTAAAAGCCAATATTCAAGGCGGTTACAACGCTATTAATTCGACAAAAAGCTGGAATGATGATAATGGCCATGGTTCTCACGTAGCCGGAATTATTGGCGCTTTAAATAACACAGTTGGAGTAGTGGGAGTGGCTCCTTTAGTGGATCTTTACGCGGTTAAAGTTTTAAACCGCCAAGGGTCTGGATTTCTTTCTGATGTCATTGAGGGTATTCAATGGGCAGTAGCTAACGGAATGAAAGTAGCTAATATGAGCCTTGGTTCTTCTTCTGGCACCCAATCTATGCACGATGCGGTAATTGCCGCTTATAACGCTGGCTTAACCATCGTGGCTGCGGCAGGTAATAGCGGCGGCGCGGTTATTTATCCGGCCGCTTATCCAGAAGTAATCGCGGTTTCCGCAACTGATTCTGCTAACAATTTAGCTTCCTTCTCCAGCCGCGGACCAGAAGTTGATTTGGCGGCTCCGGGCGTAAGCATCTACTCAACCTATAAAGGAACTGGGTTTGCGACTTTGTCTGGAACCTCTATGGCGTCTCCTCATGTAGCTGGCGCAGCGGCTTTAGTTCTCAATACTCCAGTTGGCGCGTATGACTTAGACGCTGACAATGTTTGGGATCCAACGGAAGTTAAAAATAAACTTCAAGATCGCGCCACTGATTTAGGCGCTGTCGGATTTGATAACTTGTTTGGTTGGGGCTTGGTAAACGCTTTTAGCGCTGTCCAGCCGTAAGAATTGATTTGCCAATGAAAAAAGCGCCCTTTATGGGTGCTTTTGGTTTTACGGACAAAGCATCGATCTAATTTCTCGATAACCCATACACCATCTACCCTTTTCGGTATGAGCTACCGGCTCCGTCACTAGACTAAAAATCTTCCTTATTCTAAACCCATTTTCTCTTAAATCTTTAATTAAATGTCGTGCAGCATCAGAATCATCCGACCAAACAATAACGACTGGCTTCTTTGTGTATTTCTTCACAACAACCTCCTTTTATTAAAAATCTACAAATTATTATTAAGCATAGCCATATTATTGAGAAGAACATCCGGAGGCGCGTTTTGATTGGTTTATTCGTTATAATAGTTTTTAACGAATAAAAAACGCGCTGAGGACTGAGAGGTTTCCGATCGCTGGAATCGGAAAACCTCGTTTCTTCGAAATAATATGGCTATGCTGAATCAAGACCGCAAAATTTTGCTTTAATTCAAATTTTGTTGTATTATTTAAACTTCATGAAAAATCTAAGGAATATCGCCATAATCGCCCACGTTGACCACGGCAAGTCTACCTTAGTAGACGCCTTATTAAGGCAATCTCACGCTGACTTTGGTAAGGTGGCGGACAATGAAATGATTATGGATTTTAACGAAATTGAGCGCGAACGCGGCATTACCATCTTCTCTAAAAACGCTTCTGTCCAATACAAAGACACCAAGATCAATATTATTGATACTCCGGGACACGCCGACTTCGGCGGCGAAGTAGAACGAGTTTTGAACATGGCCGATGGCTCTTTGCTTTTAATAGACGCCCAGGAAGGCCCAATGCCCCAAACTCGCTTCGTGCTTAAAAAAGCTTTATCCATGAACCACAAAATTATTGTGGTAATAAATAAAGTGGATAAAAAAAACGCGCGAGTAAATTATGCCGTGGAAAAAGTCATTGAACTTTTTATGGAATTAGGCGCCACCAATGAACAATTAAATTTCCCTATTGTTTATGCCGCTGGAAAATTGGGCAAATCGGGTTTAACGCCAGAATTAGAAAAAATGAAAGATATGGAACCTCTTTTTGAAACTATTTTGTCTAATATCCCTTCTCCAGTTAAAAATCCAGCTGATGCCACAATGCCCCTACAAATCATGGTTGTCTCCATTATTTACGATAACTACAAGGGCCGCACTGGAATAGGCCGCATAGTTAAAGGCATTGCAAAAAGCGGCCAGCCCATTGCCCGCATCAATCGAGAAGGAAAAATTACTAATCACAAAATTACCGGGCTGATGCTTTTCTCCGGCCTCCAAAAAGTAGACGCGGAAATAGCGGAATCCGGCGACATTGTCGCAATCTCTGGAATAGATAATGTAAATATCGGCGACACTATTGCGGACGCAACCAATCCCGTTGCTTTGCCAGTTATTAATATTGAAAAGCCGACGGTGAAAATGATTTTCAGCGTCAATAACTCGCCTTTTGCTGGCCAAGAAGGCCAATATTGCACTTCCCGCAATCTAAAAGAACGTCTGGAAAAAGAATTAGATAATGATGTGGCGTTAAAAGTTGAACAAGGAAAATCCCCGGATGAATTTATTGTTAGTGGGCGCGGCGAACTGCATCTCGCGATTCTAATTGAAAAAATGCGCCGTGAAGACTATGAACTGCAAGCCTCTAAGCCAGAGGTAATTTTTCAAGAAGAGAACGGAAAAACTTTAGAACCCGCGGAAGATGTCTGGATTGAAGTGCCAGAAAAATATTCCGGCATGGTTATTGATAAAATGGGGCGGCGCAAAGGCCAAATGAAAAATATGAGCGTAGACAACGGCATAGCGAATTTCCACTTCTTTATACCCACCCGCGGCTTAATCGGATTCCGCAACGAATTTATTATTGATACTAAAGGCGCGGGAATTATGAATTCTCTTTTTGCCGGCTACTTCCCAAAATGGGAAGATATTTTAACTGCCCCGCACGGATCGCTGATTGCCCATGAAGCCGGCAACAGCACTGCTTACGCGCTTTTAAATTCCCAAGAACGCGGTGAAATGTTCATCGGCCCGGGCGTAAAAGTTTATGAAGGCCAGGTAGTGGGCCAAAACGCTAAAGCCGAAGATATGACGGTTAATGTCTGCAAACAAAAACAACTGACTAATTTCCGCGCTAAAACTGACGCCGTTACTGACGACTTAGTGCCGCCACGACAAATGTCTCTAGAACAATCTTTGGAATATATTGGCGATGATGAACTGGTAGAAGTAACGCCAAAAAGCATCCGTATCCGAAAAAGAATTTTAAGAAATGCTTTGAGAAATAAATAAAAGTTCACGGCCTTACGGTCGTAGTTTCTTTATAATTCAACCTCTATCTATCTGCTGTCATTGCGAGCGGAACAAAGGAATCTTACATTATTGTTAGATTGCCACGGTAGCCTACGGCTACCTCGCAATGACAAATAATCCCGTTTTTATGGAGCTTTATTTATTGAAATTTCATCTAAAAATGCTAAGATTACTAAATCCTTGCGGGGTCGTCTAACGGTAGGACATGGGACTTTGAATCCCAGTATCTAGGTTCGATTCCTAGCCCCGCAGCCCCTAAAATGAAACAACAAATTATAATTATTCACGGCGGAGATACTTTTAATACATACAAGGAATACCTTAAATTTCTGAAAGACTGGAAGATTGATTTTGAAGATATTAAGAAAAAAAGATCCGGCTGGAAAGATAATCTCGGTAAAACCCTTGGAACAAAATTTGAAGTTATCGCGCCGAAAATGCCCAATAAACTGAATGCCAAATATCTAGAATGGAAAATTTGGTTTGGAAAATTTATCCCCCATCTTAATTCAAAGATTATTTTAATCGGGCATTCGCTAGGCGGAATATTTTTAGCAAAATATTTATCGGAAAATAAATTCCCAAAGAAAATTATAGCCCTATTTCTTGTTTCCGCTCCTTTTGACGAAAAAGATACTCCCTATCCTCTAGGAGATTTTAAATTGCCTAAAAACTTGGCAAAGATTAACCAACAAGTTAAAAAAATCTTTATTTACCAAAGTATAGATGATCCGGTAGTACCTTTCGCAGACTTCAAAAAATATCAAGCGGCAGTTAAAAATCTAACCTCTAGAATTTTAAAAAATCGGGGCCATATTACCCAAGAAAAATTTCCCGAAATAATCAAAGATATTAAAAACTTATTTTAAATAAAATGTTAATTGACGACGTAATAATTAAAGTAGAAGCGGGTAACGGCGGCAAAGGCGCCGTGGCTTTTAATAAAAATTTAATGAGCCTAGGTCCCACTGGCGGAAGCGGCGGCAAAGGCGGAAGCATTTACGTTGAAGGAATCTCCGATTTAAGCGCGCTGAATCAATTCAGATACAAAAAATCTGCCAAAGCCCAAAATGGCGAAGACGGCCGAGGACAATTCCGGGATGGCGCTAATGGCAATGACCTTATTTTAAAAGCGCCAGTCGGAACGGTAATTCATAAGTCGGGAATGAAAAATACCGAGGAAATACTGAAAACCGGAGAAAAAATTCTACTGGCTAAAGGCGGCCTTGGCGGAAAAGGAAATTTCCAATTCAAATCTTCCAAAAATACTTCCCCAAAACAATTTCAAACCGGCCTGCCCGGAGAAAGCTTTACTGTGAGGTTGGAACTCAAATTGATTGCTGATATCGGCCTGATTGGCCTGCCTAATGCCGGAAAGTCCAGCTTAATCAACGAACTTACAAAAGCCCAAAGCAAGGTTGGTAATTATCCCTTTACCACGCTAGAACCCAACCTAGGGACATATTACGAACTGATTCTGGCGGATATTCCCGGATTAATTGAGGGAGCGTCTGCCGGAAAAGGCTTAGGCATAAAATTCCTGCGCCATGTTGAACGGACAAAAATCCTTTTTCATTTGATTTCCGCAGAATCCAAAAAACCCATAACCGATTATAAAACTATTAAAAAAGAGCTGGCGAAATATAACAAAGATCTTGCAAAAAAATCGGAATATATATTTTTAAGCAAAAGCGACGCTGTGCCAGCCAAAGATCTGAAAAAGAAAGTTGCTAGCCTCAAAAAACTTAACAAAAATGTTCTGGCAATTTCTGTCTATGACTGGGACAGTATAGAAAAAGTAAAAAAGATTTTAAATAATCTGAAAGCAAAAAAGTGAATCCTTTGGGGATTCACCGAGCACATAATTTATTATGTGCTCGATCTCTCTATAACGCCCCTAAATCAAGAGTTCGGTTTACATTAACCTCTTCCACGAACTCATTCATATGCGAAACCAGAATCATCGCGCCTTGATATTTATTCAGCGCTCGAGCAATCACAGGCAAATGGCGAAAATTAATATGATTCGTCGGCTCGTCAAGAATTAAAAGCGCCGGCCGCTGAAGAACAAACCGAGCAAAACATAATAGCCCTTTCTGTCCTTCAGATAATGACTCCACTTTATGATCTAAAGTATCGCTAGATAATAAAAACTGCGCCGCCACAGAACGTAGCTGTTCATCTGACCCACTTTTCATAACTTCAGCTAAAGTTCTATAAACCGAGGCCCCCATATCCAAACCAGAAAAATCCTGCCGATAATAACCAATGATCGCGCCTTTAAGCAAAGAAGATCCCTTAACTTTGCCATCGGCTAAACCTTTTAGAAAAGAGGTTTTTCCAATGCCATTGGGCCCGCTAACCAAAAGCCTATCTCCTTTTTTTAAAACAATATCCACTTTCTTAGCCACCGGTTTATGATTATGGATTACCGAAACCGAATTAATGGTTACTACTGGTTCAGCAAATAGTTCGGCGGGAATTACAAATTCACGTATTGTTTTATCTTCTTGGCGCGTTTCTACTAACTGCTCATTCAATTCTTCTATTTTTTCGCGCATCTTTCTTGCCACATCCCGCATATGGCCGCCTTTTTGGGCAAAAAAGTTCGCCTGATCCTTACGTTCAGAAATTTCATGCTCCAAACGGACATTTTTCATGCGCTCACGCTCTATCCTAGCTGATATTTCCGCAACCACATCTAAATAATTGCCAACATAATACTCTACCTTATGAGTATGCGAATCTAGATATAAAACGCCATGAGTAAAGGCATTTAGAAATTTAGCATCATGAGAAATAACCAAACAAGTTTTTTTATATTCAACTAAAAATTTCGTTAAGTGTTCTATCCCCTGTTTATCTAAATTATTAGTTGGCTCATCTAATAACAAAATATCCGGCTTTTGAATCAACGCGTACGCCAATAATAAACGGGCTTGCTGTCCGCCGGAAAGATCGCTAACTTTTTTCTCAAAAGGCGCAACCAAATGCACGATCTCCAAAACTTCTTCCATTCTCGGATCAATATCATATACTTTTTTAAAAAAGGCGCTTTGAAAAAATTCCCGAATTGAAAAACCCAGTTTTTCCCGAGGCATCACCTGCATTGCTTGAGCAATGGTTAAACCTTTCTGAATATGAATACTGCCTTCTTCGAGTTGATGAACCGACATAATCAGGTCAAACATCGTGCTTTTGCCAGCGCCATTCTGTCCCATCAAAGTTATTTTTGCTCCTTCCCGAATAGGAAAACTCACATCGTTCAAAATAACTTTAATGCCGTAATTAAAAGAAACCTTATCAAAACGCAAAATAACGTCGCCATGATTTGCAGTCAACGCCGCCCGACTGACTTGTAGTCCCTTTGGATTAGATTGTTTTTCTCTCATATCTATAAGTTGCGTGAATAAATAAGAATATAATTATGGGAAGCTTTTGTCAAAAAACGACGCGCCTATTTTTACTGCGCTATTTTACTTAAACGCGAACTTCTCCTGCAAACTTTTGAAGAAATAATTACTTTCTAATTCTGCAAATTTTACTAAACGCTTTGATCGGCGAATAACAATCCGATCATTCTCTAAAAGCGGGACAATGCTTTCGCCATCAGCCGACAAAAACATATCTATGGGTTTCTTATTTAGAGAGAACAAGCCACGCTTGCGAAAATGCTTAACATTCAAATGAATTTTCTCTGAGGCATCTACCACAATGCTCGGCGTAGGAAGATTGTGATCTAAAATTTCATTTATAATAAAACACTTAATACTCGGCATAACAATCGGCCCATGCGCAGAAAGATTGTAGCCAGTTGAGCCAGTTGCAGTTGCCACCAAAATTCCGCTTCCCCGCACATATTGAATTGGATGCCCCCCAACCACCACTTCCACTTCAGAAACCCCAATCAAATTCTGTAAAATTATTTCATTTAACGCGGTCAACTCAATAATTTTCTTTCTTTTTCTTACTATCTCTGCCTCGATCATCATTCTTTCTGTAACACGATAATTGCCTTGCAAAAATTCATTAATACCTAATAAAAATTTATTGGGATCGCGAATAGAAGCAAGAAATCCTATGGTTCCTAAATTTAATCCTAAAATTAAAGAATTACTCGGTTGATATCTGCGTGCCGCCTCCAAAATAGCGCCATCGCCGCCAAGAGCTAAAACTGCCGTAGGCTTACGATCCCCAATCTTAATAGCAGGATAATTATTTTTAAGCCAAATTCTAATCTTTTTATCCCAAACTTTAGCCTGATCATTATCAGACCTAAAAAATAATCCAACAGAAATAATACGGTTATTGCTCTTCATACTTTTAATTATACAACTTATTCTGTTTTATATATTCTGAAACTGCCGAAGTTAAATAGGGCAATCTGGAATGGCCTCTTAATAATAAACTGCGAATAAACGTACTAGAAAGATCCAAGCCCACAATTTTTTTATCTAAACAAATAAAATTAGCCGATAAATTTTCAGGCCGATTATAGCCATACCTATTAAAAACTAAAAAGTTAGCTGAACGCGCTAACTCTCGGCCATTCTCCCATTTTGTTTCAATATCCCCAACAATATCCGAACCAATTAAAAAATAAAATTCTTTTTCCGGGTATTTCATTTTCAACTCTTTATACGTATCAAAAGTAGTGGTAAGAACAGTCCGGTCTAATTCCATTCTAGAAAACTGAATAGGAATTTTGGGATTCAGAAACATCTCTTGGAATAATAATTAAACCATCTTAAGGCGATGTTCCCCAGAAACGCTAATTTTCTTATCTCGCCGATCCGCTGACGGCATGATCCAAATCTCCTCGCACGAAAAAAGCCGCATTGCCGCTTCTACTGCCACAGCATGAACAATATGGGGCGGATTGAAAGCCCCGCTGTAAATAACTATTTTATTTTAAAAACTCTTTTGAGGCATTATAAAATATAAGAATAATTAATAAGAACATTTTTTAAAATCTGCCACTATCCCGCGGGATAGTGGCAGCATACGACTTTACGGATTTATCAGTAGAAAATACCTACTGAATAGCCATCATTCGATCAATAGCAATTTTCGCCTTTCCTGCAACCGATTTAGGAATATGAATTACTTTGTCGTCTTGATAAGAATTTTTTGGATCGCAACAATCATTACAAAACACAATCTCTAACTTATCTTCCCGTAAAGAAGCTAAAAGTTTTTCAAAAGTATTCGCTTTCATATACCGACACTCTGCCTGCATAGAAACTGGAAGAAATTCTTTATCCGGCACTTCTTGCCTTAAACGATAAATCATTCCCTTTTCCGTTGCCACTAAAATTCTCTTTGCCGAAGAACGCTTTGCGTGGCCGATCATTTGCTGGGTAGAAAGAAAATAGACTTTGCCCTGGGGAATTTTTCCTTCTTGCAATTTAATCAAACAAGAAGCAACACAACCGCATTCGGGATGAATCATTAATTCCGCGTCAGGATTTTCTAAAAGCGCGATTTCTGAAGCATCCGGCCCTATTTGTTCATGAACATAACAAGCCGCCCAATACTCGCCCTTACGAACACTATAAATCTCAATTAAATCGGGATCGATCGCTAAGCCCTCCTGTTTTGCCAACTCCAAAGCCCGAACTTTCATTACATGCCCTAAAAATTTATCCGGCAAAACCAAAATCTTTCTTCCAGGAAACTGTTGCAACGCCATTAAAATCATTTTATCCGTATTCCTAGAAGTAGAAATATAATCGCTGATGGACTTAGTATAAGCATCACTGTTGATATAGGTGACTAAAATTCCATCAGGATTTTCTCGTTTCCAATTTTCCAGCCAGCCATAGTCAGTACCGAAAACCAAAGAACAACCGATGATATGCGACTTATCAGGAACAAAAACCCGCGTAGCATCTCCAGTAATAATTTTCGCGGTCGCGCCCATAAAAAAGACGCTTTCAAAATCCACCCGTTTTGCGCCAGCTTTTTGGATATCTAAACTTAATCCTAAAGAATCGCCAATCAAATCCGCAATCTCATGAAATTCCGGATAAAGATAGTTATGTGCAACAATAACCGATTGCTTCTCTTGAGATAACCGCTTAATTTCTACAGCCATCTCTGCCAACTCACGACATTTTTCCGGCGTATACCGACCGGGGTACAAATCACCGGCATAACGATTAAATAACTCGTACCACTGTGCTGCCACAATTTTTTCGTTCATTATGTCTCCTTCTAATATTATTAGTGTACTAAATGCACTATAGCAGACTGCACTGTCAAAAATAAGCCGCCTACTTCCAAATTGATCAATTCTAGAGTATCCTATAAACGATCTTTTCCAACTTAATAAAGGAGAACGAATGAAGTTCAGGGCTCTTTTCCTGCGATGGTTTTTGATGGCCGTTATAATCTTCACTGGTTTAGTAATCACCATTCAAATTAATGGCTTGAGGTGGATAAACGAAAGAGACGCGTCAAAATTAAGTTTTGTAATTTTAACTCTTTTTATCGGAACGACTTTCTGGTGCGGCTATCTTAGTTGGAAATTAAATCTACTGTTAGAAAATAGGGATAGTTTATCTTCGGAAAGATATCAAAAAAATCTAAGAGGGTTAGAGTTAAAAGCCGACCACGGCTGGTTTATCCGAACGGTTTGCGCGGAATTAGGAATGTTGGGAACCATTATCGGCCTGATTCTCGGCCTAGAAACTGTGGCAAAAATCCAATTTGATAATATAGAAAATTCCGCTCAGTTAATATCTCTATTTGTTAAGTATTTGGCAACGGCGTTTGTCACTACCGGCATCGGGCTTGCCTGCGGCACCTTGCTTCTTATTCAACTGCAAAATCTTTGCAATAAAATAGATACGGAAAAAAGAGAGAGAGGACGTTATGACAAGGAATAGGAATAATTCCACGGTTTCCTTCTTGGACCTTATGATGAACAGTTTAGCCGGATTTATCTGCTTATTTGTTTTTGTTTTTATGATGCTGATTATTAAATCTAAAATGAAAGAAGAAACGGATAAAAATATTGAGTCGGCAGGCTTATTCGTAATTACCGTTAATTGGAACGACAAGTCCGATGACGATGTGGATACCTATGTCCGAGATCCAGCTGGAAATTTAGTGTTCTTTAAATCTAAAGAAAAAGGCCTGATGCACCTAGACCGCGACGATCTTGGGACCAAAAATGACACCCTTAATGAAGATGGCGATGAAATCGCGGTGAAAAAAAACGAAGAACGAGTCATCATCCGGGGAATCGTCCCAGGCGAATATATAATCAATGTCCATATGTACGCCAAAAATGATTGGGGACCGACTCCAGTAACCATAAAGCTGGTCCGGTTAATAGGCGATGATCAGGAAATCTTCAAAAACGAAGTGACTTTCTGGAATGACGATGAAGAAAAAACCGCTTTCCGATTTACTTTAAAAGCCGATGGTTCAGCCAGTAATTTTAATACCCTGCCTCGTCCTTTAACTCCAGCCAGAATATAAAAGGAGCCAACCGAAATGACAATTAAAACTTTGGTTATTCCAATAGCCTTTTTATTCTTATCCTTCTTGATGCTGTGGATTATCATTCACATCGCAAAAGGAAAATGGTGGATTAAAGCCGGCGCTATTCTTGCTTTTTCAGTTTTGGGATTTATTATTTGGCAAGCCTTAGAGAGCTACCGCGGCTGGCCGACGGCCGAACCGCCGCCGGAAATATTTGTATTTATCTGGGCAGTTGTTATTGAACCCGACCCAAAAACGCAAAATCCCGGCTTAATCTATGTTTGGGCAGGATATCCTACTAAATCAAAAGGATCCGAGGCGCTCTTATCGTATAATCCTTCAGAAAACGAACCAAGAGCGCACATCCTTCCTTATTCGCGGATACTCCACGAACAAATTGAAAAAGCTAAAACAATGGTTGCCTCAGGACAACCAGTATTTTTTAAAAGGAATAACGGCCGGAACACCGAAGACGGAGAAATTGGGCCGCCCGGAAATACCGACGGAGGCGGGTCAAATGATCAAGAAGGCGAATACAGAATATACGATTTGCCGCCATCTTATAGAATACCCAAAGATTAGGGTTATCCCCCTCTTTTCACACGAACGTGTAAAAGGAGGGGATTTTTTATAAACTATCTGGACTTAGACATCAACCGCTCTTTAACCCTATCTAAAACTTCATTAATAGGATGCTGGGTTTTGACTAAATAATCATCCGCGCCCATCTGCAAAGCTTTTTTAATATCCTCGTCTTGCCCTAAATTAGACAAAACTATTACCGGAGTAGTTTTTAAAGCGGGGTCACTTTTAATCTGTTCCAAAACCTCAAAACCGCTCTTTTTAGGCAAAAGTAAATCCAACAAAATCATATCCGGCTGGAATTTCTGAATCAACGAAAAAGCCATCTCCCCGTCGGTAGCCAATGCTACTTGATAAGATTCTCTCTCAAATTTTTCCTTTAAAACTTTAAGAAGGATGTCTTCGTCTTCAACAATAAAAATTTTCATAACGGTTAATTATTATAAATAATAGCACAATATCAATAGTATAACATAGGAATAATCTGGCGCAAGAATTCTTAACTATTCGTGGGAAAACTAATGTAAAATGTCGTACCCTCGCCGTCTTTGGCTGGCGACTCAAACCAAATTGATCCTCCGTTAGATTCTATCGCCATTTTTGAAATAAATAAACCTAAACCGCTGCCCGCTGGACGCAAACGAGCTGCAGTCGCCCCCCGATAAAATTTAGTAAAAAGCTTGTCGTGGTCAGATTCCAATATCGGCGACCCAAAATTATGTATAGCCACAATATAGTGACTATCGTCCCTTTTTAACGTCACGGAAACATCTGAACCATAAGGAGAATAAGCCAAAGCATTATCCAAAATATTAGTAAGGGCCTGATTTAATAATAACAGGTCCGCTTTTATCGTTTGAATGTCGGTTTCAACTATAAAATTTATTTTTTGGTTATGCGAGTCCGCCACTGGCCGTAAAGAATTTATACAACCGCTTAATAACTCCGCTAAATTAAGCGGCTGGCGCTTAACGGCAAAATCCCCCGTTTCTAATTTCGTGGCATTTAAAAGATCGTTCACCAACTCTATCAGCCGTTCATTAGATTTATAAATATCCTGCAATTTTTCTTTCTGATCTTTGTCTAATTTATTAGTTTCCATCAAAAGCTCAATCAACCATTTTATGGAGGACAGCGGCGTACGTAACTGATGAGAGGCAATGGACAAAAATTCTGATTTCAATTTATTGACCTGCTTTAATTTTTTAATATCTTCATACAGGCTCTCATTCATGCTCCTTAAAGCATTGTAGAGACGGCTAATTTCATCGCCATTGTTCATATGTGGAATTCTCTGAGAGAGATTACCGCCAGCAATGTTGGTGGCGATGATGGACAAGTCTTCAAGGGGTTTTAAAACCCGCTTGAAAAAAAGCAACATGACCAGCATGGCGCTAATAACAGTTATTAACCAAATACAAAATAAAACAACGCCCATCGTTCCCCAAAAACCCTGAAAAATCTCTGTTTCTAAAACTGCTGTGCCATTTAAAATTCCGTTGATTTTATTAAAATAATTTTTATAGATCAAAAAACCAACCAGCATTGCTATAAACGAAGGCAGAGCAGATAACAAAATGATGGATATAAAAAATTTCTCTAAAATACGAAGGCGCGTCATTCTTCTTATCTTAACGCCTAACGCTCAAAATTATCAATAAAATAGGCCGCTTCTAAACTATTTTCGCTAGAATTAAAGCCACCATCTTTAAAAATAAAAAAAAGTAAATAAAGCATAATCGCTAACAGCGCTAAAAGAAATATGGATATAGAAATAATTAAAACTCTGGAACGATTAAATATACTTTTATTCATCAATTTTTTTAACCTTAATATCAAATTCGCCGACCATGACGCGAATATCTTTCTGACAATGCGGACAACGCATTAAAAAAGATGTTTCTCCTTTTTCTTTATTAACTTTAAAATCCTTAAATATTACTCCCCTGCAAAATGGACAATTCCCTACTTTATCATTTTTATTATTATTCATAATTTTAAAAAATAACGGCCTACTAGAATCTTCCTCTCAGAAGTCCTGTAGGCCATAGAGCTACAAGTTGTGTAGTAATAATTATTTTTAATATAACACAGTCTCTATACTTAGTCGGTACGCACCTGTGGATAAATGAAGTCTGCTTCCCTAGTCTAATCTGCTAATTCTTCTAAATTAGAAGAAACATATTTTTTCATCCTTTCTAAATCATTCTTCAATTTCTTTAAAAGAGCTTCCATTTCCGCGGCCTCTCTCTCATCAATCCTTTGATCTCCATAATATTGGAGCATTCGATCCACATCTTTAGAAATTAAACTAAATACCGTAGATACATCTCGCTCGGCAACCGTGATTTTTCTATGCAATTGCTGTCTCCAAAAATGATGCGAGAAAAAGCCAAAGAAAAATCCAGAAACTAAAAGAATAATTAAACCGACAAAAAACCAAAATTGAGTGATGCCTATTCCGCCGATACTAAAAAGCGGCTTATCCTTAACTTTAAAGAATTCTGAAACTGCCGGTAAACTTAAAGCTCCCCGCTGATCTTGAGCAATAGCTTCAATAAAATGATAGCCGCGCTTCAAAGGATGGTCTAAAACCGCTTCCCAGTTGCCATCTTTATCCACAACAGCAGGAAATTCAAAAACTGATTCCCCAGACTTCTTTTTTACCGAAACCTTCACTATAAAATTCGAATCCGCCGTGCCTCTCACCAAAAGATTTCCCTCACCAACGAAAATATCCGGTTTAACATAAGTAATTACTGGGGACGGCAAAGGCAAAATTTCCAAATTCAAAATCTGTTCTTGAATATTCCCAGCGTTATCTACCGCTTGAACCGCAATTGCCTTATTCCCCGGCGACTGAAGCGGTAATTTGTACTCTCCAATATCAAGCCGAACCGGAGCTTGGCCATCAATCGTTAAATTATAATGGCTCAATCCAGAAAAACCGTCTTTAGCAGCAAAACGCAATGTCACCTGAGGATTATCAGTTTTAACATAATTATCCTGATCTGCAATCTTTAAACCCTCGGATGCCTGGACTAGGAAAGGCAAAGGCGGTGTCAAATCAATCGCTATTCTATAATGGTTAGTTGAACCAGCACCGATATTATTCTGAAACCGAACGTGTAAATACCAAACGCCTTCCTTCAAAGGCCCTATTTTCTCGCCATTAAAAAGTTCGGTATCAAAGCGGATGGGGATCGTTTTGGGGCTTTGATCAATAAAAGTAGCAATTTTAATTACATCGTCGGGAATGTCCCAAAATGCCGCAAAAGAACCAGAATAGTTGTACCATTTTTCCGAATCCGGATATAAAGGCACCCTCACTTTTGGCAAAGCTGGCAATTTAGAAACCTTAACCGGCTCCCGAACTATTTTTTGGACTGCCTCTTCTACAACCCGCGCCGGCTCTTGGGGATTTACGGATGACGGTGAAACCAAAATTTTAGCTCCTTTCACAACCGACAAAACATTTGTTCCTTTACCATCGCTAGCAGTGATCACGCCATCATTAATAGTTATATCAGCCGTCCCAGAACCAATAGCTTTAAACTTTATCCTAAAAATTCGCAATGCTTTATCATTGGCATCTTTAGATGTGCCGCCAATAAAACTAACCGCCCCATTAACAATGGTCGGATCTTCTACCCAAAAATTAAAAACCGAATTGCTATTATCTACAGAAACTGCCCGCAAAACTGAAGAAGAAAAATTTAATATCGCTTGGGCAGCATTAATAGGCACGCCCTCGCTATCAATAAATAAGTCCGCGTTAAATTCCTGGCCAACCGAAAAATTCTGGCCCGCAGGAACAATATAAAAAGAAGCTGCTAGCGTATTAGATGCTGTAAAAAGAAATGCTCCAATTCCTATAAAAAATACTATTTTAAAAAATTTCATTTCTAATTTCCTTTTATTGATTTTAAAAATATGCTGAAATCATTAATATCTGCTTTGCCGTTGCCGTCCAAATCCGCAATTTTCTTTTCTTCCGCCTTCAATGAACGCCAATTAAAAAGAAAGATGCTCCAATCCTTTATATTAATTATACCATCGTTATTAAAATCCGACTGTGGATAGGAAAGTAAAGTAACCGTAAATGTTTTAGTCGGAGAAGTGGCGCTTGTATTTCCCGCCACGTCAGCTTGAAAGACCCTGGCAAAATGATCTTTGGCGCTAAAACGGCGAGTATCCGCTTCCAAAATATAATAACCATTAGCATCAGCCTGCGCTGAATATTTTAATATGCCATCTATTTCTAATTCTATAAAATACTGCGGCGTGGCATAACCAAAAAATTTTAATTTATCTCCCCTCTTAATCCGCGAAGTAGCCAAACCAACAGTCGGCGGAACAATAATGGAATCAGCGCGCAATTCATTATTAGAAAATAAATTCGCGGTAAATCCCAAAATCCCGCTGCTCCGCCCGTCTTTATCTCTCGCCTCAACCGCAAAAAAATATTCGCCCTGTAATAAAGCCATAAAGCTTTTGGAAAATTTTCCATTAGCGTCGGCAACTGTTTCAGTATCTAAGATATAAGTATTACGAGTAGCGGTGTCTACTAAACTGCGGCGATAAAACTTCAACCGGCTATCAGGATATGCAAATCCCGCAAAAGCAACGCTAGTTGGTTTAATCGCAGCAATGCCGCCGCCAGACGAAATTGTTACGACCGAAGAAACCTCAGAAGCAGTAGAAAGGCTCGGAACATTAGAAATATCCGAGGTATTCGGCACCTCATCGCTGGTTTTCAACGCAAAATAATAAGTGGTGTTTTCGGATAATCCACTGACTGTCATTGATTCCGAAGAACCAGCTACTGATGGCGTCGGCTCGCCAGACACTGCGGTGGCGGAAGAAAAATTTCCGTCAGTGATTGTGGCGGTTGAATAACGAAGATCATAGGTGGTGGCGGTGCCGGTGCTAGAATCATCACCCGGAGCTGTCCAAGACACAACCATAGAAGAAACAGTGGCGCCAGAAAGAGCAAGACCAGTCACTGCCGCCGGAGACGTAGTGTCGCTAGAAGATGAGGTGGTGCCATTAGGAATATTGGAAATACCCGAGGTATTCGGCGCTTCATCAGAAGTTTTCAACGCAAAATAATAAGTGGTGCCTTGAGATAAACCGGTTACGGTTTTGGATTCGGATGATCCCGCAACTGAAGGCGTTGGCTCACCAGAAACTTGAGTAGCTGATGAAAAATTTCCGTCGGTAATAGTAGCAGTGGAATATCGCAAATCATATGTAGTTGCTGTACCAGAATTATTATCATCACCCGGAGCTGTCCACGACACCACCAACGAAGAAGTAGTGGGAGTGCTAGCAGCTAAATTAGTCACTGCCGCAGGAGCCGTAGTATCGCTAGACGACGAAGTAGTGCCATTGGGGATATTAGAAATTGCCGATGTATTAGGAACCTCATCGCTAGTTTTTAAAGCAAAGTAGTAAGTGGTGCCCTGCGACAAACCAGTAACGGTTTTGGATTCTGATGATCCTGCCACAGATGGGGTTGGTTCGCCTGAAACTTGAGTGGCAGAAGCAAAATTGCCGTCTGTGATTGTGGCGGTTGAATAACGAAGATCATAGGTGGTGGCGGTGCCAGTACTAGCGTCATCGCCCGGAGCTGTCCACGACACCACCAACGAAGAAGTGGTAGGAGTGCCGGCGGCTAAATTAGTCACTGCCGCAGGAGACGTGGTGTCGCTGGATGCCGCCGCTGTTGTAATTTGCGGATAAACCGTATAGGTGTCCAATGCTGTTCCGTCAGACTTAACTGCTCTTAGACAATAAGCAGTACTAGCTGATGCTCCATTATCATAAAGCGCAAAATCCCATTTTCCGTCCTGTCCAATTAAAACAGCGCCTTGAGCATTGGTAAAATTATTCGCTTCTTTATAATTCTGGCTGACTACGGTATCACTGCCGTGAGTTGGATCACTGGCGTTCGCAGTTAAAACCACCCCATCTGCCGGCGTTGCGTTATTTTTATAAGAAATAGCAGTGGTGGTGGTAATGTCGGTATAACTAGCGGGCGTCCCACCGCTAGGACTCGCGCAAGTGCCGCTTCCCTTGCCCACAAACTGTAACTTAAAATTCTGGCCGCTGGAATAAAGATTACCGTTCCCCAAATGAAACAGCATCCTCAAACGAAAAGCAGATCCCGTAGAAGCCAGACTGGCCGCGGTATCCTGCGCAGCTAAAGCAGAACCCACATCGGTAGAGTCGGCGTTATTAAACAAACGAAAAGCGGATTGAGTATAAGTTTTAGCATTCCAAGCCGCATAACGGTAGGTGCCGCCGCTAGTATTAACCTGTGAAGCGGTGCTGACGGTAAAACCGGTAGAAATAAAATCAGTAATGGCGTTACTGATGTTGGCCAAATTATCAAAAACTTGCGATGTAGCGCCGGTTAAAGAACTCGGACGAAAAGCGCCCTGTACCGCAGTAGATTGTTTAGCCCAAACCAAATCCGGCTGAAAACCAGGGTCGGTAACATTCTGAGAACTACCCGTTCCAGAATAAGTCCCGACCTTAAAATTTGTGCCACTTTTAAAAGCGAACCAGTGGACAAGAGTCGTTCCGTTAGTAACCTGAAGAGCGGTTCCAATCTGGAAACCGTCAGAGTTGAAAGCTTGAATTCTATCAGTAGTCTCGGCAGTCGCATCAAAAAAACTGCTATTATCTCCTGTCAAAGCCGATGTGCGCCAAGCTCCGGCACTAGTGCCATCTCTCTTAATTGCCACAAAATCCGGCTGAAAGGGAATTCTCTTGATATTTCTATTATCAATATCATTAGAAGTATAAGAACCTATAGCAAAATCAGCCGCGCCGGAATTGGTAAAGGGATTAAAAGCATTACCAAAGGCTTCCCAATAATAAGTATCGCCAGACGTGCTCACTGCGGCATTGGTTCCAACCGTAAAGCCGTCGCTGTCTAATGACGTAATGCCGGTCGTAATATTAGCAGCCCCGTTAGAAAAATAAGCGGTGTCCACCATCAAGGCAGTACGAAACACCGCATAACGATTGGTCGTTTGGCTGGCATTTTTTATAATTACCAAAGAGGGACTAAATCCTAAACCAGTAATAGATTGGGCAGCACCCGTGCCCGCATAAGATCCAACTTTCATCGTAAAAATTCCGCTGGCGGTGTAACTTGAGGCACCTCCAAAAGCTGCCCAATAGTGGGTATTACCGCTGCCATTTGCTCTGGCGGCTGACCCCACCTGAAAACCATCAGATTCCAATGCTTGAATTTCATTAGTATCATTAGCAATATCGTTAAAAAGACTGGACTGATCCCCATAATTTTCTATGAGATTAAAAACAGCGGATTGGGAAGTTCCGGCATTAGCATTTTTCACAAAAACAAAATTTGGACTGAAACCGACGCCGGTTATACTCCGATTATCTGTGGCATTTCCCGTGTAAGTTCCAACTTGCATTGCGCCAGTTACCGACTTAAAAGCCACATAATGATAAGTCGTGCCGCTGGTATTCACCCTGGCGCTATTGCCCACCGTAAAACCGGTAGCATCCAAAGTTGTAAAAATAGTTCCGGTGGTATCCTCATTAACATTAACCAAAAAATTAGCTGAATTATTCGCCATTGAAGAAGATCGCCAAACCGCCTGCTGACCTGCACCGCCGGCTCCTTTCACCCAAACTAGATTGGGCTGAAACCCAACTGTAATGCTTTTTGCCGCCGCGCCATCGCCAGTATATTCACCCACGCAAAATGTTCCGGTTGACGAACAGTCGGATCCCCGAAAAGCTGTCCAAGTCCAACGAACCCCGGAAGTATTAACGTGGCTGCTGGAGGTTAGCGTGAATCCGTCACTATTCAAAACAACATTACTAGATGAATCATCAGCAGTAGCGGTAAAATGCGACGTAACGGTAGAACCCATAGCTGATGTCTTCCACTCAGCTCCCGCGCCTGTCGCTGTCGCGGCTTTAAAAATTACCAGCTCGGGCTGAAATCCCACGCCGCTGATTGATAAAGTCGCCCCAGTGCCTACATAATAACCAGTTTGCATCTGAAAAGTTGCTGCTGAAACTGAATGAAAACTAGCTAATAAAACGATAGCGGCAACAAAAGTTAAAAAACGAAATAAAAATAATGTCATCTCCTTATCAGTATAACCTGCTAATTTTTAGACGCCAAAATGCTATCGTGGTCTCTCAGCCCGTTGTACTTGCTAACGTGATGCTTTCTCCAGAAAGTTTTTAATTTTTTCCACAATTTCTCTAATCGTGTGCTGAGCTTTTATAATATAATCGTCCGCGCCGAGCCGTAAACCTTTCTTAATATCTTCGTCAGCGCCTAGCATCGTTAAAATAATTACTGGCATTGATCTGGCTGAAAGATCATTTTTTAATTCGGCCAAAACCTCAAATCCATCTTTCTTAGGCAAAATAAGATCAAGCAAAATTAAATCCCACTTTCCCGATTTAGCCATAGCTAAACCAACCTCTCCGTCAAAGGCCTGATTCACTTCAAAACCTGCCTCGCTTAATTTCCCATAAAGAACCTTGGCAAGGATTGCATCGTCTTCTACTAAAAGAATTTTAGTTTGAGTCATAATAATTTAATAAATCAAGATTACGTAAATGATCTGGTGCCCTCTTTACTCAACACAATTAGAGGAAGCTCTATATAAAAAGTCGTGCCTTTATTCAGCTGGGATTCAAACCAGATTTTTCCCCCGAGGAGCTTGGTTGCCTCACTCGCAATATAGAGGCCCACGCCAGTGCCGCCGGCTTTGATCGTCATGGCGTTTGAGGCGCGGAAAAACTTTCCAAATACTTTTTTATCTTCTTCCGGCGGTATGCCGATGCCAGTATCGCGGACAGTTACCAAAAAAGTGTTTTCCTTTTTCTCCAAAGAAACTTCAACACTTCCTTTTTCAAAAGTGTATTCTATAGCGTTGGCTACTATGGACTGAATGATGTTTTGAAATGCACTTTTATCAATTACTGCCTCAAGCTTACTAACGAGAATATTAAAATGAAAGACAATATTTTTTTTCTCACAAAACGGATGGACTTCCTTAAAATAGTTTTTTAAAAAAACTACAATATCCAGCCGTTGAGGGGTAATGCTAATCGTACCGGATTCAATACGTGAGAGGTTTAAAAGGGAATCCACCAGAACTGTTAAGCGGGAGACCGATCTCATAATATCAGTCACAGATTCTAATGCCCTCGCAGAAATATCCCGATTCTCTAATAACTGCTCTGCAGTCCAACTAATTGCAGTAAGCGGCGAACGAAGCTGATGGGAAGCCATGGTTACAAATTCGCTTTTGGCGTGGTCAATCTCTTTTTCTTTGGTGATATCTTCTTCGACGCCAACAAAACCAATCAAATTATTGTTTTTTGGATTAAAAAATGGGGAGATTTTGACCCGAGCAATATAGATATCACCGGATTTTTTTCTGTTCGTGAATTCTCCTTCAAATGTTTTAACATCTTCTTTAATGATCTTCCATAGAGACTTATAAAAATCACCGCTCATCAAACCGCCCCATAAGCGCGGTGTGCTACTCAACATCTCCTTAATACTATAGCCAGTTATTATTTCGGCGCCATGATTAGCATACACAATCTTGCCTTCGGAATCGGTAACAATAATATGGTTAAAAGCATTATCAAGGGCCATTTTCAAACCCTTAGCGGTTTTAATAACCTCTATGTTTTTTTGATAAAACGGGGAGGCGGATAATCTGAATTCTTCTGTCTTAATTTTATCCGGATGAATATTATTTTTTATCAGCATCTCTCCAACTGCGAATACTAAAGCTTCTGGACCAAAAACATACCAAATAGGATTAGCTATATCCTTTGTGTTATTGAAGATAAGATCAGATGTCAGATCCCCGAAGTATGAAATTAAAGTAAAAATTTTATTTTCCTGCTGGAGATTTTCAAGTTCGTCTAGATAAACAGCTCTTTTCGAGTCCCTATTTACATAGAGAAGTATGATTCGCCGAGACGATTTGTTTATAGTGGCATACCTGATCATCGTAAGAACCGAAGTTATTCCTACTCCTCCCACTATAAAAACGATGGGCGTAGCTTCATCTTGGGGTAATGTACAGAAACCAAACGGGCCGTCAATCCTAAGTGCAGAACCGATTGGCATACTAATCAGGGTTTGTTTAAAACCACTGCCAGACTTTCTAAAAGCACAGCTTATCTGATTATTCTTGCCCTTAAACCTAGAAAGTATAGAAAAAGGGCGCCGGTTGCCACGCTCATCTGGATACTGAAGTTCAGGCAAAACCACCCAAACATATTGACCGGGCACAAAATAAAAATTCTCACAATTTAATTCAAAAATTATTTCATAAGTGTCTTCGGCGATTTCTTTCCGATCAACAATAACAGCATTAAAAAATTTTTCCATAAATTAAAAAATTGAATGGGAGCTAAAACAAGTTTATGAAATCAAACTTCATAAGCGTAAAATAAAAAAACTCCGCTGTAAAAAATACAACGGGGGTTCCCGTTTTTGACAAATTGACTCATTCGGCCCTGCTCAGGCTTAAAAAGCGCTACCGTCAAATGCTGACTTTCCTGACGGGTAAAAGCATTCTCTCTCTCTCTCTCTCTCTGTATATATATATGTATGTGTATTCTTATGCATTTTATTTTTTTCCAAACTATCTTAAAACATATATAGCTTAAGTATTATTTAAATTCGTCCTACGATATAAGTATCTTACTATTATAACCCACTCGGGTTAGACGCCAAAATGCTATCGATTATATTTTTCCGGTACTATCCCATGGGATAGTACCGGAATTTAACAACTTAACAAACAGAGATTCTTCTCAAAATACAATTCTCTATCCGCTACTATTACGTCATTGCGAGGGAGCTTTAGCGACCGCGGCAATGACACACAATAATAAGAAGTAAAAAAAACCGCCAAGAACTAAGTCTTGGCGGCATGTAATAGGCGCGGTGGGAATCGAACCCACACGGGCTAAAGCCCAAGGGATTTTAAGTCCCTAGCGTCTGCCGTTCCGCCACGCGCCCATTAAACCGAATCAAACATTGGTATGGTGGCGGCGGGAGCATATTTCATCTCCGGCGCGTTCATCACGCGCTATTCTCCGCATTGCAGCGGATCGCCGCCGAATTGGCCCTGAGGGACTTGAACCCTCAACCGTCAGGATATAAGCCTGATGCTCTAACCATTGAGCTAAGGGCCAAAAGTTGGTTGACCATTACAACACTTCCACATCCAACCACCGCACTCCCCACTTTCGAGCCTTCTCATGTGAATTCATCCGAACATCTAGATGATAGATTCCAAATTTTGCCGACTGCCGCATTCCTCCGCCAGTGTCGTCCACTTCCTTGATCCCAATCTCTGGAATCTTAAGGCGCGTCCGATATGGCAAAAGTTTTGGATCAGCCGCAACGCCATCGTAAATCTTAGCGTTATCGCCGATAGATGTGACACGAACTTTCTGATGAGCCCATTTGCCGCAACACTTTTCACAAAGGCAGTAGGCAGTTACTTTCATCTTAATGAGACGGCTCCAACCAAAGTCGGGGTCATTCTTCGCCACTGCCGAATTCTGGCTGACCTTTTCGCTGGCCGAAGAATCCTTGATCTCCCGAAAAACCTTTTGAACTTCTTGGTCGACTTTTTCGATTCCCGCCATCACGGCTTTGTAAAGAACAAAGCCAAAAATGGCTACGATGACAACTATGACGATCATCAAAAGTTTACGTTCCATCATAAATTATCTCCTCTCAAAAAGGATGGCTCGCGCCATGCGCGCCATCGGGTTATAAACAGAATTTGGAACAGAAAAATCTAAACCATCATAAAGCACCGTTGTCCCAAACTCATTAAAAAACTTTTTTGAGGTAATCTTCAATTTTCCTTTTTTCTCAACGAAAGATAGCAAATAACGTAACGCAGGATCACCGCCGCCCGGAATCGGAAAAAGACACGCAACCTCAACCTCTTGCGCGTTTCCATTAATTCTGGAAACTCGCCAGGCCCTAAAAATAGGGATTGGCATAGATCCTCCCTAAATCAAAAAGGTTTTGATCGGGCGATCCGCCAACTGGCGGATTTAGCCTTATTAACTGTTTTATCAAAGGTCAAAACTATGCCTTATATCCTACACTATTTTATTGAAAATGTCAATCCCAATCAAAAATAACCCTTAAAAGGGTTATTTTTGATAGCTGGTGATTCGTAAGCGGGATTCTGTTCCCCCCGACTTTACGTCGGGGAAGACAATCATTTATCTGGGCCCAACATTACTATTGAGCTCTAGCGGTATTGTCGCCAAAGGCGACCGCAACCTTGCACCCGGGTAAGGATTTAGCCGTTTCATCCTTCGACTTCGCTCAGGGCAAATTTCTTGCTTTAGACAAAAAACATTACATTTAAGCTTTGACGAAGGTTCGCCAAGCACATCAATAAATTATGTACTCGGCGCCTCAATCCTTTCGGATTTCGGCGTTTCTGTTCGCACCTCTGCCTTGGCCCTCCATAGCTTTAGCGACGGAGGGTTACTGCTGATGGGCGTTACCCACTACCTTTTAACTTTTAAATTAGGTGTCCCGACTTTCCTCCAAGTATATAAAAGTTATATGCTCAGCGATTGCCTGAATCACCAGCCAACATAATTATACCTGATAATAGGCAGTTGTCAACTTTATAATAATTTTTGATCCCCTGCCCCCTCTTGCTTGCCATCCAAGGCTTGATTCACTGCCTTATCCGCCGCCTTATTTTTTTCGCGAGGAATTTTTATAAATTCCACTTTTTTGAAATCCTGCTTCAAATTCCAAATTTCTATAAAAAGCGTCTGTAAATCTGGCTCTAAAATTTTATAAGTGCCCCGCAACTGATTACACATCAGTTCGCTATCCGTATTAATTTCTAACTCCGTGGTTTTAGCCACTTTCTTGCCTAAAAGATGCTTGGCCTTTTTCAGCGCAAAAACCAGAGCTTTATATTCCGCAACATTATTAGTAGTCTCCCCTATTTTTTCGCCGTAAGATTTACCGCCAATTATCACTCCGATTGCCGCCGGCCCAGGATTCCCCCGCGCGCCGCCATCAGTGTAAATAACTAATTTATCGTTTTTAAATAATTTATTATCCATAAATTTAAGCTGTCATACCAGCGAAAGCTGGCATCTAAACGACATGGATCCCAAAATTTAATTTGGGATGACAAATAACTATTTTAAGATTTTCCATGGAAAATCCCTACCTGCTGGAAAAGAAAATGCGGCCGCGGCCTTATGCCCTCCTCCTCCATATCTTACCGCAATTTTTGAAACATTCACTGAGCCATCCGAACGCAAAGAAACAATAATTTTACCGGCACGCTCGCTCCAAATAATCGCCAGCGGCGGATTGATTTTTCGTAAAAAATCGCCAATTCGGGAAACAAAATTAGGCGAATTAATTGCCAAAATTTTATAACCCTCAAAACTAACAAGCTCTGCATTATCTTTTATCATCCTATCCACCAATTTCTGTTCATGCATCAAAACAATACGACCACCTCCAACCGCTTTTCTAAAACCCGACTTACTTTCTATCAAAGCCGCCAATTCATTCCGTTTTCTAAAATCAAAATCGTATAAATCCACAAAAGCGTTAATTTCTTGAGAATAAGCAAGTTTAAATTTCCATAAATCCATATCCTCTATATACAACAAGAGTTTCGGAACGGGTTTGTTAGAATGGAAATATTGCCAAGCCAACACAGAACCAGAATGGCCAACCGCGTACGAATAACACTCGGTCATTTTTACTGCTTGTTCGCCGCTAATATGATGATCAATCGCCGTTACCCTCTTATTATTTTTAATAAGTTTTTTTATTGCTTCCGGCTTATAAATCACGTCGATAAAATAAATCTCTTTATTTTTTAATCCCTGAATCGGCGCGCTGCCCGGCTGAATGCCAATGTAATCCGCTTTACTGCCAAAATACTTCCAAGCCGCCCAAGCCCCGCCAAAACCATCAGCGCAATTCAAATGGTAAATAACCACAATAGCTTTTGTTAATTTTTGATCCTTTGTCATTTTTATTTTTGTCCGCCAGCTGGCGGATTGATTTTTGATTTCACCAATGCTTCTATTCCCGGCAACTTTTCTCCAGCTAAAAAGGCCAGCATTGCGCCGCCGCCAGTAGATAAAAATCCAATCTTTTTTCTTAATCCTAAACCAATAATCAGTTGGGTGGTCTCTCCACCGCCAATGACTGAAAATGCCTTACTTTTAACAATCATCTTAGCAATCGCTATTGAACCGCCAGCAAATCTTTGATCCTCAAATTTTCCTAGCGGGCCATTCCAAATAATTGTCTTGGCTTTTTTAATTTCTCCAGCATATTTATTCACCGTTAACGAGCCAATATCTAAAGCCGCTCCTTTTTCACCGATCCAATCAATGGGTTTGATAATTTTTGAGGATTTTGGGACTAAATCCCCATTATTCACTACCGCGCTCCCCAATAATACTTTATCCGCTTTTGAAAGAAGATTTTTAATCACTGGAAGCTTATCTTCCATTTTACTGCCGCCAAAAATTAATACCAGCGGTTTTTTTGGATTTTTCATCACCCCTGAAAGAATACCCAACTCTTTTTCTAATAAAAGCCCTGCGTAAGCCGACAAAATTTTCGGCAATTGAGTTATAGAAGCATTTTTTCTATGAGAAACAGCGAAGGCGTCATTAACATAAAAATCCCCTAGCTGCGCTAATTTTCTGGCGAATCTTAAATCGTTTTTGTCCTCGCCCTCCCAAAAACGTAAATTTTCCAATAAAAACAGTTTTCCTGCCGGCAATCTCTTGGGAATATCTTTTAAAAAAACAATTTTATTTTTCAACTGCTTCTGTAAAAAGGGAATTACAATTTTCAAACTCAATTCCGGTTCATGAAAATCGTAAGTTCTAAGTTCTAAGTTCGGGGTTCGGGGTTTTTTAGACGGCCGTCCACGATGGCTCAAAATTACAACGCGAGCTCCATTTTTTAAAAAAAATCTTAAAGTGGGCAAAGAGGATTCTAGTCGTAAAGCGTCTTTCGGAGCCTCAATATTAAAATCCGTCCTCAACAGGACAGTTTTTCCAGAAAAATTTTTTAAATTCTTAAGATAACGCATTTTTTCTATTATATCATCTTTTATAGAACCCATATGGTAAAATTACAAAGATGGTTCAAAAGAAAACGATTGTCATAATTGGCGCCGGTTTTGGGGGCCTCCGAGCTGCCACGCTCTTAGGCAGAAAAATAAAAAAACGCGGCTTAAAAAATCAATATAAGATAGTGCTGATAGACTCAAATACCTATCACACCTATACCCCATTGCTCTATGAAGCCGCTACTACCGATAAAGAAACGGCTAATTATGTCCAAATTAAAAACCTCGTCACTTATCCAGTCGCGGAATTGATCAAAAAATTGCCGATACGTTTTATTCAAAATGAAATTGTTGGGCTGGATTTAATCAAGGGGCTTGTATATTGCAAATCCTTTGAAATAACCCACGAAGAACTAAAATTTGATTATTTAATTTTAGCGCCGGGCTCAGAAACCAATTATTTCAATATCCCGGGGTTAAAAGAAAATTCCCTAACCCTCAAAAGTTTTTTAGACGCTTTAAAAATAAGAAATGCCATGCTGGAGGCTACGGCAGTAAAAAAGAATACTCGAATTGTAATCGGTGGAGGCGGATCTACCGGAGTTGAACTTGCTGGCGAACTCAAAGAATGGTTACCCGAATTATCTATAGCCATCATAGAGGCGGCTCCTAATATTCTGATGGGATTTGAACCAAAGGTGGTGAGCCGAGTGCAAAAACGGCTGAACAAACTAAAAATTGAATTGCTGGTTAATAAAACAATTACGGAAGCCAAAAAAAACCTTTTGTCGCTTAAAGACGGATCAACTATAAATTTTGATATCTTAATTTGGTGCGGCGGAGTTAAGGCATCCGGCTTAATCAGAAAACTTCCGCTAAAAACAGAGACCAAGGGAAGAATAGAAGTTGAAGAGGCAATGAGCTGCCTTCCCCACACGGAAAATTTAAAACTTT
>Ga0209542_10000854_pt1 | contig 72379 bp, 63 predicted proteins | sample RifCSPhighO2_01_FD_184028 | JGI IMG/M metagenome (GOLD analysis project Ga0209542, IMG submission 184028) | Soil microbial communities from Rifle, Colorado - Rifle CSP2_plank highO2_0.1 (SPAdes) (version 2) | ecosystem: Environmental > Terrestrial > Deep subsurface > Rock core/Sediment ...
TCTCGCCTAGCCCGCGCAAAGCATGTTGAGGTGCTTATAAAAGCCGCGAACAAGGAAAAGTTTAATTTGAAAATAATCGGTAATGGTCGTGATGAAGAATATTTGAAAAGTATTGCTGGAAAAACTGTCGAGTTTCTTTCAAATTTGAAAGATGAAGAGTTTAAGGAAATTTATAAAAATGCCAAAGCTTTTCTTTTTGCATCAGTCGACGAGGAGTTTGGTATCGCGCCGGTTGAGGCGATGGGATATGGCATACCTGTCATAGCCTTTGCGTCAGGCGGGATGAAAGAAACTATCACTGACGGTGAAAACGGATATTTATACGACGCACTCGATGAAGATTCACTTATTAAAAAAATAAAAATGCTTAACTCATTTTCTAAAAACGAATATTTAACTATGAGAAACAACGCCCACAGATCAGCCGAACAATACTCGTTTGAAATATTTAAGAATATGATTACTTCATATATTGATTCTTTATTATTTTGAACGTTGCGCGTTACACGTTTTGCGTTACACGAAAATGCCCGAGCTACCGGAGGTTGAATCCATAAGAATGTATCTTGATGATCATGTCGTTGGCAAAACTTTGCAAGGAGTTGAAATCCGTGAGAAAAAAATGTTTTTTGGTGATCCGGAAAAAATTATCGGCAAAAAAATTGTCGCCGTACTTCGCAGCGGCAAAGTACTCACCATTCAATTTGAAAATAAGCTGTATCTAAGCTCTCATCTGAAACTTTCGGGACAGATTTTATACTCACCAGATAAAGATAAAGCAATTTTTAAAAATACCATTCCTCGAGCAAATACCAACAAAATGCCTGGCAAAACTACGAGAATAATTTTAAATTTTGACGATAATTCAGTCATTTATTTTAATGATCTGCGAAAATTTGGCTGGATGAAACTCAATTCCAAACCTGAATATGCAAAAGGCGTAGATGTTTTGTCAAAGGATTTCACATTTAAATATTTTGAAAAAGCGATTGCAAAAACAGGTCGACCGATCAAGGTTATACTAATGGATCAGGAAAGAATCGCCGGAATTGGAAATATTTATGCCAATGATGCTCTGTGGGGGGCAAAAATTCATCCAGCAAGGAAAAGTAATTCTTTAACACTTCAAGAGAAAAAAATTCTTTACCGATCGATTTTAGATACCATAAAAGACGGATTAAAATACAAGGGCTCATCCGCGCATGACGAACTTTATTTATTGCCTGATAGTTCAAAGGGTAGCTATCAAAATCACTTCAAAGCTTATCATCAACATGGCACACCTTGCAAAAGATGTGGAACGCCTATTCAAAGAATGAAACTTGGAGGACGCGGCACGTTCTTTTGCCCGAAGTGTCAGAAATGATTATTCATATCTTATCGCGTCAATCGGCGAAAGATCTGCGGCTTTTTTTGCTGGAAATACTCCGAAGATTATACCGATTCCGGACGATACTCCAAGCGCGAGTACCACCGAAAAAGTATCGATATAAGCTGGAAAAAGCGGTTGGACAAAAAATACTATGATATAAGCTAGCAATAAACCTGCCAGTCCACCAAAAAGTGACAGTATGATCGATTCGACCAAAAACTGCGATAAAATATCAAACTTACGTGCTCCCAATGCGCGCCGAATCCCGATTTCTTTGATTCTCTCGGTGACGGTCACATACATGATGTTCATGATTCCTATTCCACCGACCAGCAAAGATATTGCGGCAATTGCCACAAGAACTGTGTTAACAATAGAAAAAATAGATGAAATTGTACTGATAAGATCTTTTTGCTCAACTATGGAAAATTCGTCTTCTTCAAAATTTTCAAGCATTGTTTTTTCAACAATTCTTTTCATTTCAGGAATATCGGCTTCGTTTCTTGCCTGCACATAAAAAGCCATCATGATTTTACTGGTGTTAAAAACATAGGCAGTTTTATAAGGCATGTACACAGCATTATCCAAATCTTGGCTCGTAAGTCCCCCTCCTTTACTTTCTGTTACTCCTACGACTTTAAATGATTGATTTTCAATTTTGACTGCCTGACCGAGCGCTTTTTTTGCCGATCCAAAAAGTTTTTCTCCCAGCTTTGGTCCGATAACAACTGTCTTTGACCGTTTGTCTACATCACGATCGGTAAACAATTTTCCGTACTCTGCTTTTTGATTAAAGGCGACGAAGATGTCTGCGGTGCTTGCATAAACTTCGGAATATTTGGAATCGTTAGCGCTTGAAACCGTGAATGAGCGAGAATAAAGTGGTACGACGGTCTTTATAAGTCGAATTCGTTTTAATTTTTGGAAATCTTCTTCGCTAAAATTTATCCGTCCAAAAGCCGGCCCACCACTTGTGAAACCTTCCTCAATATTTCCAGGAAGTACGGTGATTAAATTACTTCCGAGTAGTTCAAACTGTTGTTGAATATATTTTCGCAGCCCAAGCCCTGCTGCCGTAAGTAATACAACAGCAAGCACGCCAATGAGAATTCCAAGTGACGTGAGAAAGGTACGCCCTTTATTTCTTGAAAAATCGAAAAGCGCTGATTTTAAAGTGAAAATTATATATTCCATTTATCCTGTCGTTCCCATGAAAATGGGAATCCAGATAATTTATAATAGATTCCCGCATCCGCGGGAATGACTTATTTCTTAAATCTAATCCTTAACAATCTTGCCATCAACGATATGTATCTTACGTTTCGTCTTTTCGGCAACATCATGCTCATGAGTTACGATAAGAACCGTAATGTTTTCTTTTTCGTTTAACTCTTTTAAAAGTTTCATAATTTCATTTCCGGTTTTTGTATCTAAGTTGCCTGTAGGCTCATCGGCAAGTATTAATGACGGCGACATGATAAGCGACCGCGCTATTGCCACACGCTGCTGCTGTCCCCCGGAAATTCTATTCGGGTATGACTTTGCTTTTTCAGCAATTCCAAACTTCTCCATGATTTCATGTGCTTTTTTGACAGGATCATAGGCCAGATCTTTTCTTGCATAAACGGTTGGGAGAATGATATTTTCAATAACGGTAAGTTTGTTTATAAGGTTAAATTGTTGAAACACAAACCCGACAAATTCATTTCTCAGTGTTGAAATTTCGTTATCAGAAAAATTTGAGATATCTTTTTCATTTATGAAAATTTTGCCTTTTGTCGGTTTATCAAGAAGCCCGATGATGTGCATTAAGGTACTTTTACCAGATCCGGATGGCCCAATAAGAGCACTAAATTCACCCTTATGAAGTGTTAAAGAAACATCACTTAGTGCTGTAAATTTAACTGCATCATCAAGTTCATATGTTTTCTCAATGTGTTCAATGCGGACAATTGGAGTCATAGAGCTACTTGGAAATCTCAACTAAGACGTCACCGGGCTGGACGCCCTCTTTTATCTCAATCATGTCTTCGTACTCCCCGCCCACCTTGACCGGAACTTTATCTATCTTGCCATTTTCTTTTTTATTTACAAAATTTTTTTCATCTTCTTCGATTACATATTGAAACGGGACGGCAATCACGTTTGATAGTTCTTTAAGCACAAATTCGGAATCGCCAGTCATGCCTATTCTTAACATCGCGCTTGGAGTGCTTTCGGTCAGTAATACTTTTACTTCGTACACCGTTCCCGTCTCATCGGTTTTGGGAGTGAATGCTACAGTGTCAACTGTGCCAACAATCGGGTCATCAGGGTATGCGTCGAGTGTGATTGTTCCTTTTTTTCCAGAGGTCAAATTTACGACTTCGGTTTGATCGGCAGATACGGCAAAATAAATAGTTTGCGGATTTATGACTTGATATATATCCGTGATTGCGACATTCATACCGGAAGCTGGGGTATCCACCCTGGTGACTATTCCATCAATCGGGCTAAATAGAAAAGAATATTCCTTGGCGATCGATTGCAGCTCAACATCAAGAACGGTGTTAGTCAAATCTGCCTGGGCGTTTTGATAGGTGCGTTTTGCTGCATCTCTTAGCTCGCGTGTGAATCCGACCGAACCATCGCCGTTATCTTCATCATTTTGATCGAAATCGTTGCGCTCTTTTACATAAGTGTTGAGATATTTTTCGAGTGTCTTTTGCAGTTGTCTATGATCAAGTGAAGCTATGCCTTGATATTTTTTGACAAGATCACCTTCTTTGACTCCAACCCATGAGAGCCTGCCGCCTGACTGAAAATGCAGATCTACTTTTTCCGTGGCATCGATTTCACCTGATAAAATCAATGAATCTTTAAGATTTGTGCGAATTACGGTATAAGTTGCGGGTTGTACTTGCGACTTTGCAGTTTGTTGACGATAAAATAAATATCCTCCAATGGCAATAAGTATAATAACTATATACCACCACTTTATGATGGTTCGCCACACAGAAACCGTGATTCTTTTTGAATTTCTAAGTACAAACTCCATATCCTATTATACATCCTTATGAAGGCTATATGAATGGCCTCCAGTCGGAAATCGGCAGAATATTTTGTAGCATAAAATTAATGGCGTATAAATATATTGCTGGTAGCAAAAACCAAAATACGGTACGAAATGTTACTGATCCAAACATCTTCTCAAATGCAATTATCGCAAACGGCCAGATTGGCAGCATATAACGTGAAAGATCACGGTGCTGGACAAACAATGATCCGACAAAAAATACCAGAGTAAAATAGAAAAAACTTCTAAATTTTGATTGCCAAAGAGCCACTGCTGCCATCCCGTATATAAAAAAATAAAAAATTATATCTTCAAGCCAGGCCGTCTCAACCCACCTTCCCTGAAAATTAAATACGGAAAAAAGATAAGGCATCGGCACCACTCCACCGGTATTAAAATATGCAAAAAAGTTGTTATATTGGACCGTATAAATAGCAAATACTGCAATCAACCCTAAAGGAATAAAACCCAAAAATAACCATCCTGTATTAAATTTCTTATTTTTTAGAAACTCTTCGACAATCACAAACATATATGCCACAAAAAGCAAAATCCCGGGTACTTTTGTCATTGCCGCAAAACCGCCTAAGACCCCGGCATAAAAATATTGTTTCTTTTCGAAAAAAAATACCGACAGCAATATCAGAAGTAAAAATAAAGACTCCGGGGCGCCGACCGACCTTAAGACAAAAAATCTGGGTAAAAAAAGAAAAATTATTGTGAGAGGCAAAGGATGATCGGTTAGTTTGAAATGCTTTAGAAAATAATAAAAAAACAATGCGAGCAAAACTGAAAATAAAAGATTAATGCCGATCATTGATTGCAAATATCCTACAAGCGGAGCGGCAACGGCTATAAACAGTGGATACAATGGCAGATGCGCGGCGTAATACTCAAGCGGTAAATTAAACTCGAGACCCATGTTTTCAATTGCTTTTGGGTCATACCAACTTTTTGCAGGTACCAGATATAAAACCCCGTCATAGTTTTGATAAACGTACTGCATGCCCCGATTTTCAACATTAAATCCGAAATAGGCAAGGCTGTTTGTAGCAAAAGGGAGGTACAACAAAAATGACGAGACGAGTGTTACTGTTATAATGGTAACTAAAGGGTATGCACCAAAAAACCCTGCAAGTGAGCGATAAATACGTGATAGGCTCATAAAATATATTGTATCAATAAATTATGAAACGATTACCTCTTATTTGTTTTATTGCGGCGATTGCGATCGCGGCATTTTTACGACTATATCGGTTTGAAGGCTTTGTCACGTTTTTGGGCGATCAGGGTCGCGATGCAATTATAGTTAAACGCATCATTACTTTTGAACATTTTCCAGCAATCGGTGCTCCAAGCTCGGTCGGTCAAGTATATCTTGGTCCGTTTTACTATTATCTTATCGCGCCGTTCTTGCTGATTTTTAACTTTAATCCGGTCGGACTTGCCTACGGTGTTGCAATTTTATCCATCATAGGAATCGGTTTTAGTTATTTTGCCGTAAAAAGGGAAACAAATAATCTATCTGCCCTGTTATTTATAATTTTACTGGGACTTTCTTTGCCGCTTATTGAACTGTCGCGTTTTTCATGGAACCCCAATCTGCTTCCCTACTTTTCTTTTGTAACGATGTACTTTTTTTACCTATGGTATAAAAATAATTCTGCAATTTATGCCGTGCTTTTTGGAGTATTTATGGCATTTTCGCTACAGCTTCATTACCTTGCGGCGCTCATTATTCCAAGTTTTCTTATCTTTTACTTATATTTCTTATGGAAATCTCAACATAAACAAAAGCTGCTTATTCAAACTTTATATGCTTTCATTTCATTTGTAGTTTCTGTAAGTCCGCTTATAGTTTTTGACTTAAGACATGGTTTTTTAAATACAAACAATTTTATTGAGCTTTTTACCGAAAAAGGATTGGCAAGCGGTATATCTGTTGATGCCAAATTACTTGAGACCGTGAATCAATTTGTTGTGCACAGCCTTCAGATCAATTTAAGTAGAATTTCTTCTCTTCTTGTAATTTTACTTCTATCAGTTGCGGCTTATTTTGCAAGTAAAAAAGGTAAAGCAAGTTTTTTTATAAATTTGAATTTCAGCGTGTTGATTTTGTACTTAATAGGATTTTCATTGCTTCAGAGTCCGAGATTTTTACATTATTACGGACCAATATATTTGAGTTTTTATTTTCTGATAAGCCAGGTCATTCACATTTTTAAAGAAAAACATGTGCAGATTGTTACCACACTTGTCATTGGAATACTTTTTATTTTGGCAAATTTTCCAAAATACTACTTTTTTTACCAAACTCCGAATAATCAAATTGCCAATTCTCGTAATTTTGCGGCAACGTTCCATAAGTATATTCAAAAACAGCCGATTCAAATTGTAGCGATACCTTTTACCGAAACCGACGGTCATTATCGTTACTTCTTGGAAAAAGAAGGCTATCAAGTGATGCCACACGATTCACCAGATCAGGCTGAAGAACTATATGTTATCTGTTTTCAAGAATGCACTCCCCAAAATGACCCGCAGTGGCAGATTGCCGCATTTTACAATAAAAAAATTGTAGGGTCATGGAAAGCGGATGGTGCTACAATATATAAAATTATTCATGGAACAAACTAAATCAAAAATTCAAATATCTCTCATCGTCCCTTGTTATAACGAGGATGCCAATATCCAAAAAGGCGTTCTTGATAAGATTGGCGACTACACCAAAGACCCAATATTTAATGAGGTGCTCATCGTTGATGACGGATCAAATGACAGTTCCAAAGCTAATATTAAAAATAAATATCTAAAACTTTTTCCAAAATTTAAGCTAATAGAGAATAATCATTTAGGCAAGGCGTTTGCAATTCTTAGAGGTATAAATGAAGCCGAAAGTGAGTTTATCATGTTTACCGATATCGACCTTGCTACACCAATTGATGAGGCAGAAAAACTTATCAGCGCGGCTCAAAGCGGATATGAAATTGTGATCGGCTCTCGTAACTCAAATCGACAAGGAGCGCCCTTGACGCGCAAACTCATGGCTTTGGGAATGATCTTTATTCGTAACTATATTATTGGACTTCACGGAATACGAGATACTCAGTGTGGGTTTAAGTTATTTAAAAAAACGGCAGCGCAAGAAATCGTGAATCACCTGCAAGTATTTAAAAGTAAACATAAAGTTGAAGGCTCATCGGTTTCTGCCGGATTTGATCTTGAATTTTTATTTCTTGCTCAAAAACTGGGATACTCTATAAAAGAAATACCGGTGATCTGGCGTCATGTTGAAACAAAAAACGTCACTTTTATAAAATCGTCACTTGAAGGATTGCAAGATATTCTTCGCATCAAATGGTATGACCTTACCAAAAAATATCCGCACTAATGTATTTCCGATTTTGACTCTTATCATAGTCGCGATCGGTGTCATTTTTTATCAGTTTGTTGAGATTCCAAAAAATTTACACTTTGATGAAGTGGAGTTTGCAAAGCTTGCCTTATCGCTTCGTGACCGTGGTTATATTCCCTACAGCCCGATGGCAACCGGACACGCAACTCTTTATTTTTATATTCTTCTTTTTTCACAAAATTTGTTTGGCATAAGCACTTTTGCACTGCGATTCCCGTCGGCATTATTTGGAGTTATTAATGTGATGCTTATTTACATCCTGATGAGGCAAATTTTTAAAAATGACAAGCATCAAGCATTTATTTCTTTTGCTGCCGCACTTATTTTTATCTCAATGCGATGGTATTTTAATTTTGCCCGTTTTTCATTTGAGGTCACTTTTTTACTAATGCTTGAGCTTTCATCTCTCATCTTCTTTCTTATGTATAGAAAAAATAAAAAACTTCCTGCACTTATTCTTAGCGGGATCTTTGCCGGACTGGCTTATAACTCCTATACTGCAGGACGTCTTTTTGTTGCTCTGCCAATATCACTAATACTTATCGACGCAATGAGGCAGAAAATATTTCCGCTTACTTGGAAAAAAATGCAACCGTTTTTGTATTTTGTCATTCCTTTTGTGATTCTGATTTTACCGATTACGATTTATCTTTCTCAAAATAGGGACATACGTATCTATCAGTTGTTTATGGTAATGAATGACAGGATGGAATTGTCTGAGAAAATCGCGTTTGTTTGGCAAAATATTGTCAAAACGTTTGGGATGTTTCATTTCAGAGGCGACGACAATGGCGTTCATAATTTTCCAAACAAGCCGGCGTTAAATCCGATTTTAGGCATACTTTTTGTGATCGGACTTGGGATTAGTTTCTGGAAATGGAAAAAATTCGCAAACTCACTTTTTCTTGTCTACTTTTTTATTTCAATACTGCCGACGCTACTTGTCTATCCGTGGGAGAACCCTCACATGCTTCGTACGTTTACGGCACTTCCCGCAATTGCATACTTTATAGTAATGGCAATATTATTTTTTATAGAAAAAATAGCAAAAAAAATAAATAAAAACTGGATTTATGCTGCAGTAATGTTGGTGATAATTGCATCTATGATTTATGAACTTCGCACCTATTTTCTTTATCAAAAACCGGTGCTTGAAGAATCGTTTAGAAAACAAAAAAGCCTTGAGTTTCATCTGCTCCAAGAAGGGGTTAAATTGTGATAAAATCGTATAATGAACCTCTGGAGACGATATTGGCGACATAGTATTGTTGTCGCTTACCTAATCATTTTTACCCTGCTACTTGCTACAAAACTTATAAATGAACCGACGCCGTTTTATGACTGGGATGAATCTATTTATGCACAAGTCGGACGGGAAATGGTCAAAAATCGCTCAATAGTGCCATTGTGGCAAGGCCAAATATGGCTTGATAAACCACCATTAGTACCGCTTTTTTATGGCGTTGTTTTATGGTTGACGCCATTTGTAGCTCTGGAAATTGCGATGCGACTTGCCACACTTGCTCTTGCGCTCATAGTTTTAGCCATGATCTACGCACTTTACTACAAAGTCACAAAAGACATTTTTATAGCCACTCTCACGGTAATAGTGACATCAACGGCGCCGATATTTTTACAGAGGTCACAAGTGGGGAACATTGATGTATTTTTACTTTTGGGGTGGCTTGGGTACGTATTGTTTTATAAACGTCGTGTACTGGCATTTATATTTTTGACAATTGCCGTGATGAGTAAATCGCTTGTCGGATTCTACCCGATTGCATTAATGACCGGATATTACGGTTTTCTTTTCTTTAAGAAGAAGATTAAAAAAAAAGAACTTCTGCAAGAGTTAAAAATAATGGCGATTCAATCGGGAATTTTATTTTTATGGTATCTAATAATGTTGGCGATTTATGGCCGTGCATTTTTTATCCAGCACATCATTGAAAGTCATACAAAAAGAGTCACCGCTTCGATAGAGTCGCATTTTGGTAAACGCACATTTTATATCGATCTTTTGCTTGAACAGTTTGGGCAGTATGTCTGGCTTGCGATATTGGGATTCGGACTAATGTTTTGGCAGTGGTATAAAAATTCAGTTAAAAACAGGGAATTTTTATTTGCGGCATTTCTTCTTCCTTGGTTTTTCTTTTTAAATCTTACAAAAACTAAGATTTTTTGGTACGGCTACCCATACATTCCGCAAATTGTTTTTCTCATGTTTTATCCGCTTTTGGTTATCAAAAAATACCTCGCTCGTCCATTATATATTGCGATTTGTGTTGTGCTTGGATTACTTATCCTTAAAAATGCATTTATTGATAAAAGGGTGCATTTGGCAAATTACTCGAGGCTGGAAGACTATCATCAGATCGCAAAATATGCCCACGGTCGCTGCGATAAGCTTTATGTCCTTGTCGACCTACAAACTCGTGAAGCATCAAAGACCCTTGAACGAATGAATTTACTTATCACTACTTCACGTTGGTGGGGCAACCACCCTTCTATGGTGTATTATTTTAGTGGACCTATCGAATTTGTTTATTCACTAGAAAGATGGAATGTAGTAATGAACTATGCTGAACGCACCTCGTGTCTTGTAGTGAATGAAGATGATAAATTACTAATTCCTATAGAAGATACACAGACGACTATCATAAAGTATGGTAGTTTTTATCTATTTCGTTTTATAAAAGATTATGTTTGACATAAAAAATATTTTAAATTTTATTAAAAATAATTTTACTGCCTACGATGTGTTCGTGGTTATGATTTTGATTGCTGTGTATTTTGCCACTCGACTCATAAATCTTGATAAGTGGCCGATATTTTCAGACGAAGGAATATATATTCGCTGGGCCAAGGTCGCCTGGCACGACCCAACTTGGAGATTTATTTCGGTGACTGACGGCAGACAACCGCTACAGACATGGGCGACAATACCCTTTTTAAAGCTTTTTCCCGATAATGCGCTTCTTGCCGGAAGATTGTTTTCGGTCGCCACCGGATTTATCGGATTTTTGGGGATGTTTGCATTGTGTTTTTATCTTTGGGGAAAACGCGCGGCTTTTATTGCCGCTTCATTTTTCATATTTATACCCTACTTTGTTTTTTACGATCGGATTGCGCTTGTGGATAGCGCAGTCAACGCCGGATTTATCTGGATTTTATTTTTCTCAATTTTACTTGTGCGAACAGGGCGCCTCGATATTGCTCTAATTTTTGGATTTATCGGCGGATTTTCACTTCTTGCCAAATCATCATCCCGTATGTTTATCATGATCGCTATAACAGCTCCGATATTGATTTTTAATCTGAAAAAAAAATCGGAATCGCTACTTCAATCTGTAAATTACATAATACTTTTTGCCATTGCTTTTGGTATCAGCTTTTTTTTCTATAACGTCCAAAGACTTTCACCGTTTTTTCACTACGTGGCGTTGAAAAACACCACATTTGTCATGACTTTTCAGGAATTTTTACAGACCCCTTTTGCCTACGTCCATAATTTCAGATATATTCCAATCTACATCACCTGGGAATCAGGTTTTGTCATCGTGCCTTTTAGTATTGCTGGATTGTATTTTTTATTTAAAAATAACTTCAGACTTTTTTTGTATTTTTTAGCTTTTATTATTGCCCCATATATAGCAATCGGATTTTTTGCCAAAATTCTTTTTCCAAGATATGTCATTTTTTATGCTTCGATATTTATCATCGCCGCAACTTATGCTTTGCTTCAAATTAAAAATCTTAAAACCCGCAGTTTTATCATAGCTTTTGTCATTGCAACTATGTTGGTTTTCGATCATCCTTTGCTATTTAATCCGGCAAAAGCCTATTTCCCCGATGTTGATCGCGGTCAGTATGTAGAGGGAGTCACAGCTGTTTGGGGAGCGCCAGAACTGATGGAACTCATGCGCGATCGCTCGCACGAAAAACCGGTTCTGATAATGGCCGAAGGCAACTTCGGGCTTGTGGCCGACGTGCTTGACGTTTTCTTAAAAGATGGGGATCGGATTGAAATCAAAGGCTTTTGGCCGCTTGATGAAAAACATCTTTACGAATATCAACCGGAACTTGTAAAACGCCAGGTTTATATAGTATTTTCGCATCGTACCGAGTTTCCCGAAAGCTGGCCTATGGAACTTGTGAAAAAGTATGATAAACCGGGAAATAAAGAATCGTTATATTTATTTAGACTTGTTTCAAAATGAATTCTCTAAAAAAATCTAAAACAAAAATTACAATTTTCATTATCACACTGATACTGATAATCGGCGTTTTTGGCAGAAACTTAAATCCTTTTGATGATGTTTTTTTTACGGGTCATGACGAAACCCAAGCCGCACGTGTCGCCGAGTTTACATATAATCTTCAAGAACGACAGATCCCTCCCCGTATTTCCCCGCACTTTTCATACGGCCTCGGCTATCCGGTTTTCAACTACTATGCGCCATTTTCTTACTGGATCGTCTCGGGTCTTGACTACATAGGTTTGGACACGATTGCCGCGCTTGAAATTGGATACATGCTTGCTTTAATTATCGGCTTTGTAGGGATGTATCTTTTACTCAGATCATATTTTTCCTTCTATGCCGCACTTGCCGGTGCACTTGCATATTTAAGCTCACCCTATATTGCGGTAGACATTTTTGTCCGCGGAAATTTGGGAGAGATGTGGTTTTTTGCTTTGGTGCCGCTGGCATTATATTTTCTTAGGGCCAATACAAAAAAAAGGTTTATTTTCACAGCGTTAGTAGCGGCGGCTCTATTTTCTTCACATAATATTTTGTCTCTTGTAAGTGTGGGCGTCGTCATTTTTTTCATTTTGTTAAATAAAACAAAATTATTAAACTTCGCAGTCATTATAGTTGCACTTTTACTTGATGCGTATTTTCTTGTTCCCGCCATTGCCGAACTTGGGCTAGTACAAGCAACATCGGTTGCGGTCGGGACTAAGTTTACCGATCACTTTTTGTGCTTGCCGCAACTTTGGACCTCGACTTGGGGTTTTGCCGGATCGGCGCCAGGATGTAGCGCAGATGGCATGTCGTTTATGCTTGGCAAAATACAGATCATAGTTTTAATATTTGGCGTCCTTCTTTTTGGATATCGATATTTTAAAAAACAAACTGAAGATATCAAAACTCCGTTGTTTTTTTTAATTCTCATCTTAGGAAGTGTTTTTATGACAACCGCTTTTTCTCAATTTTTATGGGAGATATCAAAATCCATTACATCATTGTTTCAGTTCCCGTGGCGATTTCTTATGATTACGGTTTTTGGAATAGCGTTTTTTATAGGATATGCAGTTGAACACTTTCCAAAAAAATGTGGAGTATATTTCTCGATTTTAATAATCATTGCTTTGATTGTAATGAATCATAAATTTTTCTTTGGTCAAAATATCGCACTTACGGAATTTAAAACAAAATACCTTTCTAGCAAATATTTAAAAAATACTGTCGCCTATCGGGTAGCGGAATATTTGCCTGTCTCCGTGGACTACAAAAACTGGAGAGCTCTTGAACAAAATAATCAAAAACCTGAATTTGAAGGGCCTATTGTCGCAATGAAAGATCAAAACATGCTTTTACTGCAAGACTCGCCATATCAAAAAATTATCATGGTCAAATCCAAAACTCCCATACTGGCAAATATCCATTATGCTCCTTATTGGAGTATAACCGTAAATCAAGAACCTTTTATTCCACATAAATTTGATGCCCTTGGGCGACCGTTTATTACGACGGTTTCGGCTGAAGCATATGACGGGGTAGTCATCAAATACACACAAACACAGACAGAACAAATAGGTAATTGGATTACAATGTTGACCATACTTACAACAATTGGATCTTTAGCATTTATTTACCGGCCGTCATGGAAGATAGTCACAGTGAAAAAAATATAAAAAAGCGCTCGCTTATAAGCGTGCTTAGCCTCTTTTTCCAGAGCGGTTATTCGGCCGCGCTCGGCCTTGCCTCAAACCTCATTTTGACTATCGTTCTGCCGCCTGCGACATTTGGAATTTATATTCTTACGCTTTCTGCAATTTCATTTCTTAATTATTTTTCGGATATCGGTCTTGCGGCATCACTCATACAAAAAAAGGAAATTTCGGACGATGATGTTAAAACTACTTTTACCGTTCAGCAAATTCTTATCCTCATACTTATTGGACTGGCGATGCTTTTGACTCCATTAGTCAAAAATATTTATCAATTTCCGGAGGAAGCCGTTCATCTCTATTGGGCACTTTTGATATCATTTTTTTTATCGTCTTTAAAAACCATTCCTTCGATCCATCTTGAGCGCAAAGTCCAGTTTCAAAAAATTGTGCTTGTGCAAATCATCGAAAACACAGTTTTTTATATTGCCGTCTCTGTATTTGCACTTGCCGGATTTGGACTTACAAGCTTCACTTATTCTGTAATCATAAGAGCTCTAGTTGGCACAACTGTCATGTACTCACTTTTCTTTTGGATGCCAAGAATCGGAATTTCTATGAAAAGTTTGAAGTCGCTTCTGTCATTTGGGCTACCCTTTCAGACAAACTCGTTTTTAGCACTGGCAAAAGATGATCTTATCATGCTCTTTTTGGGTAAAATTCTTGGCCTTGAGGCTTTAGGCTATATCGGCTGGGCCAAACGCTGGGCTGAAGCTCCTATTAGGATCATAAGTGATAATATCAATAGAATATTGTTTCCGGTATTCTCAAGAATACAGCATGACAAAAATCGCGTGGGAAGGATCTTACAAAAAATTATTTCTTATCAATCATTATTGTTAATACCAATATATGCCGGCATGATACTTCTCATGCATCAAGTTGTTTTTTTGATACCAAAATACAGCAAATGGGCACCTGCTTTACCAATTTTTTATCTTATCTGTATCTCCGCAATACTCTCATCGTATTCGACACCGTTCATAAATCTTTTTAACGCTCTTGGCAAAGTGCGATTGTCATTTAAATTTATGCTTTACTGGACTGTGATGACCTGGGTTTTGGTGCCTCTTCTTACTCAATTTTTAGGGATATATGGATTTCCGGTTACGCTGGTTTTTCTCTCATTAACCGCGGTTGTCATCATACTTTTGGCACGTCGCATGGTGCCATTTCATTTCCTCTTAAGCGTACTGCCTGCAGTTGTCGCCAGCCTCATTATGAGTAGCGTGGTCTTGCTAATTAGTCAGCTTGGCACATCGTATCAAATATTTTTAATCGCTTCTGTGGTTGGCGTCGTGATATATTTGTCAGTATTACATGTTGTGTTTCGTATAAATATCATTTCAGAAATTCGCTCATTATTTTCCCATGAATGACATAACCGCAATCATCGTAGCCAAAGATTTCCCGCCTCATATTTTTGAAACCGTGGAGTCGACTAAAGACATTGCAGATGAGATAGTAATTCTTGATATTGGACTGCATCAGGAAATAATTGAAAAACTAAAAGACACCAGAAATATTCGCATAATAACTATCAAGAATGATATTCCTTATGTCGAACTTATCCGTGAAGAATCAAAGTCGTACGCTAAAACTCAGTATGTACTTTTTCTTGATCCTGATGAAGTCATACCGCCAACTCTTGCAAAAAAAATTCTCCAAGAATATAAAAAATACGATTATATCTCTATGCCAAGAAAAAATATCATTTTCGGAAAATGGATGGAACATGCGCGCTGGTGGCCGGATCATCAGATCAGATTATTTAAAAAAGACTCAGTAATTTGGCATCAAAAGCTTCACGCAAAACCAACAGTTCATGGAAACAGACTCACACTTGATGCTCAGGAAAATCTTGCAATCACACATCATAACTATGAAAACATTACCGAATATTTAATGAAAATGATCCGCTATGCTAAAAGTGACGCTTCGGAAAAATCAAAAACTGAATATCAACTTTCAGATGGACTGAAAGACGGATTAAATGAATTTATAAGCAGATACTTTGCAGGAGAAGGATATAAAGACGGAATGCATGGATTTGTTTTATCATTTTTACAAATGTTTTATTATTTTCTTGTTTACATATATATATGGGAAAAGAGTCGATATACTAACGTTGAGAACAACGCGATGGAAGATTCACATAATTTTTTCATGCGAGGTCTTTATGAAGTCAATCACTGGATTGCCAAAAAAAATTTGTCAAAACGATCCGGCTCATTTAAAAACTTCTTAATAAATAGATTGATCAAGCCTCTCCTCTAAAAATTCGTTATTCAACGCATATATCTCATACGCTCTAGTTTCTCCTAGTCTTTTTATCGACGTTATCCAATTAAATAATCCTTGTTTCGGATTGCAGTCAATATTGTCAATCACTAATATTTTTTCAGATATATCAATTGTTTTGGTTCTTAAATTGTCCGTCACAAGTTGAGAAGGACAGTTGTGTTCGACAAAAGACACATTGCCGACTTGTGGGAGACGGAAATTGCGCTGGAATTTGCCTATATATTTTGGGTCGTAATCATTTTTGTAAAAAAGATAATAAGTCGGTAGCCACAATTCTTTATTAGTCACCAGGACTTTATCATACTTATCTTGATTAGCCAGAATATATTGCATTGCTTCTTTATTTCCATCATTTCTGTAAACGCTGGTAAAAATACTTATGTGTGAAAAATAGTTATGAAAATAAAATACCAATTCTCCGGTAAGCAATATAAAGACCAAAAATTTAATAGGTATTTTTTTTACGTTGAGATTAGCAATACTGTTATAACCGTACGAAGCGACTAAAATCAATAATATAAAAAACGGCAAAGATCTGTGAATACTTGGCACATCCAAAATCGTTAAGGCTGCTGGAATCGGCGCTAAAAGCATGAGATACAACACAAAAATAAAAATTGGGTGATTTATTTGTTTGTTTTTACTCTGAAAATATCCGATGATACTTAGGATAAATAAAGGGATTAATGCGAAATACAATAATCCAGAATATGGAGCCATATATATCAGAGGTATTCCTTCTTGTCCGAAAATATAATTTGGGGAAAAATAGCTTAAATATTGATAAATAAATTCAAATCCATAGCCAATAATTTTATTGTGAAACATTCTCGCTACAAAAATACTTTTTTCATTAAATATGAGTTGCTGAAGTTTGTTTTCTACTCCCGAAACCGGACTGAGGATTGAAGTTTGTTCGAATCTTCCTTTTCCCCAGTATGTAGAACTTATTGCCAGTGTCAAAACAAAGGAAAGTACAATGCTCGAGATGAGAATCGTCTTAAAAAGCTTATCGGTTTTGTAATAAAAAGCAAGAATTATTGTCGGCGCAAGAATGAGCGGAATCAAAATACGGTATGACGGGTATATTAGATAGGTTGATAAAAGTAAGACTAAACCAATGATGAGAAAATATTTATTACTTTTAAAAAAAGATTGCAAAAAAAAGAATAAACCTGAAAAAAATACTGTAAGCGCTACAATGCCTTCTGCATTTAACCTTGATAAGTTCATATGTACCGGAGTCACGGCAACAATGAAAGCAGAAAATAAAGCCGTCTCCTTTTTTTTAAATATTAGAAGAGATAATAAATACACCGGTATTACCAGTAAAGCGCCAGTTACAGCAATCAACGCTCTTGAACCAAACTCATTGTTGCCAAAAATAAGCGTCCCTAGACCTGATAAATACATTGGTAAGATCGGAGGATAGTCTCCGAATTTATCCATAAAGAGTAATGGTAATTTATTTCCATAAATATCCTTACCGTTTAACAATATGAATTTTGTCGCGTATGTATTGGCTACCTCATCGTTATGTAAGCCACGTGGCGAATCTCCAAGTTGATATATACGTAGAAAAATTGCGAGAAGCAAAATCAATATTAAAATAACTGAAGATTTTGTAAACTTTTGATTTAACATTAGTTGATTTTTATTTTATAACTTGTCGGTTCTGTATACAACTGACTTAAATATCGGATCTCTACCCGATATCTCAGCTACTTTAACAAAATTCTGAGCGATCTCGCATTTCGGCTTATTAATTATCAATGAATTGACTTTAGTATCCATCGATTCCAACACTGTAAGACAAACCTCTTTTTCAAATTTTACGTTTCCGATTTGATCGATCAAAGCATCGTTATAAAAATCACTTATGTATTTCTTATCGAAATCTTTAGAAAAGAAAAGATAATATAAGGCCAAATTGCCATAGCCCGGCACATATATCGCGTCGAACTTTTCATGATTTTGGATTAAATATTTTACAATTTCACGTTGTCCGTCATTTCTTCTTGCACCTAAATAAATATCAGACTGCACAGAGTATTGGCGCCAGAAATATATTAATTCTGCAATTAAAATTGCACTGAGAACCGGCGTGATGAATTTATTGGGTCGAATTGAGACAAGTTTAAATAATCCGATTCCAATGAAGATAGATAATATAACGGCAAAAAACACAGTTCTATGAAGATTAGGCGATCCATAGTAAGTAAACGCCGCAGGTAATGGAGCGAGCAGAATCAGAAATACAAAGTAATAAAGATACTTTTTTTCAAATTGCAACTTCCTGTCAATAGGTAAAATCAGTGCGATAAAAGCTGTGAGAAAAGTAAGATACAGCAATCCCTGGTCAGGCACATCATATCGAGACTCTACCCCGGTTCTGATAAATAAAAATAATGGTGAAAAATATGACAGATATTGTGTAATAAATTCACGCCCATAACCAATTGCTTTATTATGAAATAGTCTGGTAATTTGAGTATTGCTATTGCCAGAATTATAAATCTGCTGTTGAACTTTAATATTTACTCCTGACAAATCACTGAAAATTGATGTTTGTTTTAATCTGCCGGCACCCCATGCTGTCGTACTGATATAAAAAGTCAGTGCAAAAAAAATTACTGATGTTAGTGCTAATGCCTTTATTTGTTTATTACTAAGTTTGAATAAAAAAATTATCGGGATAAAAATCAATGGGGCATAGATTCTGAATGGATGATAAATCCAGTATGACATGAGAACAAGAAAAGCTGCGAGCATCAGATCGCGAATTCTTCCCGTTTTTATATAAATTAGTAGTAAAACAATTGCAGTAATAAAAATCGTGCTTCCGATTATCCCTTCGGCGCTTGATCTGGAAAGAATGATATGCCATGGCATGATGGCGATGCTAAATGCCGAAAGTATTCCGACAAGTTTGTTGTTTGTCAACCAATAACCTAATACTGCTATTGGGAAAACAACCAAGCTCCCGAGAAATGCCGCCGGAAATCTGACTGCAAACTCGTTTACTCCAAAAACATAGGTGGCTAATCCTGATAAATACATCGAGCCTATGATGTAGTAATCACCGAATTTGTTGAAATAAAGCAACGGCCAAGGATTACCATAAATATCTTTTCCGTTTTCAAGAATATACCTTCCGACATATCCTACTAGAATTTCATCCTCGTGAGGTTCAAAAGGCAGGCTTCCAAGTTTATTAAAACGTAAGAAAGCACCAATCAAAAATACCAACAGAAGTCCGGCATGATAGGGATATTTTTTAATCAGATTCATATAAATTTGTATCGCTTCATTATGTAATATCCACCAACAAATGCGGCTAAAGAAAGCAATGTTACTGCGTTACCGAGCTGTCGCACTTTTGTTTCTGTAAATTTGACAGTGACTTGGTGCTGACCTGGCGGTATTTTATAAGTGATAACGCCACGGTATTCCGGATCTTGAAACTCAATAGGTACTTCCGCGCTGTCGACATAGGCTCGCCAGCCCGGGAAATAAAAAGTATAATCCGCAAGTCGTACCTCAGATTGAGCATCAACCGAATATTGTCTTTCCGCATTTTTCACATTTTGAGATTTGATTGTTCCCTTGCCTTCAATTATCTGGGCTTTTTGACTTTTGTAAGGATAACTTCTGACCTCGCCGGTCCAGATCGTATTCATAACAGTTCCGTGGCGATTGTAGTCGGTGAGGAAGTATGATTTTTGAGGATATTCTGTGTAATTTTTTCCATAAAGCTCGGGGAATCGGATAAACGCGATAATTATTATCAGACTAAATAATGCTATTTTTTTGTATTTGAATTTTTCCAGTAAAAATGCCAGTAATACCGGCGGAATAATAATGTAACCTGTAAGCATCCGCCATGGATGCTGGATGTTGCCAAGCAGTTTAATTTTTTCATATAAAACCTGACTTACCGACAACATAAAAAAAATGTAAACCAATCCTACTAGTACAAAAACATGTTCGATGCTGAACTTTTTTTTTCTTAACAACATTGAGCCTGATACTAGAACCGAGACAACTAATGTTAATCCTTCAATTACACCTCCAAGATGATAATGTGCTCTGGTTGCGACGTCGTTTTTAAAGTAAAACCACTGTTCGCTGATAAACTGCTGTATTGTCAAAAAATGACCTTTGACAAAATGGTCTGAAGATAAACCATAGTAGAAATATTTTATTTCACGAAGCAATGGCACCAAAAAATATGCCGCTATTCCAAATCCTAAAGCCACTGATAAAAAAAGAATAAACTTGGTACTCTTTTGTTGTTTATTTTTAAACCAGAGATAAAGACCGTAAGGCACAAAAATCAGACTGCCTACAACAAACATGAACGGATGTGTCAGCAATAACAGAGCAATTGACAACGTCAGAAAAATATAACTGCTGGTTCTTTTTTTTTCTAATAAAAGATTCAGGCTGATCAGTATCCCTAGAATAAAAATTGAGGAAAAAAATTCAGGTAATGCTCCCCTGATATATACATTCATTATTCTGTACGGCGCAAAATGAAAAAGGAATGCTCCTGCAATCGCCGGGATCCTGCCGACATGCAGGCGCAGGAAAACATACATAAGTACCGTCGACAATAATAATCCTATAAGAACAACAACATTGTATGAAAGTACGACATCGCGAGTAATGAAATTGACGAAAGCACCAAGATAAGATGTAACTTGCTGAGCAAAGATGGGAATGGGCATGCCATACCTCGCAAATCCATTACCCCAGCGGGCAGGAAATTCACCATCGCGCATGGCGTCATAGATTTGGGCAATGTTTGAAATATGTGTTGGTCCGTCAAATGTCGTAGGCTGTCCGCGGTGAAGAAATAAGTCAAAAATAAAAATCACTGATATAATAAATGCCAGCAGTAATATGAAAAATAATTCTCCGCGTAAACGCTTCATAGTGATGATAAGTATAATAAGTTTATCACTTATTTTCTTTTTGATCCTCTTTCCTCACACCAGAAGTACTCTGTTTCCTTTTATTGGTAGGGCTTCATTTGAGAAATTTATTGCAGAATCGTCAAAAGCCAAAATCATTGATGCCCGACGTTTTTGGGAGATGCGCGAATTTTATGCTCCTGGCGATTTTGTACTAGATAAGGAAGGATTCCGTCGTAACGATTTGCCAGAATCTTTTAATGAGATGATTCCGATTTCTTCTCAAGAATACTTTACTCCGTTTCTGATATTTTCTTCAAACAAATGGCAGTCCGTCGAGTTTCTTACTACCATCAATCCACCCGATCTTGCTTTGTTTAAGGCAAAAATACCGAAGAAAGATATAATTTTTGAATCAAGTACAGATATGATTTATAAAAACGGTGGATATACGTATGTTGTTTTTCTTCGTCCGGTGTCCGTAATGCAGGAGACAAATGGATTCCTTGATTATGCCGAATATGATAAAAAATTTGTGGAAAACAAAAAGTGGCTTGTGGTCTCAAAAGTAGATTTTCAATAATTTGCTAACTTGCACTTACTATCTTCATTTTTTTTAAATTCAATTTAAATTGATTGATGAACTTATAATAAAAATATATTCCTAAGAACAACAAAGCAAAGCTCATCGATAAAGAAAAGTAGCGACCTGTCAATATTGATAAAGTCTGGCTCGAAATCTTTATCGGCTGCCAGGCAGCGATGACATTGATCGCATGAATGGTACTTACAGCGATAAACAGCCACAAAAATTCTCTTCTAAACCCAACATAAATTGCAAGCAACGGGAATAACGGGTACAAATATCGCTCGTGCATGGTCGCCAAAAAAAGATAAAAAACAAACGTTAACGCTGTAAAAAGTCCAAAAAGATGTTCTGGAGAAAGTACGTTTTTTTTAAGCTTCTTAACTATCATGACGAGGGGAACAAAAAATAATGCATAGAATAAATAACCCCAGGTAAAGTATGAAAAGAAAATAAATGTTTCCCCTGCTTTTGGAGTAATATCGGTAACTTTAGGAGATAGTATGATCCACCAAAAATTATATGCATTTGACGAAACGTTATCCAACTTTCCAGCTCCGTTTGCTCTAATAAAGTTTATAAGCCAGAGATGTGGTTCCTGAGAAATTGGCAACGTTAAAACAAGCGCAATTAAAATGGATGTGAAGGTATAAAAGATTATTTTCCCCCTTGGACCGATAAATAATAAGATGACCAAATACAATGGCACAAGCGGCAAAACAGAAAACTTTATATATAACGACAAAAAAACACTAAATATTGACATGAAATACTTATGTTTTAAAAGAAGAAATAATGAAAGGACAAAAAACATCGTTGGCACTGCATCAAATTGGCCCCATACTGCACTGTTATAAATACTTATCGGATTAAATAAAAATAGGGAGGAAGCAAATAATGCTTTTTTATTATCTTTCTTTTGAAAGATTTTATAGATGATAAACCCGATCAAAATATCGCTGATGACGGCCGGAATTTTAAGAAACATATTTGCAAAAGTTCCGTCATTTATCCACAACAATGTTCCCGGTGGTCTTTGCATTAGTTTAAATACGATTTTACTCGCTTGCATATGAATTGAATACATGGCCTGGATTACATATGTTGCTCCAGGAGGAAGATTGTTAACAGCCCCAACATTTGCTATATGATTTTTACTGTAAGTATCTGCTGGTCCATAAAGATATGCCACTCTCCCCCAGTCGCGATGAAGAAAAACGTCGCCATGTTCTCCCAAAGAATTACTTGTAAAAATTACTAATACTATTCTAATTAGTAAGGCTGTAGCAATAATGACAAAAATTTTTGACTTAATATCAATCATATTATTAGACGTTACCATATATTGTCACTTTGTTGTTTTCAAAAATGTTCTTATACTCCTTCAATTCACGATTACACTTTTTTAAAAATTTGCTGCTGAAATATTTCTTATAGTAAATATACTTAACTTCTTGAAAAATTTTACAATCCATTGACTCCACCTTATCAAGCCTGTCTGCGTAGTCAACACCGGTTAATTCCAATACATGTAAATCAGAAATATAATTCTGCTTTGATGTAAAAGCCGGAATGTAGGCAGTTTCATCAAAAACTCCTGTATTTTTTTTATCGGCAAAATGAAACGAGCTGAAAATTACCCCAGCCGGCTGTTTCTTCAAAAATGCCAATGCTTCTAATTCGGAGCGATTTACATAAGCTTTTGGAGCGATTATTGTCCCCTTTAGAATATCCAAGTTTATTGGAAGCGCAAGTAATATTAAAACCATCCCCAATAAAGATAAAATTTTGTTACCTTGTTTTAACAACTTGTAAATCAACTGGGCGGCAAAAAAATTTGCTAAAAATATTACGTAGTAAAAGAACTGTACCGTGTTCCACCAAATCCCTTTTTGGATAAATAAAATTGCAAGCAGTGTGCCAATGAGTATTGAGATTGCTATATAGATATCAAATCTTGTTATCTGTCTTTTAATCAATTTATAAAAGAAATAAATTAAGCCAAAAAATCTTGAACCTAAATTGATAAATATGAAAAGTAAGGCAGAAAATAGTTCAATTGCTAAAAGGCGCGGGCTTAATGGATTAACTGACAAAAGATAGTATCTTTGCAGTACCAAATCTTTTAAATATACAAGATCGGGTTCTTCAATTAAGGAGTGCACAAGTGCAAAGGGCGAATAAATAAGTACGGAACCTGATTTTAAAGCAGCGAAGGGATTGTAGAAAAACAGTACGCTGATAACTATGCTAAAAACGATAGGTAAACAATACTTAAAGGTGAGCGAAAATCTTTTTGAATTAAAAAATATTTCCAATATGTAAGCACCGGCAAGAAATATAGCTATTACCGCACCATAAAACTTAAGGCCGATAGCGATAAATGTCAAAATGCTAAATAGTATGACTTGTTTATAATTGAATTCCCTGACTTTTATAAAAAGCAGCATAAAAAGTATGACTGTAAAAGATAGTGCAAGTTGAAGATTGGTCATCATTAATCCGGACTGCATTGCCAGTACAGCCGCCGATCCATCGATCGTTCCGTTGTGGTAAAGCGTTAAAAAATATGTATATGAACCACCAAAGAAAATAAATATTAAAAAAATAGCAACAAATAAAACATCGTCTTTTATCTTTCTAGCGAGTAATATGGCTGCTACAGTAAATAATATAAACCATAGAATTGGAATTAGTTTGAATAGAGAAAAAAACGGCGAAAGTCCGACAAACGTAAGCAAATAAATTACCAAGTCCAAAAGCACGTTATAACCGGATAGTATCTCTCCTGCAAAGGATGGAACAATAAACGGATATTGCTTAAAAGCCGTAGTCGCTAAAGCAATGTGCCAGATCGAATCATGATTATGTACACCCCAAAGATAAAGACCACATTCATCTCCAATACAATAATTACTTCCGCTTGGCACGATAAGAAACATGTGAAAAAGAAAAGCCGCAAGAAGTATTATCAGTAGGATATTATTGCTTTTGATATAATCGAAGACATGACGGAACATATAGCCATTATAACCGTTGTCTACAATAATTACGAAGTTCTTAATGATTTTTTGAGGTCCCTTCGTGAGCAGATCAATCAATCCTTTCATCTATTTATTGCCGACGCCTCTGATGTTAAAAAACCTATAAATACACAAGATATTTATTCAACTGTCTTACCTATAAAAAATCATGGTTATGCTTATGGAGTGAATGCCGGACTTGAGGCTGCAATAAAAAACAATATTCATACCTATTGCATCATAAATGACGATGTTTTTTTTCAACCTGATTTTGTTGAAACTTTAAAAATATCGTTTAAAACACATCCTAAATCACTTATAGGTGGAAAAATATATTATGCGCCAGGTTTCGAATATCAAAAAGAAAAATATCAAAAAGACGATCAAGGTAATGTCTTATGGTATGCAGGAGGCTCCGTTGATTGGGATCATGCCCTGACAAAACATCGCGGAGTAGATGAAGTTGACACTGGAAAATATGGCAATACAGAAAGAACTGGTTTTATCACAGGTTGCCTGATGTGTTTTGATAAGAGCGTGATAGATACGGTCGGTTCTTGGGACAGTAAGTATTTTCTTTATTATGAAGATGCCGATTTTTGCGAACGAGTGAAACGAAAAAATATTCCTCTTGTTTTTGATCCAACCTTAAAAATTTGGCACAAAAATGCTCAATCGACTGAAGGCTCAGGCTCAAAAGTCCATCAAAAATATCAAAAACAAGGACGGCTCCGATTTGCCATGAAGTATGCACCGTGGAGAACAAAAATGCATATTGTAAAAAACTACTTTTTGAATAGACTGTAAACTCTTTTATAAAAAAGTATATAAAGAAGATTTAAAATTATTGAAGAAATGATTATCCAGTGCTTCATAAACAACTTCTGATCTGTCCAGTCTCCCAGAGTAATAAATGGATAATATGACATAAGTAATCCGAAAAGAAAAATTTGAACTCGATCGATAATCTTTGGATACACCGGTAAAAAAACAAACAGCGTCAAAAAATACCACGGCTGAATTTCTAGAAATAATGATAAATAAATCAACATCCCAATAACTGCTGAAATTGCGACGTAATTCAACCAGTGTTTTTTTTCCTTTTGCCAGACCGCAAGAGGAAGTGTTATATATTTGATACCACCTGATATAAGCAATAAGATGCGCCCGATCCACTCACGTTTTTGCGAAAGATAATAAAATCCTGCAACTGCCAAAGATACTCCGATAAGATCGTTGTGAGCATTGACAAGTCCTTCAATAATGATCAGTGGATGTGTTGCAAAAACGAGCGCTGATCTTTTATCAAGCTTCTGTAGATAATAAACACCGATAAGATAACTTGCAATAAACAATAACTTAAAGAAGAGAAAATTAAGAATAAATTTTCCGAAAGCGAAGACCGAAGGTATAAAGGTAAGCGGTAAAAATGTTGGTCCATATGGATATGAACGGTGTACCCAGTGCATGAACCGCAGCCAATCATCTTGCGGAAAGTCAAGTGGTGTCTTCAAATAAGGATTCTGGTGGTAATAAGTGAAAATTTTTGCATCAAAAATATAGTTAAAAAAATCATGTGACAAAAAAGGATAAGAAACTAGAATAATTAGCGAGACAAGAACTGCTAGAGTGAATGGACTGGTGATTTTCTTTGATCTCCTGATAAAAATAAAATGAAATAAAAATAATAAAATCACAATAAATAGATACAAATACCACGACAGCCAGCGCTGGTAATATCCAATTTGAAGAAATGCATCCTGAAATGTTCTCCACCAAGAAGCATTTACAAGTGTGATATTTGGGTCAATCAATGCATATGAATATACACTTAACCCCGTTACGACAATGAGATAGGCAACTGTGAGAATCATATTATTTTTCTGTAATTATCGAAAATGAATTATTTTTCGCCTTAAGTTTGTACGGCAACCCAGCCTTTTGATAGTTGTCAACAATACCGTTTCTTATTATTAGAATAAAATTTTCCCTTTGATCAAATACTTTTTGAATGGTACCTACATCGTCCGATTCACGTGTATGCTCGATCACGCTATGATTGGTATAAAAAACCGCTATTGGTACATAATCTCTGTCAATCAGTAAATTAGTCTCTTTGGTCAGATATTTAACGCTAGTTTTTAAGATATCAACTTCGTCAACAACATATTTTGATGAAGGAATTACTTCGTAATAAAAAATTTTTAATTGAATTACAGCAAGGATCAGAAAAGGGAGAATGTAAAGATACTTCGTTACAGTAAAAATATTATTAAGATGCGATTTAAATTTAAATTGATTCAATAATTTTTTCCCTAAATAAATAATGGATTCTAATATGTGATACGATCCTACGGAAATTACCAATGCCAGTGGAGCGTAAGTTGGAATTAGATGCCAGATTTCTGTTAATGAAGTAGTTAAAAACGGATACAGTATGACCACATTCCAAATAATAAGTCCAAATATTTTATGTAAATATTCCCAATTATTAAATTTCTTTTTCTTTGCAAATAATGTTAGTCCGTAGATGAAGTAACCAATAATCCCGATTGACAAAATTATAAAAGTAAGCTGCCATATGTAATACCATTTACGCACGCCCATATGCAGATAAAACAGTGGCAGTTGCCACTCGAGATGAGTTAATGTTACAAAATTCAATTCTCTGTTCCTTTGACCTATATTTATGAAATGCTGCTGATAAAAATCAGAGTGGGTGCTAAGTTGATATTGATACCAAGGAAATACAATGATGTAAAAAATGATTCCACCTAATGCTAAATAAAGTAAGTTTCGTTTTGATTTAAAAGCATAAGGTAATATTAACCATAAAATTAATATCGCGGCTGAAGTACCGGCTAGTGTTTTGGTCATTATCAATGCACCAAACATCATCATACATACCAGAAACCATCTGAAAGATTTTGTGCTTAAAAATGCCGTAAATACTGTTGCAATATAAAAAAATAAGAAAAGCGCATCTAAATTACCGGAACGTGTCCTCAAAACATACCAAACGCTCGTAGCAAGTATCATCCCGGCTACAAAACCGATCTCTTTCTTTTTGAAAGCATACTGGCCAAAAAAATACAAGAGTATCACTGATAAAACACCACTTAGGGCTGACGGTAGTCTCGTAGAAAATTCGCTCACTCCAAATAATTTATAGGAGGCGACCATGAACCAAAAACCCATTGGTGGATGATCAAAAAACGGTTCACCATTAAAGGTTAGGTTTACCCAATCATTTGTTTTGATTATATCTTTCGCAATCGATGCATACCATGCCTCATCCCAACTTGTAAGTGTTTGATAATCAAGCCGATAGAAAAACAGCCAAGTAGTAAAACCAAGAAGTATGTATAATAAAAAATTGTTTCTTATATGCCTAAACAAAGTAAATTTCTTCACGTATTGAAAATTGCATTAATAACATTCTCCTTCTGCTATTTTAGATTAGTCCCTATGTATTTTCAAACAGTTGGGTCAAACTTTTTTGAAAAAAAATGAATATTAAAAAAACAAACTCATTTTTTAATAGAAATAAGTGGTTACTTTTACTCACCTTCGTATTCATTATCTACTCTTTTTTCAGATTTACCAACCTCGATCTGCGAATTCCTTTCGCATGGGATCAGGAACAGTTTTCCAATCAAATCAGAGCAATTGTTAAGAACCACGACTTCACACTTCTTGGTCCACGAGTTACCAATGACCGCGGGTTTTATCTGGCACCTTATTTTTCTTACTTGTTAATCCCGTTCTATTTAATTTTTAATCTCGATCCTAATGCTCTAATTTTATTTATTAAAGTTGTAAATATTGCCTTTTTTGCTTTAAGTACTTGGACTATTAAAGAAATATTTAATATTAAAAATTCTATTGTCTTCCTATTACTTTGGGCAATAAACCCCATACTTATTAAATACGACTCCACACCGTGGTGGCCAATTCTTATCCCTTTAGGAGTGATCTTGGCGATATACTTGCTTTATTTATTGACTAAATCACCTAAAAATTTAATACTTTGGTCTTTGTTAGGTATCATACTAGCATTGTTCTTCAACATGCATTTTCAATTTATTTTTATTGCGTTGTTTGTCGCCACTTTTTTAATTACTTATTTCAAACTCAAGCTGATAAATCATTGGGTTGGATTAATAATAAGCCTGATGAGTTTTTTGATTATGTTTTTGCCTCTTGTTATTTTTGATTTCAGAAATAAATTTTTAAATACAAATTTGCTTCTTTCATTTTTTAATGAAAAAGTTTTGAACGACCAGCCTTATTATCAGGCCTGGCAACCTGTATTTGCGAATTTTATTTATCCCTTATTTGGTTGGAATAATATCATGGTCGTACTCTTATTTTTTATAGTTTTTACAGCGTTATTAATTTATTTAATTAAAACTAAAAAAAATTTTGTTAAAACTCTCTACATTTCTGCACTCGTATTATTAATAATTACCACACTTGGTTTTTCGTTATATGGATTACGTCCTTCAGAGTATTATTTCGTATATCTTTATCCGTTTATTTATATTGCTGTTGTTGATTTTTTACTAACGCACAAAAAATATTTTTTAATACCCATCATTTTAATTTTTCTAGTTTTCATTAATCTAACCAGCTTGAAAAATTCACTTAACAAAGAACCATTGGGCCTTCATTTCAAAAGAAAAGTAGTAGAAAGCATTGTGCCTTTTGCGAGGGATAAAAAATTCAACATTACGTTTGATATGCAGCTTGGCACCAATAATGGGTATTTGTATTTATTTGAAGTTTCTGGTATTCAACCGACTGGGGATTGGAATGACCCTTTGATCATCATTCGTTCCCCACCACAACAGGGCGATATCATCTTTCACGATATTTATAGTGACATTGGCGTACGTATTCCACCTGAATTAAAATAGTCTTAGCAAGACCGCCATGATGAGAGAATGGATACGGGAAGAGAGTTAACGAGTAGGATGAAATGGTATACTTTTATCATTAGAAAGCTCATACTATGAAAATACCAAACTGTACCGTCATCATCCACACTCATAATGAGGAAAACAATATTGTTGAATGTATCGCTTCTGCAAGACTGTTAACCGACAACACCATTGTCATCGACATGGAAAGCACTGATGAGACTGTCTCGTTGGCAAAAAAAAATGGCGCCCAAGTCTTTAATTTTCCTTTTTCACATTATGTTGAACCTGCTCGCGAGTTTGGCATAAAAAAGGCAAATACGATATGGGTGTTTTTACTTGATGCGGATGAAAGAATGACCAAGGAACTGGCAGAAGAAATTGCAAATAAAATTTCTAATTTCTCATCTCTCATTTCTCATTTTAGAGTTCCCCGCAAGAATATTTTCGGCCGTCAAAAATGGCTGCGTCACGGCGGCTGGTGGCCGGATCATCAGATAAGACTGATAAATACGAAATACTTTAAAAGCTGGCCAAAAGCCATCCACTCGACCCCAAAAATTGATGGTGAAATTGGTTATCTAAAAAATCCAATCAAACACTTTTTTCATGGAGATTTGGAGCGTATGGTTGAAAAAACTATTATTTTTGAAAACATTGAATCCGACTTACTTTTCAAAGCAAATAAGCCCGTGGGAACGGTGCCTTTTTTTAGAAAATTTTTAGGTGAACTTAATCGAAGGCTTTTTGTTAATTTAGGTTTTTTGGACGGTTCTTTTGGCATCATAGAAAGTATCTATCAAGCATATTCAAAGACTATAACTTATTTATATCTTTATGAAAAGAAAAATCGCCGGACTGTATGACCCATATCTTGATACTCTTGGTGGCGGAGAACGTCACATTCTCTCGATCATGAAAGTGCTTTCAGATCAGGGATTTGAGATTGAGATATTTTGGGACACTGATTTAGGAACGCAGATAAAAAAAAACCTGAATATTGATTTTGCCAAACCCGTAAGATTTGTCAGAAACATCTTCAAACATCGAAGCTCGCCGATTGAGAAAGCAAGAATGCTGCGTCGTTATGATAAGTTTTTTTATGTCACTGACGGAAGCTATTTTTATTCAACGGCAAAAAAGACCTACATCTTTTGCATGGTGCCACAACAATCACTTTACAATCGAAGTCTGATAAATCGCATGAAAACCTGGAACAACTCTTATATTGCAAATTCTAAGTACACCCAAGGATGGCTCAGAAAATGGGGAATTGAGGCAAAGCTGATTTATCCTTTTATCCAAGAAGATTTCTTAAAATATAGCCAGTCCTCAACCAAGAAACCGATCATACTTTCGGTCGGACGTATGTTCCGACATCTACATGCCAAGCGCCACGACATCGCAATCCAATGGTTTTCTTCTCTTCAAGAGAAGTATCCTGAATTAAAAAATTTCAAATTTATAATCGCAGGGCGTGTCCTCTCTGCAGATAAAGATTATTATGAGGAGCTAAAAAATTTAGCCCGCGGCAATGACTCGATTTTATTTTTCCCAAACTGCTCATACGAAAAACTTCTTGAATTATATCGAGACGCTTCATATTACTGGCATATGACTGGAATTGACGCCGATACCCAAAAACATCCTGAAAAAGCTGAGCACTTGGGGATCACCCCGCTTGAAGCGATGGGAGCGGGCGCGATCGTTTGTGGATATAGCGCCGGCGGACTACCAGAGCTCATAACTCATGGAGAAAACGGTTATTTATTTAAGACAAAAGATGAGCTTATGAGCACTATGATTTCATCTGAAAAAAATATAAAAAAGCAAAATATCATGCGTGCCAAAGGCAATGATTTTGTAAAAAATAATTTTTCTTATGAAGTATTTTCAAAGCGTATTTCTGAAGTTATTCTAAATAAATGAAAATCACGGTTGTAATTCCGGTTTATAAAAAAACAGAAGAGTTTATTGACAATCTAAGGAACAACTTACCTTACCTTACGGATTGTGTCGTCGTCGTCGTCAATGATGATCCGGAAAAATCCATAAAGGATGAAATTTCCGTTTTTGACAAAATACGTCTCATCGAAAATAAAAAAAATATGGGTTTTCCTGGCGCTGTAAATATCGGAGTAAAATTGGTAAAAACCCCACTTATCATGCTTTTAAACTCTGACGTCAAACTTTTAGATAAGAGTTATGAAAAGGCAATAAAACACTTTGAGGAAAAAAATGTCTTTGCCGTGAGTTTTGCGCAAAAAGAAAAAAATGGCCGGATAGTTGGCAAAAATAAAATTTATTTTAAAAATGGTTTTTTCCAACACAACTTTGCGAAAGATCTTAAGTTTGGTCAAAACGGCTGGGCCGAAGGGGGAGCCGATCTTATAGATAAACAGAAGTTTGAAAGCTTAAACGGTTTTGATGAGATTTATAGCCCGTTTTACTGGGAAGACATTGACCTTTCCTACCGCGCCTGGAAGGCGGGATACACTATCCTCTTTGATCCGCAAGTTTTGGTAGAACATCATCATGAAACAACAATCCGCGTTTTCTATAACTCAAAACAGGTGCGTTCAATTGCTTTCCGAAATCAACTTATTTTTATTTGGAAAAATATTCATGACGGCAGCAAAATATTTTCACATATTATATTTCTCAAACTATATTTAATAACTTCACTTTTTAGAGGTGACCTCACAGTATGGGGTGGATTTTGGCAGGCGTTTACAAAATATAATACTATTATGAGGAAACGTAAGACAGTACCACAAGTTCGTGACGACAATGAAATACTTGAAATCTTTTCTTGAAAACAATTCGAGGCTGATCCTTGGAATTTTTATTGTAATTTCTCTTGGATTGCATATTTATAACTTTGGATTCCCGTGCCTTAACTCCGATGAGGCGTCATTTGCTTACAACGGTTACTCTATCGCAAAAACAGGTAAAGACGAGTACGGCGCATTCATGCCTTATCGCTTTAAGGCATTTGGAGAAAACAAACTGCCGGTCACGATCTATACCATTGCTCCATTGGTCGGACTATTTGGATTAAATGAATTTACAGCAAGACTGCCTTTTATAGCAATTGGAGTTTTTGCACCTCTGATTTTTTACTGGTTATCAGTGACCTTTTTCAAAAATAAATATGTCGGCTACATTTCTGCATTTCTTGCGTCTTTGAGTCCGTGGATTCAGATCATGTCCCGTCATATTCACGAAAATATCATTATGCTTCTGCTTGCGTCGGCGCTCTTGATCTTTTTTACGAAACTGCAAAAAGATTTTAGATGGAAATACGTCATCATAATTTCAATCTTAAATGTAACTGGATTATTTACTTACCATATTGGAAAAATTCTCAGTGTCTATTCGTTTATCGTCCTGTTATTTATTCTGTTTAAAGAAAAAAAACTTGGCAAAAATATCATCATAAAATCAGCTCTGATCTTCCTGTTGCCAGTGTTTATTTTTCTTTACACTGAGATGTCGCAGCCTACAAACCGTGTCGGTAATTTATTATTTACTTCAAACGCAGGATTTACTCTTAAGATCGAAGAACTGCGCCGCGAACATGATATACGTTTACTTCACAATAAACTTACCCAGTCTGTGCTTGTGCTTTCACAGAAATACCTCACCAATTTTTCCCCGGAATTTCTGGTTATAAAAGGCGACAGTAACGATCGGTTTGGATTTGACGGCACTTCGCCTATCACCCCTGTGGAATATCTTTTACTTTTTATTGGCCTTTATTTTCTTTTTCAAAAAAAGGAACAACATAGATTTTTACTTCTTTCATTTTTACTTATGGCACCGGTAAGTGCGGCTCTTTCCTGGCAAGACTATTCAATTACAAGGTCGTTTCTTATGATTATTCCTATTCTTATGCTTGCGCCTTATGGAGCATATCATTTGATTCAGGAAGCTTATGGAAAATTACTTAGATTATCCCTGATTGTTGCAATCTTGTTGTTTTACTCATTTTTTCAATATTTTTCTTGGGACTATTATTTTTTCCATTATCCAAAAAAGCAGCAAGCCATTTCCGCATGGCAGTGTGGCTACAAAGAACTTGCTGAATATATTCAAAATACTTACGATGAAACCGATCAATATTACATCACAAAAAAATTAGGACAGCCGTATATTTTTCTGCTTTTTTATCTGGAGTATCCCCCAGGTCAATATCAAAAACAGGCAAGCCTTACCCCACCCGACGAATATGGATTTGGACAGGTAGAAAAGTTTGATAAGTTTACTTTTTCATTGCCAAAAGAAAATTCAAATCAAGCTGCTTTATTCATAACAAACGTAAATGAAGATGAGACCAATAATTCAAGAAAAAAACTTGACTCTGTCAATTATAATGAGCATGAAATTTTTAATATTTATGAGTAATATTAAATCATGACGAAGAAAGATGTCTCCCCAACTCAACGGATGTTAAATGCCTGGGCAATAGTGGTCATCATCTGGAGCGTATATCGTGCCTATGTCAAAACCGATCTGCCTTTGTGGTTTGATGAGCTTATCGCAAAGCCGCTTGTATTTATTTTACCTGTAGCCTATTATATTTCGCGATATGAAGGTCATGGATTTTTTAAAGGCGTTGATCTTAAACGATCACTCCCCGATGTTATTTTTGGTTTAAGCCTTGGTCTTGCGGTACTGGGCTTGAGTTTGTTTACATTCGGAACTCATGGCGCAATAACATTCCCGTCAATCACGATCATTTTATATTTACTCGGCATTGCCCTGGCAACAAGTATTTCGGAAGAAATTTTATCGCGCGGATTTGTGCTAAAGCGACTGTATGCGGAATCAAAAAATGTCATAAGCGCAACATTCTTTGCGAGTTTCCTTTTCTTTGTTTTACATATCCCGATATTATTTACGAATAAAGATATTTTTGGTGTGACCTTACTTCAAGTCATGGCAACTGACCTCCTTATGAGTTTCGGGATCTCGCTCATCTACTTGCAGCGGAAAAACCTCATCATTCCCATACTCATTCACATGTTCTACACTTTCGCATTGTATTTAGTAATGTAAAAAAAATCGCAAATCGTGTAACGCGAAACGTTCTTTAATGTTATTTTTATATAAATAAAATAGGCGGAACAGGTGGTCAAAACTAACTTCGAGCGAAGTAACACAAAATTTGTGAAGCAAGTTTTAAAACCGCGGAACAGGTGGCGCGAGACGGGGAGACCCAAACAAATGTGGGCATTTCGACATTTTTTGGGGCTGTCGAGCGACAGAATCTGGAACGAAGACTATATAGAAATTTTTCGGTCACGAGCGAGAAAGATTATTACTTAATCCAAAAAGTCACGTAGTTTTCTGGCGCGAGTCGGATGTTTCAATTTACGTATCGCCTTGGCTTCAATCTGTCGTATGCGCTCACGAGTAACCTTAAATTCTTTACCTACTTCTTCAAGCGTCTTTGGTTTCCCGTCTTCAAGGCCAAACCTCATAAGCAACACTCGTTTCTCACGGGGTGAAAGGGTCTCAAGCACCTCGCCTATTGCATCTTTTAATAGTTCCTGCGACACTACATCATAAAGATTTGGTTTGGTTTTATCGGCGATAAACTGCTCAAGAGTTGCCTCTTTATCATCGCCAACAGGGGTAGAAAGCGACTTTGGCTGCTGGGAGATGCGCATCAAATTCTCAGCTTCATCGATAGTTATCATCATGTCTTTTGCGATTTCTTTAATATCCGGGTCTTTGCCGTGCTGTTGCATCAGTTTTCGCTGGGTTTTATAAAAACGATTGATCTGATCGACCATATGTACGGGAATGCGGATGGTTCGCGACTGATCGGCAATTGCACGAGTAATTGCCTGGCGGATCCACCAAGTGGCGTAGGTTGAAAATTTAAATCCGCGTCGCCAATCATACTTTTCAACACCTCTTATAAGACCTTTGTTTCCTTCCTGAATCAAGTCAAGAAATGAAAGGCGTCGTCCTAAATATTTTTTTGCAATTGAGACGACAAGGCGAAGATTGGATTTAATGAGTCTTTCTTTTGCACTTTCATCACCTTTTTCATTGCGTTTTGCGAGGTTTATTTCTTCTTCAAATGATAAAAGCGGAGTCCGTCCGATTTCTTTTAAGTATTTTTTTATCGGGTCAAGCGACTCGCCGTGCTTACCGCCGACAAGCTTTTCAAGTTCTTTTTCGATTTCTTCTGCAGATTTATTAGCATCCGACTCGTCACGAGTTGAGATTGTCTCAAAGATATCGATTCCCTTTTTAAACGCAAGATCAAAAAAATTATCAATTTCATTGACGTGTTTTTCGGGCTCCGGATAAACCAATAATATATCGTCTTGCACAAGAAAGCCGTCATCAGTCCCCTGTTTAAGTAGTTCTTTGATATTTTTTGGCATCCGATTTAGCATAAGTTTTTAGGCTACATTTTACACTGTTCTTAACATTTTTTCTATTTCTTTTTTGTCAAGACTACGCAAAGAATCATGATAACCTGTCAGTTTTGATTCACTTCCGGCCTCATCAAGTTTCGATACTTCACCGATTTTTCTTCGCAAACTTTGTTGTTTGAGCTCATAAACAATGTCCCAAATCTTCTCTTTTTCAAACTCGTTAATACCTGAGGCAAAAAGATAAATCTCGTCAGCTACTGCTCCGAGCTCCGACGGAAGCGCACTTATAAATGCATTAAAATCCTGAGTTTTATTTGCTTCAACAAATGAATAAAAATTCTTTATTATTTTTTGAAGGGATGGAATAGAAAAATCCTCAGGTTTGATAATAGAACCTAGCACCCCAACCAACTTTGTCCAATTTTTATTTTGAAAAACATAACTTAGTAAATATTTTTGGATCATATCGCGCCTATCTTCATTCTGTTTTTGTTTTGTTATGAAAGGCTGCCTTTTTATCCTTGATTTTGAAGATGTGATCAGTTTTTCAATACTCCGTGAAGATACATCCAAAAGCGTCGACAGTTTCTTTACATAATGGGCTTGAATGATTGGATTTTTTATCTGTCTAAAGTACTGGACCATCTCCTCACCCATTTTTTTCTTATCAAAAGGGGAGTCTTCGGGATATTTTTTTTTGGTAATTTCAAACAAAAAATCATAAAGCGGTATGGCTGCGAGGAGATCTTTTTTAAATACTACCGGGTCATGACGTGCAGCCTCATCAGGATCTTTACCTGAGGAAAATTGTACGACCTGGATGTCAAAATCGAATGTTTCGGCCTCACGAATACCCCGCTTTATTGCCTCAATGCCGGCCTCATCAGTATCAAGCGCGAGAGTAATACGTTCGGTGTAGCGCTTGAGTAGCGCGAGCTGTTCGGACGTCAACGCCGAGCCCTTTATCGCAACCACGTTTTCAATTCCAACCTCATATGGAGTAATCAGATCAAACTCCCCTTCAACTATATAAGCATTATTTGCCTTGCGTATAGAATCACGGGTAAGATGAATGCCGTAAAGACTTTCACGTTTATGATAAACCGCTGTTTCCGGAGTATTTATGTACTTTGCCATCTTCTCTTGACTGTCAAGAAGACGACCTGAAAAACCAATCACATTATTTTTTACATTTTTTATAGGAAAGATTATTCTATTTCGGAACCTGTCATAAATGCGACCTCCTGACGATACTACAAGACCCGCCTCAACAAGATCATATTTTGTGTATTTTTTTTTGAGTAAAAACTGTATTAGGGAATCCCACGATGATGGGGCGTAACCAAGTTCAAACTTCTCAATAATTTTGACGTTAATTCCGCGATTTTCAAGGTAGGCCAGTGCTTTTAATCCAAACTGGGTATTCAGCAAAATATAGCTATAATATCTTGCGGCAAGATTATTGACGGTATAGATTCTCTCCCGTTTCTTGCCGACCTCATCGCTGACTGCCGAATCGGTAAGTTTGATTCCAACACGATCTGCAAGTTCACGTAAAGCCTCAATAAAACTCAGGTTGTCAATCTTCATGAGAAACTCAATAACATCGCCGCCTATCCCACACGAACCAAAACAATGCCATATCTGCCGATCTGGTGAAACGACAAACGAGGGAGATTTTTCTGAATGAAAAGGGCAAAGTGCTTTGAAGTTTCGCCCGGATTTTTTGAGCTCAATATACCCCCCTATAAACTCGACTATATCGATTCGCTGCTTTATCTCTTCAATTTGTCCTTCCATATTCGCTTTTCAACTTTTATAATCTAACCTCTTGCTTTCTAGTTCTATTTACTATTATAATTGTTCTAATGCTATATATATACCTAGATACGCATCAAATAAAACTGCTTCACCTCAAAAAAAGTCTTCTTGGCGCTTATGAAGCTGCCTTTTACAAAAAAATATTTGATACCGATCTACTCGAAAATGGCCTACCAAAAAACATCGATGTCATAAACTCCGCCGTCAAAAAAACACTCGAGCTTATACCGGAAACTCCTCTTAAGGACCGTGACGTCACTCTTATCATGCCTCAGCCGCTGTTTCTCTTTTTCCGCGCCGACATGCCGGTTGATATCACGACTTCGGTACTTGACTCCTATGTCAAAGAAAAACTGCAAACAGAGCTAAAAATTAATGCTGAGGACTGTTATTATAGCTATTTTATACAAGAAAGTGAGGGTCAGAAAAAAATTATATTTTACGGCATCAAAAAAGAAACCTTTCAATCTATTTCACAACCTTTCACCCTTCTTGAACTTAAGCTTCACTCAATCATTCCAGAGTCACTTGCATATTATAAGCTATTTGAAAAAACTCTACGCGTAAATAAGAAAGAGACTATTTGGTATGTCAATTACGAGGAATCCTCAGTGCACGGTTACGTTTATGATTCATTCGGACTTTTGGAACCTGACCGTTTTAGTTATTCTGGCGCCGAAGGTGAAAAAATTGAAAAAATTCTCCAAAAAAAGGCTTCCGAATATGCAACAAAAAATATAAAGCTTAACAGACTTATTTTATCAGGGGAAAAAGCAGAAAAAGTCCGCCAGGATACATTCACCAAAGATGTTGGAGTGTGGACCAACCCGCTTTTTAGAATAATCCCCCATTTTTATAACGATTATCTTAAGCTAATCCAACATGAAAAAGCACCTGTGCCGATCTTGGAGCACGATGTGATGTTTGGAGCCTTTATTTTTTCACTTGAAAATAAGCAGTTTTCACTGGTGCAAACAAAAAAGACCGCAACGGCATTAGTGCAGTCGGCAACTCAAATAACAACCAAAAAAATGCCGTTGAAAGGCATAATTTTTTTTGCAGTCTCATTTATCATCACGTTTATTGGTCTGTACTTTCTTTCAAAGATGAATATCAATTGGAATATAAATGGTCTTAAGCTTCCGACATTTTCCATGCCAAGTTTGTTTAAAAGTTCAACTCCAACGCCGGAACCATCGCCAACTGAAGCGGCACCGACCCCGACACTTGCTCCTGCAATTGACCGAACTACTGTTCGCATAAAAGTATTAAACGGTTCAGGGATTCCGGGTAAAGCTTCTGACGTAAAAGAGTTTTTAAACAGCAAAGGTTATGAAGAAATCCTCACCGGTAACGCCGATAGTTTTGAATATGAAACAACCGTTGTACAAATCAAAAAAGAAAATAATTCGGAGCTTCAAAAACTTATTTCGCAAGATATCGCTTCGCAAGTGACAAAACCTACATTTGACGCGCTTGATGAGGACGAGGCCTCGGATATCGTCATAATTGTAGGAACAGATTTTAAGTAAATCTTCTTGTAACTCGCAACTTGTAACTTTTTTCCATTTTTTAATTGTGGGTTTCAAGCTACAAGCTATGAACTTCTTAACTATATGGTATGATATAAAGCTATGGATGACCATAAACAGCAACTTTTGGAAAAATTTGAGCAAATTAAATCCAAGATGAATCCAACCTCAATTAAAGAAGAGATTGCCAATCTTGAGGCGCGTACTTATGATGCTGATTTTTGGAAGGATAGTAAAGCCGCTGCCGATGTGATGAAGCGTATAAACTCAATGAAAAAAGAGATCGAGGACATTGAGATGATGGAATTACTTCTTGCAGAAAATGAACTTAAAGACGCAGAGAAATTGATCACTTCTTACGAAATCCATTTATTTTTATCAGGAACTTACGATAAGGGAGACGCAATATTTGCAATTCACGCCGGCCAGGGCGGTACCGAAGCCATGGACTGGACTGAAATGTTATTTCGTATGTATACACGCTATTTTGAAAAAAAAGGCTGGAAATGGGAAGAAATTGACCGTGTAGCAGGGGAAGAGGCCGGGATTAAAAGTGTTATTCTGAATGTCTATGGTAATTTTGCCTACGGATATTTAAAAGCGGAAGCAGGAGTGCATAGACTAGTACGGCAATCCCCGTTTAATGCCGATAAATTGCGACAAACCTCATTTTCGCTGGTTGAAGTGTTGCCAATGGTTGAGGATAACGCAGTACAAATTAAAGACGAAGACATTGAACTTCAATTTTTTCGCGCTGGAGGACATGGCGGTCAAAATGTCAATAAAGTTGCAACAGCGGTCCGCATCATTCACAAGCCCACAGGAATAACGGTTTCATGCCAGCAGGAACGTTCGCAAATGCAAAACCGTGAAAATGCATTAAAACTTCTCCGGGCCCAACTTTGGGTACTCGAAGAGGAAAAAAAGAACAAAGAAATCGCCTCCTTTAAAAAGGATAAAATGGCCTCATGGGGACTCCAAATACGATCGTATGTACTTCATCCATATAAATTAATTAAAGATCTTCGTACTGACCATGAGGAAACGCAGGTCGAACGCGTGCTTGACGGCGATCTTGATGAGTTTATTGAAGCTTTTATCAAACGTCCTGACTCCCAAAAATAACATCCTACATCCTTGCTTTTGAATTTGAAAATATGGTATCCTAAGAGTCTATGGAACCAAACAACAAAAGCATGCTTCATGATATTGACGAAAAATCTTCTCCCGCGAGTGTCTCTGAAGTGAAAAAAACCGACATTCTTTCGACAAAAGTAGTTGCGATCGTAGTTGCCGGCGCAATCATTTTGGGAGTTGGGAGCGGATTTTTGGGCAACATGATTGCCTCAGGCGCGAATTTTGGATCGGGAAATCAATCGGGCGATGACAAATCATCCGGCTCCGGTAAAGAATCTGCCGGAGTCATGGATAAAAAAACCTTCCCCGACAGCGCGGAAGGGCTTTTGAAAGAAGGCGGTATGGAAGGAGAAGGCAGTTATCATCTTGAGCGTCCGGGTGGCAAATCACAAAACGTATATCTGACCTCAACTGCAGTTGATCTGTCAACCTTTGTTGGAAAAAAAGTGAAGGTCTGGGGTCAAACATTTGCTGCTGAAAAGGCTGGTTGGTTGATGGACGTAGGCTATATTGAAGTAGTTAAATAAAACCCAAGAGCGAAGTAACCAAAATTTGCGCAGCAACATGCAACGTGCCACTTACGCAATTACGAAATAACGATAAGATAATTGCTTGGCGGCAAGCAAATTTTCTGGTTACGAGCGAAAAATAATATGATCTCTTTTCAAAATGTCACAGTCAAATATCCCTATGGCAATCTCGCTCTGAACGATGCCACTTTTGAGATTGCCGATAATGAGTTTATCTATTTGGTTGGACCGTCAGGCGCGGGCAAAACGACCATCTTACGTCTTTTGCTTCGTGAGATAATGCCCGCATCGGGCCGCGTGATAGTTGACAACGAGGAAATCAGTAACCCTAAATATCACGATCTCACCACACTTCGCCAAAAAATTGGAATAGTATTTCAAGATTTCCGTGTTCTCCATGACAAAAATGTGTATGAAAATGTCGCCTTGAGCATGCGCGTCAAAGGATACGCGGCTTCGGAAATAAAAAATCAGGTAGTCGAGGCTCTTGAACTAACAGGAATTTCTGAAAAAATATTTATGTTCCCGGCTCAACTTTCGGCCGGTGAGCTACAGCGCGTAGCAATCGCGCGAGCTGTCGTTGGAGACAGATCGATAATTCTTGCCGATGAACCGACCGGAAATCTTGATCCAAAAACCACTTGGGACGTGATGAAAATATTTAAAAAGTTTGAAAAAAATAAAACCATAATTTTTGCAACCCACAACACCGACATCGTCAATAGTATGAAGCGGCGCGTCATAGTGGTTAAAAACGGCGCTGTTGTCAAAGATCAGAGGAAAGGAGGATATGAACTATGAAAGATATCATTACTTCACTTCGGCGTACCCCCTATCAAACATCGGCGGCTTTTTTGGTACTTTTTTTTACTCTACTTCTATCCGGGATTCTTTTTATTTCCTTGAGTTTTATCCAAGGTTTGCTTTCGTATGTTGAGACGCGGCCGCGCATCATCGTTTATTTTCAAATAAAAGCAGAAGGTGCGGAGATTCGCGCCGTCCAAAAAAAGCTTGAGGCTACGGGTAAAACCGAAAAAATTGAGTATGTATCAAAAAAAGAAGCCTACAATATTTATAAAGAATTTACAAAAGACGATCCGGTTTTACTTGAGATGACCTCTCCCGACATCCTACCTGCCTCTCTTGAGATTGACGCAAAAAGCCCTGAATATCTGCCCGTGCTTGCAGATTTTCTAAAAGACCAGCCCGGTGTAGATGAAGTGGAGTTTCAAAAAGATATTGTTCAAAATCTACTAAATCTCACCAGAAATATACGGCGAGCGATTCTTGTATTTTTTGCGTATCTTCTCATCATGTCGATTATCGTTATGGCAACAACTACATCTTTCAAAACAGCTCTGAAAAAGGAAGACATTGCCCTGCAGCGGCTATTGGGTGCGACTAATTTATATATAAGACAACCTTTTATTGCAGAAAGCGTATTTTTGGGACTGTTTGCCAGTATCTGCGCCAATGTCAGCCTCGCAATTATTTTGTTTTCTCTAAACTCATTTTTGAGTGTTTTTTTGGCAGGACTGCCTGATCTTACGATAAGCGTTATGAATATGTCCTTACAGGTCTGGCCGTTTAACCTCATGTTTTTACTTACGACATTTGGCATAACGACTTTGTTCGGACTCTTCATCTCGCTTGTTGCCAGTCTTGCCGCAACAAACAGATATTTATGATAAAAAAAATCATTCTTTCTATTTTTGCAATCACGATCGCCTTATCGGTGTTTTTTTACGCCGATATCTTGAGTATTGCCCAAGAACAAACTCAGGAACAGACAAAAGGTGACCTTCAAAAAAAAATCGAAGAGTATGAAAATAAGCTCACCGAGCTTCGTGATCAAAAAAATACTCTATCTTCACAGATCCAATACATGGATACGCAGATTTACCTGACAGGACTTCGTGTAGAAGAAACAAACGCTAAAATTGAAAAAACCGAATACGAGATCGGGAAACTTGACGACTGGATCGGCGACCTTGATGTCTCACTTGACGAGCTCTCAAAAACGATGATTGAGCGTATCACCGCAAGCTATAAAAATCGAAAAGCTTCGGTGATCGATATAGTGTTTGACTCGACCTCAGCTTCTGATATCGTCAATAAACTTAAGTATTATGAAGTCGCCCGTGAAAGCAACAAAAAAGTGCTTTTGGAGGTGCAGGAAGCAAAATCAAATTATGAGGAGCAAAAAGAACTTCGGGAAAAGAAAAAAAAAGAGCTTGATACTCTTCATAAAACTCTCATCGTCCAGGAAGAAGATCTGAAAAATCAGCAAGATGCGAAGAGACGATTACTTGAAACAACTCAAAATGATGAACAAACTTATCAACAATTACTCGCGCAAGCGCGTGCCGAATACGCAGCAATACAAGGAATTGTCGCTGGCGCGGGAACAGAGACAAAAATAGGAGATGTTACTAAAGGAGAACGCATTGCCTCAATTATTTCAGGAGCGTCATGTAACTCTTCAGGAGGACATCTTCATTTTATTGTACAGGAAGGTGGATCAACTCAGAATCCATTTAGCTATCTAAAGTCTGTGGATCTAAAAAATTGTTCTGGTTCAAGTTGTGGTTCAGGAGATGGAGATTCAACATTTACTGACAATTCTTATAATTGGGACTGGCCATTAAATCCAACAATCGAAATGAATCAAGGATATGGTGAAACATGGGCAGTAAGAAATACATGGGTTGGAAGGATTTACAACTTTCATAATGGTATTGACATCACTGGTTCTTCTTATGATGTATCCGCGGTTTCAGATGGAACTTTATATAAAGGAAGTTATTCAGTTGGATGCGCATTATCATACATGAAGCTTGTTCATAAGGATTCTAATACCACAACGCTCTATCTTCACGTCAATTATTAATGACGATTGACTTATCTAAATTCTTCTTTTATTATGTATTTATATAACATATAAATATGTTAACAAGAATTAATTTCCTATTATTTTTGGTCGCTGCATTCGCTTTTTTTTCTACAACTACAACCTATGCTTCAGAAAATAAAGTTGTAAATGCCAGTTTCGAATCTTCGGCTGAAAATTGGAAAACAAATAATTCAAATGTTACTTTTGATATTTTAAATTCTCCTTTCAAAGAAGGTACTCAATCTGCAATGATCATAAACTCCAGTACAACTTCGTATGGAATTGAACAAACGATCACAAACATTATTCCCGAGCAAAAATATCGTATTTCAGGTTATGTTCGTGTCATCGATCCGCCTGCACAAAAAGCATTTATTCGCGTAGCTTGGTACAGTTCGCTTGACGCCACAGGCTCGCAGATCACGACTCACGACTCACCTATGCTTTCCGATTTTACAGATTGGCAGCTACTTGAATTTTTTCCGAATGCGGCGGCGAACGCGCAATCTGCCAAGGTACGTTTACTAACTACAAATGGAGCGGCAATATTTGACGATATACATTTTGAAGTTTATACCGAACCAACGGCAACAGAATCCCCAACGACAACTAACGTACCGCCTACACCAACACCGACAACTTCCGGTGAAGATTTTTCCTATGACAACATATTTATTTCCGAAGTGATGCCTGCCCCGAGTCCTGGAAACCCCGAATGGATTGAACTTTATAACGCAAATGATTTCGATGTCACGCTTGCTGATTGGTACATTGACGATAGCGCAAATGGCGGCTCAACACCAAAAAAAATGTCTATAAATATCCCTAAGAAAAGTTATATCGCTATTGATTTTTCTACCTCACTCTTTAACAATGCGGGAGACAGCGCCCGGCTGCTTGACTCATCGGAAGTTGAAAAAGATTATATTAGTTATGGCGAAACAGAAGCGGATTACAGTTTTGGCAGAAACGATTTTTCAAATCATACGGTCTGTATGCAGATTCCGACAAAAGCTGCAACCAATGGTACTTGTATTCAAGTTGATGAAGAGCCGGAACAAACAACGGCAACTCCAACTCACGTTCAATCCGTATCCCCGACTAAATTCATAACTAAAAAAATAACTCCTCACGCGCTCCACAATTATTACGATGATTTCAAAAGCAATACAAAAGTATCTGCTCTTAAAAATTTTGACAAACAAAAAGCTGAAACTGTACTTGGAGAAACCATCTCCATTCACAATAATTCAAAACCGCGGTCGCCCGTGACTCATCTAACTCTGCTTTCGATGTCGTATTCAATTCTTTCAATCATCTCACTCTGCGTGAAAATTGCTCTTGCATAAAGTATATTGATAATCATGGTAAAGAAGTTGTGGTTTTTTTTGTTATACTGGCTCCCACCGATTAGTCTCATGACGATCATATTTTTTCTGTCAAGTCGCCAAAGCATATCTGTCGGAAAAAGCTATGAAGTGAATTTTGTCACCTTCAAATCGATGCATATTTTGGAATATGCTCTAATGTTTTTTTTGTTATTTCGGGCATATTACCGAACTTTTACAAAAAAAAATAAAAGCATTCTTTTTTTTCTTGCCATCATAACAACACTTATTTACGCCGCATTTGATGAGTTTCATCAGACTTTTGTACCAACAAGAAGCGGAGCGTTGCGTGATATCGGGATTGACAGCATTGGAATTTTATTATCTTTTCTGTATACTAAAATACATCTTGCAAAGTTGGTTAAAAAACGTTTGATATGAAACAGATCATCGACACGGTACATCATTTTTTTGTTCCACGTCATACTAATAACTTCAACGCAAAACTACTTCATCACGATTTTTTAACGATTTACCTTATTGTAGCAATTTTATTTGGCGCAGGCATAAAGCACATGCAGCAAACAGGAAATATATTAGGATACGCAACCGACGTCACTGTGCAAAAGCTCTACGAGCTTACAAATATCGAGCGGGGTAGAAATAATATTAATAATTTAAACTACAATGAAGAGCTTGCTGAGGCGGCAAGGAGAAAAGCAGAAGACATGTTTGCCCAAGACTACTGGGCACATTATGGTCCGAAAGGTGAGACACCATGGCAGTTCATACTTGCCTCAGGTTATCAATATGAATATGCCGGAGAAAACCTTGCTAAAAATTTCATGTTTAGCGATGGTGTAATGAAAGCTTGGCTTGATTCAACAACGCATCGTGATAATCTGCTTCGTAAAGAATACGCCGATGTCGGTTTTGCGGTTGTAAACGGTGTTTTAAACGGCGAGGAGACGACTCTAGTTGTCCAGATGTTTGGCAAGCCACTTTATGCAAATGATACGGTTGCCGCAGAGACTCCAAAAACCGAAACCGTGGTTGCCCAAAAGCCCATCGTCTCCGAAGTACTTGCCTATGATGCCACACCTCAAAACAGTTCTTTCTTCGGAACGTACCTCAACATCAATATTGTATTTTTTGCAATACTCATGATTGCCTTGATGCTTGATTTTTACTTTGCTGCCAAACTTAATCTGATTCGTGTAAGAGGTAAAAATCTGATTCATTTCATGTTTATAGGCTTTATCGCAATCGGTGCATTTATCATCATTCAAGGATCAATAACATGAAAACTTTAGTAAAACATTTAAAAAATGAAGTTAAAAAACACGCTTTTGACTACCTGTTATTCATAACTGCGGGAGTGGTTTTTCTCATGGGTTTAAATTTATTTCGCGGGGAACGATTACTTGAGTTTATAATCTTGCTTTCTTTTGTATCTTTTTACATCATCTGGGGAATTTATCATCACATCATCGAAGACAACCTTCACCTTAAGATTGTGTTAGAATATATTCTTATAGGTTTTGCAGTTCTATTCCTCATTAAGGTACTGATTTTCCCATTCTAAATTTTTATGAAAGGCATCATCCTTGCAGGCGGCAAAGCAACAAGACTTCGACCTCTCACCAAAATCACCTCAAAACAACTTTTGCCCGTATACGACAAACCAATGATTTTGTATCCCATTGAGACTCTTACAAAAGCAGGAATTACCGATATACTCATCATCATCGCGCCAGAATATTCAGGTCATTTTTTAAATCTTTTAGGAAACGGCCGAGAGTTTGGAGCAAAGTTTACTTATGAAATTCAAGAAAATCCGAGTGGCCTTGCAGATGCTTTTATAATCGGACAAGATTTTATTGGAGACGATAATGTAACTATGATTCTTGGAGATAATATTTTTGATTATGATTTTTCCCCACATGTCAAAAACTTCCATCATGGCGGCCATGTGTTTGCCAAGCGGGTTCCCGACCCTCATCGTTACGGAGTCATTGAATTTGACGATAAATATCATGTACTATCAATCGTAGAGAAACCCGAAAATCCAAAAAGTGAATACGCAATGGTTGGGATATATATTCTTGATAAACGGGTTTCAGAGTTTGCAAAAAACGTCAAACCCTCCAACCGTGGTGAAATAGAGATAACAGAGCTCGTGAATCAATACAAAGACCGAGATGAGTTAAAAGTAAGTATTATCGACGGGCAGTGGCATGATGCCGGTACTTTTGACAGTTTGCTTGACGCAAACAACTACTGGGCTCTCAAGTCAAAAAATTCCTAAATTCGAATATCGAAATTCTAAATAAATTCCAATTTTTTAAATTTAAAACGTTTTATTATTTGATATTGTTTCGAATTTAGGAATTAGATATTAGAAATTTAATCAATATGGATACAATTCAAATTTTACTTATCATAGTATTGTCAATCTCAACAATTCTTCTTACGGTCGTTGGTATACAACTTGTCATAATAATGCAGTCTGTTAAAAAAGTACTGGGGCGGACAAATAAAATTCTTGACGGATTTGATGCTATTGGAACAGGTCTCAAACACGGACTTGGCGAGGCCACGGGATTTATCAATGGCTTTAAAACCATCATGAAGATAATCGATTTATATAAAAATAAAAAAAATGACAAATAATGAACACCCGCAACCATTTTGGTCCGGTTTTTCCCTTGGTTTACTAAGTGGCTCTGTAATCATGTATATAATCGCCACAAAACGTGGCCGGCAAGCGCTTCGAAAACTGCTTGATCATTCGGAAACACTTGAAACAAATATTGAGCATATCCTTGAAGCGCTACAAAAAAATACACTTCTTGACAAGAAAGATGATTAAAACTTTAACTGTTGACAATTATTATAGAGTATAGTATATTTACCTAATCGCCCAAAAACCAGGGTGGTTTTTTTATTTATTCACTTCGTTTTTGCCAAATGACACTGCAGAAAAACATCAATCATATTTTATTAGGTACAGAAGAAGAACATATAAAAAATTTTGATCTAATAGAGATACAAAAACAATCTTGGCAGCGCTTCCTGCATAAAGAATTGAAAGAGATCATAAACGAATTTTTCCCAATTGAAGATTATACCGGCAAAAAACTTACTCTTCATTTTGATGATTTATTTTTTGGAGAACCTCGATATCCACTTGAACTCTGCATCCAAAAAAAACTCACATTTGATCTTCCAGTCTACCTCAAACTCACGATTGAAAACAAAAAAACCGGAAAACGCAAATCACAGGATGTGTATTTTTTTAACCTTCCGATAATGACCGCGCGTGGATCTTTTGTGATCAACGGTATTGAGCGGGCAATCATAAGCCAGATCGTCAGATCGCCCGGAATGTATTTTACTGCGGAAATAGACAAAACTACGGGTCTCACTCTTTATAACGGTGAGATACGTCCTTATATTGGCTCATGGATCGATATTGGTATAAACAAATACGGAATAATCGAAATCAAGATCAATAAACGACGTAAAATGCTCGCAACCGTATTTCTCAAACTTTTTGAAGAAATGGGTAATACGGAGATCATGTCGATATTCAAAGATCTTGATCAAAATCTTATTGAAAAATATATCACACCAACAATCAAAAAGGATCGCACCGCTTCGAAAGACGAAGCGGTACTTGAGTTTTACCGAAAAGTAAAACCCGGCGAACCTCTGATACTTGAAAACGCTTACAAAACTTTAAACTCACTTTTTTTCGATCCAAAAAGATACTCTCTAAGTAAAGTCGGTCGCTACAAAATTAATAAAAAACTAAATCTTAATATCGAAAATAGTCCAGACAATTACCTGCTTCAAAAAGAAGATGTTATTGAAGGACTGAAATATCTTGTCAACCTCACAGAAGGACGAGGAGAGTTTGATGATATTGATCATCTTGGCAATCGACGACTTCGTACCGTAGGAGAGCTCGTAGGTATGTATGGAATTCGCGCAGGCATGATACGAGTTGAAAAAGAAGTCAAGGAACGAATGAGTCTTATCACAAGTGACGTCAATCCTTCACCATCTCAGGTACTTAATAACAAACCGCTAATTGCAACGATCAATATTTTTTATAAAACAAGTCAGCTTTCAACTATCGTTGACCAGACCAATCCTTTGGCCGAACTCGACAACATGCGTCGCATCACGGTCGGTGGTCCGGGCGGAATCGAAAAGCAACGCGCCTCATTCTCGATCCGTGACATCTCCTCATCGCAGTATGGACGTATTGATCCGATTAGATCTCCAGAAGGTCCAAATATCGGCGTCGTCACCTACATGGCACTTTACGCAAGAGTGAATGAATATGGATTTTTGGAAACTCCTTATAAAAAGGTTATAAAAGAAAAAAAAGGTAACAAGACACTAATAAAGGCTATTAATACAATTGATTATTTACAAGCGGATGACGAAGAGCAATATTACATTACTTCAGCAAATGCGAATCTTGACGCGAATGGATATCTGACTGAGACTCATGTTGTTGCCCGTCACAAAGGCGAAATTATCGAAGTCCCAAGTGAAAAAATTGATTATATCGATATCTCCCCCCGTCAAGCTATAGGTATTTCAGCTTCACTTATTCCATTTTTACAAAATGATGATGCCAGCCGTGCGCTTATGGGAAGTCATATGCAGTGCCAGGCCGTGCCTCTTGTCAGGCCGCATGCACCTGTTGTAGGCACCGGTATGGAAGCTGTGGTGGCTTCGGAGCTTGGACGAACGGTGCGCGCACCCGAAAACGGGCTCGTCGAATATGTCGATGGGCAAAAAGTCGTATTCAAAGGTGTCTCGGGTAAGAAGTATGAATATAAAATGGAGCGTTATGTACGCACCAATCGTGATGTTTCTTTTGATCAAAAACCGCGAGTTGAACCAAAACAAAAACTTAAAAAAAATGACGTCATCGTAGACGGACCGACATCAGAAAACGGCCGACTTGCTCTTGGACAGAATCTGGTCATTGCATACACCTCGCTTAAAGGTCTTGGATATGAGGACGGATTTGTGATCTCAGAGCGTCTTCTAAAAGACGATGTCTTTACTTCAATATCAAGTGAAGAATATGTGGCCGATGTTGTTGATACCAAACTCGGTCCTGAGGAACTTACTCGCGATCTCCCAAATGTTCGTGAGGAAGTGTTGCAAAATCTTGACAAAGACGGATCTGTCATCATGGGAACACAAGTAAAAGGTGGCGATATTTTGGTTGGAAAAGTCGCGCCCAAAGGTGAGCGTGAACTTACGGCTGAAGAACGGTTACTGCGTGCAATATTTGGAGAAAAAGCAAAAGACGTCAAAGATACTTCACTTCGTATGCCTTATGGAGATCGAGGCACTGTAATAAATGTTGACGTCATCGACTCAAAACGCGATCCGAACGAACTTGAGCCAAGTATCATAAGACGCATTTTGGTCCAGACAGCTCAGCTTAGAAAAATCACTGTTGGTGATAAACTTGCAGGTCGTCATGGAAACAAAGGCGTGATTGCCAAAATTCTTCCCGAATATGATATGCCATACCTTGCAGACGGCACACCGGTTGATATCATCATCTCACCGCTTTCCATACTTGCCCGCATGAATCTGGGGCAGCTTTTTGAAACCATACTTGGCTGGATTGCAATGAAAAACAATCATCAGATTTCAGTACCGGTTTTTGAACAGATAAAGGAAGACTATATATTTAATGAAATGAAAAAATTAGGCTTGCCAACAGACGGAAAAGTGACTCTTTATGACGGTCAGACCGGAACACCGTTTGAACGACCGGTACTTGTTGGAATAGGCTATATCATGAAGCTCATTCATATGGTCGAGGATAAATTCCATGCCCGATCTGTCGGACCGTACTCACTTGTTACACAACAGCCGCTTGGCGGAAAATCTCAAATGGGTGGGCAGCGTTTTGGTGAGATGGAAGTTTGGGCCCTTGAAGCGCATCGTGTTCCACATGCTCTTCAGGAGATGCTCACAATTAAAAGTGATGATGTACGTGGTCGTCAGAAAACATTTGAATCTATTATTAAAGGATTAGATATTCCTCAATCAAGTGTACCTGAATCATTTAATGTACTTGTAAAAGAACTTAACGCGCTTGGATTATCAATTGACTATATAAGGTAAACGCTATGGATGATATGCAGATTACGGATTTTTCCGGTCTTAAAATCAGACTTGCCTCGCCGGATGATATATTGAAATGGTCACATGGCGAAGTCACCAAACCTGAAACCATAAACTATCGTACTTTTCGACCTGAAAAAGACGGTCTATTTGATGAGCGCATTTTTGGTCCAACAAAAGACTACGAATGTTACTGTGGTAAATACAAAAGAATCCGCTATAAAGGTATAGTATGCGATCGCTGTGGAGTTGAAGTGACGACATCTGTTGTACGTCGTGAACGTATGGGTCATATCAAGCTTGCAACCCCGGTTGCCCACATATGGTATTTTAAGGGTGCTTCATCCCCACTTAGCATTATTCTTGATATTCCAACACAGACACTTGAACGCATAGTTTACTACGCTCTTTATCTTGTAACCGGCATTGAAAAAGAAGGTCAAAAAAAGACAATTTCCGCGCTTGAGGGTTTAAGAAAAAAAGAAATTGACGCACAGGAAGAATGGTATGAAAGTGAAAAGCAAAAAATTACTTCGGAGTTTGAAAAACAACGCAAAGATACTGAAAAGAAAATTACAGCATCAGAACAACGAGCACTCGCCAATCAAGAAATTGATCTTAAAGAACGTGAACAATTGAAACGACTTTCAGACCGTTTTGTTGAACGCAAATCTCAGCATGTAGCAATATATGAGAGGCTTATTAAGGTAATTAAGAATCTAAAAATATACGAAACTTTAGAAGAGGAAGATTATTTATTTTTGAAAGATAATGAGCTTGAGGGGTTTGTAGAGGTAGGTATGGGCGCAGAAGTTTTACATAGTATCCTGACCGAACAAGATTTATCAAAATCATTATCACAAACTTTAAGCAGACTTGCCAAAGCCCGTGGAGATAAACGCAGCAAACTTTTGAAAAAAGTACGTATTATTGAATCTTTTATAAAAAGCAAAATAGTACCGGAATGGATGCTTATTAGCGTGCTTCCGGTGATTCCTCCGGATCTTCGACCTGTGGTCCAACTTCCTGGTGGAAAATTTGCCACTTCAGATCTTAACGATTTATATCGACGTGTCATCAACCGCAATATTCGTCTGTCACAACTTATTGAACTTGGTGCACCGGAAATCATACTTCGCAATGAAAAACGCATGCTGCAAGAGGCGGTTGACTCACTTTTGGATTTACAAAAATCAAGAGGACGAACACAAACCAGGCGTTCGGCAAAAAAACTGAAATCACTTTCTGATATTTTACGAGGAAAACAGGGTCGATTCCGCCAAAATCTTCTCGGGAAACGTGTTGATTATTCTGGCCGTTCAACCATCATCGTCGGCTCCGATCTCAAGATTGATCAATGTGGAATTCCGAAAGAAATGGCGCTAGAACTTTTCAAACCACATCTTTTACATGAAATTATTATTCGTGGCCATGCTCCAAACATAAAAAGCGCGAAAAATTTCCTTGAAGAACGGCAGCCGATTATCTACGACATTCTTGAGGAAATTACAAAAAATCATCCGGTTTTGTTAAACCGCGCACCCACTTTACATAAACTGTCGATCTTAGGTTTTTATCCTGTTCTGACAGACTCAAGTGCAATCAAACTCCACCCAACGGTCTGTGCCGGATACAACGCTGATTTTGATGGCGATGCTATGGGTGTGTTTGTCCCACTTTCTGAGCAATCTATCGAAGAAGTTAAATCGCGAATGCTTCCGTATCGTAACTTATTAAAACCGGCCGACGGATCGCCAATCGTCCTGCCTAACAAAGAAATGGCGCTTGGCGTCTATTACATAACAACAATTGATAAAAATGTGCATTACGATGATGAAAAAACCTTAAAGACTTATGGAACGGCAGATGAAGCAATTATGAATTATCATCTTAATCGGATAACACTTCGACAGCCAATTCGAGTACGTATTAATGGAAAGATTATAGTTACATCTGTCGGACGCATTTTCCTTAATGAAAAATTACCCAATGAGTTACAGTTTATAAACGAGGATGTCAAAGCATCAGATATAAAAAACATTATCGTTTCTGCGATGAAGATTTTATCGCAAGAAGAAGTAGGCCAGCTTATTGATAAAATAAAGGACATCGGATTTTGGGGAGCCACCATATCAGGCGGACTTTCGGTCTCTATCTTTGACTGCAAAATTATCGAAAACAAGGATAAAATTGTGGCTGAAACCGAAGGTGAAGTAAATAAAATTCAAGATAACTTCAATCAAGGACTTCTGACACTTGAGGAGAAAAAAAGACTCACAAATAAACTATGGATTGACACGACAGAAAACTTAGCCGATCTCACGTGGAATGAAATCGATGATGAAAATCCAGTGAAAATCATCATTCAATCAGGAGGAGCCCGGGCGTCACGCGAACAACTTAAGCAACTTTCTGCTATAAAAGGACTTGTTGTTGACCCAATGGGTAAGATTATCGAAGTGCCAACGAAATCCAATTATAGAGAAGGTTTAAACATTTTCGAGTATGTCATTTCAGCAAGAGGAGCCCGAAAAGGTCTTACAGACTCAGCATTGAAAACCGCAGACGCCGGATATTTGACAAGAAGACTGCACGATGTTGCTCACGACATGATTGTTCGTGAAAAGGATTGTGGCGCCGATGAAGGTTTAGTAATTTCATCAAGTGGCGTACGAGGTGACAAAATGCCGCTTCGCCTTATAGGTCGACGCGCGCTTGAACCGATAAAAAATAAAAAAGGAAAACTCATCGTTGATAAAAATGAACTCATCGATGAAGAAAAAATCTCACTTATTCAAAAAAACGAGATTAATCGAGTCGAAGTTCGCTCACCGCTTTTTTGTAAATCAAAAACCGGTATATGTCAATTCTGTTATGGAATTGATCTTGCGACTCAAAAAGACGTCGAAATCGGAATGCCTTCAGGAGTCGTCGCGGCACAATCTATTGGAGAACCGGGCACTCAGCTTACAATGCGTGTCCGACACTTTGGCGGTATCGTCATTTCTGACGTAACTCAAGGACTACCTCGTGTTGAAGAACTTTTTGAAACTCGAAATCCAAAGGTCGTCTCGCCAATCACTGAAGTTGCAGGCAAAGTGACCGTAACCGAGGACACCGAGAGGGATATGTATGTCATCAAGGTGTATCCAACAAATAAAGAAGAAGAAATGCAAGAATTTACGGTACCAAATACTCAAAAACTTCGAGTCAGAGATGGAGACCTTATTCCAGCGGGCACCCAAATTTCTGAAGGATATCTCAATATTCATGATATTTTGAGCATCAAAGGATTACACCAAGCCCAACAGTACTTACTTAATGAGATTCAGTCGGTTTATGAATCACAAGGAATCGGAATTCACGACAAACATTTTGAAGTGATCATCCGCAAGATGAGTGATAAAGTCATAATCGAAGATGAAGGTGACACGACATTTACCAAAAATGAGGTCGTTTCGCGTGTCAGATTTGAAGAAGAAAATAAACGCGCTCTCGCAATCGGAGGCAAGCCGTCTGTTGGTAAAGTCACCATATTTGGTATTACTCGCGCCGCAATTTACACAGACTCATGGTTATCGGCCGCATCATTTGAACAGACGACAAACGTTTTAAGCAAAGCAGCAATCAAAGGACAGGTCGATTACTTGATGGGGCTTAAAGAGAATGTTATAATTGGAAGATTAATTCCGGTTACAGAAGACTTAATTAATAAATATTATTCTCAGTTTCAGTCAACTTATGCCAACGATAAATCAGCTGGTGAAGAAAAACAGGTCGAAGAGACTAAGGAAGTCGGCCTCGACGGCGCTCAAAACAAGCTTTAATGCTGTTAAAAGACGTTATGTTTCTACGCAAAACCCCATGAAACGGGGTGTGTGTACTATTGTACGCACCATGACACCAAAAAAACCAAACTCAGCGCTGCGAAAAGTAGCCCGTGTCAGGCTCTCAAATCGTATGGAAATCACGGCCTATATACAAGGCATTGGGCATAATCTTGCCGAGCACTCTATTGTGCTTGTGCGAGGCGGTCGCGTCAAAGATCTGCCAGGTGTGAAATATCACATTGTCCGCAATAAATTTGATACGACGGGTGTCGACAATCGCACGACATCAAGATCAAAGTACGGTACAAAAGCCCCAAAAAAGTAATTTGTAATTCGTAATTAGTAATTGGTAATAAAATAAATGCCAAGACATCAATATAAAAAAATTAAAAGCAAGTCCGATCCGGTTTACGAAAGTTTGGAGGTAACCAAACTTATAAACTACATCATGGAGGACGGTAAAAAAAACGTCGCCCGTAATATAGTTTACACAACTCTTGAGAATCTGAAAAAAGAAGAAAACGATGCTTTGATGACCTTAAATAAAGCAATAATCAATGTTATGCCTGACCGTGAAGTGCGTCCACGACGTTTGGGAGGCGCCTCATATTTGGTGCCGACAGAAGTTCGCAGATCCCGCCGTTTATATCTTGCTTTAAACTGGATTATTGAGGCTGCGTCAGGTAGATCAAATAAAGAATTCAAGTCTTACGCTAACAAACTCACTGCAGAAATTATTGAGGCTTCAAAAAATCAAGGTAGCGCGGTTGCAAAAAAGCTGCAAACCGAAAAACTTGCCGAGCAAAACAAAGCCTTTGCCCATCTGAAATGGTGAAATCCGAAATTCTAAATTCCAAACTCGAAACAAATTATAATTACCAAAATTCAAATCATCAAAACAGTTTATATTTTGAATATTTAGATTTTGATATTGTTTCGGATTTCGTATTTAGTGCTTAGGATTTTTTTTATTTACTATGGCTCCTAAAAACCCAATCTCAACCAAAAATCGTAATGTTCCGCTTGATAAAATCCGAAACGTAGGGATCATCGCTCATATTGATTCCGGGAAAACCACAACCACGGAGCGCATCTTATTTTATACCGGTCGAAGCTACAAACTTGGAGATATTGATGAAGGAACCACCCAAATGGACTGGATGGTGCAGGAGCGCGAGCGCGGTATCACCATTGTCTCTGCCGCGACAACTACTTTCTGGAAAGATGTTCGCATCAATATTATTGATACTCCTGGACATGTAGACTTTACCGCGGAGGTTGAACGATCGCTTCGCGTGCTTGACGGTGGCGTTGTTATCTTTGATGCCGAAGAGGGAGTACAAAGCCAGTCAGAGACCGTTTGGAGACAAGCCGACAAATACAAAGTACCGCGTCTCTGCTTTATAAATAAAATGGACAAGCTTGGCGCCAATTTTGAAGGAACTACAAAAGAAATTGAAGACAGACTTGGGGCAAACCCGATAGTCATGGTTTATCCTATCGGCAAAGAAGCCGATTTCAAAGGTGTTGTCGATCTTATGACATTAAAAACCATGATCTGGGGCGAGGATGAAAGCGGCGTTGAATATGAAACTTTAGATGAAGTACCGGCAGATATCAAACCCGCTGTTCTAAAATATCGAGCCAAGATGATTGAAAAAATTGCCGAGACCGATGACTCTTTGCTTGAAAAGTACCTAAATGGTGTCGAGCCGTCGGTTGAAGAACTTAAAAAAGCTTTGAGGAAAGCGGTTATCGGCTACAAACTTATTCCGGTTTATGCAGGTACGTCACTCAGAAATAAGGCAGTTCAACCGGTGCTTGATGCAATGGTTGATTATCTGCCCTCTCCTGCTGACTTGAAAGAGGTTGCCGGCCTTGACCCGTCAACGAAAGAAAAAATTACCAGAAAACTTATTCCTGAGGAAAAATTTAGCGCTCTTGCTTTCAAAATCCAGCTCGACCCACATGTTGGAAAAATCACTTATACAAGAATATATTCGGGTGTCTTAAAATCCGGTTCATATATTTTTAACGTAAATAGTAAACGTCAAGAGCGAGTCAGTCGTATTTTACTAATGCACGCCAATCAACGTGAAGAGATCGACCAGGCATATGCCGGAGAAATCATCGCGCTTGTCGGACCCAAGGAATCAAAGACAGGAGACACGCTTGCAGATGAACAGCATCCAATACTGCTTGAGCAGATCTCATTCCCGGAGCCCGTGATATCGCTTGCGATCGAACCCAAAACCAAAGCCGATCAGGAAAAACTCTCATATGCACTTCAACGCCTGGCCGATGAGGATCCGACCTTCCAAGTCAAAGTAAATCACGAAACCAATCAAACCATCATGTCTGGCATGGGTGAGCTTCATCTTGAGATCCTTGTTGATCGCATGAAACGAGAAATGGGTATGGACGCCAATGTCGGTAAACCACAGGTTGCCTACAAAGAAACAATATCACGAGCAACCGATGCCGAAGGAAAATATATTAAACAAACCGGAGGTCATGGACAATATGGTCACTGTTTACTGAAACTTGAACCGCTCGGCCGTGGTGAAGGATTCAAATTTATAAACGGCATAAAAGGTGGCACCATCCCTTCAGAGTTTATTCCATCCGTTGAAAAAGGCGTAATTCAAGCAATGGACAAAGGAGTGCTTCTCGGATTTCCTATGACCGACATGCAAGTCACGTTATATGACGGAAGCTACCATGATGTCGATTCATCTGATATTGCCTTTCAGATAGCAGGATCCATGGCACTTCAAGACGGTGTCAAAAAAGCCGGTATGCAACTTCTTGAGCCTATCATGCGACTTGAGATTACGGTTCCTGATGAGTTCATGGGTGTTGCAATAGGTGACATCTCAAGTAGACGCGGTAAAGTATTGGGCACTGAAAAACGCAATAAAGTCACCGTAATCAAATCTTATGCTCCCCTTGCCGAACTTTCAGGTTATGCGACAGTGCTTAGGTCGCTTACCGAAGGACGGGGTGTCTTCTATATGGAGCCTTCTCATTACGAACAAGTGCCACAAAATATCGTAGCTTCTTTGCAAAATAGGTAAGTCTTTTAAAATGATATAATCAAAATTAAGGCTATGAATATCCTCGTGATTTCTGATACCCATCTTTCTCTGCCCTTTGAAGAAAAAAAATTCAGACTTCTTGAAAGCCTCATCAAAAAACACGACCAAGTGATTATTAACGGCGATTTTTGGGAAGGATTTGTAATTTCTTATGACAAATTTATTATGTCACCATGGCGAGCCTTGTTTCCCATTCTTAAAAAGAAGAATTCTATCTATATTTTTGGCAATCATGATCTTGAGAAGTTTGGGAATGGTTCATTTGATGCTTTTTCTATGATTCAAACTGACAGTTATCGAGCCAAAGTAAACGGTCATACATTTTTGCTGGAGCACGGTCATAGACTACTTCCTCTTGACTCTGGCGATGAGAATAAAAGACGTCGAGCAACAAAAAATATGGATCGTTTAGAAAAATACATGATCAAAGGTTTTGGAGCAAAATATCAAAAACTTCTTAAGCCGTATAATAAAAAAATAAAAAAGCTTCTGGCCAAAGAATTAAAAGATAATGAGTATTTTGTTTGTGGTCACACCCATTGCGCCGAAGTCGATCATAAAAATCGTTTCATAAATACCGGTGTCATCAAACATGGACTGGCACAGTATTTAGTTATACACGATAATACAGCACACTTAAAACAGGAAAAATATACCTAGTGAATTAACTGGAGTTATGAATAAAGAAAATAAAATTTTAGGTCTGGATAAAGAAAAACTTAAAAATATTTTAAAAGGAATTGGAATTATCGGTATCGCCCTTCTGGGGATATCCCTGCTTCTTTAAGCGCAACTGTAACCGGACATTTTTCATGATCATGTTTTTTGGCATGACAGTATGCCCGACCATAATCAATCATCCTTAAAGTGAACTCCCTCCAATCTTTATTTGGGATGATTTCCATCAGTTCTTTTTCAATTTTATCAGGATCAGACTCTTTCGTTAATCCATAAAGATTTGAGAGACGGCGAACATGGGTATCCACCGCAATTCCTTCGACAACCCCAAATGCATTACTCAAAACCACATTTGCGGTTTTTCTGGCAACGCCAGGTAATGTAAGCATCTCTTCCATGGTTTGCGGCAGTTTGTCATTGTATTTTTCGTGGATGATTTTGGCAGTCGAAATGACGTTCTTGGCTTTATTTTTGTAAAATCCGGTTGATCTTACGTCCTGTTCAAACTCCGGTAGCTTGGCTTTTGCATAATCGGAAACCTTTTTGTATTTTTTAAACAATTTTTCGGTGACGATGTTCACGCGTTTGTCGGTGCATTGAGCGGATAAAATTACCGCCACCAAAAATTCCCAAGGATTTGAATAATTTAGCGCCGATTTTGTAGTCGGAAAAAGCTTTTTCAGTTTTTTGATGATTATTTGTGCGCGCTTTTTTTTATCTTCAAGTTGATTGCTCATATGAGGTTAATTGTATCAAAGCTTATACATGTTACAATCAGAGTATGAAGGAGATCGCAAAAGATAAAATACTTCTTTTTCTTCTTATTCACACTGCAATAACAATAATACTTGCCTATGCGATCATTGCGTTTCAGTTTATGTTTGCCTTGCAGGGAGAAAAAAATACTGGTAATGATCCAGTTTCAAATATACTTAGTATGCTCATTACCTATGGAGGTCTAATATTGCCGGTGATTTTTCTAGTGGGTACAATCTTTGCGTGGATCATGTATGCGGGCAAACGCGATACTCTTGCAGTTATTGCGGCTATCAGTCCATGGACTCTACTTGTGCTACTCTTTTTGTTTTTTGCAGTTTTATTGTTGCCGTGACAAATTAGACCTTATTATTCACATTAAAACTTATCACTTTCTCTTCCCAAAAACAAAATCATACCCTATTCCAGCCAAACATCCCCAAGAAAAATACCATAAAAGTTCAGTAAGAGGTATATTGCCTAAAATAGTTGTCCCCAATCTTGTACTGGTAAGTAGGAAGTATTTACTAATATAATCCGGGGAAATTATATTAAAAATAATTGCATAAATCGGTATTATTATCAGCATAGTGAGCAATCCTGATATGACCGATTTTGCAAGGAGATCTTTTCTAACATGTATGATCACAACGGAAATAATTAAAAAAATAAAAGAACTAACAAAGATCGAATTAACTCCAAGCCAAGTATTAAAAATCAATAAAGAAATTACTCCTAGGATAAATAGGATTCCAAAAAAACGTTTTCTCTTTTTTTCTTCTTTTACATTGTTCTCTTTCATAAATAACGAATCGTATATAGTTGCCGCGATACCTGTGATAAAAAATCCAAACAAAAAATCCTCAATTGAGATTACGGATGTCCCCAGCAAGGATGGTGGTCTCCAGTAATCTCTAAAATACCAATGCTCTGCGATCAAACCGGCAAAGCCGCCTATGATACTTGTTTGTATCAACTGCCTTTGTAAATCACGACGTTTTATAAAAATGGCAACCCAGATGAAAGATAAAAATATTGAGATAAGCAAATATGCGTATTTATCCATACTTGTAAGTATAATATTAATCATAAATATTTGACGAATGATAGATCAGAATAAACCAAGTTAAAATATGATATGATCAGAATCAGAAAATTTAAAAAAGGAGACGCAATAAAAGTAAGTAATGTGATCAAAAAAAGCTTTCGGTCCATAATCTCCAAAAACTATACTAAAGAAAGTGTTGAAGATCAGATTAAGGAAAATTCTCCAAAAAAAATTCTTGAAAAGGCAAAGAAAGTAAAGTATTTTGTCGCAGTTGAAAAAGGTAAAATAGTAGGTTTTGGTGGTTATAACGAAGAAAAAATTCACACTTTCTTCGTGATACCGGAAAGGCACGGAAAAGGAATCGGAAGCAAAATTCTGGAAAGAGTACTTACTGAAGCTAAAAAAGATGGGATAAAATCTTTAAAATGCTGGTCGACTTTCAATGCGGAAAATTTTTACTCCTCTTTTGGATTTAAAAAAAGAAAAAAACTTACCTTAAAAACCAAAAACTCTTCGATCTCTTTTATGGAAATGGTGAAGGAATTGTAAAGGTTGGCTTATTTTTGGTGAGTCCTTGGGACAATATCAGTTTTTTTATACTATCAATCTAAGTAGAAAAGGAAATTCTTTGTATGGTTGTTTAAAAGTATCCGAACCCATATGTCCTTCCCCTTTCATAATAATGAGTTTTCCTCCTAAATGATCAAGCATATATCTTCCTTCCACATCATTACAACCCCATGGATCGTTATCGCTGTTTATGAAAATTAATTCTTTACAGTTTGTCTTAATTTTTTCCCAGTTATATGTTTCTTGAAGGATAGGATCCTGATGTTTATCTTTTCCATATGGCCGTGCAAACCCTGCTACCAGGATTGCTTGTTTAACTTGGACAGTGATATGTTCTAAGACACTTAAAATGAGTGCACAACCCGAAGAGTGTCCGATCAAAATTGTATCTGTATCATAGTGTTCTTTTATAACAGTAGGAAGTTGAGTTTCTAAAGTCGGAGAATCGGTATTAGGGAGATTTGGAATAGAAACGCTGTATCCTTTTTTTTCTAATTCTTTTTTGATGTAAGGAAACCAATAAGATTGATCTGTTTCCCCAGTGCCATGAAGTATGACAACATTTTTCATAACTGAATTATAACAAAGCGGGGTGCGTGGAATGATTGTGGAACTTTTTTCTTGAAATTCTATGCTAATTATTTAATAGGATGCTCTGGAATAAAAAAGGTAATATAAATACTAGTTATATATATCAAAATAAAAGCAATTACACTTAATATCAAACTGTACTTAACTGCACTACCTATCGAGTAATTATTTTTTTTGATTAATTTGAAATAAAAGAAGTATCCAATAGACCAGTAAATTATAGAACCAATGATCCCTATTGTTAATCTTCCACATTCAGGATTGCACATCACTGTTGGAAAGGGATAATAATAATAAAAGTTAGGATAATATAGCTTAATACCAAGGATAAAACTATCAATTCTAGCTAGAACTAAGAATAACGGAGCGTTTAATAAAAAAGGTAAAATTAGTACAAATATTTTTTTCACTATTTTTATAGTACCATATAAAAAAATTTATGCGGAGTACTGGAACGATTGTGGAACTTTTTTACTTACTTTTAGTAAAAGTCTCCAATCTTGTAAATATAAAATTTAGAATAATGTAGGAAACCAAAATTAATGCGATTAATGTTGCAATCCATGCGATACTTAAACTTGTAGGAGGTATACAATCTAGCATTTCTGATCTACATGCTGAATCTTCTGGATAAACAAAAATTTTGTTCCATATTTTATCGTTAAATATATCCGTTAATAAAAAAGATAAGTAAACAAAGATTAGAAAGGAGATTGTCTTTACTACTTTCATAATTACATGATCTCACCAAAATTACGTTATGTCAAAAACTTTGCGGAGAGGGCGCGTGTCCGTCGCTACGGCCATAGGCCTATCCGCCTCTTGTGGAAAAGCTATGGACCCAAAGGATTCGTCCTTCTCACATGCGGAAGGTACAGGATTCGTCCCGACAAGGCGGAGGGTACAGGGCTCGAACCTGTAAGCCCTTGCGGGCGCCGGTTTTCGAAACCGGTGCATTACCATTCTGCCAACCCTCCGCTCTGTCGGGATTCGAGACTCGCGCCTCGCCTTAAACCGCTCGGCCAACCTTCCTGCCTACACCGGCACATCGCCGCTGTAGGCGACCTTAGTTACTAACTAAATCAAGAATCTAAAGAACAAATTATTTCCTATAAACTTCATCATGCGTGCTAATGTCAAAAAAATATGCTTCATCTTCTTTTCGAAGAAGATATATTTAGATCGTCAACGAGGACAGACTGATCTATTTCCTTTAATGCTTTTTTAGCTTTTTTTTCGACTCTTTCCGAAGCTGCAAACACAGGATATTCTTCTCTCTCTACTTCTTTGATGATGATAAACTTCACGAGTTGAGTAACCGGCACTCCAAGGCGCTGTGCTTTTGACTTAAGCAAATCGTTAAGTTGTTCGGAAAGACTGACTTTTAATTGAACTTGGGATAGACTCATAAGACTAAATAGAACTTAAATAATACCTAAAGTATACCTACTTTATTAAATCTGTCAATGCAATCATATCAAAGCCTTATCACGGCCTCGGGCATCTGCGCAAGTTCGTCGATATGATCCTCGGTTGTCGTGATCACCGTTTGATAACCTTTGATGACGCGCATCACAAGAGATTTATTTGACTGGTCGAGCTCGGAAAAAACGTCATCAAGTAATAATACTGGTCGCACTTTATATATTTCTTCGATGCGTCGGATTTCGTTTAACTTTAACCAAAATACGGCCAGGCGCTGCTCGCTTCTTGAGCCGTACAAATGAATGTCTTTTTTATTTTCTTTATCATGCAAATAAATTACATAATCGTCCTTTTGCGGACCAATTGTGGTCCGTCGAAGACGTCTTTCAAGAGGAAATACTTCAATCAGTCGATCGCTTGTGCATTCATCCTTTTTATACTCTATAGAAAATTCTTTGCCGTCGACTTTCGGATATTTGTTTAAATAATCTACATATTCTGCCCGCTTCATGCTGATATAAGATGCGTCGGTCGCAAGCGATTTATTCCAAAAAGCAAGCTCCGATGCAAGCGAGTTTTCATCAATAAAATTTTCAAGAATTTTATTTCTTTGCCTTAATGCGTTTTCATAATTTCTCAAATGTTTTCCATATCTTTTATCGATGACTGAAAGCGTGTCGTCAAAATACCGTCGCCTTCGTGATGGTGAACCTTTTATAAGATTTATATGTTCCGGTGAAAACAGTACCGCCTTGGTCTGGAGTTGTTTATATTGATAGTAACTTTTTTTTGATTTGCTTACATAAAAATTTTTTTCGACCCGATCTTCGCCATTCCGATGGAGTCTCACCTGAAAAATCGTTTTTGTATCTTTATCGGCCATGACGATCTCAACAATCGCTTGAGGCTGTTCCCATCGTATAAGCTCGACTTCACGAGTTTCACGAAAACCACGACCTAATATTCCTGTATATATTCCTTCGAGCAGGCTTGTTTTTCCATGGGCATTATCCCCGACTATGAGTGTCAAAAACGGACTAAAATCAAACTCAGCTTTTTCAAAATTCCGAAAATTGTGAAGATGAATTTTTGATAAGAGCATATTCGTTAAAGAATTACGAAATTTAAATATTCTTATGAGGGTGGCAGAAAGAAAGGGATCCCGACACGCGCGCAATGAGACATCTTTGTCGAAATGAGCACTGGCGGGAATGAATTTCTGACAGGACCCTAAGTGATTTCGTAATTCACATTAATTATATAGTTATTTTTTCTTCAGAAGAAAAATCGATTCCATGAATACGGGTAATCTAAAAATTGAGTTGCGTTGAAGTGCCGCATGTCTGTTTTCGGTAAATAGCTGTTGCCAGAATTTTTTGGTGAATACGGAAACATGGGAATAATCTTTTCCGTGAAACCACCGTATCCACGCATTTTCCCGCGTATATATTTTATGCAAAATAAATTTGCTCGACACGCGTATGGTTTCGTCTATGGCAATTTTTATTTTTGAGCGCTCCACATGTTCAAGAACATCGAACGTAAGCACCAAATCAAACTGGTCTTTTTTATAAGGCAGTTTTGTGATGTCTCCTTTTTTGAGATAAGGTTGAATAGATTTATCCGCAAGCTCAAGCGCCTGATCTGAAATCTCAACGCCATAAGCATCAATGCCAGACTGCCTTAAAGTTCGCACAAGCTCGCCGGTGCCACACCCGACATCAAGACAATTTTTCGGATTCAAAAATACGCGAATGAGGAGTGCTCTATACCAGAGAGCAGCGCGGCGGAGCATTTTACCAATCCACGACTCCCCTTGCGCAAATTTATAACCGCTTGATCTACCCATATAATATTCACGATTATAAAAACTGGCGTCTATGCGATACGGCATGATAACAGTGCCTTTGAAACTATCACCTTCAATGATGTTGCTTAAATTTTTGAAGTCTTCACCATGAGTCACGATGACGGTGAGTTGTAGTTGCTTGGCAAGCTGTGCCGCAATCGGATCAAATGGCGCATTGATACCGGGAGCCCATGTAGTTCCTACAAACTTTTCAAGCTCCTCCCACGTCAGTTTTTCAATTGCTATTGCGTCTTTGTATTTATTTGGGTCTTTATCGTAAACATAATAAATATTTGAGAGGTTGATTATGAGGTTGGCTCCATAATCGCGAGCAAGAATTACCGCGTCATAATCGGTTGACCATCCGGGCAGCCATCCGGCGCCGATAACCACCGGCTCTTTCCAGTTTTTTAGCTTTTTATCATAATTTTCTATGATACGGGGATTGGCAATATCTACAAAAATTGTACGAAGAAGATGTGCGTTCAATCGTGTCGCATGGATGCCAAGCCAGTCCAGATCCTCCTCTTTCATGCCACCAACCACGGTTCGCCCGGCGTCGCGATAATGTCTGGCTGCGAGCCCGCCGCCTGCAACAAGAAAAAAACGTTTACCTTGTTTTACATAATGACGGATAAATTTATTGAGAGACTCCAGAAATTTTGTGTCAATTCCGCCCTGCGGAACTATGAGTGATCCTCCTATCGAGATAATAATCGGTGGTTCTTCTTGACTAAACATAAGTCGTATGTTAAAAAAAAACCGCTCATTCTTAAGCGGTTATGCCTACATGCCGGCGGTCATTTGCATTGAGTAATACTTTTAAAAATATGCATATAGTGTGTATTTAGTAATTATAATTCAACTTTGACAAAAAGCAATACGTCCTCTAAAATAGAGCTTATCATGCGAAGGTCACGGATCACTATCACTCTCGATACACAGGTTTTAAAAAAAGTGGATCGGCTTATCGATAAAAATAAAATCCGAAACCGCTCCCATTCAATTGAGTATATACTAAACAAATACACGGAGTCAAATGTGCATACGGCCGTGATTTTGGCAGGTGGCCGCGGGACAAAACTTCGACCTTACACCTACGAAATACCTAAGCCCCTTCTTCCTGTCAAAGGTGCGCCGATTCTTGAGCACCTCATAGTACAACTGAAAAAACACAATGTTACACAAATCATAATCGCAATCAGTTATCTTGGCGAGAAAATAAAAACTTATTTTGGTGACGGCAGTAAATGGGGCGTACACATAGAATACTCCGAAGAAGAAGAAAGCCTGAATACAGGTGGCGCTGTTCGTAAAATAAAAAATAAACTAAATAATGAAACATTTTTGGTTATACACGGTGATATTTTGACCAACTTTGCTTTTGCCGATTTTATTGAGTTTCATCGTAAAGAACATTCTGTGGCAACGGTGGCGCTAACTACGGTTGACAAACCGCTTGAGTATGGACAGTTTAAGCTTCACGGCACCAAGCTTGTCGAGTTTTATCCCAATACCACAAGACCGGGGCTCAAAAGCCATCTCATTCACTGCGGCATTTATGCTTTTACAACAGACATATTCAACTATTTTCCGAAGGAGAAACGCTTTGCTCTTGAGAGTGTGATTCAAAAACTTGTTGAGCAAAAAAAGGTGAGCGGATTTGTATTTGAAGGTAAATGGTACGATGTCGGTGATCCGCAAAACTACGAGCAGGCTATCAAAGAATACATGCCCTAAATATTCCCGAAAACTCCCCCGCCAAGCCCAAAAATATAACCAATGATTCGAGTTATAAGATACGAAGTCACAAGAAGCACCAGGCCGATTATTGCTGTCGTGATTTTATTTTTCCCTACTTGTATTTTCTCCGCCTCGCCTTGTGACATAAGTAAATCATACCCGCCCCAAATCAGTATAAAAAAAACTATCACTCCGGCAAGCGGGAACAAAATAACATTGATTAAAACATTTATTAGATCTGTCAATTTATCTATGCCTTGAAGCGGACCTGTAATTGAAATTGGGGTGCCTGTTCCTGAAGGATCGATAATGATCTGTTGGGCTAACTGATTGGACATAAATTAACTTTTGAATATTTTTTTTACGGTAAATAAAAAAAACAACAATCCTAAATGAATTGCAATCGAAATACCTAAATATACATTCACATCATACACAAAATCCGTTGTGACCGCAATGAGTTGTGGATTAGTTAATAAACGTCCAAGATCAATTTGAAATAAATACAAAAAAAGAATGATAATGATCGTAATCGGTAGCAAATATCCAAGATCGATAAGATCCTGACGGGACGAAAACATTGTAGTTGAGATCACAAAAATTAGGTAAAGCATGAGTAGTTTGAGCCAAATATTTTCAATAAAAAATATTTGAAGAGTACTCATCCAAAAAAAAATGACCAGACCAATCGCAATAGGCGCAATGCCTACTATAATTCCTCTTATAACATCTTGTTTTTCATAAATCACCCGACCAAGTTTGATGTAATTTTTCTCAAACTCGGGAAAAATATGTATTTCTCTGACTTTCAAAAAAAGCAGCATCGCAACGATAAAATGGGACAGCTCGTGTATCACGGTTCCCGGGAAAAATATTAGAGCTACGATAGCAAATACGATTTTTTCGCTTCGAAAAAAAATCCTTAAGGAGTAAAATAGTTCTCTAATGCTAAGTCGGGATATAAAATACAAAAATGTCAGTTCGATTACAAATACAGGAAGAAAGAAACTGATCATAAAACTAAATATACTGGTATTTTTTAAGTAAGATGAGCGCAATAAGCGCAAGTACGGCAAGAGTAATGAGTGACATGAGAACAAGCACGATGCTCACGGTTTTGTCACTTCCATAAGTTTTTTTAAGCTTGGACATGTCAAGCGGAGTATATTCTGACATAGCAGCAGACCTACACTAATTTACGACGGCACTCATGGCTTGCGCACCATTTTGTTGCTTTTCATCTTTGTTGTCCCAGTTTGAAAGCCGGTCTTCAAGTTTTTTTTGAACGTCTTTTTGATCTTTTTCCGGCGCTTCTGTTTTGGTGTCTTTTGATACAGAATCGTTAAGTGTGCTTGCTTTTTCTTCGGTTACTTCCTGAAGTTGGGTTGATGCACATTTGGAACATATAGGAGTCGCATTCGGAATGACCTCTGTATCAAATTTATTGGCACATTTTTCACAGAAAAAATGTTTCACGACAGGTTGCCCTTTAGCTCCCGCTTTTGCCTCGGTAGCTTCTGCTTTCTTCAACTCAATTCGCTCGACATTGAATATAAACTCATCTCCATTAAAATCAACGATGATCGTATCTCCGGGTTGTACTTTTTTACCGATGATCAGCTCTGAAATAGGATTTTCAATAAATCTTTGAATTGCGCGTCTCAAGGGTCGGGCGCCATATATTGGATCAAACCCTTCCTGGACTATCTGTTTTATCGCTGCCTCGGTTGCCGAAAACCCGATCTCTTGTTCCTCAAGAAGTTTGGTAAGACCTTTAAGTTGTAGTTTGACAATCTCGATCATGTGATGATATTTGAGAGATTCAAATACTATGACCTCGTCAAAACGGTTTACAAGCTCGGGATGGAAAAACTTCAAGAGCTCATTCATCACTTTCTGTTTTATAAGATCATATTTTTTCTTATCGGTTTCGGCTTCCATACTCCGCTTGACTTCAATCTCGCGATCAAGCGGGAAGTCGGCTCCAAAATAGTCGTGCAAGGATTGTTTGACCCACTGCGGGCTTTTTGGATCATGATACCAAATATCGCTTCCCACTATTACAATCTCACGTGCACTTGGTGAAAATGTATGAATATCCCAATATGTTGTTGGGAACTGAGCATTTTCGCCGGTAATTTTTTGATCTTTAAAATAATCCTTCAGAGTTCCTGTTTGCCAATCGGTCGTACCTTCTTTTCGCCTCCAGAACCTATCTTTAAATGTCACGATCTCTTGCTCATCAGGGGTAAACGCATGGGTTTTAAGTCTTATGGTTGGAAGTTGTTCGTCGGGTGCATCAGGAAGTGCATTGATAACAACATTGTCTTTAAAATAATCGATTAGGTTTGTGACATTCCACACCTTTGCAGTCGTGGCATTGCGAGTAAACACTATATTTCCGGCAGTAACGACCTCCGTGCCTTTTGTAGAAATTGCATGCGTGTCGTACCCCATCATCGGGAAACCGACAGTTTGCATCGCCTCTTTATTGTACTGATCATTGATTTCTTGAGGCTGAGACACATCTTGACCTTCTTCACCTGTAGGTTGTTGCGTCTGGGTCATTTGCTCATCGGGTTTTTGGACCGGAATTTTTCCTTCGACCTTTTGACCTGCGAAATAATCAACAAGTACGTGATCTTGCCATGACGGTCCTTTTTGTTTGATGTTCTCAACCGGCATACCGTCACGCTCAAAATATTTATTTCCGATAGTAAGTATTTCTCGTCCGCGCGGAGTAAACGCATAGGTTGACACCATGGTCGGCTCGGCGATCTCGGTTTTGCCGCTTTTTAGCATCTCATCCTGAATCATCTTAGTGCCGATGTTTGAAGTACATATCACAACTGTATTTTTGAATGAAATTGTGCGACCTTTGTTATCGGTGAGTCTTCCGTCATCAAGAATCTGCAAAAGAATATTAAAAATATCAGGATGCGCTTTTTCTACTTCATCAAATAAAACTACGGAATATGGTTTGCGGCGCACTGCTTCGGTGAGTTTGCCGCCTTCTTCATACCCAACATATCCTGGAGGTGAACCCAAAAGTTTGGCCACTTCGTGACGTTCCATAAACTCGGTCATGTCAAAACGGATTACTGCTTCCTCTTCATCAAAAAGCACTTCTGACAATGTCTTGGCCAGTTCGGTTTTACCTACACCTGTCGGACCCAAGAAAACAAAACTACCGATTGGACGATTTGTCGATTTAAGTCCGGCACGGCCACGACGAACGGCTTGTGCGACAGATGCCACAGCCCGTTCCTGATCGATCATACGCTTGTGGATGATATCTTCAAGTTTTACAAGCTTATCGCCTTCCGACAAACTAATACGTGAAATGGGGATGCCCGTTCGCTTGGCAATAAGATCTTTGACTATTTCCTCGGTGACTTCGGTCGTAGTACTTGCTTTTTTCATCGCAAACTCATCCTGTTTTTCTTTAAGTTTTGAGTTTACCTCATCTATTTTTGAGCGAATAATACGGGCCCGCACCTTTTCGCCTCTGCTCTCGCGCTCCGCAAGCTCTTGTTTTTGCTGGGCAATGCGATCTTCAAGAGACTTGATTTCTTCGGGAAGCGAGATAAGCGGCAAACGTACCGCAGCCGCCCCCTCATCCATAAGATCAAAGGCTTTGTCCGGTAAAAATCTGTCGCCGATGTAGCGCTTGGAAAGTTTGACCGAAAGGTCAATCACTTTATCAGAAATTTTGACCTTGTGAAACGCTTCATATTTATTGCGAACTGCCTTCAGCATCTTTATTGCAGATTCGACCGTTGGTTCTAGTACCATTACGGGCTGAAACCTACGTTCAAGCGCGGCATCCTTTTCAATATACTTTCGATATTCTGTAATTGTGGTCGCCCCGATGAATTGGACTTCACCGCGAGCAAGTGACGGCTTTATGAAATTGGAAGCATCAAGTGCTCCTTCACCGCTACCAGCTCCCATCATCGTGTGCATCTCATCAATAAACATGATGACCTGGCCCTTGGCGCCTTTTAGCTCATCAACGACATTTTTCATGCGTTCTTCAAACTCGCCTCTGTGTGACGCACCGGCAACCACACTGGAAAGGTCAAGCTGTAATATGCGTTTACCAAGAAGGCTTTCCGGAACTTGTTTTCCCACAATGCGCTGTGCAAGCCCTTCAACAACTGCCGTCTTTCCAACTCCGGGCTCACCGATGAGCGCGGGATTATTTTTAATTCGTCGCGATAAGATATGCACCACTCGCTCGATCACATCCGATCGTTCAACGACCGGATCAAGCTGGCCATCAGCGGCCTTTTGTGTTAGATCGATACAATACTGCTCAAGAGCGCTTCTTTGTCTTTGTTTTTGTTTCTCGGCTTGTTCAAATAATCCTTCTTTTTTGCCGGTCACTTTTTTATTCAAATCTTCCTTCTTGACGCCGAGTTTGACCAAAATGCGAGCACCCAAGCCCTCGCCTTCTTCAAATAGTGCAAGCAAAATATGCTCGGGCGAGATAAACTCAAATCCCATTTTGCGGGCAACAAGAAGCGAATTATCGACAATCCGTTTTACACGTGGCGCAATCTGGGGTGTCTCTTTAGCATTTTCTTTTTTATAAGTTTTATCTAGCTCTTGCTCGATAAGTTGCGGCTGGACTTTAAGCGACACAAACATGCTATAAATCTCGCCGTCTTTGAGAAGTCCATACAACACATGCTCGCTGTCCACATAGGTATTGTGAAGTTCGCGCGCTTTGTTGGTGGCCTCAACAAATACTTTATTTGATCGGGCAGTAAAATGCGTCATTACGTCAAGTTCGTTTCTTTTCTTCTCATCCATATTTGACTTAAGTACGTCTCCAATTTTTTCATCAGACTTTGATTTTTCTGGTAGCTTTGTCATGTCGTCTTTTTCTTCAGTCTCATCTTTTTTCACTTCGGACAACTCTTCACTCATATCAGATCGATCTTTTGATTCATCTTTCTCTTCGGGCTTTGGATTCTGCTTTTTAGCATCAGATTCTTCCAAATTTTTTATCGCATCCATTGCTTCCTTTTCTGCTTTTGGATCAGTCGGAGGTGTAGGAGTAACTGACTCAGCATCCTTAGTTGCAGACGACTCTCCAATACCACTATAAGGAGTATTCCCCGAAGGTGTAGTGCCTATTCCACCATATGGAGTACCCCCGGATGGAGTTTCGCCAATGCCACTGTAGGGAGTCCCGCCCGAAGGCGTGGCGCCGATGCCGTTATATGGCGTACCCCCTGATGGGGTGGCACCAATGCCATTATATGAACCTGCACTTCCACTAACTGGCGCAGATGTAGTATCATCTTTTATAGTGACAGGATCACTTTGATTTGCATTTGTGTTCTTTTTACGTATAAAATCAAAAAAGTTAGACATAATAGTCATTATGGTGAAGTATCATAAAAAAGTCAACAAGGAATCCC
>Ga0209542_10000855_pt1 | contig 72255 bp, 91 predicted proteins | sample RifCSPhighO2_01_FD_184028 | JGI IMG/M metagenome (GOLD analysis project Ga0209542, IMG submission 184028) | Soil microbial communities from Rifle, Colorado - Rifle CSP2_plank highO2_0.1 (SPAdes) (version 2) | ecosystem: Environmental > Terrestrial > Deep subsurface > Rock core/Sediment ...
ATATGGTTGCTGCTATCTCTGTTGGAAAAGTTGGAGATAAAATAGTTATTGATCTTGATAAAGAAGAAGAAGATTTTGAAGAAGGAGCTACAGATATTCCTGTTGCAATGACTGCAAGAGGAAAAGAAGTTACATTACTGCAGTTAGATGGAGATGTTACAAAAGATGAGGTTATGGAAGCTATAAAAGTTGCTAAGAAAGGATGTGATGAAATACATAAAATTCAAACAAAAGCGCTAAAGGAGATATATAAAAATGAATGATTACATAGTTTCATTAATAGAACAAGGAAAAAGAATTGATGGAAGAAAATTCGATGAGATGAGAGAAGCTCATGTGGAAATAAACATAAGCAAGAATGCAGAAGGAAGTGCGAGATGCAAGATTGGGGATACGGAAGTAATGGTTGGAGTTAAAATGGATGTTGGCACCCCTTATCCGGATAGCCCTGATGAAGGGAGTATTATTGTTACCACTGAATTAAGCCCGATAGCAAGCCCTGAATTTGAGCTAGGACCCCCGGGAATACAAGCTACAGAAATAGCAAGAATTGTTGACAGGGGAATAAGAGAGAGCAAGGCTATAGACATGAAAAAACTTGGTATTGTGAGTGGAGAAAAATCTTGGTTATTATTTATAGATGTTTATCCTGTAAATGATGATGGAAATTTAATAGATGCCAGTGCTCTTGGAACATTGGCTGCATTAAAGAATACAAGATATGTTAACTATGAAAATGGAAAGGTTAAATTTGGGGAATTCACGGATAAAAAGCTGGAATTAGAAAAAACCCCTATTACATTTACTTTTATCAAAATAGGAAACAGCATATTATTAGACCCTAATGCAAGGGAAGAGAAAGCTGCTGAAGCGAGACTTAGTATTGCAGTTTATGGAGGAAGAATACATGCTCTGCAAAAAGGAGGAGACAGGGGGTTTACTGAGGATGAGATTGAAAAGATGATTGATATAGCAATTAAAAAAGAAAAAGATTTAAAAAAGGTATTAGACAAGGCAAAGTAAAATGAAAGGTCAAAAAACAGAGTTTTTCACAAAATATGAGAAAGCAAGGATAATAGGAGCTAGAGCTTTGCAGATATTTATGGAAGCTCCGATTCTTGTAAAGATTAGTAAAGAAGATTTTGAGAAATTAAGGTATAACCCTATAGAGATTGCTAAGAAGGAATTTGAAGAAGGGGTATTGCCTATTACAATAAAAAGGCCATTGCCTTCTAAAAAATAATTTTTCTATTTTATAATAGTAAAACATAATTAATAGAAAAGTATATAAACAAACTAATGTTAAGAAGATATATATTGTTTTTAAAAAGGGAGGTGAAAGGTTAAATGCCAATTGATTCAATTACAGCAACTGGGCAACTAATTCTAAATCCTTTTGTGCAACTAGCAAATAGTTTTATTGAAATTTTACCAGGACTTATTGTTGCGATAATCCTAATAATAATAGGATGGTTTGTAGCATTAGGAATAGGTAAATTAGTGCAATATGTACTTGAGAGAGCTGGTTTGGACAAAATGATGTCTGGATCAAAATTTTCTGGCAGTGTAGGACATACAAGTTTGTCTGATGTTTTTGGGGAGATAACTAAGTGGTTTGTTTTTCTAGTGTTTTTACCTCAAGCGTTAATTACATTAAGACTTGGTGTTCTAAGCGATTTAATTGTTAGATTTGTGATATGGTTGCCAAACTTGTTAGTAGGTGCTATTGTTGTGATATTTGGTGTTGCATTGTCTCACTTTGTAGGAATGAAGATTGAAGAGCATACTTCAATGAAAGGAGTCAGACTACTAAGTAAGATAGTTAAGGCTTCTTTAGTTATTGTTGTAACTATTGTTGCTTTAGACCAAATAGGAGTTGATGTCAGCTTAGTCAAGAACTTAATCTTGATTGTTGTAGCTACATTCTCAGTAGCATTCGCAATAGCTTTCGGAATTGGAGTTAGTAAAGGATTCCAAAAAGAGAGTAATAGCATTGTGAAGAGCATCAAAGAAGCTTTGGAGCACTAAGCTCTACTTTTTTTCTTTTTATTTTTTCAATAGTTAATTTTATAAACAGAACTCTTTTGATTTCTACCATGGCAGAAGAAGAGCTTATGACACCCTTAGAAAATTACCTAAAGACAGGAATTCATATAGGAACTAAGTTTAAAACTAAGTATATGGAGCCATTCATCTATAAGGTAAGGCAGGATGGGTTAACTGTATTAAATGTACAGGAGATAGATAAGAGGCTTAGAGTAGTTGCTAAGATGCTATCAAGATATGAGCCTAATGATATCCTTATAGTCTGCAGGAGAGAGAATGGCTGGAGTGTTGTGAAGATGTTTTCTGAGCTCACTGGGATAAAGGTGTTTGCAGGAAGATATCCTCCAGGAATACTAACTAATAATTCTTTAGAAAGCTTTACTGAAACAAAATTAATAATGGTGGTTGATCCATGGCCTGACAGGAATGTGATTAATGATGCTATAAACATTGGAATACCTGTTATTGCCTTGTGTGATACAAATAATGCGAGCAATAATATTGACTTAGTAATGCCTTGCAATAACAAAGGAAAGAAGAGTTTAGGCCTGATTTTCTGGGTTTTGGCAAGGGAGTATTTAAAGGAAAGGAAAAAAGAAATCTCTAAACCTCTAGATGATTTTATTGTAGAGTAATTTCAAAAAGTTTATATAGCAAAAATTAAGCTTTAATGTATGAAAAAATTACTATTTTTAGTTCTTGCTTTGTTTTTAGTTCCTATTGTCAGTGCTCAATTAGAAATTAGCGATAAAATTGTTAAGAACACTATCATTCCTGATGAAAGTGCCAGCTATGTTATTTACATTAAGAATACAGGCAATTCGCCTGACATTTTTGGCATTTCAGTTTCTGATGTTAACTGGAGAGAAAAAATAGAAAATAACTTTCTCAATATAGGCTCTGGTGAAACAGTTAATACAAATGTTGAGTTAGCTCCTAATAATGGTTTGAAAGGAGGGAGGTATTCTATAAATTTAAGAGTTTATTCAAGAAATAATCCTGATAACTTTGAAGACTTCCCTGTTGATGTTGACCTTATTTCTTATGAGGATTTAATAAGCGCAGTTATAGAAACCAATCCTAATGGCATTGATCCAAGGAGAGAAAATCTAGTCAGAATTAATATTAAGAATAGATATAATGTTGAAATAAAAAATGTTGAAATAAAATTAAGCAGCCCTTTATTTGAAGAAATAAAAACTCTTGACATTTCCCCGGCTGAACTTAAATCTGAAGATTTTAACATTGTGTTAGATGAAGATACTAAAAAAGGAGAATATGATTTAAGCGTTCTTGTTACATATAATGGAAATGTTTTAGTTGATAAAAAAGAAAAAATAAATGTTGGGTTTTACAAGGAGATTAATAATGATGAGTCATTGAAAGAAGGGTTTTTATTGAAAACAAAGAAAGTTGTTAAGGAAAATAATGGGAATATGGATACCCAAGAAGTTTACAAAGAAAGATTTAATTCTTTTGAAAGCCTGTTTACAAGCGTATATCCTGAACCTAATTTAATCTATAAAGAAGAGGGGTCAGTGTACTATCAGTGGGATATTATATTAACACCTGGAGAAGTACATAAAATAGAGATTATTACAAATTATAGGACTCCTTTATCAATATTATTAGTTTTAGTAATTGTTTTATGGCTTGCATATATCACATTTGGAAATAGAGTAACAATAAAAAAGAAGGTTCTTACAGTTAGATCTGGAAAAGAATTGTATATGAAAATAATGGTCGTTGTCAAGAATGAAGGAAAGGGAAAAGTAAATAGTATGAGTATTTTAGATTATCTGCCTGATGGTGCTGAATTGCCAAACCAGTACAGCACAGTTAAACCATATAAACACCAGAAAACATCAAGAGGAATCGCACTTATGTGGAAATTAAGCGATTTTGTTGGGGGGGAAGAGAGAGTTATATCTTATAGATTTAAGGTAAAACCAAGAACAGATAAAGTTATTATGCCAAGAGCTATTGTGAAGTATAAAAGAGGCATGAAATTTTCTACTTCAAGGTCAAATAAAAATACTGTAAGAACATAATGTTTATTAAAAGAAATTTCTTTTTATAATTATGAAAAAAAGAGGTCAGTTTTGGTATGGCGATTTCATGATTGCCATGCTGGTTATGATTGTTATAGGAATTATCTTTGCTAATACTATTGTAGATATACCTCAAAGAGAAAATAACTTGGATGCTATGATCGATGATGGGGTTAATATAGCTAATTTTTTGTTGAGCGATGGTTATGATATGCCTAACTGGAGAAATGGTAATGGAAGGATAGGTATAACCACAAATAACAAGATAGATGTAAACAAATTAGATGAATATTCTTCTTTGGTGGATACAAACAGAGGATATCTTATATCTAAGTTTCTTTTTGGCACTGATTATGACTATGTTTTTTATTTTGAGGATAAAGATGGAAACGTTGTAAATGGAAGATCATATGGTGGGGTTGCCAGAAGTGAGGATTTGGAAACTGTGAGCGCCCTTAATATGTTTAGGATGATAAGGATTGTATTTTTAGATAATAATCAAGATGAGAAAGGAGAATTTGTTAAGATGCATATTGTTTTGTGGGATGTTGGAAAAGAATATACGACAAGCCCAAGAGTATGCCAAAATGCTCAAAGTTTTAACTTCTGTGGTTTCCTTAATGAATTAGTGCCACAATACAGAGTGGGATGCTGTAATGAATGGAGGTTGTGTGGAGAACCACCCACATGCATTCTACCACCATGAAATTCTGGTATATTTTGATTTTATTATTAGTTTTACCTAGCCTTAGCGCTTCAACTAACTGTATAAATGATTATGACTCTAGAGAAGAGTTTCAAGAATTAAGCGGGAATATTTTAATAGAATATTTGGATAAGCCAGAGGAATCTAATCTTAATGCTCTTGAAATAACCCAATTAACTGGGTTTTATGAGAAGTATAAAGATAATTGGGATAATGCTGATTGTAATGAACAAGGTGTAAGTGGGAAGAATGTCAATGAGATTATCCTAAAATATAAAGGAGGTGTAGCTAACTCAAATATTTATCCTTTTTTAGGGGTTGGAATTATTGTTTTATTGGTTTTATTTGCCCTTTACAGACAATTTACAAGAAAAGAATAAGATTTTTAAAGTAGAGGAGATTAGTCAATTAAGAGGAGGTGTGTAGATGTATAAATTTATTTCATTAATTGTATTTACTTTATTGTTTGTGGGATCTGTGAGCGCTATTACTGAAGATGAGAAGGCTTTGATTCAGGAGGGAATTGAAAAATATTCTGGTGATCCTGATAAATTAGGAGCTTTCGTTCAGGTTCTGGATGATACATATGATTTAAGCAATGATGAACAGCTTAGACAAGAAGTTATTTCAAGTGCTGAAAATTCTGGGTTAAGTGAAGAAAGCTTTTCAAATATAAAGGAAGGGAAAGCACCTGGGCTAAAAAAAACTGCTGAAGAGCTGGCAGTTGAAGATGGTGTTGTTGAAGAAGCTGTTGTTAAGGAGTCTTTTCCTTTATGGGTTATAATTATTGTGATATTGGCTATGGCTATTATTGGAGTTATACTTTATTTCATTAGGAGAAAGAAGGTATGATAAAACAATTTTTTTTTCTTGTTATATTTTTTTTTATATTTGCTGTTTCAGTAAATTCCTCTTTAAATTGTCCGAGTAATGCAGATGCACTTGATGAGTTTAAAGTTATTTCAAGCGCTGCTCTGCTTGAGTTTTTAGGTGATCCTGATAATTCTAAATTAAGCAGTAATGAAGTAAGTGATATTTCTAGTTTTTATGATAAATACAAAGATAACTGGGGAAATGCCGATTGCAATGAAATTGGAACAATTTCAGGTAGCACAATAAAGGTCATTATTGAGAAATATACTGGTGTTATTGATACTAGGTTAAACTGCAGGGTTGAAAATCCTGAATGGAGTATAGGGCAAACTTTTGAAGGCACGGAGGTTACATTGACTGTTGATGCTCCTAAATGTAATGATGGTGCAACTGTAAATTTTGTTGTAAAAGAGAGAGACTTTACAAAAGATGATGATGGGGTCATAAAGAATCCAGACAATGCTGCAGTTTTAAATCAAAAAGCTACAACTACTTGGAAGGCTGAGTGGCAGAGAGATGAAGAGCAAACCCCTTCTGGACCTAAAAATGATGAACCTCCAGAGTACTATTTCACTGCTTCTCTTGGGAGCAGCTCTGTAAAAAGTGGAGTATTAACAGTTACTAAATGTGTTGATGCTGATAGAGATGGATATAGCAGCGTTACCTGTGGTGGGAATGACTGCAAAGATAATGATGCTAGTATACATCCAAATGTAAGGGAATTATGTGATACCAAGGATAATAATTGCAATCTTGCCGCTGATGAAGGGGGAGTTTGCGGGTATGACCTTGCTAAAAGAGGAAGCTTCAGCGTTGGAAGTATTATACCTACTAAAGATACATGTATTGGAGACCCTGATTTAGATTTATTCTCGACTTATCTTAGGTCACCTGCATTATCCAATTCAAGTTCTAGTTGGAGTGAAAGTCTAGGAAAATACGATTTTGCCCCAAATGGGATTATAGACTTAAGTGATTTATTCTCTTTAATAGACCATTTACAAGGAGCAGATTCTGACAAAGATAATTATGATACTACTACTTGCCATAGGGACTGCAAGGACAATGATAAACTTGTTAATCCTGGAGCTGCAGAATTGTGTGATGGAAAGGATAATAACTGTAATATAGTCATAGATGAATTATTTGATAGGGATAATGATAAGTATACGACATGCGGGACTAAAACAGATGGAACTGATATTCTTGTTGATACAGTCATAGATTGTAATGATAATGATAATAAAGTAAATCCTGGAGCTGCAGAATTGTGTGATGGAAAGGATAATAATTGCAACAGAGAATCTGATGAAAGGGGGGTTTGCGGGTATGATATAGCAAGAAGAACTGACTTTAGATTTGGAAATGCACTAATTGGAATTGATTCATGTATAGGAGATCCTGACATGGATTTATTGAGTTCATATATAAGGTCACCTGCATTATCCATTTCAAGCCCCAGTTGGAGTGATAGCTTTGGAAAATATGACTTTACAGGCGATGGGATTATAGACTTAAGTGATTTATTCTCTTTAATAGACCATTTACAAGGAGCAGATTCTGACAAAGATAATTATGATACTACTACTTGCCATAGGGACTGCAAGGACAATGATAAACTTGTTAATCCTGGAGCTGCAGAATTGTGTGATGGAAAGGATAATAATTGCAATGCTGTGATAGATGAGGTAGTTAAGGCTACTTACTATTATGATAAGGATAGAGATGGTTATGGAACATCTAAGAGCAGTTCTCTGTGTGATGCTGATACTGATGTTGAATGTGTTGATTCATTTGGCGGTGCATGTTATTCAGCTACTAGAGGCAATGATTGTAATGATGCTGATAGGAATATTAACCCTGGTGCTAGTGAGGTATGTGATGGGAAGGATAATAATTGTGATGGCAGGATAGATTATGCCTCTTCTGCTAATGATTTAGATAATAGCTGCGGAACTGATGTATTAGTTGCTACTGGGAATACCAGATCTGTAAGTGTGAATTATGCCTGTCAGCAAATAGAACAAAAGGAGTGGAGAGATGTAGATTATTTCTGCTCTGAAGGGAGCGGATGTAGCAATAGAGTAATCTCTACTACTTGGTATTCTACTGGTGTGACAAATAATGTAAATGAAGGTGCTATATGCAGAGGAAACTTCTGTAGTGGTTCATCTACATTAAATTATAATTTCAGATGCAACAATGGGCAATGTACTGGGGCAAGCTCTAGTTGTGATACAGCAGATTATTGCTCTGGAAGCTATAGATATTTTGGAGGGTATTGTTCAAAGGGTGCTTGCAGTTTTAATAGCGAATACTGCCAGCTTGGATGCAACAATGGAAAATGCAACCAAGATCCTTGTGCAGGTGTGACCTGTAATAATGTATGTGCTGCAGGGCAGATTGGAATTGGTGGAACATGCAGTAATGGAAAATGTTATTATAACTGGGATTACTGCCAATCTGGGTGTGCAGATGATACTCAATGTAGTAGTCCTCCTGTAAACAAGTGCGCTGGTGTAACCTGCCAACCATATTGTAATGGGAACTATAAGATAAATACTAGATGCGATAGTAGTAATGGTGGATGTGTTTATAGCTCTTCTGAGTACTGCCAATATGGATGTGAAAGTGGACAATGTAAGCCTAAACCTCAACAAAGCTGCAGCTGTAGATACCAAGATCAATGTTTACAAAACTGGCAGTGTACAACAATTGGAGGAGCAAATTATCTATGCTATGGAGGAAGATTGTATAAAGGTTATCAGAATCAATGTAGGTAAAGATGAATAAGATATTATTAATTATGGGATTAGTATTAATGATTGGAGTAGTGCAAGCTCAAGAAGAGTCTTCTTTAGAAGAGATACCTGCTTCTTTTTACCCTGAAGGTGAGGGATATATAACTCTCCCACCAAAGGATATAATTTTGGAAGACAGTTCAGTTTACAAAACAGATCCAAATAGTGATGACACTCTTGAAACAGTAACGGTTGACCCAGAGGAATTGTTTGGAAATGATTATGAGGAAGTTATATTGGTAAATGAATCTGAAAAAGAAATATTTCCTCCTGGGGTGTATGAGATTGTGAGGCCTGAGGTTATAGATGATAAATCTGGATGGATCAGCTTATTCATTAAATTGGTTGTAGTGGTTATAATAATCTTGGTAGTGTGGTGGGGAATAAGCAGGTTTAGGAGATGAAAAAAGGATTTTTCTTTTCATTGGATAGCATTTTAGCTTTGATATTATTTGGAACTGTATTAGCAGGAATTTACTCTTTTTTCTTAGTTACTCATAGCGTTGATCAGCAGTTTTACTTTTCAGAAGATATATTGAACAGACTTTCTACTGTAAAAGTGAGTGAACTTGATCTGACAAAATACCCTGAAATACAGAGGATGGTTAGCCAAGCAGTAATAAAAAATACAGACAATACTTTGATAGAACAAATTGTTATTTTTAGGGAAAATGAAGGAGAAAGTAGTTCCAGCGCTGAACTCTTTGTTGAAGACATAACCAACAACCTTATTCCTGAACAGTATGGATTTTCGGTTGATGTAAATGGCGAGATATTTAAGAAAACTAAGGAGATAAATACTTTAGTTTCAAGAGAAAGACTTGTTTTTGGAGAAACTTAGTTCTAACAAGAAGAGCCAGTATACAGGGTTTTGTGTGTGTCATCTAAAGCTATACCCGGTATGCCTGTTACACCACAATCTGGAGCAGATGCTTTTCTTCCCCAGTACATAAAATCAACGTAAGAATTGCTGTTTGGATTGGGTGTATTTGGCTGATGACCTGAGGAGCCTAAAACTGTTTCATAGCCATTCGCAGATGAGCTGTCAAACTGACCGAACATTCTTTGGATGAAATCAGGAGAATCTTGATGAGCATAAAACTCAAAATTCGATATAAATGATCTTAAGTCTTCCACTTTTTCAAATTGAACTACACCTGTCTTTTTTACAGAGATGTTTACATTATCACTTACAAGATAGACTGGGTCTCTGTATTTTGATATAGGAATATCTGTATTTATATCTAAATTCCCGAGGTTCCAGGTTAATTCTCCTTCTCTATCTGTTACTTTCACATTTCTAAGCTGCAGATTCATTCTTAATTCCCAGGATGATTTCATGGAGAAAGATATAGAACTGCTGTCTATAGGGTCGTAAGATAAGATGATATTATTTCTTGAAGCTATATCTCTTAGTTCGTTTAATGTCGAGCCGATAGTGTAGTTTATTTTTTTACCATCAACTGTCTTTTCCATCATACGTAATTGAACTCCCCTATATTTTCCTTCTGTTATTGCCTCTCTGAATACATCATTTGAGTTTCCTGTTAAATATTCTTCTTCTACATCCATATAGTCTTGAAGAGCTAATACTGCCTGGTTTCCAGAGGCTTTTAAGGAAGATTCTGCATTTAAGTTTACGTTCTGCACAAATGCATTTACAGATGTTGCTTTTGCCATTAATTTTTCTGTCTCTGTTTTAGATGAAGTCTGCAGCGTTATCAAGAAAGAAACCATTATCACCATTAACAGAGTTATAGCTATGAATGTAAACATAATAGCTTTTTTGTTTTTTACCATCTCTTTTTAATAACCTGTATTTCTTATATTTAAAAGTTTATTCTTAATGTTTATAAATAATAGCAACTCTTTGGTTTTATGAACTTTTATGATAAAATAGCAAAAGGATATGAAGAACTGTATAAGGAAGAGCAATTAAAGAAAATTAAGCTGATTAAAAAATATTTTAAAGTAAAAAAAGAAGATAAGCTTCTTGATGTTGGATGTGGCACTGGTTTAACAACTATACCATGGAGATGCAAGAGATATGGTATTGATCCTTCCAAAAAGCTGTTAGATAGGGCGAGACAGAAGGATAAAATTCTGTATAAGCAGGCTTATGCAGAAGGCATACCTTACAAAGATAATTTTTTTGATGTAGTTATATCAATAACTGCCATCCAGAACTTTCATGATATAGAAAAGGCTCTTAAAGAAATTAAAAGAGTTGGGAAGGACAGGTTTGCACTTAGTTTTCTTAAAAAATCTTCAAAAAAGAAGAAGATTGAAAAACTGATAAAAAAGCTGTTTAATGCTAAAAAAATTGAAGAAGATAAAGATATAATATTTATAATTTAGAAACGATGATTTCTGTCTCTTGCATCTGTTTGTTTAACATTTCTTAAGAATTGCTCCCTAAACTTCTTTGCTTCATCAGGGGAAATTTCCCTGCCAAAGGTTTTTCTCTTAGTCTCTTCTCTTTGCCTTAAGATTTGCTCCTTAAATGTCTTTGCTTCTCTTCTTTCTCTTTCCCTTGATACATCAAGTTTCTCCATATCTCTTACTTTAAGGAAATAGAAGCCTGCTATGAATACAAGCATTACTAAAGCTACTAACATATAACCTAGAAGAGATGTTCCTTCTCCTCCTACGCCTGCCACATTACCTGTTAGAGGGCTTGTTAATCTGCTGAAAATATTTCTTTGGTCAACTATTGTAACTTCTCCAAGCTCCATCTTATGACCTGCTGCAGTAACTGTTAGGACATAAGTTCCTGCTCTGTCTTCAAGGCTTATTGCTTTGGTTTCATCTATGCCAAGATTTACCTTTTCATATGAACTTTCTGTTCCTGTTAAAAATTCTATTTCTCCATCAAATTTTACATTTCCTTTGTTTCTTATTAAAATACCTGTACTTGTAACTGTAGCTTCAAAATCCTGCTTTTCTCCTATAGAAAATTCGTCTTCTGCTAATAAAGTCTGGTAAGTTGCTTTAACATTTATTATTCCAGGAGGGGTAAACTCTTTGATTGTATACTCAACATTTCCTTCTCCTTCAACAAGAATGTTGCTTGATTTATCATATATTTGAATATTAACCTCTCCGTCCATTTTGTCTCCTGCCTGATCAAATAATGAAGCAGAAGCCTCTACTTTATCTCCAGGTAGGACTTCTTCTTGAGGAACGTATAATGCTACTGTTGTTGGAACAGCAGTAACTGTATATGTAAAGGTTTTTTCACCGAAATTTCCTGCATTATCTTTTGCTGTTATAGTTAAGACAGTTTCTCCAGTTTTTGCATCTTTTGGCACTAATTTAGTATATGAGAACCCACCTAGGTCATTTAAGACTACAGATTCCTCATTTACTGTGATTTTTATGCCTGAAACACCTGAATTTTGCTTGTATTTTACAGTTCCATCTATCTTAACTTCTTCTCCAGGAAGAACAGTTTGTTTGTCTGTTGTTAAATCAACATCTATGACTCCAGTCACATCAAATTTTGTCACATTTCCAAAAGACATTTCATTTCCAAGTATATCAAAAACGTATACGTCAATTAAATAAGACCCCTGAGGAACGTTATCCGCATCGTATGTATAGGTTAATACTCCATCGTCTACATCAACAAATGATTCTTCATCAATAATCTCCCCCCCATTTCTTATTAATAATTTAGCTTTCCCTTCTACATTAGTCTGGCTTACTGATCTTAATATCTGACCAGTTAATTTGACTCTTTGTCCTAACTGTATCTCATCTTTATCTATTTGAAAAGTACCGACAAGATCTTTTGTGATTGTAAATGATTTTGATTCATCTGATTCTTCATTTTTTAATTCAGCTAAGAATTTACAACTTCCAGAGTAATCTGGAATGGAAACTGTTTCTTCAAGAAATACCTCTTGATTGGTCTCTAAATCCAAGATTTTAGTCATTAGAGTGGATGTTGAAGCAGAACAAACTAGTTTTATGTAAAAATATCCTACAAAATCCTTATTTAACTCGACCTTTACATCTATGTTTACTTTATCTCCTATATTATACTTTTCTTTTGTGAAATCCCCCATCTCAACTAAGGCATTTGCCGAGGGTATTAAAGCTATAAGAAACAATAAAACTATAAAAAATCCTCTTTTCATGCTATTTTTTAATAGGAATGAGTTTATATATTTTACTGTCGTTAAGTTTATATAATCTTTAGACAGTTTTTTATTATGGTAAAATCTTTAGAGGAATTAAGGCATTCTACATCCCATATTTTAGCTGCTGCAGTAGTGAAATTATACCCTGGAGTTAAGCTGGCTATTGGACCTGCTATCGAGGAAGGATTTTATTATGATTTTGATGATTTAAAGATTACAGAAAATGATTTAGTAAAAATAGAAAATGAGATGAGAAGAATTGTAAAAAAGAATTATCCTTTTTCTAAAGAGAAAATTAATAAAGCTGAAGCAAAAAAAAGATTAAAAAATCAGCCGTATAAACTTGAATTGTTAGATGAAATTAAAGGAGATATTTCTTTTTATAAAACAGGGGATGTTTTTGAGGATCTATGTTCTGGTCCTCATGTGAAAAATACTTCTGAAATTAAACAGTTTAAACTGTTAAGAATTGCGGGGGCATATTGGAAGGGAGATTCCAAGAATAAAATGCTTACAAGAATTTATGGCACTGCATTTTATTCAGAAAAAGAACTTAGAGATTATTTGAAGCAGTTAGAGGAAATTGAGAAAAGAAACCATATTAGAATAGGGAAGGATATGGGAATATTTATTATCTCTAGTTTAGTTGGAAAAGGGTTACCAATATGGCTGCCTAAAGGCAATATTATAAAAGAAGAGATAGAAAAACTAGCGAAAGAAAAAGAAGATGAAGCAGGATATTTAAGAGTAAGCACACCTCATTTAGCCAAGAAAGAGTTATATGAACAATCTGGGCATTTGCCTTATTATGAGGATTCTATGTATCCTTCTATGAAAATGGATGATGGAATTTATTATTTGAAAGCTATGAATTGTCCTCATCATCATTTAGTATATAAGCATGAGTTAAGGAGTTATAGAAATCTTCCTTTGAGAATTGCTGAGTATGGAGTTTGCTACAGAAATGAATTATCTGGAACATTAGCAGGATTATTAAGAGTAAGAATGCTAACAATGAATGATGCTCATATTTACTGCAGCAAAGATCAGATAGAGGATGAGTTTGTTAATGTAATTAAACTTGTTCAGGGATATTACAAGATATTTGGTTTGAAAGATTATTGGTTTAGGCTATCTAAGTGGAATCCTGAGAATAAAAAGAAATATATTGATGAGCCTGAGAACTGGAGATATTCAGAAGATGTAATAAGGAAAGTCTTGAAAAAGCTTAAAGTTAAATTTGTTGAGGCAGAAGATGAAGCTGCATTTTATGGGCCAAAAGTTGACATCCAGTTTAAGGCGATTACAGGAAGGGAAGAATCTATGTCTACAATCCAGTTAGATTTTGCAGCCAAAAGCAGATTTGATTTAAGATATCAGGATAAAAATGGAAGTATGAATAATGAGGTATTTGTTATTCACAGGGCTCCTTTATCAACACATGAAAGGTTTATGGCATTCTTAATAGAGCATTATGCAGGTAACTTCCCATTATGGCTGGCACCTGTGCAGGTTAAGATAGTAACTGTAAATGATTCAAACTCCAAATATGCAAAAGAGATAGTTAAATTATTAGAAGATAATAAAGTAAGAGTTGAACTAGATGACAGGTCTGAGTCTATTGGAAAGAAAGTTAGAGATGCTGAAGTTGAAAAGACTGCATTGATTGTAACTATTGGGGATAAGGAAGTTAAAGGCAAAACATTAGCTGTTAGAGATAGTAAGGGCAAGGTTAAATTTGGTGTTAAACCAAAAACTTTTGTTAAGGAAGTAGTTGATGATATAGAGACAAGAAAATGCTAAGGTTCTTTAAAAAATTAAAAAAATCTGAGGTTTTTAAGAACTGGAAAAGAGAAAATAAGGACTTCTTTTTATGTGGATGCTTCAGTATGTTTGATGATAATGAGGAATTCTGGCAGTTTGATTTTTACAACAAGAAAAAAGAAAAAATGACTTCATTTAAAGTTGATAAGAAGATTGAAATTGTGCCTGATGATGATGTTTTTAGCGATAATAAAGATGCTATTAGTGAAATTGATTTGGAGAAAGTTAAGTTTAGCATAAAAGATGTTTTGAAAAAGGTAAATGAGAATTATTCTGGTGTAAGAAGAAAGATTGTAATATTACAGGATAAAGATTGTTTAATGTGGAATATAACCTTACTTATGCATGGCACAAATGTTGTTAACTTAAAGATTTCTGCTGAGAATGGAGAAATATTAAAAGAAAGTAAAGAAAATTTTATGAATATTTAACCTGCTTCTACAGTTCCTGAAAATGTTCCTGAGGTTAAATGACTTACTCCAAACTGTTTTGTCCATGATATGTCATATGAACCGGATACTTTTGTTCCTGCTATTAAAGCATCAGCGAAACCACAAGTTACAGTTACTGGTGTTGACCTAGATTTTGATATATCAGCTCCTGTGGGATCAGCATTGTCTGTAGAATCCACAGTTATACCAAGGGATACAGCTCCAGTATTTGGACAAGTTATACTATTTATTTTTATATTTGATATTTTGGCTGTATCTATGTTTGTTGCTGCAACCTTTAATTGGATAAATCTCTGCCCCCCAACATCCTTAATAGAAACATCTTGGCATATGAAAGGAGAAGCAATATTACAAACTGATGGTGTTGAAGGATTAAAGACACCTAAGAAGAATAAAGCGCCAATACCAATAAGAACAATCATTATAGCCCAGCCATAAGTCATTAAAAATTCCATTGCGGCCTGTGCTTTTTTATTGGACATTTAAACACCTCTATTGAAGAAATAATATTTGTATATATAAAATTATCTAAAGCTTGATCACATCCCCGTTTTCTGCATAATGAATATTTTTACCTTCTTTGTATCCTATTTCCTTTCCTAGTTCTGATATTCCACTAACTTTTTGGTAATCTCCATGACTAGGAATTATATGCTTAGGCTTTATCAATTCTATCATATCTCTATGGTCTTCCAGGCTGGCGTGCCCAGAAACATGAATATTTTTGAAAACTCTTACTCCTGATTTTCTTAGATTTTTTTCTAATTCATCCCTATTAGCAATAGTTTCTGCTGTTGGAATAGTTCTACATGAGAATATTACAATGTCCCCTGAATCAAATTTCCATGGCAAATCTCTTCTAGCCATCCTTGCTAAAACTGCATCTGGCTCTCCCTGATTTCCGGTACATACTATGAGATATTTATCCTTATTTTTCATAATTCTTTTTAATTTTTCTTTCACTTTTTCTCTGAAACCAACTATTTCAACCTGATCTTTGAAGCTAACTAGTTTTAAATTCTCAGCAGTTCCAACATATTTCTCAAGACTTCTTCCAAGAAAAACTATTTTTCTGTTCAAATGTTTTCCAAAATCAATTATGCTTCTTAATCTTGCTATGTGGCTGGAGAATGTTGTAACAACAATTGCTTTATTTTCTGTATTAACTCCAAGAACTACATCCTTAAGCATTTCTCTTGCAACTTTTTCACTAGGTGTTTTCATTTGAGATGTTGAATTTAGAGAATCTAAGATCAATACTTTTACACTACCATCTCCTAATGATTTTAATTTTTCATAATCTGGCTTCTTGCCTATGACAGGATGATTATCTAATTTGAAATCATTTGTGTAGACTACTTTACCTTCCGGAGTATGAAGGATTACTATAGAAGTTTGTATTGTAGAATGTGTAATATTTACGAATTCAACAGTTAATTTATTGGAAATCTTGAATAGGGTATTAACATTAAGAACTTTTAATCTATTATCTATGTCTATTTTTCTGTCTCTTAACAATGTTTTTAGAATTCCTATAGTATAAGGCGTTCCGATAACCGGGCAGCTGTAGTTTAAAATCATTGAAGGAAGAGCGCCTATATGATCTAAATGGGCATGACCTAAGATTACTGCCTTTACTTTTGAGCTCTCTTTTTCTATCTGAGCATCATTAGGTATAGCACCTATTTTTATTAGCTCTTTCTTTCCTAAATTTCTTGGATCTCCTTCTTCCTGAAATTTAAGAATACTTGGCAGATATAAACCCATATCAAAAACAACAATTTCATCCTGCACTTTTACTGCAGTCATATTCTTGCCTACTTCATTGTAACCACCTAGAGTCATTATTTCCATTTTCTATAGAAATCTCTGTAAATAGTATATTTAAACGTTTCTATGAAAATACTTATAAAGATTAATACTGAGCCTATTATTAATGATTGAGATAATCAATAAGGGGGTTGTATTAGCTGATAAGGTAAAGTTTAATGAAGATGTTCTATCTAAACTTAAGGGTTTAATGTTTTCCAGGCCATTAAAAAGGGGGGAGGCATTAGTTTTGGTTGCTGACCAAGAAGGCATTTTCGAGACTACTTTACATATGTTTTTTGTGTTCTTTACTATAGATATTGTATGGCTTGACAAGGAATATAAAGTTGTGGATAAGAAAAGGGATGTGATGTCCTTTACGCCCTTAATTATTCCTAAAAGCCCGGCAAAGTATGTTATTGAACTCCCAAAGGATACTGCAAAATATGTGAGTATTGGGGATGTTTTAGAATTTAAAAAAATAAAAGAAGATTAAGTGCTGGATTTTATTGTGCCTGAAAATGTTCCTTTGGCTACTTTACCACTTAATCCTTGTTTGTTGGCATAACTTATAACAATTTCTCCATTAAACTTTTCATCTACTTCTAGATTGTGAACACAGGTAATTGTTGTTTTACCTCCGGAAGGAAGTGGATCAGGAACCATTGTTGTAGCACAAGCAGCAGGATCTCCATTTAAGGTTAATGTGATATCTGCGCTATTTATTTCCTTTACACTGTTTAATACTCCTACTTGTAAATCTATTACAGTATCCACTGAATTGGAGTCTATACAATTAAATGGTGCATCCATCTGACAAGTATTTGGTGCAGAACCGCTGAAAACACCTAAAAAGAATAATGCTGCGATAGCAACTATAACAATTAAAATAGCCCAACCATAGGTCATTAAAAATTCCATTGCGGCCTGTGCTTTTTTATTATGTATTAATCTCAAAATCTTCACCTATTTTTTATTAATTCTTTTAAACTTTGTTTAATATTTAAACTTAACGATTATTTGCATTGTTAAGTTAAATGTTGTTTTCATTTTAAAAGATTAAGGTTCAAAAGGATTTCTAAACCTCTTTGGTGTATAAATCACTTCCTTCCCTTTTATCCATTTTATTCTCTTTTGATTTTATTATGATCGGTTAAATTCCTATTCTTCCTGTAATACCTTCCTTCTTCTAATCTATAGAGGAAATCATTTCCTTTCCAAAAGTTGCCTTTACTTTTTTTGACCCAATTTGGAACATCCTCTCTTTTTATGGGATTCCAACCTTCTAAGAAGATTTTAACTGTGCTTAAGATAGACATTTAATTTTCCTCAGTTATAAGCTTTTATTATTAATACTGCCTTTAACTTTACATTACATGTTTTATTCTGTTTTTCCAGAGAAAGTCCCTGTTACTGCTCTTACACTACCTCCGTATTTAATGTAGCTTAAAGCTATTGTTCCTTCGAATCTAGAACTTTTTGAAAAATCTGTTCTCCAGCCTGGATTTTTGAAATCACATGTTGCTGTTACTGGAGCATCTGCAGAGGTTTTTAACGGACTTGAGTAAGATAGCAAGGTACAAGTTTTTCCATTTATTGTGATACTATTTATCCTATTCTCATCTCTTGAATTATCTATGTTTACTGCTTCTAACTTTATTGTAAAGACGTCAGTTGAAGAATCAATCTTCATATCTCTACAAATGTAAGGGTTTGGAATGTCACATGTAGATGGAACAGGCAAATCAAAAATTCCCAGAGTGAATAATAACCCTACAACTACTGCTATTGCTAATACGGCCCAACCGTAGGTCATTAAAAATTCCATTGCGGCCTGTGCTTTTTTCATAGTCCCATACCTGAAAATAATCCTGTCATTATTGCGGATGCTGTTAAAAACAGCAGTATTGCAAATATAACAAATAAAGGGATGTATTTAAATCCTGCTTTTGCACTCCCTTCTCTTATAACTGAGATTAAGATTGCTGATATTAATGAAGTTAAACCTAGAGATATGAAAGCGAAATTTTTGAAATCTGATGGTGATAAGCCCCCTCCAATATTGGATAGAGAGATACCTCCTGAGAGTGCTGCTCCTGAAGAAGATGCATCGCTCAAATCTATTTTGCTCAGGATAGTATTCATTAAAATGTTAATTCTGAAGCTTAGCGCAAATAATATTGGTGCTGCAACCAGTGAAGCAAAGCCTACAAATATTGAATATGTAACTATGTCTGCTTTTATTTCTTTGTTTAACAATTGAGTCTCTCTTACGTTCCATGCAATATTGTTTACTAAAGATGCAACTTCTCCTCCTGCATCTAATCCTTCTATTAACAAGATCATACTTCTTTTTAACAATTCAGAATCATACTGCTGGGTAAATTCGAATAAAGCCTCTTTTAGATCATCTCCCGCCATTGTTTTTTTTGCTACTAACTCCATTTCTTCTGAAAGAACTCCGAATCTTTCACGAATAGCATACCACAATGCCTGATCAATCGGCATTCCTGCTCCTAGGTTTGCTGAGACCAATTGAAGATAATCTGCTAGAACAGATTCAAGAGCTTTTGTTCTTTGAAATCTCTTATAAGTTAATACTGCATAAGACAAGAAAGCTACTGCTAGAAAAGAGAAAAAGAAAGATAAGACCCATGTACTTAACAGGATCAATGGTATTTTAGCAGCACTTTGTCCTTTTACAGCTCCTGCCCCAAAAATTAACAAACCAAGAACGCTTAATACAATTGTAGCTATAAGCGATCTTTTGAACAGGACTTCAAAAGGCATTTTTATTCCAGATTTTGCCAAGCCATATCTTAATTTTTCAGATAAAGACCTGGACAGAAATAATTTTTCTAAGGTTTCTATCATGTTCCAATACCTGGCCTGCTCTGTTTAATTGATATGAGGAAGACTAGCTGGATTAATGTAGTGCCAACAGCGATTGCTATCAGAGTTCCAAAACTTACATTCAAACCGATAAAGGAGCTTAATAAACTTAACATTGTGACGCCTAATGACGGGACTATTACAGCAATCATAAGATAGAACATCACCATTGGATTTAATTTTTTACCATAATTTTTCATTTCCAATAATTGTTCACGGCCAATCTGGTCTAATATTGATTCTAAAGCAGAGCTTATATCCGCTCCTGTTCTTAAAGAGTTCATTATCTGCCATAATAATTTCCTGAAGTTATCACTTGGAGTTAATTCCATTACTTCTGTAATTGCGTCATCTATAGGAGTTCCAACTTCTGACCTGTTTATTATTTCCTGGAAATATTTTCCTATTGCAGGATAGCTTTTAGAAACATTTGTCATGGCATCAAAAAGAGGAACACCTGAACTCAACTCAACAAGAAGGAATCTTCCTGCATAAACAATTTCTTTGTCTATCTCCCTCACTCCTTTTCTAGCTTTTGCTACCGGTACATTCATGAAAAACAAGAAAGATAAAATGTAAATTATAGGAAACAAAAATATTAAGAAGATTAATAATTCTTTTTTTATTCTAAATAGAAATAAGGCTGCAATAAATGTTACTGCAATTGAAAGATAAGTTGCTAAGGTTATATTTTGCTTGATAAATTTTTCAGGAGTTGTGTTTATAGCTGCTTGTGCAAGATTAAGCTTCAAATTTGGGAAGGATTTAGCTAGTTTATCGTAAAGCATTTTAATTTTTACTTATGAACTTTAATAAGCCCTCTTTATTTGTGTAATAAGTTGCAATAACTCTGCCAATTTCATCAAGATCTGTGATATTCTTTTTTACCATCCATTTTAAGATGTTTATTTTATTTGTCAGATCCAAGTTTATTTCATTCTTTGACATACCTGTCTGAATCTCAAGGTCAGGCATAAATTTCACAGATTCATTTGCTGTTAAAATTTTATCCTGAGAGATATCATACTGCAAAAGCACGTTTGGATTAGATTCATTTGTTATCTCTGCTATCTGGAAAATTCTTCTGATTCCTGTTCTTCTGTTTCTGTACATAACTAATACCATTCCTATTGCAGGAAGGAGAGTTCTAGGAACATTAATGGGGGGATTTGTCAACCTGTTAACTGTTTCTTCTGCACTATTTGCATGCAATGTAGCATAAACTGAGTGACCTGTATGCATGGCTTCAAATAATGTTTCTGCTTCTTCCTTTCTTCTTATCTCTCCTACCATTATTCTATCAGGTCTCATTCTTAATGAATTAATTATTAAGTCAAGCATAGAAACCCCACCTTTTCCTTCTATGTTTGGTAATCTTGTAATCATAGGAACCCAGTGGAGATATTTAGGCAAAGTTATTTCTCTAGTGTTATGGGCGATTATATTATTACAAATAAAATTTTCTCTTTCTGGGACGCTTAAGTCATAAACATATCCTTCAAAATCTATTTCTTTAATTCCTATTACTTTATCCCAGAAAATATCATTTTTGCTTAAACTTACGATATTTTTTATTTCCGAATCCACAAAAGAAATTGAAGAGATATCAAGAGTTTTCATTAATAATGAAAAGTAACTTCTCCCAATATGTGAATTTTTATAATTTCCATGCCAGGATTTCCAAGATGTGTATGGCATATTTTCTTTGAAACCTTTTCCAAGGATATGTTTTAATTTTAAATATGTATTCTTAGCTAAGGGAATAATGTCGCTGGAATCACTAGGTTTTCTGTCGCATATTTTGTTTAGTTTTACATTTTTATAATTCTGAACAAAACCTATATCTATTTTGAATTTCTTTAAAAATTTAGAGCAACCGATTCTAGATTCATAAGTTTTGTCTTTATTTAGCTTCCAACTAACCCTTAAAAGGATTTCAAATCTCAGCAATAGGGTCTGAACATCATTTAATAATCCCCTGGAAGCGCTGTTTACACATATTTCATTTTTTTTAACAGTACCATCCCCGCTGAAGTATCCTTTAAGCAATGAAGATGAAAGTTCTTTGTTTAAGTTAAATGCCCATATAGGGATTCTTTTGGTGTAGGCATTTCCTTTTAATTCCAAGATATCCTTAAATAAAACCTTTATTATCTTTGAGTTTATTACAGCAGTTACCTTATCACTATGTGGCCTTACTCTAGCACCAAAAATATTTGCAAATTTATGTAAAATTTCCCAAGACTCCTTTGCTGGATCACTAATCAATACAGACCTAATATCATAACATCCATCTGCAAGCCACATACCCACTATAGTTGCAAAGTTATTATCGATATTAATCAACAAAGGCAATTGGGTCCTCCCCTCTTTATGGCTTCTCTTTGTAACTATACTCAGGGATTTCTTGTCTTCTTCTTTAATATAAGACAATAATTTCTTAAAAACTGCAACAGGGACTATTCCTTCTCTTCTATAATATTGTCTGTTACTTTTGTTTCTAACTAAATCAAGTCCATGTTCCTGTATTAATCTCTTTATGACATTTCCTGAAACCATGCAATCTTCAAATTTATCGAGATGGATGCTTAGGTCTATAATTTTAAAACTTCCTTCATACTCTATTTTTCTAGGAGTGGCTAAAAAAGTTCCTTCCTTAATTTCAGAACCGCTTACTTCCTTAATTTTATTATCAACTAGACTAAATAAAGAATGATCTTTGGTAACAGTTATTTTTCTACCACTTGACAATCTTATCTCAATAAGTGGTTTTTTTACCTTATGCCTTATAAAAGAACTGGGTTTAGCTAAAGAAATTTTTCCATAATTATCCATGCTCAAAATTTCTACATCTTTGTTTTCTGCAATTTCCGTACCATCATGCAAAACTATCTTTTCAATTTTTATTTGACTGTCAATTAAGTTTCCTATTGTTGATTTTTTTATTACTCCTTTATCTTTGTAAACAATTTCAGAATCCCCTGAAACACTGTCTTCAACTGAGATAATTCTTTGATTTGGAGGGAAGAATTCTCCTACTGCGTTTAGGACACTCGTTTTTCCCGAAGCCGTCCCTCCGCTTATCAAAACTGAGGATTCATATTCAACACCTAACCAGATTAAAGCTGCTGTTGAGTAGCTCATTACCTGGTTCTGTATGAATTTTGTAATTGTTATTGGGTCTGAAGAAAACTTTCTTATTGTTATTGTGTTTCCTTTTGATGAAATTGGGTTTAGTGTTGCATTTACTCTGTCTCCTGTTTCCAATGTTGCATCCAATAATGGGGTTAACAAAGTAATACTTCTTCCAACCTTCCTTCCGATTAAACTTGAATAGTGCTTTACCAATCCTTCATCTTTTAACAGAACATTTGTTTTTAACCAGCCGTATTTATGGTGATATACCCATATAGGCTCTTCTGCATTGTTTATTACTATCTCTTCAAGATCCTTGTCTTTCATTAATATTTCTACTTTTCCAAGACCAAAGCTTTTGTGCATTAAATAGGTTGTAAAAAAATCTAAAGTTTCATCTGAGATATCTGGGAAGTATTTTTTTATCAGGTTAATAATTGTTTTTTTAAATTTCTCCTTAACAAAATCTAATTTTTTGGGATCTGTAATGTCTCCAATCCCCAGCTTTACCTTTTCTATCAGCTCTTCCCTTATTTTATCCAGAACTATATCTGTATTTGCACTTATTTGAGAAATTGAAACTTTGTAGATTAGAACAAATTCGTTTCTATCGCTTTCTATAGCTATTTTTACCGGTATGTTTCCTGAATAGAAACTATAGGAATCTACAATTGCCATTATTCACCTCTTTTTTTAAAAATTGCTTTCAAATGCTTTTTTTCTTTTTTCCAGGACCATTACATCCTGGCTCATCTTGAATAAATCCTCTGTTTTATTGTTCCTAATCTCATCAAGGAGTTCTTTAAGCTTTATCTGTAAGTACATTTTTTGAATATATAACTTATTTTCCCTTGAAGTATCTCCTGATTTTATTGCTTTTAATAATTCTTCTTTGTTTCTTATAACCATTGTGGGATTTGTTTTAAATTTTTCCAATGAAGCCAGCATGAACTGTATTTTTCTGATTAAAAGATCTTTTTCAATCCCTGCATCTGTACTCCTTTCTTCTTTTACTTTTGAATCTTCTGCTGCTACAAGAAAAGGTGTTGTTATCTGATATTCAATGCCTAAGATATGCTCTTCTTCAAGAAATGAGGCCCATTCATTGATTATACTTTCAGGTAAACCTAAAGTTTGGGCTGCTTCTTCCATGGAGATTCTCTTTCTTTCATTCACTAAAGAGACTAATGAATCAACTGCAGTGGTAATGTTCACACTAGCTTGATTATTCATAATATATTTTTTACTATCTGTTTATATAAACTTTTGGTTTGATATTGTAAAATTGCAAATTTGCTATTTTTTCGTGGTAAGTAATGTTTTTAATAGTAGAAGATTAATTGAATTTTAATGGATAAGAGGTATATTATATCTTTTGCAGCTATTTTTGTTTTAGTTATTCTATTTATAATTTCAATAGCTTTTTCTCCAAAAGAGGCTGAGGTAATTGAAGGGGAGAAAACGTGCGAGGAAAAATGCAATGGTGTTGAATCCTGTTTATTGGAATGCGCGAATATAAGGGCAAATATGGCTACATTAAATAATGATGCTTCTGAATGTGAAAAAATTAATAATTTAGAGAAAAGAGATGAATGTCTGAGGAATGTTAATCTGAAAAGCGCTTTAAGCAATGAAGATGAAACCAGTTGTACTGATGAAAATTGTATGAATTCTGTTAGGTTAAGTAAGGCTTTAAACTCTAAAGACTCTGGTTTATGCGAGCAGATAACTATAGAAGCTATGAAAACTGATTGTTTGGAATTAGTTAGATAAGCTTATAATCCTGATTTTTAGAATATTTTTATGGATAAAGCAGATAAGATAGCAAATGAAGGGAGGAAGAGCATCAGCTCTTATTGTATAAATGACTGCAAGTCATATTGCTGCAGAAAAGGCTATCTAGTTATGAGCAAAAAACAGCTGGATGTTGTGGTTAATAATAAGAAAGAGGAGTATAAAAATGAGATAAAAGAGCTGAAAAATGGTAAAATGTCTTTGTTTTTAGGTAGTTCTGGCAAACCCTGCCCTAGTTTAAGAGAAGATTTTAAATGTGGAATCCATTCTAATCCTGAAAGGCCAAAAGTTTGTGGAGATTTTCCTATTTTTTTAAGAAAAGAATCAAAAACTGTTTTATTATCCCCAAGATGCTTAGCGGTAAAGAATAATCTATTATATCCTTATGTTAAAAAACTGCAATTAGAAGGGTATAAGGTTTTGAAAGTGGATGAACTTCCTGATATTAGCACTATAAATTTCTCTGATAAATAAATTTAATTTATATAAAATTACCAATCAGTAATATTAAAATTATCCCAACTGTATGAAGTGAATAAGCAATTATCATGAATTTTTTTATTGACATATTTTTCAAAGCGGCCATTAATGTAACGCCTATCTCTGACGGGAGGGGAGAGGCTATTAAAAAACCAGCTAAGCTTGCTAATACATATTTATGATGATGGCCGAAGAATTTTTCTTCTTCTTTTTCTAAGAATTTTACAACTTTTTCTTTTTCTAATCTCTTTATTTCATCAGCAAAAGAGTATTTTATGAAAAGAAAAATAATAATATCACTAACTAAAGCTCCAAAACCACCTATTAATCCAGCAAGAAGAATATTCTGTTCTTTTGCTAAAACTAACAAAGCTGCAGTTGCTGGCGCTGCTGTAAATCCATAAGCATAGAATATGCCCCCTAAGAACACTCCAATATATCCTAATGATGTAAGAAAACCATTAAATGGAGGATAGGTTTTGCCTTCATAGAACAATATAATTGAGATTACAAATGTTAGTAAAAGCAATAAAAGCTTAGGATACTTTATTTTGTGCTTATTCATAATTTAATTATAAAAACAGTTTTGATTTATTTAGTTATTGGTTGTAGAAATGTTCAAATTTCTGTTTCTGTATAAGCTTTTAAATATTTTTCAACAAATCTTCAGTAGAATAAATTTTAATTTTATTCTGGGTTTTTAATTTCTTGTCATTTGACCAGATTCCACACCTTAATTTCAAAGCTAAAGCAAAATACAAAACATCCTTTTTATCAGGAGTGATTTTCTCAGCTTCTTTCATAAATTTAGAGTATTCCTCTTTTGGAATGATTGCAATTACGTCTTTTAAAGCATGCATGATCTGAATAAATTCTTCATTAGTCCTTGAGGTTTTTCCTAATATCAAATCCTTATGTTTCAAAAACTCTTCTACTATAAATTAGGGGTATATAAAATAATTTCATCTTCAAAAATAATTTTAGCAGTTACATTATCCCTAATTAAAGCAGAAAATAAAATGTTAGCATCAATTACTAAAGTTATCATATTTTATGTCTCTTCATAGCTTTTTCACTGACTTTTCTTCCCAGTTCTAATGCTTCTCTCTCGGTTAATGTACTATCTTTTGTAAATTCTCTAAATCTCTCCAACATTAACAATTTACTCTTTATTGCCTGCCTTGCTACTGCACTCCAGTTTATGTCCTGAAAGTTGTTCATTTCATTCTTCATTTCCTTTGGGACTGATAATGTTATGCTTACCATTTTTATTACCTCCATTATGTTTAATATGTATATTACGTTTTAATATTTAAATGTTTCTACTTGAACTTTTTTATATTAAAAACACTATATTTTAATTTTGTAGGAAAATAATAGTAACGTGGCAAACTTATGTCTTTTTACTTTTAATATTTCTTCTTTCTTTTTCCTTCTATTATTTTTTATTTTTTTAACTCTTTAACATATTCACAAGCCTGACAAATTTCTTTTGAAGTAGGTTCACCGCATAATTTACAGGAAGACAAGGCTTTAGATTCTTTAAACTGAGATTTTAAAGAAGGAAGGATTTTAACAAAAGAATCTATAATTGAATGCTTAGTTCCTGGATATTTTGATTCAAAATCGTTTAACATGTCTCTTACTGAATTTCTGTAGCCAAAGCTTGCATAGGGGCATTCTGAGTATTCAACTGGAAATTTTTTTAAAAAAGAGTAAGTTGTTGTTTCTTTTTCTGTTACAAAATACAAAGGCTTTATTCTTCTGACAAATTTTTTATCAAGCATTACCCCAGTTATTGGACCTAAACGAGCTGAAACTTCCGGGTTATTCCTGAACTGATTCATTAAGATAGACTGGGATTCATCATCTAAGTTATGACCTGTAGCTAGTTTATCAAATTTAAATTTTTTAGAGCCGTAGTTTAATAAGTATCTTCTGAAAACTCCACAAAAGGAGCAAGGTGTTTTATCTTTAAACTTCTTGACCATTTTATCTAAAGTATTATTAAAAAAATCTTCATACTTTAAAATATGCAATATAATATTATTATCTTTACAGAATTTTTTAGCATTTGATAAATCCCGGTAATTTTTAATGCCTTCATCTATAGCTAATGCTTCCAAGGTTATAATTTTTTTATCCTGGAACTGCTTTAAAATACTTAAAACAGTAAAAGAATCTTTTCCGCCAGAGAGCGCGATCCCAATTTTATCCCCTTTTTCTAGTAAGTTAAAAGTTCTTATTGTTTTTTTTACTTTTTTCTCGAAATATCTAAGAAAATGCTGCTTGCATAAGCTAATATTAACATTGGTTAATTTTATTACGGGTTTTTCCTGACAATTTTTACATGGCATTTTATCCACCAGAAATAACGCTTAATAATTTTATTTCATCTTTTTCAGAAACTTTTGAATCTTCTGTTACTAATTCATTATTTTTAGATATAATAACAACTTCTGGGTTAATTTTTAATTTCTGAAGTATTTCTCTAACTGAGGAAGCTTTTACTTCTACATGTTTATTTTCTCTTTCTATAAAGACTTTTGGCATTTTTCACAAGTTTTGTTTACTTTTATCTTTTCTAAACTATTATTCCAGATATTAAACCTTAGTAAATTAGCTTCTGGGTCTTTATTTAATAATATTTTTATTGATTGGGTTAAGGCTAAGGAAGCTATAAGAGAGACTATTGAGTTTAGGACTCCAAATTCCTCACATCTGTCTAAGTCTATGTTTTTTTTGTAAATACATTTTAGACATGGCTTGTTTGGTAAAATATTAAATAAAACACCTGTTTCTTTAATAGCTGCTGTATGAATCCAGGGTATTTTATTATAACAGTAATCATTAATTAAAAACCTGGTAGTTAAGTTATCTGTGCAATCTATGACTAAGTCTGAGTCTAGCAAATGTAAATTAGAATCATTTAATTTTTCATTAAAAGATGTTATTGAGATTTCAGAGTTTATTTCTTTTAATCTAGTTTTTGAAATAATTGCTTTTTGCTTGTTTATGTCTTTTTCTGTGTATAAAGATTGCCTTTGTAAATTAGTTAAATCTATCTTATCAAAATCTATTAATCTTAAGTTTATACCAGCTCTGGCTAATAAAGATGAAACATTAGTTCCTAAAGCTCCTAAGCCTACAATAGTTACTGTTTTTTTAGATAGTTCTTTCTGGGCCTGTTTACCTATTAATTTTTCTTGTCTTGCATATCTCATGGTAGAAACTCGAAAAAACAGACTTTTAAGGCTTTTGGGGGTAATTTAATAAAACAGTAACATTTATATATCACCTGTAATATTAATATATCATATGATACAAAAATATAGCAGATATAAAATACTTGAATTATTTTTTAAATGCCCTAAGAAAATATTTCATATAAGAGAAATTTCAAGGTTAAGCAAACTAGCTGCTCCTTCTGTAAGAATCCATTTAGACGAGCTAATAAAAGAGAATTTAGTTTTAAAATTAAAAGAAGGGCTATATGGAGGGTATAAAGCAGATATAAATAAGAATTTTAAGCTATTAAAGCAGCAAAACACTGTTTTAATTCTTAATCTAGGGTGTGTAAGATATATTGAAGATGAAATAATGCCAAAATCAATTGTTTTGTATGGCTCTGCTTCAATCGGTGAGGATGATGAAGAAAGTGATATAGACTTATTTATAGAATCTAAAGATATAGATTTAGACTTAAGCAAATTTGAAAAAATGTTAAACAGGAAAATTCATTTATTCTTCAAGGAGAATTTTAAAGATTTAAGTAAAGAATTAAAAAATAATATTATAAATGGGATTGTCTTATCGGGCTTTTTAGAGGGGTATTAAATGATAATAAAAATTAGAGAAAATAAAGAAAAATCAAAATCTTTAATGAATATGGCTGAGATAACTTTAGAGAGATTGAATAAAACCAATATGGAAGAATATCCTACAAATACATTGTTAGATTATTATGGGATAATCCACCAGTTATTAGAAGCTATTGCTTTTAAATGGGGGGTTAAAGCCAGAGGAGAAGGCGCCCACCAAGAGCTTATTGATTATGTTTCTAAAAAGTATAAGCTTACAGAGCAAACAAGAAGATTTTTACAGCAATTAAGAGATCTTAGGAATAGAATTTCTTATGAGGGTTTTATGGTAAAAAAAGATTTTATAAAATCTAATAAGGAAAAAATTGAAGAAATAATTGAAAATTTGCTCAGTAAGTTAAATTAAGAATACTTTTTATTGCTGAAAAACTTTTTGAGATAATATTAAAAATAGAATAATACTAATTAGATTATGAAATACAGCCTTATTTTGAATAAGTTTGAAATTGACTTAAATAAGTTAAAAAGAAAATTAAAATCTTTTGAAATTGACAAATTAACTGGAAGAATTAATACAGATGAGAAAGTTGAATTAGAGGAAGTTGATAAAGTATTAGTCTTGGAGAATGAAAATTTCTTTAGTTTAGAAGGTTTAAGGAAAGATATTAGTAAAATAAAATTTAATGAGTTTAATTTAAGGGTTAAAAGCTATGTTAAGATTCCTGCTGGTTCTATAAAGAAGAAATTATATCCTAGGGTAAATAAAAAATTAAATGAAAATTCTGAGAATAATATTTTAATTGAGCTGTTTAAAGAAGGGAAGATAAAATATAGAATATTTTCTTATAAAGAAGATAAAACTGAACATACAAATAATATAACTATTTTAATTGAAAATCCCAGATTAGTTGAAGAAATCAGTGATTTTTTGAGGTTATGCTTAATATTTAAGTTAAACTTTAAAGTTATTCATAATAATAAAAAAGAATTTGAAAACTTACTGAATAAAGCTAAAAAAATAACTAAAGGGAGATTATCTGAGTTTAATGTTGAAGTTGTTAAAGATTTAAAAGAACTTAATTATGTTAAAATTGGCTTTTCAAAACATGCTAAAAGAAATGAGAAAGATTTTATTAAATTTGTTAAAGGAAAGAAGAATTTACTGTTTATTTTTGGGAATGATACATTTGGATTAAGCCAGAAAGTAAGAGATGATTTAGATGCTTCTTTTAGCCTTGGAAAAGATAAAGTAAAACCAATGAAAGGGAATCAGGCTTTGGCTTATGTTCTGGGGATTTATGCTAATGTTTAAAAACCCATTTTCTTAGTTTTCTATAATGAGAGAAATAACAGAAGAGAAGATAAAAAAATACTTTTTAGTTACTGAAAAGGCTTTTGAAAAGGCTAAGAAGGCTGGAAATAGGACTAAACTAAAAAATGAAAGAGAAGACTGCTTAGACATGATTGAGAGGTATATTAAAGATGCAAGACATTTTTATGATAAAGGAGATATAGTTAATGCATTTGCCGCTTTAAGCTACGCTCATGGATGGCTGGATGCTGGAGCAAGAATTGGGTTATGGGATGTTCATGACTCAAAATTATTTACTGTGGACTAAAATGAAAAAGGCAATTATTGTTTCTGGATGTGTTGGAACTGGTAAAAGTAAGATTGCTAAGAAGATTTCTAAAGAAAAAAACTACAAGTATGTAGACATAACTAAATTAATTAAAAAGTATAATTTATCTGAAGGATATGACAAAAAAAGAAAGTCTTTGATTGTAGATACAAAAAAATTAAATAAAGTTTTAATTGGTTTAATAAAGAATTCTAAAGAAACATTAATTATAGACGGGCATTTAAGCCATTATTTAGACAAGGAATATGTTAAATTATGCATAATTACTAAATGCAATCTAAAAGAATTAAAGAGAAGACTAGAAAAGAGGGGTTATAGCAAAAGTAAAATAAGAGAAAATTTAGATGCTGAGATATTTGACACTTGCAGAATAGAAGCTTTAGAGAGAAAACATAAAGTTAAAATTATTTATACTTCTAAGAATTAAAAAGATATCTATTAAATTAAAATTTTCTTTTGAGTTCTTTAAATGGGGCAAGGAAAATTAAATTAACAAAGATTTTTATGAACTTAGACATAGGAATAGGATTTGTTTCTAATTTTATTTTATTTTCTTTTATTGCCTTAATTACTGAGTCTATAGTTTTTTCTGCATCTATTAAAGTATAATTGCTTCCTATCTGGTATAAATAATGAGCATCTGAATTTCCAACTAATGGTTTGTTAAATTTCTTTGCTATCTTTACTGCCTGTTTATTTCTATTAATTAACTTAGAGTAATATGAAGAATGCTCTATTCCATCTATAACATCTATGTATTTTTCCAGCTTCTTTCCAATTGAAGCTATGCCAAAAAAAGGATGGGGAGTTATGATTAATGAAGTTCTGCTTTTTATTTTTTTCAAATCATCTAGTGTTTTCATTCCTATTACTTTTTCATGAGGCACATTATAGATGAGAATATCAACTCCTTCTATTCTCCTTTCTATGCCTGGAATAATAATGATGCCTTTGGATTTAGCATATTTTTCTGCTTCTTCAGATTTAAAGCTTTGATCATGGAAAGTAAGGGCCATTACATTGAAGTTTAGAGAAGCTAAATGATCAATTAATTCTTTTGCTGTATAATCCACAATGTCTTTTTGATCTTCTCTTGAGTGCATATGCATATCTGCTTTTAACATGAAATAAAGCTAAAGAAAATCATTAATAAAGCTTTACTTTTTTCTTCTGGTGAATAAATATTCCAATCTTAGAACTACTATTGACTTTATGTAGTTTGTCACTGTTGAGAATATTCTTACTCTAGAATCTTCATCTTCTATCCATTTAACAGGTATTTCTTTTATTTTATATCCCTTCATATGCGCTCTGAATAATAATTCTGAGTCGAAGAACCAGTTATTGTCCCTTACTTCTGGGACTACATCATTTACTATCTCCCTTTTAACTGCCTTAAATCCACATTGGCTGTCTTTATAGTTAACTCCCAGAATTAATCTTACTAAAACATTATAGCCTCTGGATAATAATTCTCTTTTGAATGACCTTTTAATTTCTGCTCCTTTCATTAATCTTGAGCCAGTTGCTACATCATAACCCTGAATTAAAGAATCTATCATTATTGGAAAGAAGCTTAGGTCTGTGGATAAATCTACATCCATGTAGCTTACTATGTCTGCATCTGATTTTGTCCAGGCAATTCTTAAAGCTCTGCCTCTTCCTTTTTGATTTAAATGTAAAACTTTTACTTTTTTATATTTTTCAGATAAAGAATTTGCTACATCTAATGTATTATCTTTTGAGGCATTATCTGCTATTATAATGCTCCAGTTATATTTGAAATTTTTTTCTAGGAAATTGTATAATGTAGAGATGCTTTTTTCCAGTATTTTTTCTTCATTATAAACTGGGACTACTATATCTACTGAGATTTTCATAAATAAAAAAGAGAAAGAGGTTTTTTAAAGCTTTTTGGAATTTGTATTTTAACGCTTTTGAGAGCATTTGATAATAGAAAGGGTATATAATCCTGTTTTAAATTCTTTATAATCATCTAAGGTTAAATGCTTGCTTAGAATTCTTAACTGCTCTTCTTTCTTTCTTATGAAGTCTCCTCTGTCTAAAGCATAGAATAATCTGCTTAATGGGTTATACTTCCTTGGTATTGGGTCTAGAATGATAACTTTCTTTCCTACTCTGTTTACTTCTTTTAGTATTTTATCCAGCAAATCTTCAGGAAAATGATGTATAAAGCTCAACAATAGAACTGTGTCAAATTCATTTTTTTTAAAGTTCATTTTAGTTGCATCCATTAATATAAATTTTTTATTTTTGTAAACAGAAGAAGCGTGGTCCAGGAAATCTTTGTTCATATCTATTCCAGTGTAATTAATAGAATCATTGAATAGGAAAGCAAACTCCCCTGTTCCGCAGCCTATATCTAATATTTCATCTCCTGATTGTGCATTGACTGCAGTTCTTATTTCATTGTACATTCTTCTTTTTCCGCCAACTAAGATGCTTCTCACTATATTAAACAATAAAGGTGTGTTCAATAGATTATTTTTGAATTCTTTCAGGCTCATTTTTTCCTTGCGATTATTATAATTTCATGCTGCTGGTTAAGTAGATTTGAAAATAAATATAAGATAAAAGCCATGGCTTTTACAATTGGTCCCTGGAGTATATTTTCCAGAGGCATTTCACTTTTTTTAGTATAGATGACTTCAAAACCATTCTTATTCAACATATCAATTAAAACTTTTTTTGTGAAGTGGTAATTATGGTGTTTTGGATGAACTAATTCAGCGAATTTTTTTATTTTTAACTTATAGAATAAATGAGCTAAATAACCCATTAAACTGGCATCATTTATTGTTAATAAGAATAATACTCCATCTTTCTTTGTTATTTTATTTACTTTTTTTAATATTTCTGAAGGGCTTCCTACATGCTCAAAGAAATCCCACATGGTTACTAAATCAAAGAAGTTATCCTTGAATTTTACATTCATTAAATCTCCAGTTTTTATATCCAGATTAAAGTTCTTCCTTCCATAGTCTGAAGCAAATTTTGAGATTTCCACACCATAAGAATGCCAGCCATTTTTCTGGGCCATGTCTAAAAATACACCTGTGGCGCACCCTAAGTCCAGGATATTTCCTTTATCTGCATAGTTTTCAAGTTTTTTTAATGTAGTTCTGAATCTTTTTAATTTTTTACTTTTAGAAATATAATTTTCATAATCTGCCCATGAGTCTTTAAAGAATTCTTTGTTTGTATTTTTGAAATAATTTTCTGTGTAAGTTATTCTTGGAACTGTAGCCTGGTCTGTGAATCTTAAACCGCAGTTTTTACATTCATTTATATTCATGTAACTAAGATGGTATAATCTTCTTATATTTTCTGAGCTACAATTGTCGCATTTCATATGTAAAATAAACAGGTATTTTGTGTTTTTTTAATTATTACGGAAGATTCTTCCATAACATCACAGTCTTCGTTATACATTATAATGCTTTTAACATTCAGATCCATTGCCATTGCTAATACTTCTTTTGATGTAAAAGACCTGTAATCTCTGGTTAATCTGCTTATCCTTCTTTCATCCTCTACAGTTAATGTCTGGTCTATCCATCCTGAAACTGTTGTAAGATTATAATAAATCGGAGCATAGGAATAATAAGCTCTGGAATAAGATGAATTATAAGTATTAGTATTATTTTCCAAGACTAAGAAATTTCCTTTGACTAAAGGCAGTAATTCAAATGTCTCTCTTTCTATATTTCCTACTTTTTGGTACATGGGAGTTATGCTAAAAGATACAATTATGCTTATTATTATTAATAGTGTTAATGAAATCTCCAAGACTTTTTTTATTTTTAATGGAAACTCTGTTCTTAGGAATAAATAAGATGAGATTAATAAAAATCCTATATTAAAAGTATCTACTGGCGGCCTGTTGTAAACAGGAATGAAAACTATTGCTTTTGTTAAAGGGGTTATAAATATTAAAAATGCTTCTATTGCAATAGGCAGGAAAAATAATAAATCTTTTTTTGAATTATTGCCTTTCCAGTACAAGTATAACAAAACTATCAGCAATAAAGAAGATAAGACTGCAGTTAATTTATCATTTGTATATGTGAAAAACTGATTTGGCGCGTTTTCAATCAGCCATTGAGTGTATATAGCTTCTGTTCCCAGACTTTTTGTTAATGAGCTTTTATAAAAAGGAATCCACCAAAATGAAGTTATGATTAAAGAAATTAATATGCTTAAGAAAATGTATACTTTTTCCTTCTTTGTTTTAATGAGAAAAAAACCTAAGATTAACGGAGACATTACTATGAAGGAGGATACGTTTGAAAGCAATGAAGCTGCATATGAAGGTATGAAGAACAGAAACTTTTTGTCTAATGGTCTGTCTTTATAGTAGATTAATATTCCAAATATTATTAAGTTTAACAACCATCCTGTCATCTCCGGGAGTTTTCCAAGTCTTAAAAGATAACCTATTGATATTGGATTTGCAAAGAAAAACAAGTAGAGAGCGATTCTTCTTATTCTGCTCAAATCCTTTAACAAGAAATATACTGCTATAAAACCAAATATGTAGATTAATAATAACGAGATATATCCTGCTAACTGCACATCTTTTATAATTTTTAACAAAGGAAGTGCTGCGTAATAATAACCTGGTGGATAAGACTGGAACAAAGTGTAATTAAATCCATTATACCAATATGGAATTATATCATAAAATCCATAGTTGTTTAAAAAAAATAATTTTGCTAAATGAGCAGATAAATCATTTGCATAATCAAATGGAAAATTATTAATCATTGCTGATGTGTCTATTAATCTGAAAACTAAATAGAAAAATAAAAGAATTACCGGCACTATTAGCGCTTTATCTCTAAATCTTGTTTTCACAGAAATCCCTCCTTACCAGGTTTACTCTTGGATCTGGTAATTCAGGTCTTAAATATTCAGGGACTATTCTAATATTGTCATCGCTATAGTCCACTTCCCATATTTTTAATGGACCTATAAGCCTGCCTTCATAGAATGATAGAGGAATTCCTTCATCTTTATACACTAATTTGAAACCTTCAATATCTTCATTTAGCAAGTATAATCTACCAAATAATGAATTTGCTACTCTAGGGGATAAGTATAACGCGCTTCCTAACTGGTCTACAACTTTATTATTCTGTATTACTGGCATCAATTTTAAACAGCCTTTTAATGGGGCATCTTCAAATTTGTAGGCTTTATCTCCTATTGAAACACATCCAAGAGGAACTTCTATAGGCCTGCCCTGATATGCAATTACTGCTGTTGGAGCACCTATAGATTCCCCATCATTAGATATTGGAAGTTTTACCAAAGCGACTCCTGCTGTGCATGCGGAATATGTCTGACCGTTAACATTAAGATCATCTTCAACTAATGCTGCTCCTTTGTATACTAAGATGGTTGTATCTCTTGTTTCCTGAGTTTGTGACTGGTCTAGACTAAATGAAGTTATCTGAGAGTACCTGTCATAATTTGCATCTGATCCTATTGAAGAGTAAGCAGGATATTTTCCAATCTCATCCGCAATAAACAATAAATGCGTTGCTCCATATGTTTTCATGTATTCAAGAGCTTCTGTACTATTTTGTGCGGTCATTAGATGCCTACCTGAGAAGTAATTCCTTGACCCTATGGCATTACCTCCATCTGTTAATGTAGCTCTTTCAAATCCAGTCTGAACTAAATAACCATAATCCCACCAGTGAGCAAAGACAGCATCTTCAGGAAGATTTTTCCTTACCCAATCTCCTGCTGACTGCCATTGACCATTGAATACTGAGCCTGTTCCTCTAGAGTTGCCAAGAGATATTTTTGCACTCTTAATTATTAATCCATCCTGATTTATTATTGGCAATTTGCCAACAACAGGAATAGATGAGACATTTGAACCAAATGGCCAGGTTATTGTTAAGATAAAAAGTATAAGCACTACTGTTATTATTATTTTGAAAAAACTATCTTTTTGGTCTTTTAATTTTTCTTTTAGATAATTATATATTTCCAGCATCATAAAAGATGCGGTTAATGAGATTACAGGAGCAAATACGATAAACAGCCTTATTGCGCTTCTTGCTGCTATTGCCATAAGGAAAAATAATACTATGATAAACATGTATTCCCTGTTTGAGTTTTGCAATTTTTCAAATAACTCTTTATTTTTTCTGAATAATAAAAATGAAGCAAGACATAGCATTATAAACAATCCAGCTAAAGATCCAAAATAAGTTATTTGTGAGATTGTGGTTTCTCCATTAAACTTTGAATTTGCTGAGTACCTGCTTAATAATACTCCTAAGGTGAATAATGTGAAGAGTATTGCAGATACTATTTTGTAATTCTTTAAATCTTTTATAATACTATAAAACATAGCAATTAATCCTGCTATAAACAGCACAATAAAGTATTTACTATTATTAAGTTCATTTACTAATGAAAATGAACCTCCTGTAAAATAAGGCTGATTTGATTCTGCAACAGTTAAAGCCCATCTGCTTCCTCCAAATGGCTTTGATAAGGAATGCAATGTATCTGCTACTCTGTCTGTTATAAATGTCGAACCATACATTAAGGTTAAAGCAGCAAATCCAAAAACTACAGTTATTGCACCACTAATAACCCATGGAGGAAATTTTTCTTTGAACTTGTTATACAAACCAAAGAGTTTCAAATGAATCAACAAGAAATGGATCAAGCTGAAGAAGAATACCCCTATCATGATTAATGTTGTTAAGGATGTTAAAAATACATTAAATGAGAATCTTGAAGGATAAAACATATTTAGTATTATTATGGAAACTATCGCCCATAAGGAATAGGAGTAGAAGTCCTTTTTATTAAATCTGTTTATTATTATTTGTGTTAAATTAAAGACAGCAAATATTATGAACAGGAAACTAACTCCCCCCCATGTCAAACCTAACATTCCTGTAAATATTCCTGATAAGGCAGCTAAGAAAGATGATTTTTTTTGATTCTTATTTTGCCATGAACAAATGTAAAAGTACATTGCCCCAAACATTAATGCCATACCTAATGCTTCTTTATCTGAAACGCCAGACATTGTTCTAAATAAAAATGCAGGAATTACTGATAATATTGTTGTTGAGAGCAAGGCAATATTTGTATTTGTAAGCCGTTTTGCCAGAAGATAGAAAAAGACCATGGCTATTGCAAAAGCAACTGCAGGATATGTAATGTCTATCAATTCTATTGTAACTTTTGAGCTGAAAAAACTCACAATCTTGAACCAGTATGCTATAACGTAAGAAAGAAAGCTGAATTCCGCCAGGTTGCTATAACCCTGAGGAAAGTACCTTAATGGATCAATAGAAGGCAATGAACCGTTTTCCAGAATTACTTTTACATATCTTAAAAAGGCTAATGCATCAGGATCTGCAGGCATATACTTTCCAGTTGTTGCATCTATTAAATTCGGGATTATCTGTATCCTTAATATAGAAGAGAAACCTATTACTGTTGTTAGTATTGCTGCTGAATATCTTTTTATCAGTATTAATACTATTGAAGCAATCGGGATTAAAATAAAAAGAATGTTTTTCCATACTACAAACTGCTTTTGAAAGACTAAATAGATTATAAAAACTGCTAAGAGATAATAACCCACATACCTCAAATTTGAGCTGTTTTCAGAATTACTAAAAACACCTTTTAATTTTTCAAGCCTTTCGTTGACAACCTCTGACATATGAGGTCTCTTACTGAGAAATTTAAAAAACTTTCTAAAATAAAGATTTAAATATAAGGAAGGATAGTTCTGATTATGGCTAAGACAATTTCTAAAGATGCTCCTCTAGCTGAAATAACCTTAAGAAAGTATGAGAAACCATCTAATACAGATAAAAGAGATTTAATAAAAAAGTTATGCCTGTCTATTGGGCTTTTGCAGCCAGGGGATTCAAGAGATGTTATTGTAGATGTTTTTCATGCTATTGTTGATTCTAATGAGCCTTTGGATTCAAAACAGGTAGAAGAGATTGTGATAAAACTTAGAAAAGAAAAAAAATTACCTGCAAGGGGCGTTGCTTCTTCTAATATAAGAAGACAGTTAAAAAGGCTAAAAGACATGTTTTTGATTGAAAATGTGCAGAATAAATACAGAATTAGCGAGAATGAGAGTTTAGACAAGATATTCAAGGAAAAGATAGAAAGATATTACTTAAACTCCATAGTTGAAAGAGTTAGAGAATATTTCAACGCAATAAAATGATTTATGAGCCTGATGATGATTCTTTTTTGTTGGTTAAGCAAATTAAAAAATTAGCTAAAGGCAAAAAAGTTCTGGATATGGGGACTGGATTTGGTATATTGGCTGAGACTGCTTTAAAATCAGGAGCAATGGATATTTTAGCTGTGGATATTAACAAGGAAGTTGTTAGTTATGTCAGGTCTAAAGGGATTAAAGCAAAATTATCTGATTTGTTTTCTAGTGTTGATGAAAAATTTGATTTGATAGTATTTAATCCCCCCTATCTGCCTGAGGATGAATTAGAAGATGAGGAAACAAGAAGGATAACTACAGGTGGAAAAAATGGATATGAGATATTAGAGAAATTCATTATAGACTCCAAAGATTATCTGAATAAGAATGGTAAAATATTAATTGTCTTTAGTTCATTAACTGATAAAAATAAGATTGATGAAGTGTTAAAAGAAAATAAGTATAAATTTGAATGTTTAGAGAAGAAGAAATTATTTTTTGAGGAACTGTATGTTTATCTGATATCCAGAGATTAAGTTTATATATTACTTAAACCTATATATTTTAGAGGTGGTTTAATGGTTAATGTTGTTGTAAAAAAGAATGGCAAAAGACAAAATTTTAGCAAGGCTAAGATTGAAAGAGCAATTGACAAAGCGGCAAAAGAAGCTGGAGTTTCTGCAGTAAAAAGAAAAGAAATTGTAAAAGATGTTGCTAATGGCATTGTTGAAAGTTTGAAAAGAAGGAGTTCTATAAGCGCTTCTGAACTGAGAACAAGAGTTTTGAGAAGACTTGAAACAAGATCTAAAGCTACTGTAAAATCTTGGAGAAGATACGATAAGAAAAAGAAATAATGTAGTCTTAAATATTTTTATTTCTTTATTTTTTTATGAATTTAAGAGAATTAGAATTATGCCTTGAAAGATCTTGGAATAGAGATACCTGTTATTCTCCTATGAGAGAAAAATGGAGCAGGGATAATCCAACTATAGGGCAGTGCACTGCTACTTCTTTAGTTGTAAAAGATTATTTTGGGGGTGATATTGTTTTTTGCTTTGCTGTTACGCCTAATGGAGATAGAGAATCTCATTTCTTTAACAGACTAAGATATAGAAATGTAGATTTTACAAGAAGGCAGTTTCCAGATGGAACTGTGTTTGTTGAAGAAAGAATTATGGAAAAAGGACATATACTTAGCATGCCAGAAGGTGTTAATGAAAGATATGCTATTTTAAGAGAAAGAGTTTCTCAAGGATTAAAGTAGGATTGAATTAGAAATCTTTATAAATCCTATTTATTCAGCTTACCTTACCCACTAATACTACTTTATGTAGGAGGGAATAAATGGAAAAAATCAAGATACTGGAAGCTGTAAAGAATTTAAGGGAATTTTCTAAAATACGCAAGTTTAAACAGAGTGTTGATATTGTTATTAATCTAAAAGAAATTAATGTAAAAAAACAAGAAAGCCAGATAGACCAGTATGTTGTTTTACCTCATCCTAAGAGCAGGAAATTAAAAATATGCGCTTTAGTCGGTTCTGAATTAGCTGATTCTGCAAAAGTTTTTGATGAAGTAGTGCTGCAAAGGGATTTTCCAAAATACCAAGCTAATCCTAAACTTATAAGTGATTTAATTAAAAAATATGATTTGTTTGTGGCTCAGGGAAATATAATGGCGCAGATAGCGACAACTTTTGGTAGAACTCTTGGACCTAGAGGGTTAATGCCTAATCCTAAAGCAGGATGTGTTATTGCTCCTGGTCTTGATTTAAATGCTGTGGTGCAAAGATTACAGAGAATTGTAAGATTGCAGGCAAAGAAGGAGCCTATAATCAAAGCATCTATTGGAAGCGAGGATATGTGTGATGAATCTTTAACTGACAATATACTTTCTGCTTATAACAGCCTTATACATTCATTGCCTCAGGAAGAAGGGAGCATTAAAAATGTTTTATTAAAAACTACAATGAGCCCTGCTATAAGAATTGGAGAAGATAAAAAAGAAATTGAAAAGAGATTAGTAAAAGAGAAACCTAAGAAGAAAGAGACTAAGAAGGAGATGAAAAATGAATAAGCGTACAGCTCATGTTTCACAGAATAAGAAGAATGAAGTTGATTATATAAAGAAACTTATGCAGACTTATAAAGTGATTCTTATAGCTGACTTAACAAATTTACCTTCTGCTCAATTACAGTCAATCAAGACGAAGTTAAAAAAAGATATGATAATCAGAGTTACAAAAAAAAGATTGATGAGAATAGCAATACAACAACTGAAAGATAAAAAAGATTTAACAAGATTAGACTCTTATTTAGACGAATGCATGCCTGCTTTACTTGTAACAAATGAAGATCCTTTTACCATTTACAAATCCATAAAGAAGTCAAAATCTTATATAGCTGCAAAACCAGGACAAATCGCTCCGAGTGATTTGACTGTTGAACCTGGGCCTACTAATTTCCCACCTGGTCCTATTATCGGAGAGCTAGGGCAAGCAGGAATTGTTGCTGCTGTTGAAGGCGGAAAAGTTGTAATAAAGAGAAAATCTGTGCTAGCAAAGGAAGGGCAGGAAATAACAGCTAAAGCAGCTGGAATACTGGCTAAGCTTGGCGTTGAGCCTATTGAAGTTGGTCTTAATGTTGTGGTTGCTATAGATGATGGTATAATTTATGAAAAGAGTGTATTGGATGTAGATGAGAAAGAATATTTGAATAATCTAAGGAAAGCACATTTCGAGGCTGTTTCACTTGCAGTTGGGGTTTCATACATTAGCATAGGCTCTATAAAATTACTGCTAGGAAAGGCACAGAGAGAGATGCTTGCCCTTTCAAAAAATATTAAGTTGGATGAAAAAGCAGATAAACCAGAAGGGAAAGAACAAAAACCAGAAGAGTTAAAAATAGAGATTAAGGAAGAAATTAGAGAAGCTTCTGCAGAGATGAAGCCAAAAGAAAAAGCTGAAGAGCCAAAGAAAGAAAAGAGCAGCTCAGTTTTTTCAAAAGAAGCAGAGACAAAGGCACAAGAAATTTTAAATAAACTAAAAGAAGCTGATATAAATAAAAAAAAATATAAAAGATAATGTTCATTGGAGGTTTATAAAATGGAATACATATACGCAGCACTTTTATTGCATAAAGCTAGAAAGGAAATCAATGATAGAAATGTAAAGAAGGTCTTAGAAGCAGCGGGGGTAGAGGCAGATGAAGGAAAAATTAAGGCTTTGATAGCTGCTTTGAAAGATGTTGATATTGAAAAGGAGATTAAAGAAGCAGCAGTTGCTCCAGTAGCAGCTTCCAGCGGAGGATCTCCTTCAGCAGACAAGAAGGAAGAGAAGAAGGATGCAGAAGAAGAGAAGAAGAGCGAAGAACAAGCTGCAGCAGGTCTTGGCGCACTTTTCGGCTGAAACCTTATCTTTTTTTCTTTTTCTTCTTTTATTTAAATTAAAAAATGCAAAATATAATATCTGAATTAAAAAAGAAAGTTAATTCTCTTAATGAAAAGAAGGAAGATTTATTTAAAAAACAGGATGAAATAAGAAAGGCTATCAAAGAAAAGATAGAAAAAATAAAACCAATGAAGGGTGAGAATGATAAGCTCGGTGATGAAGCCAGGAATCTTAAAAAAGAGAGGGATAAAGAAAATGATCTGGTAAAAGAGCTTATAACAAAAATAAAACTACTTAGAGATAAAAAAAGCCTTATTCTTAAAAAATACAATATTAAAGATCCTGAGATAGAACATAAAAGGATAGAAGCATTAGAAAGAAAAATTGAGACAGAAGCCCTTTCTCCTTCACAGGAAAAGAAAGTAATGAAAGAAATAAATGACCTGAAAAAAATTTTTGGAAAGAACAGCGATTTAGAAAAGATAACAAAAGAGATAAAAGAGACATCCAAAAATCTTAGAGAGACAAAAAAAAGAGCGGATGAATTCCACAATAAACTGCAGGGACTGAGAAAGGATGGGGGTTATGATGAATATAAAAAGCTATCAAAAGAGATAATTATATTGAGAAAAAAACATAAAGAGATGTACAAGGAATTTGTTGAAACCAAGAAAGAGTATATTGGCGCAAATGAAAGTTTTAGAGATAATCTAAAAAAATTAAATCAAGGAAATAAAAGGGATAAAGTGAAAAAAAATAAGGAGAAAAAGAGAATTGATTCTCTAAATGTCACTAAGATAAATGAGATGGCTAAGGAAGTTGAAGACAAGCTTAAGAAGAAAGAAAAGATTACTACTGATGACCTGTTGGCATTTCAAGCACAAAAATGATTTCCTTTGGCGAGCTGATAATATGGACACAAGAAAAGTTTGCTCCCTTCGGATTATTCGGGCTCTTTACATTATCTTTTATTGAATCTATTTTCTTTCCTGTTCCACCAGATATACTAATTGCTATTTTGATTTTAAATGACCCTTCTAATTTCTTGATTATAGGAACAGTGGCTACGATTGGAAGCGTTCTTGGCGGAATGGTGGGATATTACTTAGGGTATATTGGTGAGAAAGCAATACTTGAAAAAACGTTTTCTAAGAGAAAGATAGAAAGAATGCATAAATTATTCGATAAACATGGGGCATTGGCAGTTTTCATTTCCGGCGTGACTCCACTGCCTTACAAAATATTTACCATAGGCGCAGGGGTTTTTTATATTAATTTCAAAAAGTTTATTATTGCTTCAACTTTAGGAAGAGGAATAAGATTCTTTGCTGTTGCTATTTCTGTATACTATTATGGTGATTCTGTTGTAAGCTCGGTAGACAATATCGTGTTAGACCCAAGGTTTTTGCTTATACTTGTCCTAGCTGTTGTTCTTTACATTTATTTTAAATATAGAAAAAAGATTGCTTTCTAACAATATGTTATTTTTATAATAAACTTTAAATAGTTTACTGTAATATAACCACTATTGAGGGGTTTTAATGAGGGAAAAAATATTGTTGTTACTTGTATTTTTGTTCTTATTAGATGTAGTCTATGCTGCCCCAAATGTGGAAATAAGTGAGATAATGTATGATCCCACTAATATTGTGAGCGGAGCAGCAAAGGATGCATTTAGATGTGTGAATGATTCCAGCTGCCAGTGGATAGAGCTGCATAATAAAGAAAATACTGTTATGGACTTGTCTACCTGGAAAATTAGAGTCAATACTAAGACTAATGGAAATGAGGTTTATGATTTCTCAGACGTAGTTGTTCAGCCTAATGGATATATTGTAATTGTTACACAGCTAGGGGATGAAGATTCTGATGGTTTTAGCTTTTCTACATTATACGGAAATAAAGATGGAATATGGAATTCTAATGTAGATGGTTTTATAGCTGCTGATTCTGATATCCCTTTTATAAAAACACCTAATGTTGGACCAGACGGCAATCCTGATGTAGAAATAAGACTTCTTGATGGAGGTGGTTCTGAAGTCAATATTGTTTTCTTCCAAGCTCATTTTAATGGCCCTACATATTTTGTACAGAAGAGCAATGGATATTCTATGGAAAAAGACGTTAATGGAAATTTTGTACAAAGCTTGAGTTTAGGCGGTTCTCCGGGTAAGGGAAGAAGCGCATCTCCGAATTTTTCAAGTATTCCTAATATTAATTTGAATGAAGACCAGAATTTACAGTCAAGATTGTTAGATTTTAGGAGTTTTGTTACTGATACTGACACAAATGACGATGATTTAGTATTTTCTATAAGCAGTTTTAGTGCAAACACTTCTAATTTAATAACATGCGGTCTAATAGGGAATGAGACAGATATTGCTAAAACTTTCTTTTTGAACTGCACTAGTTTAGGAAAAGACCTTAATGGAAAGGCAGATTTAACAATAAGCGCAAGCGATGGCTCTGGAAGCGATGATAAGTCCTTTTCTATAATTGTAAATCCTGTTAATGATGCTCCTTCGGTTATTTCAACAGCTGTTGAAAATGCTGTAGCTGGCTTAGAGTATAATTATGATGTAAATGCTAGTGACTTAGAAGGTAATGAAATTGATTATAGTTTATTAAGCTCGCCTAGTGGAATGAGCATTAATTCTTCTACTGGTTTAATAAAATGGATTCCAAATGAAGGACAAATAGGCAATAATAATGTAGAGGTTAGAGTAAGGGATAATGTACCTAATGCAAAAAGTTCTTCTCAAAGCTTTACAATTTATGTTCAGCCAATATTTGGATTTTTAAATGTTGATGTTGATTATTCTGGCGGAAGTTTGAGTTCAGTAAATAATACTCAATCAATACAGAGGGTATTTACTGCATCTGAGTTCAATATCATGCCTACATTATTAAACAGACAACCGGCTAAAGAAGGCACGGACATTGTTGTTGATGATATTGAAGTTAGTATAAAACTGGAAAGAAATGGAAATATTGTATTTAATGATATTATAGACTCAGGATTTTCATTAAGCAGTTTAGAGACCAGACAACTGGATTATAGTTTTGTTTTGCCTCGTGATTTACAACCAGGAATTTATAAATTAACACTAGAAGTTGAGGGAGATTTATTTGATATCGATGAGAACTTTAGAGATGTTATAATACCTCAGTCCAGAGAGTTTGAATTAATGCTTGATGTTCAGCAATCAAGACATGACATATTCATTTCAAATATAAGAGTTAATGACGGTCAGGTATGCAGTGCAAATTCCAAATTGGAGGTTAGTATCCAAAACTCAGGAACGAGGACAGAAAGAAATGCACAATTAAGGGTTAATTATCTTCCTCTAAACATAGACTCTTTAATTAATATAGGCCAGATTTCATCAGGTGAAAACAGCAAGCAAGTTATAGATTTTACAAATGCTCCTGGAATTCATAATATTACTGCGACTGTTATCTATAATAATGGACAAAGTTCAAATTCAGAAACATTAGAGAATTTTCAGTCATGCACAGAAAAAGGCGATTTTAACGGGGATGCATGTGTAAACCAGAATGATATTGATTTATTTGTTTCGAAGATGGGGTTAAGGAGTTCGAATGCTGGATTTGACAGTAAATTTGATATTGTTAGGAATAATGTAATCGATGCTGATGATTTTTTTCATTTATCTGATGTCTTCGGCAGAGGATGCTCAACTACAACTTCTGATAATGGGAATAATGAACAAACTCCTACTAGTATTGGGGAGGGATTTTCTTTGGATTTAGCCCAAATTAAGCTACTTGTTCAGGAAGGAAGCTCAATCATCTCTAAGTTAAAGATAACGAATAAAGGTAATAGTTCAATAGGCACAAAACAAATTTTTAATGGTGAGATTTCTTTTGAAGACAAAAAAATATCTCTTGACTTCCCTGCATTTTTAAGTATTCTGCCATCTAAATCCTCGGATATAGAGATAAAAACTGCAGTTCCTTCGGAATTTAAACCTGGAGTTTATACAGGCACATTTAAGATAGAGACAAATATACAGTCTGAAATTGTTCCTGTTGAGATTGAAGTTTTCCCAGATCTTTGTAGTAATGGAATAAATGGGGAGGATATATCTATTACAGTAGATGAACCTAACAGGAATGAGGATTTCAAGCCTGGAGAAACCATAAGTGTTGATTTAACTGTGAGAAATAAAGGCAAAACCAGGGATGTTACAGTAGAAGGGGTATTATGGAATGTTGATGCTAATGATGAAGTTGAATCTGTAGATGCAGACTCTGTTGAACTTGATAGTGGGGATTCTGAGAAAGACGATTTTGATTTTGAAATAACAGTTCCTGAAGATGTAGAGAATGATAAGATCGTTTTGTACTTAAAAGCTTATGATGATGGTGATGAAGATGCTCAATGTATCATTGAAAGCAATGGGCTGGATGTAAAAAGAGATAAGAATGATGTTAGGGTCACAAGTGTGGTTATTCCGGAAAGTTTGATCTGCAACTCTAAAGCTTCTTTGAAATTAAGCGCGAGGAATTTTGGAAAGGATAATGATGAGAGTGTTTATTTTAGGGTTACAAACCAAGATTTAGGGATAGATCTAAATTCTGAGGTATTTGAACTTAAGGAGTTTGATAAGAATGGAGATTCCATCACTAAAACAATCTCGTTTGATGTTCCCGATACAGAAGTTGAAAAAACAACTTTTGTGTTAGAAGTGGTGTATAAGGAAGGCGCTGAAAGGAATAATTTAGATAAGGAAGTTATGATTTTATGTGATGAGAATGGTTCTCAGACAATAACACAACAGTCTGGAGTAGGTAGCAAAGATAATGGAATTAATGGAGAGGTTATCCAATCAACCCAGAGAGAAATAAGCAACAATTTGCTTGTAAATACATCTGCATTTTTGGCTGCTATGCTTGGGTTAGGAATACTTTCCTATTTGCTTAAAATGTACATTTTAATGAAAAAATGAGTCACCGAAAGGTTTAAATATGTTTTTATGACTATAAAATAGCAACATAATTATAAACCATATATGGGGGTTAGAAATAAAATGAAAAAATTATTGTTAGGATTTATTGCGGCTTTTCTATTGAGCCTAAGTTTTGCTAGTGCGGCTCTATTAGTTAGTGTCTCAAGCCCTACATATTCTGGAGCGCAGACATCTGCTAATCCGGGAGATGTAGTTACATACACTGTTTCAGTGCAGAATACAGGAGCAAGTGCAGTTACTGCTTCTTTGACAAGCACTGATATGACACAGGGAACAAATAAGTTTCCAGTGAGTAATTTAGGAAGTGTAACTGTTGCAGCAGGTGCAACAGGAACTGCAGCAGTTCAAGCATCAGTTCCTACTGTACTTAAAGGAACATATACTGCAACATTGACTGCTACAGATACAGCAAATACTGCTGTTAAAGGAACAGCAAGTTATTCTCTGATTGTTAGTGATGTTCAATCATTTAACTTAGAGCAGGATTCTGTTGAAATAAGCACATTTGAAGGTCAGACAAAAACAACTGAACTTACATTAAAGAATACAGGAAGCGCTGTATTAAGTAATTTTAAGGTAACACATGACTTTGTACAAAACAGTCCTTCTGTAATCTTTGATAAAGATAATGAAGACAAAATGGTTCTTGACTTCAAATTAGATGATAAGGATCCTTCAACAGTTGTGTTAAACCCTGGAGAAACAAAGACCTTAAAGGTTAAGACAATTGTAGATGACGGATTTGATCTTGGAGCAAAATCAGGAATATTAACAGTTGAATCCAGTGTCCAAGGACAGACTACAAAAATTTCAGACACAGCAACATTTAAAGTAGATGTTACTCCTGAACTTTGTGAAGTTGGTCCAGTTGGAAACAAAATAAAGGTCAAGATAGAAGATCCAGACAAGAATGACAATTTCAAGCCTGGAGAAACTTTAACAGTTAGTGTTGAGGTTGATAATAAAGATGGTGAGGATCAAGATGCTACAGTAGAAGTTTCTATTTGGAACCTTGATGAGAATGATGAAATACTATCTCAGGATGCTGATGTAAGTGTAGATAATGGCGATACTGAAACAGTTGATTTTGACTTCACTCTTCCTTTAGGTGATGAAATCGGATCAAGTGACAAGATTGCAATATTTGCGAAGGTTGTATTTGATGACTTTGATGAAGATGTTCAATGCGCTGAAGCTTCAATACCTATTGATGTAGAGAGAGAAAATCACGATATTGTGATACAAGAATTTGCTGTAAACCCAGTTACATTAACATGTGGGGATAATGCAAACTTCAGAATTTCTGTATTAAACATAGGTAAGAAAGAAGAAGAAAATGTTCAAGTGAGTGTTAGAAATCCAGATTTATTTGGTGTAAATGACTTAATATCAAATGAGTTTATACTAGATAAGTTTGACAAGAATGATAATAGCGCTGTAAAAACATTTTCATTCAGAATACCTGATAACATCAAGGAAGGAGAGTACAACATAGAGGCCTTAACATTGTTTGATAACAAGGGAAAATCTGTGATAGAGACTAAGACATTAAATATACAAGGATGTGGAGCAGTAAAGACTACTTCACTTAACTTGTTACAGAGCTCCTTCACAGGCGCAGTTGGAAATGTATTTGCAATTCCAGTTACAGTGCAAAACTCTGGAAGTTCAGCTGTTACATATTCATTAGAAGCAAATGCAGTTGGAGGATGGGGAAAGACTGAGTCACAAGACCTTTCAGTTGGACCTGGTCAAACTTCAACCGTATTTGTATATGTAACACCAAATACAGGATTGACCACAGGTAAATATGCTGGTACTGTTGAATTAAAGCAAGGCGGTAATGTAGTTACTACACAAGCATTTAATGCTGAGATTGCAGCAGGAAATGGCGCTACTGGAAATTCAATATTCCAGCCAAGTTCAACATCAGGATCTTTCTATAGAGACTGGGTTGACTCAGGAAGAATATTCTGGGTACTTGGAATTGTGGTGCTATTAGTGTTGATAGTATTCTTTGCAAGATTAATTTTTGCAAAAGAATAAACACTTTTTTCTTTTTTTATTTATTTTTTATTCCTTATCGTAAGTTTTACAAATCATGACCTAAGTTGAAGAAAGGCATTGAAAATTATAAGAAGAAGTTTAAGAAGTGATTAATCTGAAAGAGATTATTTTTAGTTCTGTTTCTCCATTTATTGGTTTTTTATAGTATTTAGTGTACTTTTTGTACATCTCTTTATCAGAACTGTATTCCTCATGACCTTTCCAATCGTTCTCTGTTAAATCCTTGAATTTTTTAATTTTTATGTTTGTTAGCTCTGCTTTTGCAAATTTTCCTAGGGTTTTATTGTTGATAAAATTTACAATATCCCCTTCCTTCAATTCCTTATCATCAAACAATCTCCAAGTTGATGTTTTTCTTTTCGATAAAATTAGAGGAATTAAAATAGTGTGAAACTTTAGACTTTTCATTTTAATTAAAAAAGGGCACAGCAGGATTTTCGTTAAATTTCGAACCTGCGATAGTCGCTCTCGGCCAAATGGTCTGCAGGTTCAGCTATTCCAGCTATTCTTTTGGAATATCGACTGCCTTAACCGTTGCCATGAATAACTCATCTTGGCGATGTGCCCCTTATATGAAATTAACTAAGGAGATTTTAAAAGGGTTTCTCTTTGCCTTAGTGTAGAACGAGGTGTGTAGTATCCTAATTTATCCCAATACAGATATTTGGTCAAATTTTTTCTACTGCTAAATCCGATCTCATCAATCCACTTATTCAACATTCTTTCCCCTGAAATGTAAATCTTAGTAGCTTTATCTCTTTTTGGAGCTATAGTTTGTACACTAAAACCATTCTCACTTAAGATACTTTTTATTTGATACACTAGTTTTTCACTTGAAGTTTTTATCTCTATTCGGGGATAGGTTGGTTTATTTGTAGTTATCTTACTTTTTGAAAAGTAAAGTGAACCATCACTTTCAAAGATTCCCCTTATTATGTGTTTTGAATATTTCCAGTTAAGAAAATTACTAGGGATAGTTATTGTAAAAGTTTTTTTCCCAAATGGTAAGTCTAGACTCTTCATAAACTCTAAAAACTTTTTATTATCCAAATATAAGCAAATGCTTCTTCCTTTTTTGTGTGTCCTGAATCTTATTTTTGGTGTATATCCCATACTTTTCACCATAAACTGTTTTAACTTTAAAAAATAAGGATAATCTTCTGTGGCATTTCCCGCTATTTCAAGTCTGTAAACTCTCCTCTTTGGGTTATACAGGAGGGAACCGTCTCCAATTATCACTCCAATGAATTCATAGATATTTGTCTTTCTCACAATAGTATTCTTTAACCTTCAATATATAAACCTCACCCGAGAGATTGTCCGATGGGCTAGTGAGTGAAAAATATATATTAAATAATAATAAAAATGCGGGCCCGATGGGATTTTCATTGAATTTTGAACCCACGACTTCTAGCTTAGAAGGCTAGCACTCTATCCAAGCTGAGTTACGAGCCCACACAAAATAATCTAATAAGTCATCTTTAAAAAGCTTTTTAAATGCTTCAGAGAAATAAGGAATATTATCACAGTTAACAAGATAGATACTGATGAGGGGGGATTTTAATGGCTAAGATCATGGAAGATATCTTTGTGGGGGTTGTTTTGATGCTGTTAGGGATATTCCTTTTAATAGGAATGCTCAGCTTAGGTATTGTATTTGCTCTAGTTATTATATTGTGGGGAATTAAGAAGGCTGTGTTTGCTGGAAAATAATGGGGTGTTAAGCAGACAACAGATTAGATTTTAATTAAGCGAAGAAAAGACTACTAAAGAATTAGAAGCAGAATTTAAGGATAGAAAATTAATAATAAAGGAATCTCATTTTATCACTTGGCATTATCAACAATTTCTTTAATATCTTTTTCCACTTCTTCAGCTTCTTTCTTGTTTACTTCTGGAAAGAATTGAGAAATCATAGTCGGTTTCATTCCAATAATTTTTATCTTTCCATCTTCTTCCAAAACATTAATTTTACATGGCATACAAAGAGATATTAACCTATTTTTATTCAGGAATTGATTTGCATATTTGCCTGAGCATATCTCAATTATTTTCAATGGCCTTTGGTTAAACCCCTTTGCTGCTAACCTTTCCTTTACATCATAAATCTGAAACAATGTCCAACCTTTTTGTTCAACAGCTTTCAATACAGAAACAACTGCATTATCGAAAGTTTTGTTAGTTTCAACAATATAAGCGAAATCATCAGTTTTCATTGTCATACCTCACTTCAGTTCTTTTTTTATTTCCTCATACTGCTTTTTGGATATTTTTCCAGAAGCATATCTTTTTTTAAGTATGATTAATGCGTCTTCTTCTTTTCTGCCTGACTGACCTGCATTGATAAGAGTAACAACCAGCCAGATTAAAACTCCCCAAAAAAGCAACATAAAAATAAATCCAAAGCCAATTCCAAAGCCCATCATACCGTAGCTTCCCATTCCCAAACTACCAAATAGGAAAAATAATACTATAACTGCAAGAGTCCAGACCCAAATATTTTTATTTTCTTCCATAAATGTCACACCTCCATCTCTTTTTTCATGTTTTCAAATTCTTTTTTTGTTATTTCCCCTTTAGCAAATCTCTTTCTCAAGATATTAAGAGGTGTTTCAGAGGAAGTATTTTTTATTCCAAATTTATAAATAATCCATACTATTAAAAAAATGACTGTTGCAAAAAGCAATATCCAGAAAATATTAAAGTATCCATAATTGCTATAATCATAACTTGCAGGGTAATAATTGCCCATCATTCCTCTTCCCATCATGCCAAATCCTGCCGAAGTTTCACCGCAATAAGACCTTCTTGCTAAATCTATATGAAACTGCTTTTCTGCATTAGAGCCTTCAGTTAGTCCCATCATTTCATGTGCTCTTTCATGAGATTCTCCTGGCATCATTTGTTCCATATAATATTCGCCAATCCCTTCGAGCTGTTCATTAGTTAATTTATCGCAATTTATTTTTGAATCTATCAATGCTTTAGCTTCATTCAGTTCTTCTTGGCTAACTGCATTAACTAAACCAAGAGTCAAGAGCAAAACAACTATAACTAATAAATCCTTTTTCATTCTTTTACCCCCACAATTCCATAATGATAGGGCTTGAGATCATATCTAATAAGATGATTAAATCCAGCACCTCTTGCCCATTCAATACACTGTTCAGAGTTTGGTCTGATTTCTATTGGAGGCCCGCGCGGAGTTGTGGAATCATAGTTCCAATGAATAATTCCAAGTCTCCCACCCCTTCTCAGAATTCTATAAGCCTCTCTTAAGAGCTTTTCTGGATTATTCAGATGGAGAATATTAAATAACATTACATAATCAACGCTCTCATTTTCAAGACCGCTTCCATCAGAAACAAAATCTCTGGTAATTGTTTCCACATTTCCTAACTTCCTTTTTTCTGCTTTTCTTTTTGTCTCTTCAATCATCTCTGGCTCAATATCAATAGCATGTACTTTTCCTCTTACAGTCTGGGCAACAGGGATAGTAAAAGTACCATAACCGCAACCAAAATCTGCTATATCCCTAACTGTTTTGTTTATTCCCAATATTTTAAGAATACTTTTTGGCTCAAAGAACTCACTCCAAACTTCTTCATCAGGCATACCACTTTCTCTTACTTTCATGTTTTTACCTTTGCGAGGATACTTCTGTTTTTCTCTAATCTCTCGCTTAGAACCTCACGAATTATATCAAATGCTTTGATGATTTTTGGGTTCGTAAGCCTGTAATAGATGTTCTTGCCCTTTCTGCTTGATGTAACAATGCCTTTAGACTTCATAATAGATAAATGCTGGGAAATATTTGTTTGACCTAATTTTGTTTTCTCTATCAATTCAGTGACCGAAAGTTCTTTATCTCTCAATAGGTTCAAAATCTCCAACCTAGTTGAATTTGAAAAAACCTTACACATTTCAGCGTGGATTTCATATAGTTCTTTCATAATAATATATTAGAATATTCTTATATTTAAATACCTTACGGATGTTAATCTCTACTTTTATTCTTTTCAAATTTCAAAAAATTTTCTTTTTGGGTGACGTTTACTTTACAGCTCAAGAAATAATAACCCTTAAAAACTTTCATTTTTCTTTCATTTTATGGTTAAGCTAAATGTTACAATATCTGAAATTATTAAAGAAACAAGTGATGTAAAGACATTTAGGTTAAAGTTTAATAAAGGAGGGAGCATGCCATTCCTGCCAGGACAATTTGTTATGGTTGCTTTAGAAGAAAATCCAAAGAATGCAAAGGCTTATTCAATATCATCTTCTTCTGAGGATAAAGAGTTTTTAGAAATTACAGTCAAGATTTATTCTAATGGAAAATTTTCTCCTTTACTTGATAAATCTAAAGTTGGAGATATATTAGTTATTAACGGTCCTTTTGGTCATTTTAATTACAGAAAAGATATGGGAGACAAGATAGTGCTTATTTATGGGGGAACGGGAATTGCTCCGTTTAGAAGCATAATAAAAACTGTTGCAGATAATAAATGGGATACTGAAATAACACTAATCGGCTGCTATAAAAAACCAGAGGATATTATTTACAAGGAAGAAATGAGTAAATGGAAGATTAAGAATATAATTACTATAACAAGACCTGAGACTTCTGAAGAGAAATGGAATGGATGTACAGGAAGGATAAACGAGGAAATGATAAATTGTAATGTGGATAAGAATTCTGTATTTTATTTATGTGGGCCTACTGAAATGGTCAATGGGTTAAAAGAAGTTTTAGACTCTATTGGTGTTAGCAAAGAAAACATTAAGTTTGAAAGATGGGGCTAGTCTTTACTTCTTACTATTTTTATTAAGAAATATATTACTATGATAAATAAAGCTCCAAAAAAGAACCATAACCCATAATTATGATTTTGCACTATTAGATCTGTTTGTGATGCATCAAATGCCATGCTTTGTTCTGCCAATACTGAATCCTGCATTGATTTTGCTGCCTGTAAAATTGGTCTTGGTTTTGTTAAATATTGTATAATTATTGATATTATTCCTGTTATTCCTACTAATGGAAGGATATTTTTTAATTCCTTTTTTATATTTGAAAATTTAGGGGCTATGACTATGAACTTTCTTGCTAAACTGTAAAGAATTATTCTTTTTCCTCTTTGGCTCCATTCGAAATGCTTTGTCTCTATTAATCCTGCTTTTTTTAAGTTTTTAAGATTATAATCTATAGTTGAAATTGGCAGTTTTAGTTCTTTTGAAATTTCCTCTGCTCCTGCTTCTTCTTTATTGCTTAAATAGTCCAGAATTTTCCTTGCTGTTTTATTTGAAATAGATTCTGCTATTTTCTTTGATTTTTCATCTTCTAAGTTTACTAAAATGTATTTTTCTGATTTAGACATGAATTTTATAATTATTATTTGTTTTAAATACTTTTTATTTGTTCAAGTAGGATTGAAGTGAAAGTATTATTTATATAGCTGTTAAGATTATTACTTCTGAGATAAAATGAAAAAAATATTATTTGGAATGCTTGTAATTTCACTTTTTGTTATTAGTGGATGTAATTATCAAATTATTGATAACATAGGGGGACCTAGCTCACTTAAAGGATATTTAGAAAGTGATTTGCCTAACATGAATCCTGAAGATATTTTTCCTCCAAATGCACGACTTGTTAGGGCAGTAGTTATAGAGACACCTATCAATTGTAATGATGTAGAATTACCTGAAGGTGCTTCTAATGACTGTGGTATATTTAATGAATATAACGTAATTTTAAAAGATACTAAAGAAGATTATACAGCAACATTTAGTTTGATTTTAGAAAATTTCCCATATTCTGGTTTAGACCTAATTGAAGAAGGATACACCTGTAATTTCTTATTTGAAGGATATAAGGTTAAAGAAGTAATGGTATGTGAAGATGAAACTGGAACTATTATTTATGAAAAAAAATTTGAACCTAATAATCAAACTTTGTCTCCTGTGTTTTATTCGGGCAGTATAAGTGAGGAAGAAGCTGTTAAGATTGCTATGGAGAACGGATTAGAAGGAGGTATAAATGGTTATAAGACGGAGTTACGCTTGTATAAAGATATTTGGACATGGCAGGTAAGCAATACTCTTGATAAAGGCGGTTCTGGCGGGACTTATTATGAAAATGGTAAAAGCCTTATTATACATGCTTATACTGGAGAAGTGGTTGAAGAACTTACATGGGATTTAACAGCCTAAAAGAATAATATTTTTATACTTCTTTTATTTAAAATTAATGGGGTGAATTTAATGGTTAAACCAAAAAAATCAACAAAAAAGAAAAAAAATGTTTGTGAATTTTGCTAAATTATTTCTTAAACATTTGAATTAGATCTTTTGTTTTAAGAATTTTTACTATTTTTTGCCTTTCAAAATCTGCATCATCACTCCAGATAACTGCTTTATCCAGAGCTAAAGATGTTGCTATGAAAATTGTGTCATTTATATCGATTTCTTCCATAATCTCTTTTGAGCTGTTCAGCCATGGTTTAACAAGTTCTAGTGGTATGAGATCAATATGTTCCAAAAGCTTGTTTAGTATTTTTTCTAATTTTTCTTTATTATATCCTGATTTTTCCATAATGTAATTCTTATACTTAAATATCTCCTGCATTGATATTTCTGGATATTTGAAAGTTAAATTTGAATTAATGAGAATTTCTCTTGTTATAGAATCTTTGATTAATGCAGAAATAATAATGTTTGTATCTATTACTACAATCATCTCACTAACCCTAATTTTTTAGCTACGCTGGCATCAATTTTTTTGCTTATTTCAAGAGCGCCTTCCTGAGTTAATTCACTTCTTGTAGTTAAGCTGTCTAATAACTCCAGGTCTTCAATTCTTCTTTGGATTGTTTTTCTAATTACTTCACTCCATCTGATATCACTATGTTTTTTCATCTTTTTTTGGAGTTCTTCTGGTATTGATAAGGTTATATTCCCCATATGTGGATTAATGTGTTTTCACATATAAAAACCTTTCTGTTTATGAAAAAAGAAAAAAAATGTTTGTGAATTTTGCTAAATTCACTCTTTCTGTATTGCTATTTTTCCGGGCCCTCTAATCAATAGAGCTAGTGATCCTGCTAACAGTACTAAAACAAACTCAAAGCCAGAATTACTGACAAAAAATCCATTTTTTAGATGTACTACTAACAATGCTACAAGCATGTTAATTGCCAATAGCAGACTAGCATATCTTGTTAAGACCCCTAGAACTAAGGCTATACCGCCAAGGAACTCTACTAAAGCTACTACAACAGCAAAAACTCCTGCTAAAGGTATTCCTACACTGTCAAAAAACCCTGTTGTTCCTGTTATGCCTCCAAACAGTTTTTGTGCACCATGCACTATGAAAACTGCTCCTAAGGCTAGTCTTAACAATAGAGGAGCCCAGTCATTGTACTTATTTAAATTTTTTAGACTCATCTTTGTAAACCCCCTTTATTTCCTTATAGAAACCTTATTTAAGTAGATTTCTGTTTTATTTGATATAGAGTTTCCTAATAAATTTAAAATTATTGTAAAAGCTAATTCTAAAAAGAGTGAGATTGTTTACGATGAGGTTAAGAAATTTTATAGATTTAATATAAAAGAGAGAGCGGAAGATAATAAAGCAAATAAGGAAATTATTAAATTTTTAAGCAAATTAACTAAGAAAAAAGCAAGGATTATTTCTGGATTAAGAAGTAGAGAGAAATTAATAGAAATTAAATAATTATCACTTGCTTAATCTTTTTTTCTTATAAATTTCCGGCTCTTCAAGATAATTTTCTTTTGAGGTTATTGGTTTTCTTAACTCTTTTTCTGTTTCTTTTCTTGCATTACCTGCGATTTTTCCTCCTCTTTTAGCTGCATCCTCTGCCTCCTTAAATCCCTGCTTGTCTTCTGTTCTTGTTATTTCAGTAGACACTCTTTCCCCTAACATTGTGAAAATTAATTCTAAATCATTCATGTGGTCTCTTAGATTTTCTTTATTAAGTCCCTTGAATTTTTTATATTCATTTGGAGTCATATCAAAAGTTGCTTTTGAAATTTCAGCTGTTAAAATTGAGAATTCTTTGTCTGTTTTAACTCCTCTTTTATCCCATTCATCTGTTAACTCATCTCTTATAGCTATGCCTCTTACTCTCTTTTCTATCCATTCATCAGAATAGCCTTTTTGCTTATAGATTTCTTTCATTCTTTTTTGGGCTAATTCTGGGTTTTCTATTTCTTTTACTCTGTCATAACCAACTTGTGCCAGCCACATCTTGAAAGGTTCTGCTTTGGGGGATGGGATAGATTGGATAATCCTAAACATATTTTTTGTGTTGGCACAATCGGTGAGCCTTAATTTACCATCTTCTGCCATTAATTTCAACTGTCCGATTTTTTCGGACACTTCAAAACCCTCATCCTGAAGCTTGGTTTTTAGATCAGACCAATATTTTCTGGCTCTATCTGTTTGAGTTAATGCTCCTACTATATCAACTACAGAAAACCACCATTCATCATTAAACCATTTTCTTCTTACCTGTTTTCCCTGAAAAACAACCAGAGCCTTGTTTGAATCCATTTTTTGATTATAACATTCTGGCGTTTATAAAGTTGGTGCGAGGGGTTGTCCGATGGACTAGTGAGTGGAAAATATATTTTATATTATATAAATTGGGAAAGATTTTTTTGTTTTAATATACTATTCATCATAACACTTCTTTTAAGAATAATATCAATATCATAATTAAACTTTCCATAGATAACTGCCCTTAGATACTTTAACATGTTTTCTTTTGAATCAAAAGTTCTTTCTTTGTTGCTTAAAGCTTTTCTTGCTGCTGACCTTACAACCCAGACTCCAAGTGCAGCATAATATTCCTCTGTTTCAAATCGTATAACTAAAACTAATGCTTGTCTTTTCATTTGTTTTAAATGATGTAAAATTGGAAGTCTAGCAGCATAATAACCTCCAACAGTATTAGAAGCGTAGGTTTTTCTCCCAAAATGAGTTTCAGAATCTGTTGCCCATTTTATCTCTCCCGAATGAGAATTCCAACTGCTCCTTGGCATATAACCTTCAAATAATTCATAATTGAAAACGCCCGGAAACATCAGAATGTAATAATAATTTCCAAAATAATTCCCTTCGTAAATTCTGAAATCATCTATTGGATTATAATCTTTTATTTCCTTTATTATATTTTTCCCTATATTGTCATCTGTTGCGGTTATTGAAAATCTAGTTGGAACTAGTTTTCTGTTCTTTTTTAATCCTAGAACTCCAATCGTAAGCAATTGAGAAATTGTATGCTCATCTATACCTTTTGAAAATAAATAATTAGAGGCGTCATTTGCTTTTAGATCAACATCAGAGATTATTTTGTCAACTGTTGGATTTACTTTAACATTTTCTGTGATTCTTACCTTTTCTAACCTAACTCCTGGTCCCATGGGTAGTCTTATATTATCAAAACTTGTGGAAAATTTTGGTTTCTTTTTTAATGATATTTCTATATCTACAGGTTTAGAACCAATTCCAATCTCCTGGGCTATGTCTAAGAACTTATTATCTGAAGAAAAAGATTTTACAGTTGTTGTGAACCTTGAATTGATTAAAGCTGATCTTAATTTTATAATATCTCCTATTGTAAAATCTGTTTGAGGCCAGTAGGTCTGAGCATCATGAATCCATGCACTTTCTGTTTCTTCTGGCGGGCTTAGAATACCTACATTTACCTGAGGATAGCGCAATTTAGAGCCAATAAATATTGTAGGGGGGGAAGAGCCGAAGAAATCCTGCTTGTCTAATTTAGTTATTTTTTCAAAACCTATGTAATTCTCCTGTATTATTTTCCTTAACTCATTCTTGGATATGAATTTAGGATTAACAGGCATTTTGTAATATAAGATAAGAAAGTATTTAGATGTTTCCGTGCATAAGATATTTAAAGACTTTTATGTACTTCACAATGATGAAATCTAATGAATTAATTAAAAAGTATTTAGAATTTTTTAAAAGTAAAAATCATGCTGTTATTCCCAACTCTCCTTTAGTTCCTGAAAATGACCCTACTGTGCTATTTACAACTGCTGGAATGCATCCTTTAGTTCCTTTCTTACTTGGAGAACCGCATCCTAAGGGGAAGAGGATAGTTAATGTCCAGAAATGTATAAGAACTACTGATATTTCGGAGGTTGGAGATGAAACTCATTTAACTTTTTTCCAGATGCTTGGGAACTGGAGTTTAGGAGATTATTTTAAGAAGGAGGCTTTAAGCTGGTCTTATGAGTTTCTAACTAAATATCTTAATATTCCTAAGGAAAAAATATATGTTACCTGCTTTATCGGAGATGAAGATGCTCCTAAAGATGAAGAAGCTGCAGGTATATGGAGAGGATTGGGGATTAAAGAGGATCATATCTTCTTTTTAGGCAAGAAAGATAATTGGTGGGGACCTGCTGGAAAAACAGGGCCTTGCGGACCAGATTCTGAAATGTTTTACTGGAATTCTGATAATAAACCAAAGAAAGATGAAAACCCTTCTAATTGCAAGAAATTTGTAGAAATCTGGAATGATGTATTTATGCAGTATAACAAAAATGAAGATGGAAAGTTTGAGCAATTAAAACAAAAAAATGTTGATACTGGAATGGGGGTAGAGAGAACTGTTGCTGTTTTAGAGGGTAAAAGTTCTGTTTATGAAACTGATTTATTCTTGCCAATAATGAAAAGAATAAGTATGTTAATTAAAAAGGAAAATAAAAATTCTGAAAGAATTATTGCAGACCATGTAAGGGCTTCTGTTTTTATACTTGCTGAGAGAGTAATGCCCAGCAATGTTGAACAGGGATATGTTTTAAGAAAATTAATAAGAAGAGCTTATATTCATGCACAAAAATTAGAAATGCAAACATCTTTATCAAGTGTTGCTGAGGTTGTTATAGAAACATATTCTGAGATATATCCTGAATTAAAAATTAATGAGAGTTTTGTTTTAGAAGAAATAATGAATGAGGAAGAGAAATTTAAATCTGCATTAGAGAAAGGATTGAGAGTATTTGAAAGAAAGATTAAAGATGTAAAGAAAATAATTCCTGGAAAATTAAGCTTTGACTTATACCAGAGTTTTGGATTTCCAATTGAAATAACAAAAGATTTAGCAAAAGAAAATAATCTAAAAGTTGATGAGAATGAATTTGGAGAAGAATTAAGAAAGCACCAGAAGTTAAGCAGAAGTTCAAGCGAGAAAAGATTTGCTTCTGGTTTGGCTGATCAATCTCATGATACCAGAAAATTGCATACTGCTACTCATTTATTGCATCAGGCTCTGAGAAAAGTATTAGGAGAGCATGTAGAGCAGAAAGGATCAAATATAACTCCTGAAAGATTAAGGTTTGATTTTTCTCATGATAGCAAGATGACAGATGAAGAAATAAAGAAAGTGGAGAATATTGTAAATGAGCAAATTAAAAATCAAATAGAAGTTAGTTATGAAGAAATGCCTTTTGAGAAAGCTAAAAGGGGCGGAGCTTTGCATTTCTTTGACCAGAAGTATCCTGATAAGGTCAGAGTCTATTCCATTGGAAATTTTTCAAAGGAATTCTGCACTGGACCCCATGTTGAGAATACTGCTGAATTAGGCAGGTTTAAAATTGTTAAAGAGGAAGGCGTTGCAGCAGGGGTTAGAAGGATAAAGGCTGTTTTAGAATAATTTTTAAAGTTTTGCGTTATTAAGTTTTTATGACGTACAAAAGCCTTGAGCCTAAAAAACCAACACTTGATTGTGAAGAATGTGACTTGCGTAGGATTGGTTCTTATCATGGTTCTGATGTTCCTCTTTGTGTATACGGTAAAGGGTTAAAACTTCTGGATGAAAATCTAAACTACCATAGAAGGCATTGTGAGATTTTTAACCATAGACTTAGACCTGCCAGAACATGGTCTGATGATGAGATTAGTGCAGAATTATTTCAAATTGAAGCAGCAGAATCTAGAAGAGAAGAAAGAAGAGAGGCTGTAAGTCTTCAAACACAATTATTTTAATGCTTTTTATATTCTTATTTTTTATGTATAAAATGATTGTAAAACAAAGAACAAAGGATTGTGATGGGTGCCCTTATCTTGAAGATGTGAGTGGATATAGGGGGGCTTCATTGATAGATATTGAGGAAGTATGTTTGTGGGGTATGTGGCTTAAGAGCTTAAAACCCGTTGATAAACCTAGAAAATGTGAGTTTCGTGAAAGAGTTGCAACAGGAGAATGGACAAGAATAGATTTATCCAAAGTTATTGAAGAGGTGGTAGGATATAAGCCTGGAAGAAAATGATTTAAAAAAATATTGGAGTAATATAAACTTCTACAAATGCTGCGAATATTAAAACTACAAAGCCTAGCAACATCAAGTCTAAACTGTCTATTATTATATGTTTAAACTGCTCTGATGTTGTTTTGTGATTTATTACAGCTACCGAGATTATTCCTCCTGCCAGTCCTGCTATAAAATAGGCCAATATTTCAAATATTCCATGGGTCATATACCTCATAATAGAAATAGGAAATGCTAACAGATAGCTCCCATATTCTGATACTTTACTCTGAACAAAACCCCCTGCTGCTGCTCCTATCACAGAAGCATTCCATGCTAAAATAAACAAAGCCCCTGCTCCATAGAAGAATGCAAAGAATATACAAAAGAACATCACTCTGAGATTATTTGCAAGAACTTTAAAAAATATATCTAAGCTTGCTGTATTACCTGTTATATTTGAGTTTATAGACTCTATTGTTGTTAATTGTGAGGAAAATAAAGACTGAGTCAAATCTTTAGGAAGAACAAGGAATAATAAAGTATAGGCAACTACAAATCCCATGAACATAAACATCAGATATTTTAATGCTTCTCCGTGCTCTTTTATTAAAACACTCTCTGTGATATTTTTTCTTAAATCTTTTTTTTCCTCATATCTTAATGTTTTATAAAATAGCGGGAAGGCTGCTATTACTGTAAGAAACACCATCACCATTGAAGCTTGAGATCTGAAAACCCATAGTGCCATTACTACCCCAATTACTGCGTAAACTAAGCCATAGACAAATAACCACTTCTTGTTTTTCTCTGCCTTTACTGGCCCTATTAAAGATTCTAAAACCATTAAGAATTAGATTTCTTTTTAGTTTATATATTTATTGAATAAAATTCTTTTTATTTTTTAAGCAATATTCAGCTCTTTCCAGTTTTATACCCATATAATATGCATGGTCCAGTCTTGAAATCATTTTTCTTTTTATTATTTCATGAAGGATATCTGTTGCTTTTTTTCCTTCTATTATCTTGATCATTTCATTTTTTTTATTTACTAATCCTACCTGGATTCTGTTTTTATGGATTCTTATCAAAAAATAGCCTTTTGGATCGAGTTTTATATCATCTTCATTCCAGGATCTGGCTTTTATTGTTTTTATATTTTTAATTATGTAAATGGGCTTGTAACCGCATAAATCTTTACCTCTTTTATACTTCTTTGATTTTAAGATTTGAGAATATTTTTTCATGAGATTAGATAATAAACAAGTTTTATATTGGTTTTGATTATAAGAACTTATTTAAATAAATGAATCACTATAAATTTATGGATAAGAAAAAGGGTTTGAAAATTATTATAGCTTGTTCTATTTTAGCTGTGCTAGTTTTTTCTTATCTATTGTACTTGCACTATAAGCCTACAGATAGCAAGTTTTGTAATTTGGGAGAAGGTTTTAACTGCGATATTGTTAACAAGAGTATATACTCTGAAATAATTGGAATTCCAGTTTCTTTGTTAGGAGCATTGACATTTATCGGAGTTTTGATTTTGAGCAGTTTATCCTTGAATAATTTTAAAACCAAAATAAATAGTTTAAGTGTAAATAGTGAATTAATGATTAAACTTATATTCTGGATTTCTGCTGCTAGCTTGTTGTTTGCTTTATATTTAATTTATATTGAAGCATTTGTATTGTATAGTTTTTGTATTTTTTGTTTAATGGGGGATATATTAATAATTACAACATTGGTAGTTTCATACATTCTAATGAAAGGGGGGAAGAAATGAAAGTTTTACTTGGAATCTTATTAATTGTAATCTTAGTTATTTCTGGATGTAGTGGGAGTGATTATACAAAAGAGCAATTAGATGGTTTAGCTTCCTGTTTAAAAGAAAAAGGAGTTAAGGAGTATGGAGCTTTTTGGTGCCCTAACTGTGCCAAGCAACAAAAGATGTTTGGAAGCTCTTATGATATTATAAAAGATGGAGTTTATGTAGAATGCGATCCTAGAGGGGATGATTCACAGGCAGAGTTGTGTATTGAAAAAGAAGTGGATAAATATCCTACATGGGATTTTCCTAATGGAGAAAGACTGATTGGAGTTCAGCAATTTGAAGTTTTAGCTGAAAAGAGCGGTTGTACATTATGAATAAATCAGAATATGTAATAGGGATGGTTCTTGCATTTTTTGGATTCTTATTAGGCAATAGCATAAATGGATTGACTGGTAATGCTATAACAAACATACAATTACCTACCTTACCTGTTGTTATTTTGACTGCTTTAGTAGACAGTATAAATCCCTGCGCTATTGGTGTTTTGATATTGCTGATTGGAACTTTATTGTTTTTATCCAAAGACAAAGGAAAGATGTTGTTTACTGGATCTATATACATAATAGCTGTTTATGTCACTTATTTCTTAGCGGGTATTGGACTATTATTTTTCTTACAGAATATAGGCGCTTCTATAATTGATTTGCCTTTGTTAGGGTCTATAGCAGTAGCGAATTTAATTGGGATTATTGTTGCTGTAATTGTCATAATTGGGGGATTGATAGAGGTTAAGGATTTTTTCTGGTATGGAAAGGGATTTTCATTGAGTATTTCTCCAAAACACGCTGAAAAAATAAAAAAATCTATGAAGCATTTAACTATACCTGGAACTATTTTCTTAGGGGTATTTGTTGCTGGAGTTGAACTGCCCTGTACTGGAGGACCTTATTTAACCATTACAACATTATTATCTAAAATTGGCTTTGATGCCACTATTGTATCTTATCTGTTATTATATAACTTCATATTTGTACTGCCTTTAATTGTAATACTGGCTTTAGTTTATTTTGGAATGAATATTAAAAAAATAAAGGAAATGAAGCAGGAAGGAAAGAAATGGATGAGACTTGCTGCTGGATTAGTTATGATTGCTCTTGGAGTATTATTGATTTTATTTGCATTAGGTGTTATTAATTTTATACTTACATACTAAGGTTTATATATTAATTAGATTCTATCCATATAAAATGTCTAAGAAATTAATCTGTTTTGATCTTGATAACACATTAATACTCTCTGATAGGTCCCATATGGAAGCTTATAATTATGCTTTAAGAAAAATGGGGTATAAGATGTGGGAGCATGCTAAACTAGTCAGGTTATTTGGAAGGCCTAAATTTGAGATAGCTAAACTTTTAACAGAGGGGGAGTCTACTGAAGAAATATGTGAGCTATTGAAACTGCATCATAGCCATCTTGTAAGGAAAACCTATAGATATGCAAAAAAAGTTAATGGGGTTGAAGAGATGCTTAATATAATAAAAAATAAGTATAATATAGCGGTTCTTTCAAATACAAGACATAAGGATATTAACTACTTATTAAAGGGGAGCGGATTAAGCTCTAGGTATTTTAAATTAATAGTTGGAAGTGATGAAGTCAAGCATTCAAAACCTTATCCAGATGAAATTATTAAAGTTGAGAAACTATTGAAACATAAACCAGAATACATGATTGGAGACTCTATTTATGATTTAATGGCTGCCAAACATGCAAAAGTTAAATCTATAGGAGTATTAACAGGGCATTATAGCAAGAAGAGTTTACTAGAATATAACCCTGTTGCTGTGTTGAAATCTGTTGCTGAATTGCCTGAGTTTTTAGGTGTTTGAATAGGGGTCTACAAAAAACAAAAACTATATAAAATGTAGACACCTACTTCTAGAGTTAGATTTAAAAAAGTATCTTCTATAAAATATATTATGAAACTAGGTGTTTTATTTTCCGGTGGGAAGGATAGTAATTATGCTTTGTATAAGGCTGATAAGACTGATGAAGTTCAAGTGTTAATTACTTTGGATTCTGAGAATGAAGAAAGCTATATGTTTCATACACCAATTAATGCAGTTGAGAAACAAGCTAAGAAATTGAAAATTTCTTTGATCAAATTTAAAACAAAAGGAGAAAAAGAAGAGGAATTAAAGGATTTAAAAAAGACTATAGAAAAAGCAAAGAAAGAGTTTAAGATTAAAGGTGTTGTTACTGGAGCTGTGGCTTCTACTTATCAGGCTTCCAGAGTTCAAAAAATTTGCGATGAATTAGATTTATGGTGCTTTAATCCTTTATGGCAGATGGATCAGGAAAAATTATTGAGAGATTTAATTAAAGATGGATTTAAATTTAAGATTGTGAAAGTTGCTGCTGATGGTCTTGATGATTTGTGGATTAACAGGATAATTGACAAAAAAGCTGTTGAGGAATTGATTAAATTAAAAGAAAAGTATGGAATAAATATAAATGGAGAAGGGGGAGAGTACGAATCTGAAGTTGTTGAATCTCCTTTGTTTAGAAAATGAAAAAAATTTATACTGAGATTGGTATTGGAAATGACAGCTTCTTTTCGACAGAAATAGAAGATAAAAATAGGGAGATTAGGATAAAGCGATTTTTCCTCCCTAAACTAGTAACAGGAATTTATATCAGGATATGGGTTTTAAAAAAAGAATTAATTATATCTTCCAATAAGGGGTTTATTTTAAGAAACAGAAATAAGAATAAAATCAAGGTTTTGTTTGGGGTGAGCGGAGTAGAATGATACTAGTAATTAAAGTAAATAAGATGAAACTGCATGATGAAGAGTTTGTCAGACCAGTTACGGATCTATTAGAAAACTTTAAAGTTGTTGATTATAGAAAAGTAAAGAAAGAGGATTTAGATAAATGTGATAAAGTGATAATATGCGGAACTGCTTTGAAAGATAATGATTATTTAGAAAATTTAGATAAGTTTTCATGGCTGAAAGAATTTAAAAAACCCGTTTTAGGAATTTGCGCTGGGATGCAGATAATTGGCTTGATTTTAGGAAAAGAATTAATTAAAAACAAGAGAATTGGAGTTTTTGACAATAAATATTATTTACATAGCTTTAGTTTTAAGAAAGATGAATTAAAAGAGAATAATTTTACGGGCTATATCTATCATCCTGAGGTTTTGAACAAAAATATCTTAATAGCCTTTAAATGAATCTATTTTAATTTTTTCGACATCAAGCTCTTTCAGCACTAATTTAAAAGAATCAACCATGAAAGGCGGGCCAGCAATATACCAAACTTTATTGGTTATATTCTCTACATGCTTTTTAATAAATGACTTATCAATCCTTCCTTTATTCCCTTCATATTCTGGATCATCTGTCATTGTATAGATGATATTTATATTTTTATTTTTTTCAGATAAATCATCTAACTCTTTTCTAAAAGCGGTTCTTTTCCTGTTTTTATTGGAATAAAGCAAGACAACTTTTGTATCCATTTCTTTTTCTGTTAAGTATCTTAGAATTCCTATAAAAGGCGTAATGCCTATTCCGCCAGCAATGAAAGATATATCCTTTTCAGAATCTTCATACTTGAATGCCCCATATGGGCCAGATAATATTAATTCATCTCCTTCTTGTTTATCGTTTAATTCCTGCTTCCATTCACTTGAATCTCTTATAATTGTTGCAAATTCTAAAACATCTTCATGAGGCGAAGAAGCTAAAGAAAAAGGCTTTCCATTATCTATTGATAACTCAATAAAAACATGCTGGCCGGGTTCATAAACAAAGTTTTCTGGCTTTTCAAGAACAAAAGATTTTGTTAGTTCTGCTACTTCTTTTATTTCTTTTATTTTGACGTTAAGGTTTTCTAAGATCATCTTAGTTTCCTATATCATGTTTTTTTATTATAACCTGGCCTTTATCCACCTTGATAACCACTTCGTCATCAGGTTTGAACTTTGTAGCTTTAGTAACGGATTCAGGCAGTTTAATTATTCCTGCTTTGATGTTTAAATTTGCTAAGAATTCATCCTCTTTTTCATCTAAGTCTGAGATAACTTTCTTGTAATCTTTATTTGTTTTCATGGCTTTAAATTCTTTTGTTTTTTCAAAGAGGAATTCTGCTATTTTTCCAGCAATATCTATTTTTGTTGCTTGTGTTAATCCCTGTATTCCTGGAGAGACATTAACCTCAATAACATAAGACCTTAATCCTTTTAGAACATCAATAGCGCAGATGTCTGCATTAATTGCATTTGCGCTTTTTACAGCTAAGTGCTCTGTATCAGCGTCTAATTTTACTTTTTTCCCTTTTCCACCTGAATGGATATTTGCCCTTAACTCCCCTTTCTGGGCTTTTCTCTGCATTGCTGCAACAACATGATCTCCGAGAACCAGAACTCTTATGTCTGTAGCTCCTGTTTCTACATATTCCTGAATAATGTAAGGCTGTTTGAAAACCTCTAAAGCATCTAGGATTGATTTTCCGCTCTCTGCAGAATCTGCAAACATGACACCTTTCCCGTGAGTTCCTGAAGGAATTTTTATTATAGCTGGGAAATGGGATTTTTCAATAAGTTTTTTAGCTTCTTTTACAGTTCCTGCCAGATAAGTTTTAGGCATTGGGATTCCTTCTTTCTGTAAATTAACTAATGTAAGAAATTTATCATGGCCTACTGTAAAAGACTCAGGAGAAAGAGGCATATAGCATTTATCTTTTAATGCTGCTGTTATTCCTCTGCCTAAAAGTGCGTACTTATAGGAACCTTTGCAATAAATACAATCATATTCTTCTAAAGGCTTCCCGTCATATATGACTTGAGGTCCTTTTTTATCGCCTAAATGGACTTCTACTTTTCTTATATCTAACATATCCACTTCTTTGAAGAAAGACTTGGCTTTTTCAGCCACCATCTGGCTGCTAATGCTAGTAAGACTTAGTATTGCTAATTTCATTTTCTTATTGGATCAATAATGAATTTTCCCCTTCTTATGATAGATTCCCCTATTAACACCTTATATTTTAATCTTTTCCTGTCCACAACATTGAAGATTGCATTAAACCTTTTTCCCCCTACTTCTAATTTAGCCCTTATAACAGGCCTTGTTGTTGTGCCATGAGCGTTTCTATAGTCCCTTATACCTATTATAGGACCTAGGTGAAGCACTGCGGCTAAATTAAGATCTATAGAACATCTGCTTGCTCCTGTATCGACCTTAGCTGCCACTTCCCTGCCTTGGATTTTGACTTTTTCAGACAAGCCAATAGTGGGTCTTTTCATACTAATTATCTTGTTTTGTGTCTTTTAAAGGTTTCTAAAGCTGTTCTTGTATATCCAAAAAATAAAGGATGTAGATCTTAGGTTTTTGCTATTTAACGGCATTTCTGAAAAATCCATGATTAAATGGAATACTAAACCTATGACTAATGGAAAAATATAGTAATTTAAGCTTAAAATTAAGATTATTAACCAGAATTCTGATGTGTGGAAAATATGCAATCTGTCCACTGTTTTTAATTTTAATCTTTTTTTGTGGAAAAAATAAGTGCTTTTGGGGTTGAAATCCTTATATTTTATAGAGTACCATAAATAGTGGTCTATATCGATTAATAAGCCTAAGAGGAAAACTAAAAAAGAGGAATAACTGTAAGAAGGAAATAATAAAATAGTTAAAATTATACATATTATCAAATGCTTGGATATATCCATGATTAAAAGATTATAGAAATTTATAAAAAACAAGCGGGGATGGCACAACTCGGTACTGCGCCGGATTTATAGGCGAATCTCGAATTGGGTTGTGAAAACCGGTTTCCATTAGGATATCTGGGTTCAAATCCCAGTCCCCGCGAATCTTTAAGTAACATTTAAATTATTTCTGTTAATTATAATACACATGAAGGTGATACTTGGGTGTGCAGGTTATGGTACAAGATTATCTAATAATATAACAAATGGGCTTCCGAAACACCTTTTAAAGATAAATGATAAACCGCTTATTGATTTTACTTTAGAAAAACTAGATAATGTCCCTGAAGTAATGGAAATTTATCTTGTGACAAATAATCTCTTTTTTAATTTATTTAAAGAATATTTAGATTCTAGAAATTTTAAAAAACAAATCCATTTAATTAACAATGGAACAAATAAACCAGAAGAAAGGTTAGGAACGGTCGGGGATATTCTAAAAGTAATTGAAGATGAGAAAATCAATGATGATGTTGGAATTTTCTTTCCTGATAATCTGCATAATTTTAAATTAAGAAATATGATATCAAAATTCTTAGAATTAAAAGCCCCTTTACTTGTTTGTTATGACGTTAAAGATAAAAAAATAGCAAAAACCTTGGGTGTTGTAAAGGTTAATGATGATGTTATTACTGAGCTTAAAGAAAAACCTGAAAATCCTGAGTCTACATTGGCATCTATAGGTATCTATTTATTCCCAAAACATCTTTTGCATAAATTTAAAGAATATAAAGAAGAGGGAAATAACCTTGACAGGATGGGTGATTTTAATTCCTGGATAGTTGGCAGAGAAAAAGTTTTTTCTTATGTTTATGGAGAAGCATATAAATGGTTTGATATTGGCACAGAATTTACATATAATGAAGCAATAAAAAGCTGGACTACATAATTTCTTCTAACATTGCTGCATAAGCAGGACGAGTTATGAATACCCCTATTGTAACCCCTGCAATTGTGGCTAAAGCAAATCCTTTTAACAAGCCAGCACCAGCCCATAATAATGGGAACATTGAAGCAAATGTTGCTACATAAGCAACCATAATTATGAAGAATGCTTTCTTTATACTCTGCTTTAATGGAGTCTGGTCTCCTTTTATTATTTCATCTGCAATTACTATCTGGTCATCTATTCCAGTTCCTACTGCAGCGATTATTCCTGCAATTGCTGCCACGTCAATACTTTGTTTAAATAAGGAAGCTAAACCAACTATTATAAATAATTCGGATAATAATGTAATTATCATGGGAATTATTACTTTTATTCTTCTGTATCTTATGTAGATTACAATGCAAACAGTAACCAATGCTGCTAATCCTGCCAGTAATGCATTCTTAAAGAAAGATTCTCCAAGAGACGGACTTATGGATTTTATTTCTATTATCTTCAATGTTGTCGGCAGAGAGCCAGTCAATAATATTGTCTGGAGAGAATTCATTTCTCTTATTGTGTTGTCTATAGCTTCTTTTTCTGTTGCTCCAGCTCCAGGGCCGCTAATGCTTATCCTTGGAGCTTCCACTCCTTTAAGTGAGGAGGCTATCTGCAAACTGCTCATGTATTTTCCATCTACATAAAGATCTAGGGGTTTGCTTAGATAATTAGCAAATGTTGAGTTTACTTCTAACTTTGAAGTTACTTCTGCATGGCTTTTAGCTGCTTTAGGACTTAACTGAACTGCAAACTCAAAAGTGCATTGATATTGAGCACCTTCTGCCTGTCTACAGTTGGTTATGCCAGAGCAGGTTCCATCATCTTTACATACTGAAACTATATCTTCCTTACTTCCTGTGAAGACTGTTTCATTTCCTATTTTAGCTTCGAACTTTCCTTGCGATGCTATTAAATCTTCAACATCCTCTCTTGTAGCTCCTGCAACTTCAACTATGACAAAATTATTTCCTGAGAGATCAGATGCTTTTCTTATTGGAACATCAGACAGACCATATGCATTAAGACGGTTCTCCATTACCTGCATTAATGTTGTAAATTCTGCATCTGTCAACTTTTCTTCTGGTTCCAGAATTACCCTTGTTCCTCCCTCTAGATCAAGACCTTTTCTTATGTTTGAATTGACTATTTTATCAATTGATATTCCTAAATGTTCAGAATTTTTTACAATGATGTAAGAATTTTTATCAGTTGTCAACCTTACAGTTTTATTGTAGTTTACTTTTTCTAATTCAGCAAGGTATGAATCAATATCTTTTACTTCAACATTATTTATAGATTGGATAATTTCCCTGTTTTTTGGATTTAAGTTTGCAGGCACTATTATTCCTGCATTTGCTGCATCACTAAGTGGTTCAATACTTTTTATTGCAATGCCTTCTCTTCCAAAACTTGGATTTATTGATAATAAGGCTATGAGCAAGAAAAATAATAAGATTAATATTCTGGGCCTTTTCAGAAGTGTCCAATTCATTTTATATTCCTCTTCTTAGCGTACCACATCAATATTGGAGCGTTTCCAAGATATGTTGCTATTATGTCTATTGTTACAGCTATTGCAATGATAAGGAAAATCTCTTTTAATACTGGATTTACAGCAAATAAGATTGCTGCTATCATTGCTGCTATTGTTGTTATGCTCATGGTAAGGCCTGTTTTTATTGCTCCCACCATTCTAGACAATAAATTTGAATTCTGCCTTTTTAACATTCTTGTTGTCAATAAAACATCAGTATCTATGCTGTAACCTATAACTAAAAGAAATGCAGTGATACTTGGCGCGCTTAATTTCATTCCTAAAAAACTAACAATTGCCAATGTTGAGATTATATCTATTAATGCTGCGATTATTACTGCAACAGAAGGTATGAAAGTTCTGAAAGATATCAAAACTGTTAAAGCCATTAAAATGAATGAGATGATTAATACTATTATTAGAGATTTATAGAAGCTTTCTGCAAATGCTGCATTTATTATTCTTGTATTATACTGAGAATTTTCGAAACCTATCTCTGAACTTAGAAACTCTTTTAATTCATCTTCATCTACATTACTTATCTTTATTGTAACTCCTAAACTTTTTCTGGATGAAAAATCACTTAACTCTCTTACTGAAAAATCCTCATATTTTGTTCCAAGAATGGATTCTACTTCTGTTGATGTTAAACCGGGTTTGTCAATTGTTACTTCTATACCTCCTTTTAGCTCTACATCTCTTTGGATTATTTCTCCTGTGTTTATGTAATTAAAAGTTAGAAATCCTATACTCAATAATAAGATTAAAA